>Ga0315285_10000280_pt1 | contig 51696 bp, 49 predicted proteins | sample YL17G09_36_MG_FD_203698 | JGI IMG/M metagenome (GOLD analysis project Ga0315285, IMG submission 203698) | Sediment microbial communities from Yellowstone Lake, YNP, Wyoming, USA - YL17G09_36 | ecosystem: Environmental > Aquatic > Freshwater > Lake > Sediment | place: USA: Wyoming | collected... | reverse complement strand
GGTTCAACAGGCCGTATCCGTTACCCCCATTAGAGGACAGGATATCCGAGGGGGCAGACCTTACCAATAATTATATCAGATAGTGTATCTACTTGAGTCAAGCGGATACCCCAATTTTACAATTACAAGACGTTACCCTGGACAAATTATTTTCTTTACTGAACAAATTATAGATCTCTTCAATGCGATCGTAAAGGACCTCCCCGAACTAGTGGTACTCTACAAAAAAGATCCTGTAAGCCCAAACCTAGTGCTGATAAAAGGAGCCCTTTTGAATACGGGGAAAATAGACATTTCCCCCACAATGATTGAGATGCCAATCACGATGACCTTGCCATCCGGCTATAGGTGGCTAACTGCAAAGATAATATCATCTTCACCAAATGTTAAGGCGGATCTTTACCAAGAGGACAAGCAGAACATTATAATCAAATCAGGACTCCTGCGCTGTAATGAAAATATTCGCTTGCAGGCACTAGTTGAAGTCTCTCCTCTGTCATCAACCGAAAAAGGGACCAAGCATGAATCAATGAGTTCCCGGCTGGAAGAAGCAATTCGGTTTTCACATCGAATAGCCAACACTAGAAAAATCGAAAAAAAGGAGATTCGAGACGCCACTCTACATTCCGCTGCTGGGAATCTATTTCAATCATTAATATTTGGGATTCTTTTGACTGTATCGCTAGTGTGGTTTCTTTTTTTGAGAAATACAATTCGTCATGATGAATACGGTATCTTCCTTATTTTGCTTACTATCTTTATAATAATTGCCTTCACTTTTTATTTACTACTATTTTGGCGATATCGAGAATACCGACAAATTAAGAATCTACGTCAGTTGCTTGGTATCGATACATAAACGGTCTTTTCTGACTAGTTCTCCGGATCTATTTGTTTTGCACAAACTAATAACCTAATGAAGCTAAAAACTAACAGTGTCGATTAACTCCACTATCAATGGCAACTTATTTCGAGTATTAAGCGGTATTCTACAAGACGACTGAGGGACTGGGAGATGTCAATCCTTCTAAGCGGCTATTACCCTGAGGGAATTGTTTTTGCAGCAGACAAAAATGCAACCATCACATATGCTGGCGATTCGGGTATGAAAAGACATGTTGAACCAACTGCAACCAAGGTACTCTCTTGGCCACATCATAAGGCAGTGGTTGGATTTGTCGGTCTTGGATATTTGGCTAATTTAAAACTGGATGAGTGGATGAGAATATTTATCGCTGGAAAACAAAATTTCGATGACTTCGATTCTCTCGCTGATAAGCTACTGCAAGCAATTCAAGAAGATTTTAACAAAGACTATCCTGCTGATCAAGATGTATCTGATGCCCATCTCATAGTGCACTTGGGCGGTTTCACAATAAAAAGAAATATCCCTGTACCAGTTATGTATCATATTTGGAACCATGGCGATATTGATCCCAAGACAGGGGAATACCCTGATGCAGAGAGAATCTTCAAATTATCTGAGGATGTCGAAGCAGACTTTAAAAAGTGGCCCAATCCCGAAGATTATCCAGAGCGTGTGCGCCAAAGACTACAAAGAATGATTGATGAAAGGCGTTACCTTTGGTTCAACAATGGAGCTAATATAGGTGCTTTCCTAATATTTAGAAGTTTTATCTGGCACGCATTAAACCAGATACAGGATGCTGGTTTTGGGCCAAAGTTCTCAGGTTTGGGAGCCCGCGTGGCATTTTGTAAGATGGCTGTTGAGGTATTTGGTTCATATTTCACACACCACTATGATCCTGACGAGCGTATTGTTGGAGGCGGTGTGGATGTTGCCTTCGTTCCATGGCCAGAAGTAGATGATGCCGCCTAATGAATTGTTTCGGCGTACATTGAAATACTGCAGTGGCGGAATTTTTCCTTAAGCAAAGCACTCCCTATTATGCTCCCCATCAAACCTTAAAATTGACTTTGCTTAAATTACGCTCTATATTCTATGGTAAATACAGAAATTGTGTAGAATAATAAGTTGGCAGGAGGTTTTTATGACACAAATACAGGTGATAGCTTGGGTTGTTGGCTTCGGGCTCATCTCTGGATTCTTGGGGCAGGCATTGACTCGCCTGTTGCGCAACTTGTTAATGAAGATGCTCATTTCGTGGCGCACGGAACAGAATATCGCAACCGGGGATGATGACCCTTGGAAGTTTGTCCCTCGGTGGCTCAGCAGCACGACGATCGGCATTCTTGAAAGGGCATTTTTCTGCCTCAGCGTCGCCTTCAACCTAAGCGGCACCGCAATCGCGATGATCGCATGGACAGCAGCAAAAGGCGCAATCCATTGGAATCGCTTTGACCCAAAACACACAGGCTCTGCATTCGTTGCTGCTGCCTGCAGTCTGCTCTCGATGACGTTGGCTCTCATCGGCGGGTTGGTTTGTCAGAAATGGGGACTTAGATAGGACGATTCTGCCAACAACGCCTTGCAGCGTATTGCCAACCCTTGTGGGTTGCCAAACGTTGAAGGCGAGCGTTACCACAACATCTCATATTCTAACTACATCCCAATATTTAACATCTCACCCTCACACCCCACCCCCGCCTCCCAACTCTCTATCCAGCCTCTCATTCAGCCATTTATCCAGAGGATCCTTCATCGTCCAGTAAGTTCCCCTCTCATTTTTCGCAATAGGAGCTCCCTCTTTCACCAGAAAGACCACTTGGTCTTTTGACACCCCCAGGTATTCGGCGATTACTTTCTTTGTGAAAAGATACCCGCTTTCCGCCAATCATTCACTCCTCAGAAGCCCGGCGTTATTCAGATATCTACCGAGCCTGTATAAATTCTTATGATATATCTCATCAACCACCTTCGGCCGATATCTTCTCGTGTTCTGAATCTCATTAAGCAGCCTTGACACGTCGACCGATGATATATTCCCCAGGTAGTAGCACTTGATAATGAACACGCAGGTCTTTGAGAGTTTGCTCAGATAATACCCTATCGTCACCATCGTATCAATTCGACTGAGAGAAAATTTCTTATGTGAGTAGCGGAACGTCTTCTCATAGAACACGTTATGCGGCGTGGCATTGGTGAGGCAGATCCACGCTTTGAAATACCATGCCAGGGCGTGTGTGGGGGAATCAAAAAGCATAGTTAATGCCCAATTATATTTTGAATTTTATGACCTGGGTCATAACCTTTTTTAAGCCCATACGTTAGTATTATTACAATTGATAGCTTTTTCATGTTTTCAGTTAAACTAGTATATGGGGTTAGCCCCTCCTTTCCCCATATGTGAGAGGGTGGCGATGGCAATACCGCCATCCTCCTTTTATCTGGACACACTTCAATTTTCTTTTAATATCCTCCATTCTTTTTTCTTATACTGCACCATGATAAACTAAAAAAATGGGTAGAGCTCGCAGGTCATGCAGATATCAGACAGACCTCAAGGTACTTCGGGGAGGTAGGGGTTGAGAAATTGCGCCCGATGCTGGTGGGTAGAGTTGGGAAACCAAAGAAGGGAAAGGAGTGAAAAGAAATGGTTGATAGAATCCTGGGCTTGACTAAATCAGAATTTGAGTAATAATATACATATCGCATTTAACAATAAGGAATACCATTTGCTATGAGCATAAGAATTTTTTTAACAGCACTCGTACTACTTTTCTTCAGCGGAAGCGTGGCTATTGCTTCGGACTATGTACCCGACGAGCTGCTGGTAAAATACAAACCAGGATTCTATCCTGAAGGAGAAGACAGTTACCTAAAGAAAATCGGCTGGGCGGTGGTAAAAACCGAGAGCAAAAGAGGGTTTACCACAACACGAGCCCGCCTGAAAAAAGATCCGCGGATTGCCCGGGTAGACTATAACTACTACGGAGGATTTATCTCAGAACCCAATGACCCTGAGTATGACCAGCAGTGGTATCTGCCCAACATTCAGGCGCCTGATGCCTGGGACATATCACTGGGAGAAGATGCCGTTATTGGCTTGATTGATTCAGGCATTGATTTCACCCACCCTGATCTCACTGCTAATATCCTGAGCGATGGCTATGATTTTGGAGATAGTAACGATGATCCTACCGATCAATACGGTCATGGCACCAAGATGGGTGGGGTTATTGCTGCTATTCAGAATAACAGCTTAGGCATCAGCGGAGTTGCACCTCAGGGAAAAATTCTCCCTATTAAAGTAAGTCAGGGAAGTACCGGTACCCTTACCGGTTCATCCGTTGCTGAGGCGATCATCTATACGACAGATAAGGGTGCAAGAATTATTAACTTAAGCCTCTTCCTCACAGATGAATCGCCGGTGGTAAGCGACGCCGTTGCCTATGCAGTGGAAGCTGGCGTTATTCTGGTTGCCGCAGCGGGACAAGATGGTGGCGGAGCGGTCCGTTTCCCAGCACGTCTGGAAGATGTCATCGCCGTCTCAGCTACCGACGATACGGATGAGCTCTGGTCAAAATCAAACTACGGACCTGAAATTGATCTGTCTGCCCCCGGCAAGAGTATTTACACCACCAAGCGTGGGGGGATTTATACTACAGAGTCTGGAACTTCCTTTTCATCCGCGATGATTTCAGCTGTTACTGCCCTGCTCATCGCCCACTATCCGGGTCTCACCAGAGACCAGGTGAGGGAACGTCTCTTCGCCGGGGTGGATGATTTAGGGAATGCAGGTAAGGATGAAAAGTTTGGCTATGGAAAAATAAATGCCTTAAAAGTTCTTCAACCAGGGGATGCAGATGGTGATGGTATTCTCGATGATGAAGACAATTGCCCCTACGATAATAACCCCTTTCAGGAGGATGAAGATACTGATGGAGTAGGAGATATATGTGATAACTGCCCCGAGACACCAAATGGACCTGACGAGGGAACGTGCACTGAAGTGAGCGCGGGAAGCACCTGCATGAATAGTGATGATTGTACAACAGGTGGATTCTGCAGCATGGAGCAGGAAGATACTGATGGAGACGGCACAGGGGATGCATGTGAGGTAATCACAACCACGACGATTCAATCATCCTCCACCACCTCCACCGGGGTCTCGACCACGACAACCTCAGTATTTCCCTGCCTTGCCACAGAAACGTACGGTGAACATTCTGAAGAGGTGCTCGTTCTTAGATATATTCGTGATCATGTTCTAAGTAAATCACCGGAAGGCAGAGAGATCACAAGACTGTACTACGAATTAAGCCCAGTGATAACTGTAATGATGAAAAATGATAACGAGTTAAGAAGGGAGTTACAGAGAACAGCCGACAAGGTATTTCGTTTGATCATTGGAAGTATGCAATAAAATCTAACCTTAAGGGTAATAAAAAAAAATAAAAAGATATTTTATTCCACCATTATATCTTTATATCGCATGCACTTTAACGAGTTGTCTAAACTCACCTTGCACAGATAATAATGGGTGCCTGCCTACCTTATACTGTGAAAAAGAGGATGGAGATTGCGAGGGCAATGGGGTATGCGCTGAGAGACCTGAGAACTGCACTGAGGAATATGCTCCCGTGTGTGGTTGTGATGGGAATACCTATGCTAACCCCTGCGGCGCTGCGGCAGCAGGAGTAAATGTATTTGGCGAAGGTGAGTGCAACTGCGCTGAAAATGCCGACTGCCAAAATGGCTTTTACTGCAAAAAGAGCACTGGTCACTGCGAAGATCAAGGCATCTGCACTGAAAAACCTACGGTCTGCCCTGAACTCTACTATCCCGTGTGCAGCTGCAATGGTGTCACCTATTCTAACCCTTGTGAAGCTGCAGCAGCCGGTGTGAATGTAGAAAAGCCAGGTGAATGTTGAGAGAGTAGCTGCCACAGTCCATGAAGACAAAATGTGGGTTGGTTGTCATAAATGATAATTTAAATATATTAAGGTATAAATAAGTATTTATTAGTTAATTTAATATTAATTAAGATACAAATAGGAAATCTTTAAAATATCTTTCACCCCACTCTTCACCAAAATGGTGCTTTAAAGGGGCACTGCCTGGATCTTTGTGGGTATACTCATCCATATACTTCGCCATATAGTGATTTCTTGCTAAAAGAACTTTTTTATCTTTTAAAGGTTCTGCTTTTTTTATGCACTCGCAAAAAATGCGCACGTAATCTCTGAAGGCTTCTTCTAAATCATTTAAATATCTCCCCTCACACCAGCGATAGAAAGAATAACCCGAATCATAAAATTTTGCCCACTCGTGAACCTCAGAACGTCCTCCCTCTGTCTTAGAAATCCACTCGTACCTCTTCACTACATCTTTAAGCGGGAAAATATACTTATCAAAATACTCCCTGTCTCTAAAAATAGGATGGAAGTCAATAACACCGATCAAAAATTTACTGGCATTGACAAAATCATAGCCCAATATAGGGAAGTCATACTCTTTAGCTGGTGGCACCGAACCATAGTGCACACACATAGCCCCTCCAAAATCCATCTCCCCAAAGCGAAGCCCTCCCGTCTTGATACATCCCAGGTAGTCACTCTTGATGCAGACATTTTCCTCATCCCTTGTAGAATACTTTATTTTAAAATCAGGATCTAAAGGAAGTTGCGTTAACTCAAAAGTTTTGCTCATCTCATCATATAAAATTTGATTGAACCTGATTTGAAAAGTTTTTTCCTCATGCATAAGTCTGCTCCTTACTCTCACCTAATCTTTTCAATTCTTTATTACATATTTTTCTATATCACAAAATATCCTAATGGCAAATGCCACCTACAAAAATCTTAAATAGTTTGATTTTAGCTATTAAATCTGGTGTAATGGTTTCACTCGGTAAGATTTACATCACTCTTCCATATCGAGAGATTGGAAAAAGAGTGGATTAAAAAAAACAGGGGTCACTGACTCCTGTTTTTATATTTTAAAATAATTTTAAGGTTAAAATACTGAAAAATAGCAATTGGTACTATTATCCTCCTCCTGATCCTTGCACGATGCTTCCCTGCCGTTTATAGTGAATTGTAGTTATGCCCCTTCCCTTTCCCTTCTGTTAACGCCTTTGAGTGTATAGTCATACATTATGAAATTAAGCTATGAGTATTCTTATTCCTATTGACCATGACCCACTCAATACCACCAAAGTAATCGCCCGCCTGCTCTCTAAGCTGTCTTATTATCCCCTTGACACTGATAAGCATACCTTCAGTAGGAACCGATATAGTTAAGTATAAAGTTGCGCCTATCTCAATCTTTCTAGATCTATTGAATTTTATGCCCATACCCTCGCGACTTACATCAACAACGGTACATTCGTGACTGCTACCATTATTTTTATCAAAGAAATAGTAGGCAGATAACTTTGTCTCAAAGCGACTACACCTTCTTCTCTCTTCCATCCATATCTCTCCTTATGGTAATGTATCTTTAATCTTTGACTCCTCTATGGCTATTGCAACATCAATTCTATCTAGGGGCTTCTACCACATTATATTGTTATAATTTAAATATTGACCACTATATATTGAGATTATCAGAAAATAAATCTATGTCAAGCAATTTCTCTATAATCCCTTTACTCTATAATCATCTAAGATTATTTAAAAGTTATCACCGCCATTTGTACCCGTGAGACCTCTACAGACATTCTTAACCACTGGTACAAATAAAAAGGGCCGAAATAATCAGCCCTTGTTTTGCCAATGCTCCTTGGTAACCACTACACTACTTTAGTCATTTACTTGCTTACACCACTCTTCATACACATGATCTAGAAGTGTCCATCTATCCTCGGGAGCCATTCTGATTAACATAAGACCCCCCACGAAATTAAAACGCGGATTCCCATTTAACTTTTTAATCCACATTAAGGTACCCATTGCACTAATGAGTTCCTTCTGTATGGGCACTGCTATTTCTAATTGAAGCACTGAACCAATAGCAATCCTTTCTCGAGAGTAGATACCTACGCCCATACCTTCACGACTGACATTGGTGACAGAACACTCATGCCATTCCCGTTTGTTTTCTTCCAAATAACGTGCATTTAACAGAATAGGGAAACGTCTATATTTTCTTTTATCATCCATCATCCTGCCTTCTCATATATCCTTAAGTAATAATAGCCAATACCACTAGTAACCTTCGCACCTGCTCATTCCCAGAGGGGTATAGCACAGAACTAATGTGGGGTAAAAAGTTCCTCAATACAAAAAGACATCTCAAGTACACTAGTGATAATCAGAAAATTGAATGCGAGAAAAGGTGCTTAATGGTACCTGTGCCATTAGGAAAAAAGATTGACGATAACACCAGAGATTTGATGACGTTCTAACTTTTCCATACTTCCTGAAATGGTAGTAGCTGATGTATCAGGGGCGCCTGCAGTAGTATCATTACCACTCACTGTAATACATTCCCCTTGTTCCCGGTATGACCTAATGCCCTTGCTAACTTTATCGGGCGAAGGCTCATCCGAAGCCTTTTCTTCTTCCATTCGCCTCTGAATTAATTCCCTATGCGCCTGTGCTATGATCTGGGTCGCCCTTGCTGCAATTGCCCGGTCTGCAGCAGAGGGGTCTGCAGGGGCGAGCGCCGCACGCTTTACCTGAGCCATCTTTTGAATTGTGTGCTCGGGGTCCTTCTCCTTAGATACATCAATAGGAACCTCTCCGGCTACTGCATAGCGCCTTCCATCGGGACCCGTCTTATAGGCATACTGAGCAGCTCCCGCATATTGTCCTCCTGCTGCCACATGTGCCATCTCATGCATCTTCACCTTCTGGTCCTTACTTTGTAGCGCCCTCACCTCAACTTTTGCCTGTGCAGTGAGCTGCTTCAGCCCTGACTGTTCCTGAGGAGTGCTTTCAGTAACCTTCCCGTGCTCCGTATTCCCATTATCTTTAAACTTTTTATCTTCTTCCCTTATGTCTCTTTTCCCCTCAGTGTCTCTCAGTTGTGGATTAACGTCATAGCGTTCTGTGATGCCAGGTGTTGTGGAAGTTTCAGAAATCTTTTCCTGGAAGTGTGGAATGCGGGAAGATTCAGGATCGATAGCGCGGGATAAGGTCCTAAGGCGCTTCTCTGATGGCTCCTTCAGAAAACCTTCCTTAGCTGGGAACGCAGAGATACTCCCTTGGGGAACCGGAGGAGATACATATGAGTGAATGGTCACTAACTGTGTGGTACTCTCCATATCACCTATTCCAGACTACGTTCATCTCACAATTGTTATCGGAAAAAATAAGGAGATAGTGAGCACTATTTAAGCCACCATCTACATTTCCATCAGTCGCCTGGATAGTGTCACTACAGTAAAGAGATACTTCTGTTTGATTTTTTAAGCCTAGTAGTATAAAGTAGCCACTGCATAAAGATCATTTCATATTTTTTAAACAACATGCTTGAACAGGCAGTTACCACACTTCACCATTTACCTAACGAAAAAGTATACCTTTTGCTCTTCATCATCTCAGTGATGGAAAACGTTTTTCCTCCCATCCCCGGTGATACCACAGTAGTGTTTGGAGCATATCTTGCGGGTATCGGCAAACTAGACATACTCACCGTTTTCTTTTTAACTACCCTAGGAAGTACCGGAGGCTTTCTCATACTATTTCTTATTGGAAAATACTATGGAAGAGAATTCTTCTTAAGCAAAAACTTTCGCTTTTTCCCTAAAGAATCTATCTTCAAAGTAGAGAAATGGTTCCACCACTACGGAGTGGGACTCATCCTCGCAAATCGTTTTTTATCAGGGGCCCGCTCAGTAATATCACTTATCGCCGGAATATCAAATATGAACATTTCCACTACCATCGTTGCCGCATTGATAAGCAGTATATTGTGGAATGCGCTTCTCCTCTCGGGTGGGTACTTCATAGGGAACAACTGGCAGATGGTGGTGACCCTGGTAAAGAGCTACAATCAACTCCTGGTGATAGTAATGATTGTATCACTTCTACTCTATTTCTGGAAAAAGAGAAAAAGAAATGCCCACAGGGGATAGCAATAGATTAAGAAAAATACGTTACCTCAATTGCCCAAAGGCATACGCGATAACGCATTTAAAGTGAGCTGAGAGGTAATACCTTTTTGAAGGTAATAATGACCGGTAGCAGCAATCATCGCTGCATTATCGGTGCAGAGCGAGGGAGAGGGGATAAAGACCCTGACACCTTCTGATTTCGCCTGGACTCCCATTTTCTCTCTAAGGCGTGTGTTAGCTGCTACCCCACCCGCGAGCACAACCTTATCTATACCATAGTGCCTGGTAGCCTGAATAACTTTAGTTACCAGCACATCAACGACCGCTTCCTGGAAGCTCGCCACAATATCTTTCACCAGGGCACCACTCATTTCAGCTTCGTGGCGTTTCACATAGTGTAAGACTGCTGTCTTAATACCACTAAAACTAAAATCAAATGAATCCTTGGCAATAATAGCACGGGGGAAATTGATCGCCTTGGGGTTCCCTTCCCTCGCCATGGTATCGATAATTACCCCACCAGGATATCCTAAATTAAGTAACTTAGCCACCTTATCAAACGCCTCCCCTGCGGCATCATCCCTGGACTGTCCTAAAAAGAGATACGTTCCCTTTTCCAGGACACAGTAGAGATTAGTATGCCCTCCCGACACTACCAGCCCGATGAAAGGGAATGTTAAATCCGGCTCCTCGAGAAAAATGGCATGGAGATGACCCTCGAGATGATTAATTCCTACCAAGGGAAGGTTCTTTACGTAGGCGATTGACTTGGCTACTGAAATCCCGATGAGAAGAGATCCCACCAATCCCGGTCCTTGAGTCACCGCTATCCCTTCAATTTCATCCAGGGAAAGCTTAGCCTCCGCCAGCGCCTCTTGTATCACCGGGACAATAGATTCCACATGCTTGCGGGAGGCAATCTCGGGAACCACCCCTCCATACTTTTTGTGAAATGCAACCTGGGATGAAACTATAGTGGATAAGATTGTGTTCCCATCCTTCACCACTGCTGCTGCGGTTTCATCACAGGACGATTCAATCCCTAAAACAATCATTGTTCTCCACTGCCTCTCAATCAATAGCTACCGTGTATCCGAAAGTAGTCAAAAGTTGATAGCATGCGTACCCATACCTATATAACATATGATTTCGTTGAAATGAAATCAATTATCGAGAACCGCTGGTGACATTCATCCTTTATGAAACATCTCTGCTCACTACACCACCCGCTGTCAAAGAATCTCTACTTCGTTGCTACCATCGCTCCCTTCGAAATACAGATATTTTATTGATAATTATTTCTACTTGACACACCTCATAATATGAGCTATTAGTTTGAGAGTATACTTCTCTTAGACTTATTGCTAAAGAATAAAAGTAATGGATCGAAGCTCTCTAATCCACCGCATATTTCTATACCGACCTAAGTAGAATTCTATGAACAAAGAAAGTGTAGAGCTTCACGTGATGTGGCACATCAATGCTCTGTTACACCTTTTCCCCATCACTATTGTTACTACGGTGGATGGTAAAGGTAAAATCAACGCAGCCCCCTACTCTCTGGTAATCCCCTTCTGCTCTTCACCCAAAAATCCTCAGATGCTACTTATCGCTAATAAAAATTGGCATACGGCGAAAAATATTGAGGCAACGGGAGAATTTGTCTTAAACTATCCACGGGCAGACCAGTTGAAAGACGTAACAGAAACCGCACGACTTCACTCCAAGGGAGTAAACGAGCTTAACCATACTCGCTACACCACCACACCTGCCAAAGTAGTCAGACCGCCCAGGATTGTGGAGTGCTACCAGCACATTGAGTGCCGAGTGAAAGACACCATAAGGCCATCCAAAACCCAGCTCAACTTTATCGCCGAGGTACTTGATATTTCCATTGATGAAGACCTTTGTAAGCTCTCTCGGGTTGAAAAAGCAAAAAAAGCTAATCCTCCTTTGTATCTGGGAATGGATGAAAATATGCACCACGTATACGGTTCTATCAAGAACATAGCACCTATTGAAATCGATATAACGGTCGGTTGAGATACCTATCGCATACTATCATTACGACACTGATGAACCAAGTCCTTCGATTCATAAATTCGGTTACGAATTTATTTACTCAGGACATAGTGCTGACTTCGATGAGCTCAGTCGAATCGAGTGAGCCATTGCCTATAGAAATTCTCCCAAAATACGTCACTGTAATTGCGAATCGAAGCACTAAGTAAAATTTTAACCAGGGAGGAAACACACGATGAAAGGTAAGAATTTAAAAAAGACACTACCGTTAACACTTACCATTGCCCTGTTGCTACTCTCTCTTAGTTACCTTCCCTCTCTCACCAATAACTCTGTAGGAACTGAGTCTACTTCACCAATAGCCAATGCCACTACCGAAGAATCCAATCCCATTGTGGTGTACTACTCGAGGTCGGGAAAGACCCAAATGGTCGCACGCGCCCTTATGGATCAATTCTCCTGCGAGGGTGAAGAAATAAAATCAAAGGTAACGAGAACAGGAGTGGGTATCATTACCTGCGTAGTGGACCAGCTTCTCGACAGGGATGATCAACTTGAGCCACTTCAGAAAAATTTAAAAGCACACAATCCTATTATTATAGCCTCACCAATCTGGTTGGGTAACCTCTCCTCACCTGCACGGACATTTATTAAGCAAACAGACCTTAAGGATAAAGAGGTGTATCTCTTTCTCACCTATAATGGTTCTTTGTCCAGCGAAAAGGAGACTGCCTTACGAAAACTCATAATTTCTCGAGGGATCAAATTGAAGGGGGTATACAAAATTGTTACCAAAGAAAAAACAGAAGAAGATATTAAAAAAGAAGTCCGTTCCCAATTAAGTGAAAAGCCCATGGTAGCGAAAAAAATGACTAACCCCTAAAGGAAGCAACATCATAAGGCGTGTAAGGTAAATTAAAAAATCACCAGGAGGAGCGAATGATGGATATCCTCGCCATTTGCGGAAGTCCCCGAAAAAAGGGAACTACCTATAGTGTACTTAAGGCGGTATTAGAGGGAACCGGTCGATCTTCAGAAATTCTCTGGCCTGCGTTCATGAAAATTGGACACTGTATCGGATGTCTGAAGTGTAAAAACCTAACCCCAGGAAAATGCTGGCAAGATGATGCTATGGCAATGGCAATTAACAAGATGTTTGAAACCAAATCTTTACTCATTGCCTCTCCTACCTATTTTGGCAATGTGCCTGGTCCCTTAAAAAATTTTTTTGATCGCAGCATCCCTACCTGCTACACTGGAAAGGGCGAAACCTGGGAGAGAGCTGAAAATCATGGTACGCGCCCCTTTAAAGGGCAACCTGCAATGATTCTGGCCATTTCAGGGGGTGAAGATCACGAAAAAACTGCTGCCAACATTCGACTCGTACTTGAGTACTATGAATACCAGATTGTGGGAGAATTCGTGGAGGGTATGGGAGGAGTAATCGTCACCAAAGAAGAGCATAAAAACATCTACAGTAAGCTTTTCAATATGGGTAGAAAGCTGGATGCCACCCTCAAAGCACGAGGGGTGTAGAGGGATTCCACCACCATCATCTGCAAGTATTCAATAAAAACACAGAGAGCTCATAGGAGCAAAAAAATGAAGAAACCGATTTTTCTACTAATACTACTCTCAACCTTGGCCCCTTTATATGCTCATGCAGAACAAAGTCCACCCGTCACCAAGTATCCCCTTCAAAGCAAAGAACTGACCTCAGATTACGTGCAAGCGTTAGGCTTAGCTCCACATCAAGTACTTCATGTTGCGCAGAAAGACACCAAGCTCATGGAGGTACACATCGATGAGTGCTCATTCTGTGGAACGCTCAAAAACGCTCAGCTTAGAGATGAATTTGCTCGAAAAACACTTACCTGGCTCTTGAATAAAACGGATAACAAAAGTGGGACGGTTGAGTGGTATAACAGCGCTGGAGTAAAAATAATGACCATTTCCGGTACACCTTCAGACGCAACCATTACCACCGCGCCACCGTGCTCACTAAATGAGAAGGGAAAATAATTTTAAAAAAATAATTTTATCGGGAAACCGTTTTATGATATATAAGGATAATCGTTAGCAAACTAACTATCGTAAGAAGGAGGAAAGACATGTTAATCCTAGTAACCATTCTCACCATACTGATCGTTATCATTGCAGCTTTTTATGCACTCTTTAAGTACAAAAACAAGCAACCTACGCCTGACTACTTTGAGTATTTTAAAACCCAGGATACGGTACCGGAAGGTAAAGTGGGTATTTTTGCCACCGCGCTGATTATGCCCACGCACCACAGCCACACCTTCTTCCACAATATCGTCTATAAGATATTCAAAATAGTGGTGCCGTGGCCATTCAATATACTCGCCGTCAAAGATAGAGGTGTTGCCCTCCTCGATCCTGCCCACGTCCACGCCCGAGAGGAATTTGTTCCCACTCACTTAGAAGATGCCTTTGGCAATGATCGGGACCTTGATGGTACTCCCTACATGGAGAGGTACAAGCAGGGACAAGTAGCATGGGTTCCACCCTCATCACGTATCTACCTTGACCACGGATATTTCCTCTACAAGGGCCGACTAGGTGGTGAAGCCTCACTCTGCGGCAAACTAGGTAATAAATCAAGGCTCTACTACTACGGCAGTGGTACTCTCCAGAGAAAGCTCCCTCACTGGGAGGAGAGCTTCAAAATAATTAATACTGCCTTTGAGAGAATTACCCAAAAATATAAAAACGTGGAATGCCGAGCTGAAACCAACCTTTTTTACTATGAGATGAGGAAAAAGCTCCACGAGCTGCTTGATGCAGGATGTGAAACAATTATACTCACCGCCCCTATGGCAGTATACTCCCACTTCGAGGAATTTAATTCTGGTTTCAGGCACTGCTTCGAATACATAGATGAGTGGAAGAAAGAACATCCCAATAAAAAGGTCAAAGTTATTATCGGTCCCCAGATGGGAAATTATCAACCTCTGCGCCAGGCATTTCTTGAAATGCTCAAGGATCGATTGGACACCCTTCCTCAAGGATCAGATGTTACGGTGGCGGTAACCGTTCATGGCATGCCCTGGGATTATTTCAAATGGGAGGCGTGGCTGCAACTTGCACCACCCTACCGTGACAAACTCTTTGAGGAGGTAAAAGAGTTGGTGGCAAAATATAAGTTTAAACGCACCAATGTGGTAACCTGTCAGGATGAGTTCGCTGATCCGATCTGGGACCCGAAGCAAAAATATCTCTCTACCAACCGCACCTACTGGGCTGCAATCAATGATGGCTATGATTACGCTATTGGTCTTCCCATCGAATTTTTTGCGGAAAACTCTGATACCCTCATGCACCACGCCATGAAGTGCTTTGAGCGTTTTGATAAGTATAATGTAGAGAACCCTATTGATTATCCTGATTGGTCCGTTCCCTTCTCCAGAGAACTGGTGCAGGGTAAAACCCACTGTATCTACAATGGTGTTCCGGTGGGTAAGTATCAGAAGCACGTGATAGAGGCTTTTTACCAATCCCTCGATTCAACGCTCTCAAAACGGAAGTAAAGGTAAGCAGAAGGAGAGAAATCAGGCTGTGGTTAGATAGAATCCGCTTGGTGACTCTTTAATTTCTTTTCTGAAAAGTGCGCAGCAATGCTCACGTAACTCTGGGAGTTCCTGAGGAACTATTCTATCGTAGGATGATATCCTTTTCATAGGTATCTTTCTCACCTGTCAAGTTAATGCCAGCGATCGCTCCTCCTTCCTTTCCACCATAGCAGCGCGTCATTTAAAAGCGCACTGCTATCTTCTACAGCAAGTGTTCGTAAAGTATTTTCACTCCTATGCCAATTAAAATGATACCCCCCAGGATTTCAATCTTATTCTCAAAAACGTGTCCGATCTTATCACCCACGAGCACACCGAGGAAAGATAAAATAAATGTTACTGTTCCTATCACCATTACGGGAGTCACAATGGAAATCTCAAGAAAGGCAAAACTTATCCCCACGGCGAGCGCATCAATACTCGTTGCTATTGAGAGCATTAATAGCATATAAATATTCAGTGGATCGATTTCCTCTTCATCTGATTGCACTTTAATTGCTTCAAAAATCATTTTACAACCGATAAAGCTCAGCAGTCCGAAGGCTATCCAGTGATCAATGTCTGCAATAAAGTCCCGCACGCTCAGCCCTGCTGCCCATCCCACCACCGGCATCAGTGCCTGAAATGAGCCGAAAAAGAGCGCAATGGTTACGGCATGATTTATTTTTAAGTGCTTGATAGTGATACCACTCGTCACCGATACCGCAAAGGCATCCATTGCTAATCCCAAAGCTATCAATATAATGGAAGTGTTGTCCAATTGACCTTTCTCTCCTCTATTGCCTCTCTTTCTCAGAATAGTGAGGGAAAAGAGCATTGGCTAGTTTTTAATTTTCTACCTGGGTCTTCTATACCACAGACTCCGCAAGAGGTAAAGAAGGTTACTACATCACCTCAGCGATAAGATAATATCTTATTAATTACAAGGAGTTATCATGAAGCTCGTTCACCTTTTCCCTTCATCTATTTTTTTACTTGACAAAGGGAGTTGAGATGAGGTATTAGTTTGACAGAATACTTCTCTAAGAATTATTGTTTGAAGATACCAAATACAAATTCATTCTTATAGTATGTATGAAAACCACTGGTAAAAGTGATCTTATAACAAAGCAAATCGACCAACTCAACTTTGACCTCAAACGGAGCTTGCTTCAGTTTGTTACCCTCTACCTGATCTGCCAGAAACCACGTTATGCCTACGAAATAAAAGATGAAATCCTCAGCATTACCAAGGGCGCCTTTGACATTGATCGTAATAATCTCTACAAAAAACTGAGATTGCTTGAACAGGATGGAATGCTCAAGAGTGAATTACAGTCCTCGAATCAGGGTGCAGATCGTAAGTACTACTCGATTACCCCCTTCGGTAAAAGACTTTTCAATGAAATGCATCAGCTCCTTATCCCCGTTATGTCATCACTCAATAAAAGAATAAAACAAGCTTAAATGATAGGGGAGCTACGTGAACGTACCTCATACACTACACAGAACCACCACACTTACAAGCTATTTTCTTATCTTTTCATTTGTGTACCTCATCATGTGTCCCTTCGCCCACACTTTAACCTCTGAGAATAGTTTCAATGTGTTACTTCCCCAAAAACATCTGATTGACAGCTATTCTAAACAGACTGTTTTTAGCCATTCACCTTCGCACTTTTTCAAAGATACTCAACTAGAAACTCATCCACTACACTGCACTGCACTCATCACCTCTATGATACTCCATCATGGGGTGCCTTTAAACCACTCCCTTATAAGCACTAGTAGACTTATCCTATAAACCGCCTTGGTATCAAATACCATCCTATCATACAACCCTTAGAACAGGAGGAAAAATGCAATGGCAACCAAAAAACCTATCACTCTAAAGTCTATATTTTATACTGCCGTATCACTGGTATGGATTTTCGCGCTTGCCGCCATAGCCCACATCGTGATGGTGCTGATTGAAAAACATAATCCCATTATCAAATATGACTATGCCTGGTCCTGCGCGATTATCGGTTTTCTGACCATCTATATGACCCGCTGGTGTAAACGGGACGGCTGGCAGAGCTTTTGGGGAATATTAGGCGGGCTTGGCCTCTGGTTTGCCTGGGAATACAGCCTGATGTATGGAGGTCACCGTATGGGGGTTACTTATACCTTCAACGGCAGCTATCCTGAGTACCGCATGATGGAATGGAGCGTTATGGCGTTTGTTATGGTTTTCACCTATCTGATGTACCAAGAGAGCGTCAGGTGCAACTTCATCTATTTTCTTAGGCGCAAGCTGCGGCTGATGAGAGGGGTTATTGCTACAGGAAAGATCGACAATTACGGGCCGCGAACTGCTTTTGAGTACATTATGATTACCTGGGCAGGCTATATTTTGCTTATGTTAGCCTATGATGACCAGGTATTCGGTCCCCATTCCTGGTTCTGCTATACCTTATTTTTCGTCTCATTTTCCGTCTTCTTCTATCTCTGCTATAAGCTTTTAGGCTACGATAAATTCGGCACTAATCTGCGGTATGCCATCCCCACAGTGACCGTTCTCTGGAATGACATGGAGATTCTGGCCAAGTGGGGCATGCTCAAGGAACCTTGGGTACATATCAACTGGAAGATTATGTCTGTTATCATAGCCGGCTTTGCGATTTCCACTTACCTTATTGTCAAAGATTTGCGCAGGAGGAAAGAGGCAATAATAGAGTCAAAAGATGTTGTATAACAATTCACACTTACCTGATAATGCATCCTATCAAATAAGGAGGTCACCATGAAACTTTGGAAACTGCTACCTATAGTGCTCTTGGGCTCACTCGCTGCATGCCTGACCGAGGGAGAAGTTGAAGATGCAGAGGTGTATAAAACACCCTATGCTGAGCGCATGAAAATATTAGAAGAAAAGTTCTTAACAGCTGAAAAAGAGGGAAAAATTTTTACCGGGGTTGTTGTCGAAGGCAACTCTCTCTTTAACGGAACTACCGAACCTCAAAATAAACCCTATGGACAGCCTTACACCAAGGAAGAATATCGGGCTGCCGCGATCAGCGCAGAGCGAAACAGTAAATTATTTATCCTCACCAAAGATGGCACCCTTTACTATCCCACCGCACCAAAAGGACAATCAGTCTCCGAAAGTGAGCAGGCTCTGCGCATTCACCGCGTATTCACTGAGGAACAAAAACGTGGTACCAAAAAGTTATTCACCTGGGCAACCCTGGTTCCCATGGTGGGAAGAGAAATAGAGATATGTGGAGAGGTTTATCCTGGCTATGGCGGTATAAAAGGCATTAACATTGAGTCCATACGATTTGAGGGCGACTACTTAGTTGGCCAGGACTAACTATGTTCATACCCTAACTCGCATGTGAAAAAAACTTACGTAATTACTTGAGTGAAGTATTGGTGCTGATATCTGGTTATTAACACTGAGGTAAAAATGCACACAGAAAGCATTAATGTATCGAAAAAAGATTACGATCCATCAGCATCCCGTATCCCCGAACTGATTGGGAAACACCCAGGAGAAGATGCGGTATTGCTCAAATTTCGACCCCAGGCAATTCAGATCGTCACCCCGGTGAGTGCCAGCAAGGTATCTGGCATTATGAAAGTGGGGGTAAAGATTCGCGAAGGATACCCTGAGGTGAGAGATAACCTTAAAAAGATCATAGTAATTGTGGATGGCAAGACATATGAGTTTGACAAACCACCCTATGTGCTCGAATTCGACACCTCCCATGCCCGCCACCGTCTGATTAAAATAAGCGCCCAAGCCATAGGGAAAGGTGAGGAAAGTGATGCTGATATCCTCTCCGCCTACTACATTAATGTCCTGGCACACAATGGTCCCTTCAATGCCTCAAAGCCGCTTCTGCTTTTCGGGGGGGTGATAGAACCCCCTCTCGAAAATATTGATAGACCATGGACCCCTGAGATGTATCAGAAGTGCTACACCTTTTCTAAAAATATCATCGGTCACCTCATGCACTATGGTTTCATTCCCTCCATGCTGAAAGAAATGGATATGCTTACGGTGCTCATTGACCCCACCCAGCTCGACAAGGGAATGAAAGAGTACACGCCAACGCAGCTCGTTGATGTCCTGGGACGAGAGAGTTCACCCGCTGACGGGAGACAATATATGGATATGCTCCCGGAATGTACCTGGATAGAACCAACTAAAACCCGGTTGGGCACTATCCTAAGAGGGTACCACGCTCCCAGCATGCCTAATGAGATGTGTGACCTTTTTGAAGTGTTTGCCGCAAGAGTTGTCAGCTACTACCCCCAGTATGCAGCATTTGGTGGGATGCCCGGCTGGCGACAAACGCAAAGGCTTTTCAAGGATGCGATGGCAAAGGTAGCTGAAGCGGGCATCACCATACCCTGGAATACCTATTCACTCCTGATTGGAGAACAGCCCACCCACCTCAAAGAACTGATAAAAAAACACCTTCAGGAAAATGGCATTACCAGTATCATCCTTTTTGACTTTCTCCCTGATCTCTCAGACTTTGAAGACACCAAAGGCCTCTGGGAACAGGTGCAGGAGGCTATCAATCTGGTTGAGCAAGAAACCGGTAAGAGGCTTCCGCTGGATATTGTCTACACCACCCAACACGAGTTAATGGGTATACACCCTGCATTTGCTCAGTCTGCGTTCCTCCTTACCCGGCATGAGCTCACCGCCTGCAAAATCCCCGACACCGCCAAGGTAGGTCTCATTCTGGGCGAGCATGGCTATCCCCCCGGCAATGGTGAAGAGGACGTAATTGAATTGAATATGCAAAAGGTCCGTCGCAACCTTACCACCCTCTATGACAAGGAACTTTCACGTTTAAGATCAGGCATTACCGAGTATCGATTGAGCATGAATGAATTCAACAACCATCCCGAGTCACCTCAGACCTCAAGCATGGAGTGTATGGTAGATTTTCTCCACCGGGGTTTTGATACTATCATCTTCCAGCCCTACTACTTTACCTATGAAACCATCGACCTCTTCGAGCATTTGCGACACTGGGCGTTTGAGTTAAAAGGGATTGATGACCATGAATTTCATGGCGGCCATGAAATTTTGTCTGACTATCGAAGTGATTGTAACTTTCGTGGTGCCCGTATCATTATAACTGGCTCTCTCCTAGGAAGATATGAAAAAGCCCCTGATTCTCCACTACTTAAGGATGCCTATCAGCTCCTCGCAGGCAGTATTGCCACCACCATTGTCGAAAAGGTGCGATCGCTACGATAGAGAAATGAGTTACTCGCTCAACCACTGAGAACCCAAAATTTTAGCTTGACACCTTCTGATAACTTTGTTAGAAGTTAGATAAGATAATAGTTAGAAAATATAACTATTCGACTTTTTAATTATAAGTTTAAGCGCACTGCTACCATGGCATACACACGCGTGTGGGGGTAATGAATGGATATAAAAATCTTACAAGAGATTTTAGAGAAACATAAAGCAGAAAAAGGAGCGCTCGTCTCCATCCTCCATGACGTTCAGAGACATGAGGGGTACCTACCAGAAGAGGCGCTCCACCACCTCAGCGATACCTTACACCTCCCCTTGAGTGAGCTGGCAAGGGTAGCAACCTACTTTGAGCAGGCATTTAGCTTAGAACCGAGAAGAAACCACACCATCAAAGTATGCCAGGGGACTACCTGTTACCTCAAGTATGGGGATCAGGTGGTAACAGAGATTAAGGACGAGGCAAGCAAGGAAGGGGAAGATACCTTTTTCAATCTTGAGGTAGTGCGGTGTAGAGGATGTTGTGACTCAGCACCGGTTGTTGAAATTGATGGGAACATCCTGGACAGGGAGTCTGCCAAGCGTACCATCATCAAGCTCAAAGGTGAGAAAAAATGAAAGTACAGCATCTACGTGATCTACAGAAACTAAAAACTGAAGGAGAGAAACTACTTCGTCCTCGAACGCTCAGGATACAGGTAGGAGCTGCACCCTGCGCGATTGCCAAAGGGGCACGAGAAGTCATTACAAAGCTTAGAGATGAGCTTGCTCAACAAAAGGTTGATGCCACCATAATTTCCGTGGGCTGTATCGGTATCTGCTATGAAGAACCTATCGTGGAAGTGGTGACTCCGGGTAAACCAAAACTCACCTATGGTCGTATTACTACCGAACAGGTAACGTCACTGGTAAAAGCAATCGCAAAAGGTTCAGTATATAAACAACACCTCCTCTACCGCACAGACGAAGAGGAGATCATCTGCACTGGTAAAACTTTCAGCTTCACCTCTAAAACTCAACCAGACCTCAAAAAGATACCCACTAAAAAAGAATTTAAGTTTTTTAAACTCCAGCTTAGAATGGTCTTGCGAAATGCGGGGCTCATCAATCCCGCATGCATAGAAGAATACTGCGCACGGGGTGGATACAGCGCACTCCATAAAGCACTTACTAAAATGACCCCCGATAAGATTATTGAAGAGGTCACCAAGTCCGGTCTCCGAGGAAGGAGCGGTGGTGGTTTTCCCACTGGTCTTAAATGGAAAACCTGCCGTGAGGCCAAGGGAAAAGAAAAATACGTCCTCTGCAATTGTAGCGAGGGTGACCCAGGCATTGGGATGCACAAAAGCCTCATCGAGTCAGACCCTCACAGCATTCTCGAGGGGATGATTATCGGAGGATATGCCATAGGCGCTCACGAGGGATACATCTACCTGCACCATGGAAACCCCTCAGCAAAGGAAAAGCTCCGCCAGGCAATCGAGCAGGCTACTGCGTATGGATTTCTCGGCGTGAATATTTTCAACAGTGGATTTAGCTTTTCTATCACCTTGAAAGAAGGTGCGGGCGGATATGTCTGCGGAGAATCAACTGCGCTCATGGCAAGCCTTGAGGGAAGGGCTGGTGAACCTAGACCCAAATATATCCACAGCGTAGAAAAAGGGCTATGGGATAACCCCACCAACCTCAATAATGTTGAGACCTGGTGTAATGTCCCCCTTATTATCTCGCGAGGTTCCACCTGGTACTCAAAAATCGGCACCACGGGGAGCAAGGGAACCAAGGTCATTTCACTCTCAGGCCACATCAATAAATCCTGCTTGGTAGAGGTACCGATGGGAACCACCCTCAAGGAGATTATCACTACCCTGGGAGGTGGTATCCCTAAGGGGAGTACACTCAAGGCAATCCAGGTCGGGGGTCCCCCCGCTGGTGTACTGCCCGCATCACTGGCTGATACACCACTTGATTTCGATGAGCTCAACAAGGCGGGTTCACTACTCGGTTCAGGCGGCATGATTGTGATGGATGACAAAACCTGTATGGTGGATATGGCACAATATTTCATGACCTTTCTGGAGGAAGAATCCTGTGGCAGGTGTGTACCCTGCCGCGAGGGGGTAAAAAGAATGCGGGAAGTGTTACAGGGTATTACAAGTGGAATTGGCACCACAGATGATCTTACGCTCCTCCAGCAGCTCTCGGAGTGCCTTTCTAAAGCCTCTCTCTGTGATCTTGGCAAATCGGCACCTGCGATAGTACGTTCAACGCTGCGTCACTTTAGTGAGGAATACCAGACCCACATTGAGCGGCAGGTATGCCCCGTGAAACGATGCCCCATGTAACCATTGTAACCTATTAAGGTGAGCGAAAAATGATTGCGTTAACTATCGATGATAAAAAGGTCAAGGTTGAACCAGTAGCTACCATTCTCAAGGCAGCGAGAGAACATGGGATCGAAATTCCTACCCTCTGCCACCATGAGGGTTTAAGCCCACTTGCAAACTGCAGGCTCTGTGTAGTTAAAATCACCAAAAACGGAAGAGCCAGAGTAGTAACCTCCTGTAATTACCCGGTTGAAGAAGGTCTCACCGTAGAAACCAAGACAGATGCGATCGTTGCCATTCGAAAAACGATTGTGGAACTCTTAGTGGCACGATCACCCAACGTAAAGGTTATCCGGGAACTCGCTCAGGAAATGGGAGTCACCGCTCCCCGCTTTGCCCTGGAGAACGAAAAATGTATCCTCTGCGGGCTCTGTGTCCAGGTGTGTGATGAGTATATCGGCGCCCGCGCGATCACCTTCAGCGGACGGGGAACTAAAAAATTCGTTTCAGCTCCTCTCCTTCACTCCGCCCAAGACTGCATCGGCTGCGGGGCGTGTGTAGAAATCTGTCCCGCCCAGTGTATCACCATGCAGGATAGTGAAGATGTCAAGACCTACTATTCGGGGAGGAAGGAAGAGGTAGGTCCTGCCCGTCTTATTCATAATTGGAATGTGAGGGTTGCCTGGAAAAAATGTAAATCCTGTGGTATCCCGTTTCCTCCCCCCTCTCCTATGGAGTATTTAAGCAAGGGGCAACCATTGCCAAAAGACTTCTTTAACGCATGTGAAAAATGCACGCACTAACGCTTGTGGTCACTGGAAAGAGGAGGAACTCCCTTGATTCAAATCGATAAAGACAAATGCTCAGGGTGCTGCGGCTGTGTGGACCACTGTCCGGTAGCAGCAATCAACGTGATTAATGACGAGGTGATTATCGATGATGATATCTGCATGGAGTGCTTAATCTGTACCAAAGTCTGTCCCCTGGGAGCACCCCGTGAGGTAGCCAACGCGTAAACAATAACAATGGTGAGGTGAGAGGTACTATGGCAAAACTCTATGATCTGATTATTGTGGGAGCAGGGCCTGGGGGCGCCATGGCAGCCAAGGTGGCAGGCGAAAATGGCCTCAAGGCTGCTCTCTTAGAGAGAAAAACAGATATTAAAACGATCCGCAGAATCTGCACTATGATCATTAACACCGATGAAGAGGGCTTCGGGGAATATATCACCTACAATTATAGAAACAAAAGATTTGTATTTCCCCACAATGGATTTTCTGTTACCTACGATGGTCCCTTTCGCCCAATCTACGGATTTCACATCACATCTCCTAACGGCAGCCGCTTCCAGCTCGGAAGCGCGCAAAAGGGAAAGTCTGGCGAACAGCCTCCGGTAGGACTGATGATCGATAAGGGACGGTGGGTAGAGATTATGGTCAATGAAGCACGGCAAAACGGAGTGGAGGTATTCACCAATACCAATGTGAACACTATTAGTAAAGAATCTGACTATGTGGTTGTTACCGACAATGGGGGTAATGAGTATCGAGGCACATTTGTCATTGCTGCGGACGGGGTGAATTCCCGCATTGCCCGAAAACTAGGTTTTAACAAAGAGAGAACCTTCCTAGGAACTTACAAAGATACGGCGAGGACCTATGAGGGTGCTCAAGTTCCGGATGGAGATGTCTTAATGTTTTGCATGGGGTGGAGGACTAGCATTTCCATTGCACCAGAGCTTACTGAGGGACACTACCACCTCTCGGCAGCAAGCTATAGTATCAACGACAATCTGGACGCAGAACTGGACAGGTTCTTAAGCTCCGAACCTTTTGCGAGCTGGTTTAAAAATGCCAAAGAGATCGGTCATCGAAACAGTTGTGTCTCCAATATTGCCTCGCCCATACAAGTTCCCTTTAAAGATAACGTGTTGCTGGTGGGGGATGCAGGCTGGATGCAGGAAACCAGTATCACCGGGGCTATTCTGCCTGGATGGAGTGCCGCTAATGCGGTCACCGAGGCACTTGTTAAAAATCAAATCAACAAAGAAGGCATTTCCACCTACCTTAAGTGGTGGGATACCTACCTCTACCAGCCGCATGGGAAAAGATTGGCCTCGAGCGGAGGCGCAGAGCTGAAAGAGTTCCTTTCAGCTGAAGACATAGATTATCTGGTAAGTCTGGCTCCTGATCCGCTTCAGGGTACCATGAACTTCTTTGTCATCATGAAATCTATCGGAAGGACTTTTGCAGCACTGCTTCCCAAAATTCAGGAAGAACGTCCTGACATTATGCAAAAGCTCCTGGCGATACGCTCCTTTCCACGGGCACTGGCCCTCGCCAAACGCAGAAGGGAAGGTTGTGCCATCACCTCATAGCAACTACCTTCTCACTCACCCCTTTCCTAAGTAGCTACTACCACCACCTCTCCCCAGCCACCACCTCTCCACCATATGAACCCCATTCATCCAGCATGAGTAAAAGTCTTGTATAAATAGGAATCTTATAGTACAATAGTATAAAAGTTTACTTAAGTATCTCTCCCCATAAAGGATGAATAAACATACCCTCGCTGTTCTCGAATTTGATAAGATACTCACGTTTCTAAAACAGTTTGTTACCTCCCCCCAAGGCACAAGACTCTGTGAACATCTCACCCCCCTCCATCATCTCCAAGAGATAAAAACCCTCCTCGCTGAAGTCACCCAAATGAAAGAAGTTTTGAATATCTATGACGACATACCCATTCACGGCATCAAGGATATAGAGGATTCCGTCCGCAAAACCAGAGTACAAGGGTTTTACCTAGAACCCCAACAACTCCAAGAAATATGCAGTACCATAGAAACGGGGAGAACCATTAAGACCTTTTTTAAAGCGACTGGTTCCCACTACCAAGCCCTCCAGGAGAGCACCCACAAACTCATTCCCCTCAAGGAGCTGGAGGACACCATCAAACACGCTATCGGAAACCACGGTGAAATTTTAGATACCGCCAGTCATGAGCTCCATACCATACGTCAACAGATCAAGAATTCCAAATTAGCTATTAATAAAACCCTCGATGAGCTCCTCCAGCAGGACGATCTCAATTTCATCTTCCAAGAACAGCTCATCACCATCAGAAACGGGAGGTTTGTGCTCCCGGTGAAAGTTGATCACAAGGCATACCTCCCCGGCGTTGTCCATGACCACTCCCATACCAAGGCAACCTATTTTATTGAACCTTTCTCAGTGGTGAACCTCAATAATGAGCTCCAGATCCTAATCAAAGAAGAAATCCATGAAGAGGTGAGAATTTTGACTGCCCTCACCGCCCAGGTGAGAGAAAAAATGTCAGAGATACTTTTTAATCTTTCCCTCTTGGAGAAAGTAGATATTATATACGCCAAAGCAAAACTGAGCAGGGCGCTCAAGGCCTGCGAACCTATCCTGAATGAGCAGGGACGTATCATGCTCGGCTCCTGCAGACACCCCATCTTACTTGCCCGTTTCGAACCTACTACTCCCCCACCACCTCCCTCAGAAGATGCACCAGAACAACCACAGGAAACCTCAGGACGCTGGGTCTTTGATGCACCCCAGGTAGTACCTATCACTCTCCATATGGACAAGGAGATTAACACCCTGATTATTACAGGAGCTAACGCGGGGGGTAAAACCGTCGCCTTAAAAACGTTGGGCATTTTATCACTTATGGCACAGACCGGCATGCACATTCCCGCAGAAGAGGGAGGCATGCTCCCGGTGTTTCATTCCATCTTTGCCGATATCGGTGATGAACAAAACATAGAAGCAAGTTTAAGCACCTTCTCTGCCCATATCCGCCAGCTCAATCACATTCTAAGAGAAGCCGATGAACACTCACTCGTGCTCATAGATGAGTTGGGGTCTGGTACCGACCCCTCTGAAGGTGCAGCTCTTGGGCTTGCCATCTTAGACTACTTGAGGGAGAAACGGTCATCCATCGCCATCACTACCCACCTCACACTCCTCAAGACCTATGCCTATCTCTGCCAGGATGTGGAGAATGTCTCCGTGGAATTCGATCCCGTTACCCTCAAGCCCACCTACCATCTCGTATACGGGATCCCGGGGATGAGTAACGCGCTCGCCATTGCCAAGCACCTGGGGATGCCTGAAACTATCCTGCGCGGTGCGGTGAGCTACCTTGAGGAAAAAGATAAGCAGATGTTAGAATTGATGAGAGGACTCGAGCAAAGCCACCAGGCGGTAGCGGAAAAGAAAAGCGAGATGGCACAATTGAGAGAAAAGGTGTCAGTCCATGAACACCTTGCAGAATCGCTCCTGGAAGCAATTAAAACCAAGAAAGTAAAACTAGTAACCGAATATGAAAACAAATTTAAGCAGTACCTGCAGGAAGCGGAAGCACAACTAGAAAAAATTGTGAGCGAAGCCAAGAAGAAAGAGCGCCCTCTCCTGAAAGAAGCCCAGAGATCCCTTGAGGCAGTAGAGAGAGTGTGGAGCACGCATCTGCCACCACCTTCAGAAAAAAGAGAACCTATTGAAACGCTTTCGGTAGGTCAGGTGGTCACCCTATCCTCCTTACACCAAGAAGGGGTGGTGCTCACGGTCGATAATGCTTTAAAGAGAGCAGAAGTATTGGTAGGAGAAAAAAGAATTAAGACCCATTTTGATGCCCTTGAGTTCACCAAGAGGAGAAAAACCCCTCATCCACCACCCCCTCTCCCTTCAAAAACATCTCCCTCACCAGAAGAGTCTCCTCCCCCCCTTGAAGAAGAAATAGCCACGAGGATTAACGTCATTGGAATGACCGTCGACGAAGCACTCCCCATTGTAGACAGGGCTATCGATCATGCACTCATCAAAGGTGTAGAACGAATTGAAATCATTCACGGTTTGGGAACAGGAAGGTTAAAGGAGGGTATCAGAAAGCACCTGAAAAACCACAGCTATGTAAAAAGCTTTGGTTCCGATGATACATCAAGAAGTGGAGCAGGTGTTACTCAGGTAGAAATTCAGTCCCACCCAAAACACACCTCAAAAAAGTCACCTCCCATCTTCTAACTACTACCAGAATAGCAAACCCGATGTAGATACGATGCGGTGGCAGGTGTTACCAGCTATGGTAAAGGAAGAAAAATTGCCGGAGGGCACAAGAGTCAAAAAAGGTAATTACCTCACCTAAAATGCACCCTTCATTTTTCATTTTTTAAGTTGCAGGAGAAAAACCGAGATGCACCACTTGTACCTTCTGTGCCGCCAACCATTGGTATACTTCTTCCTCGAGATCTAAGGTGGTAAGTAACGTGCGCGTCTTATCCTGGTGGGTTATGAGAATCCCGGGTATGATCATGTCTACCGTTCCTCTCCCCTGTGACATAGAGGCAAAACGAGGTCGTGGAGAATCATAGGTGACCTGTAAGAAATCAAGTACTGAGGTGACCACGGAAAGAGGATCCTCGGCGGGAGAGGAGAGATCAAGAAAGTAATTTCCCTGTCGCGTTATCACCTCAACCATTTTTTCAGGAATGGCATGAAAACTTATAATATGATTCTTCCCACCCCTCTCACAATAACGATCCGCCACTATCTCAAGATCAAATCCCTCATACATTCCTCCAAAAACCTTACTCTTAAAATCCTTTTGGTAACTCTGTCCCAGAAGCGTTAATAGTTCATCCACCAGTCCCGCACCACCAGCGGTAGTAATGACCGGAATCTCTTTACGCTGGTACGGATACGTAGCTGGTTCAGGAGCAACGGGTACTTTCTCATTTTTGCCTTCTACCATTAAATAAAAATCGACGAGAGTAACGCCGTAGGCATTAATGTAATTTTTCAACTGGGGATCAAAAGGCAAAGCCCCCCGCTCAACTACATTCACCACCATAATATCCTTAAGGAGCTCATCCTTATAGATGATCCAGTCACCGGTAATCTCAAACTGAATCTGATCGCCAATCACCAAGGGGTTACGCTCCTTGTCTACGGAAAAGTATCCTGCGAGCGTAATGATGCGATCTAACACAGATTCCATGCCCTCGTGCTCCTTTAGATTAATCACTTCGTAATCAGAGCGCTCCTGCTTAAGCAACTCTAGTAATTCAGGAGGGAGTACACTTCCATAATTTAAAATCATCTTTTTCCTGTCGGTGAGCTGCAAAAGTGGAAAAGTGGTTGTATTAAGTGTTATCTGCCCTTCCTTCTGCAGTGGTATGCTCAACTCATCTCCCCTGGTGAATGTGCCTTGGAGTACTTGAGCTATGGAATTCATATCCTGCATGGATGATTCTTTGCTGCCCGGAACTTCTTTGGCAATGGTCCTATAATGAGGATCACCATACGCTGGTTGCACCGTTCCCTCAATGGGTGTTTCTTGTGCGACAGGAGTCGTTTCCGCCTTAACCTCTCCCACAGGAGGTTTTTCTTCCGCCACTTCTTCAAGCTCAGCTTCCCCTTGGGAAGGGGGAGAAACTGAAGAAATCGAGGGGAGAATAATTTTCTGGTCGGGCTTAACCAGATTAATGTCAGCGATGTCCGGATTCAACCGTTTCACCACATTGAGATATCGATCAAAGATGAGTTCATCAGGGATACTATACACCTCCCTTAGCACCTGTGCCACATGCTCTCCTTTGGAAATGGTATACTCTTCCGTTGGTACCTGAGGAGATTCAGAGGAAAGAACATCGTACAAGGCCTCCCTCATCCCTTCTGTCGGAAAATCAACATTAGCAATATACTTAAATGGAATCAGGAGTACCTGCTGGGGAATAATCTCATAGGTATCCTTTAGGGAAGGATTTAAACTCTTGGCTATTTTACAATAGAAGTAGAATTGTCTATCCTTAATAGCATACTTATCAATCAGAATCTTCCACAAGCTATCCTTCTCTTCCACCGTGTAGGGTTCAGCGTGCACCTCTCCCCTCTGAAACTTTTTTACCACCACGTTCTTGGTAAAGGCAATCGTCTTGGTGTCACTCACCTCTTCTGAAAAAAGGGCAGTGCTCGTACTACATAAGGAAAGTAGTAAAAATATCCATAATACTTTTCCTCTCCGCATTGCCTTTCTCCTTACTTTGAGTGGTATTCATTTGGTCACTGCTGCCATACTCCGTTTACGTATCCTCTTCCCAAGTCACTATACTCTTCGAAGATTGAACCATTATATCCGTGGGTTACCTACAAATCAAGACGTTTATAAAATATGAAGCGTAAGGTTTCAAACCTGCAGATGCTTTTATTGCATCATTTGCCGAATGGGTGCTCGCATTGCCCACAATAGTGTTGTGCCAAACAATCAGGTTTTGTTATGTATAGCTTGCAAAAATGTTATGAGTATCTTTAACGAGAAGTTTTGATACATCCCTATAGGGTGAAATGGGGAAACTCTAGGCGGTGAGATAAGGGGTGAGTATCTTGAGGAGCTTCCCCTCCTTAACCCTCATCTCCTGAGCCTTTCTCGAGGAACCCTCGTGATCATACCCAAGGAGGTGGAGGATACCATGAGCGAGCAGGTGAGCAATCTCATGGGTGAGGGTGGTGGATGCTTCTTTTGCCTGGCGCTGTGCGGTTTCCACTGAGATGACTACATCTCCTAGTAGGTAGGCGTGAAGGAGGGTGGCTTCTCCCTCAATCTGGGAGAAGGCAATGACATCGGTGGGTCGGTGACGATGGAGATAGCGTTTATTGATCTCTCGAATCTGAATATCATCCACTAGAAGGATGCTTACCTCCCACTTTTGATATCCCAAGTCGTTTAAGATCGCGCTCACCACTTCCCTTATCCACCTTTGGCTTATCCGTATCAGCTTCTGCTGATTGCTTATCCTTACCATTTGCCCTCTTCTTCACTCCGTTCTCACTTGGTTCCGGTGTGGGATACTCTATCCGTTGGTGAAACACACCAGTAGTTAAAATACGAATGAAACTGTTGGCAATCGCATGCAAGTTCTTCAGGCTCAATTCACACTCATCAAGTTGCCCATCGGTAAAAATCCCATTAATAATCTTTTGCACCATCCCTTGAATCCGTGACGGGTTAGGTTCCGTGAGCGTCTTGGTAGCCGCTTCCACCGCATCAGCAAGCATCACCAGCGCCGCCTCTTTAGTCTGAGGTTTGGGTCCGGGGTAGCGAAAATCCTTCTCATCAACCGGTTGATCAGCGGGATTCTGTTGGCTCTTAGCCTTTTGATAAAAGAAGCTGATTAAACTCATACCATGGTGTTGCCTAATAACATCCCTGATGGTACTCCCCAGCTTACCCTCTTTTGCTAACTCCACCCCATCCTTCACGTGGGAGAGGAGGATGAGGCTACTCATGTTGGGAGAAAGCCTCTCATGCTTATTTTCTTCGCCACCCGGCTGATTTTCAACAAAATAGCCGGCCTTTTTGATCTTCCCGATATCATGATAGTATGCACTCACCCTGGCCAGCAGCGAGTTGGCACCCACCGCTTCTGCAGCAGATTCAACCAGATTCCCCACCATGATGCTGTGCTGGTAGGTGCCAGGTGCCTTGATACTTAACTCTTTTAAAAGTGGCTGGTTGAGGTCAGCTAGTTCTAAAAGCTTCATATTGGTGGTGTACCCAAAGGTAATTTCGATGAGGGGTACAATCCCTGTCGCAATAATACCCGTCAATACCCCTCCCACAAATCCAAAGCTTGAATCAATAAGTGCGTCAAAGTTAAAGAGACTCTTTTTAATGAGCGCAAAACAGAGGATGAGCAAGACATTCACCACACCAGTGAGAAAGCCTGCTCTAATCAGCGTTTTCCTCTCCTTGTAGAACACTACCTGTTGAGCTGCCACAATGCTCGTAATAAAGGGATAGATAAAAAATTCTAACTGATTCTCTAGCAGGATACCCGCGATAATAGAGAGCACCACTGAAAACATGGCAGCCAGATCAACATTGAGCACCACCGCAATCAACACCGCACCCAGGGCGAAGGGAATAGCATACAAAAAGGAAAGAGCACTGAGTGAGGGAAAGGATTTACTGAGAGCACTTGAGAAGAGTATAGAAAAATTAATGCTTGCTACCATACCCAGCAAAACGAGGCTGATGAAGAGGTAATCTTTATTGTTCAGATTAAACCTTCTGATACTGCCGGGGAAAAAGGCATAGAAGAGAGAAGTAATTATGAGAATGAGAAAAAAGCTGCCGATGATGGAAGTAACAGAGTTCCCCTCCTTTTTGAGCTGGCTTAAGGCCTTCAACTTAAGCAGCGCCTCTTCAGTGATTCTATCCCCCTCCCGAATGATGATCTCACCCTTTTTCAGTTTGAAATAGACCGGGTTTGTGTCTTCAGCTGCCTTGAGCCTTCTCGCTTCGGTTTCGTTTTTGTTGAAGGTGAGTGTAGGCTTCAGCAAGGTCTGCGCAATCTCCACCATGGTAAGCCGCAATGACCCGGGGGTGTTTTCCAGTTGTTTGCTCGATCTTTCAACTACCAGCTTCTTTGCTTCTTTTACCTCAAGGACAGACGCAAACTCCTTGACCAGCTTTTCTTCCTGAGTCTGGACATTTCGTACCATAATTCCATTTACCTTCTCAGCTTCCAAGACCACTTTATCTGCTACCACATACTCAGCCACGAGAGGAGCCATCAAGGTAAGAATGGTGTCAGTACTACCCTCTCTGAAACGGTACTTAACCAGGGCACCAAAATGCTTATCAGTAATACTTATACCTAGTGTATCCTGAAATGTTTCCCTTTTCTTTTCGGCAGGAAGGCCAGCCGCAGGGTACTCATAGAGCTTCCTCAACTGATCAAAGGTCGATGAGAGTTTGTTCTTTAAATCCTTGGAGGCATTGGCATCAAAATCATACACCGCGGGAGTCTTTTCCACATTCTCTAAGCGTTTTTTGGCGGTGGAGACAGTATCTTCAATCAGAAAATCTTGCGCGGCTTTAATATTCTGATTGACTATATCTCCCACTTGATAGTCAGGAACAGTCGTGGGAGCCGTAGGTGAGATTAACTTCGCGATCAGTAAGCAGGTAGTGAAAAGAAGGATACTCTTATAGAAGGTGGAGAGCGCTCCCGTTTCCCACCGTTGAGAGAAAGGAACCTTTGCCAAAGGGGATGTGCTCGTTTTTTTATTGGAAGTAACCATACGCGCTTCTCACCTAGGAAGGGTTTCCTTCACCGTGTGGTGGCTTATTAGTTTTCCAACTAGCCTTCTCGTACGCCACAATAATCTCCTGCACCAGGTGGTGTCTCACCACATCTTTTTCAGAAAAGTAGACAAACTTTATCCCCTCAATACCCTTGAGTATACTCTGAATCTCCACCAACCCTGAGGGCTTCCCTGTAGGAAGATCAATCTGGGTAATGTCTCCTGTCACCACTGCCTTCGAGCTAAACCCTAATCGGGTGAGAAACATCTTCATCTGTTCAGAGGTAGTATTCTGTGCCTCGTCAAGTATCACGAAGGAGTCATTCAGGGTGCGCCCTCTCATAAACGCCAGGGGTGCAACTTCAATGATACCCTTTTTCAGAAGCTGGGAGGCCTTTTCCAAATCGATCATATCGTGGAGCGCGTCATAGAGAGGTCTTAAGTAGGGGTTAACCTTCTCATAGAGATCACCTGGTAAAAATCCCAGCTTTTCGCCTGCCTCCACTGCAGGTCTGGTCAGAATAATACGGTCAATTTCCTTTTTTAGCAGTGAAGAGATGGCCATGGCCATGGCGAGATAGGTTTTTCCCGTTCCTGCGGGTCCGATGCCAATGACGATATCATACTTCCTGATGGCATCGATGTACTGTTTTTGCACAATGCTCTTGGGCGTGATCAGCCTCTGCCTATGAGAGACATGGATGGTGTCGAGAAAAACCTCCTGGAGGTGAACTGATTCATTGTTTCTTAAAATCTTGATGGCGTAATCAATCTCATCATGGGACACAGGGTAATTGGACTCAAGCAGGAAATAAAGCTCTTGCAGCACCCTTGTGGTAAGAGCAACCTCATCGGCTTTTCCATGGATGGTAATAACATTACCCCTGACCGTGATGGTCACCTTGAGAGCATCCTCAATAAATTTAAGATTCTCATCATATTCTCCCAAAAGCGCCTTCACCAGGCGATTATCTTCGAATACCATTTTGGAAGTAGTCTTGCTCTCTTTCTTTGCCAACCTTAGACTCCTGAGAGGTGAACCTGAACTTCTCTTTTGCGGGGGCGATTATCAAAATCAAGCAGGACGATCTGCTGCCAGGTTCCCAAGAGCATCCTCCCCTCCCGCAGAGGGATCTGTAGTGACGCACCGAGGAGCGCAGCTCTCACATGTGAGTATCCATTACCATCCCCCCACCTTCGGTCATGTTCATAGTCTATATCACGGGGGGCGATCCTCTCGATGGCCATTCTCAAATCGTTGACTACCCCAGATTCATACTCAATGGTGGTGAGGGCTGCGGTTGACCCTGAGATGAAGAGAAGCACGCTTCCATTCTTAATACCTGAAGAGTGTATCGCATCCTCTACCTTGGCAGTGATATCAATGATATCGGTGCGATCGCTGGTAGTGAGCAAAATCGTATCAAATGCGACCGTGTAGCCCTCAGCGCGAATTTGATGTTGTTTTTGTGGTACCATGTGATATAAAAAAGTAAATAACCCCGTTGCATTCACAGCAACGGGGATCCGCTCTCTCATCCAAGGATGTTAGAAATTTCTACCATAGAAGGGGGGTCAATGCAAGTCTTTTTATTGGCGTATGTCACCTCACCTACAAGGAAAGGGTACTGGTATGACACAAAACAAAACGCTGGAAGATCTCACCGTCCTGGTGCACACCTTGAGAGGTCCTACCGGGTGTCCCTGGGACAGGGAACAGAACACCTCTGACATGAAATCGTATCTCACCGGTGAACTCTATGAGCTCCTCGATGCCATTGACCAGGGTAATTCTTCGAAGGTAAAGGAGGAAGCGGGTGATCTCCTCTTTTTGATTATCTTTTTGGTAGATATATTTCGTGAACGCAGTGAGTTTGATATTAACGAGGTAATGACTGCGGTCAGGGATAAAATGATACGGCGTCATCCCCACGTGTTTGGAAACACGCGGGTTAAAGGATCTCAAGAGGTAAAAACAAACTGGCGCCAGATTAAAAGGGAAGAAGGCAAACCGGTCTCTGACGACTCCCTCCTCGATGGCATTCCTGACTACCTGCCCGCACTGGTCCAGGCGCAAAGCCTCACCTTCAAGGCATCCCGAGTGGGGTTTGACTGGTCACACCCTCAGCAGATAATTAGCAAAATTGAAGAAGAACTGGAAGAATTAAAAAGGTGCCTTGGCGAGAGCAACCAGAGCGCGCGAGAGCATGAGCTGGGTGATCTCTTATTCTCCGTGGTCAACCTCGCACGCTTTTTAAATATTGACGCCGAAAAGGCGCTGAGAAAGACAAACCAGAAATTTGTATACCGGTTTCACTATATTGAAACATCCCTCCGCGATGCCGGTAAACCTATCGAGCAGACCTCCCTAGAAGAAATGGATCGTTTGTGGGAGGAAGCAAAAAAGCGTGAAACGTAAGCCATCAAAGTCATCTCTACCAAGAGCTGATGAACATATTACTCTATTAATTCCTGGCTGATAAGATTACAAAGACCGAGAAACTGTTAATGTGACGGAAAAGAATACTATACAATTATGCAAGCCTATTTTCAGGTGCTTTTAATTTGAAACTGGGGGACGTCCGTGACATATTAACTTTTCAACAGCGCTCCATTACTTTCTTTCCCAGTGAATACAGCCTCCTCAAATAAGTTAACAATTCACGGACGTCCCCTACTCTATGAGTACATACTACAATGTCATAAGCGTTTACTTGTGAAGGTATAGGCCTTGCCTACTTCCTCTCAGAAATCTCCAAGAGAATTCCTCCTGTTGCCTTGGGGTGGAGAAAGGCAATCTTGGCGTTGCCTGCACCATAGCGCGGCTGTTGATCGATTAATTGCACTCCCTTATCCTTAAGCTCCTGCAAGGCTTTCTCGATATTGTCAACCCTCAACGCAACATGCTGAATGCCCTCTCCCCTCTTTTCAATAAACTTTGCTACGGGACCGTCTGGGGAAGTCGATTCCAGCAACTCCAATTCCGTATCTCCCACTGGGAGAAAGGCCACTTTAACCTTCTGATCTTCAATTACCTCGGTACCCACTGACGCAATACCTAAGGTATCACGGTAAAAGGCAAGCGTCTCTTCCATATTTTTTACTGCGATGCCGATGTGATCTAACGTTACTACTTTCATCTTTTTCTCCTTTCCTTGGATAGTGTTTCGTGTGCTTCTTTTTCCTACTTCTTTTCTAAAAATTCTAATAAATAGTCAACGCAGGAATAGGGATCCTTTTCACGTTTATTAACCTGCTCGATGAGGTCATTAAGGGGATGAACATGGTAGAGACGATCATGCACATACTGTGATATTTTGTGTTCGAGTAACTTCACAATCTCCCTCTCAATCCTCTCCCTGCGCTTAGCATTTAAGAGGTCATGCTCCTTAAGGTGTGCGCGGTGGAGCATAATCTGTTCAACTACGGTATCAATTCCCTGACTCTCAGTAGCAATCGTTTTAATGATGGGTTTGCTCCAGAGAGTGGCAGAAGGACCCAAATCCAGCATCGCTCTGATCATGGCCACCACCTGATCGGCACCCTCACGATCAGCCTTATTGACCACAAAGATGTCTCCAATCTCCATGATACCCGCCTTGATGGTTTGAATCTCATCACCCAGCCCGGGAACAGAGACCACGAGAGAGGTATCAACCACCTGCGCAATTTCAACCTCGTCCTGTCCTATGCCAATAGTCTCAACCAGCACAAAATCTTTACCGGCAGCATCAAGAATCTTTATCACATCAGAGGTGGCTTGGGATATTCCGCCCAGACCTCCTCGTGCCCCAAGGCTTCTGATAAATACCTTTTCCCTGTTGGTGACCTGGCGCATGCGAATACGGTCACCCAGAAGTGCACCACCGGTAAAGGGGCTTGAGGGATCAATCGCAATAATGCCCACACTATACCCCTGCGTGCAGAGGATGAGCGCCACACCATCAACTAAGGTGCTCTTCCCCGAACCGGTAGGTCCGGTAAATCCCACCAGGTAGGCACTCCCCGTATGCGGATAGAGCTCCCTCATCGCTTCCCTACAACCGGGAAGCTCATTCTCCACCATGGTAATGAGCCGAGCGATGGCACGTTCTGAGCCGTTCAATGCCTCTTTCACTAATTCCATAGATGACCGCACGCTCTGGGTAAGTAGGTTAGGAAGGAAGGTGTTCCTTAATGTAGGTAATGATAGTTTCAGTGGAGGTACCTGGACCAAAAATTTCTGATACTCCTGCGTTCTTAAGAGCGGTAATATCTTCCTTAGGTATAACTCCGCCTCCTATGACCAGGACTTTTCCCATCCCCTTCTCGTGTAACCCTTTCATAATCGTAGGGAACAAATAATTATGCGCACCTGAAAGTATACTAAGAAGTAGCACATCTATATCCTCTTGAAGCGCTGCGTTGATAATTTGCTCAGGGGTTTGTCGCAGACCAGTGTAAATCACCTCCATCCCCGCATCCCGGAGGGCACGGGCAATAACCTTGGCTCCCCTATCATGCCCATCCAAACCCGGCTTAGCCACCATTGCTCTAATCTTCTTTTCTGCCACTATCGTCTCTCCTTTAGCCATGTGAGAAAATGATAAAAATGAAGAATAATTAATTGTTTAGTAGCACAGTGCCTTCTCCCCTGTCAAGGACTTTTTACTACACCAATCTTGACAGGACAAGGGAGATTTGTTACTTAAAAAGAACCCTTAACACTCGCCAAAGATATTTGAAATTTTTAAGACCCTTTATGAGTGACATGGGGGATTTTTCTGAGCCACAACACAAAACTGCTTAAGCATCTGTAGAACGGCAGGTGCCTTACGGATTGTGCAGTACCAGACCCCATTGCATTCCCCTTTGTCGAAGGCTCTGGAAACTGCCTTTCTTTTTGATAATACGTAAGGTGCGGGGTCGTGACCAAAGCCAATGACTATATTGTTGGGCTTAGAAAAATCCCCCATGTCACTGAAATTCTCAGATTGAATTATGTAAGAATCTGAATAAATAGTATATACTTGAGAAATCATTTGATTACTGCTACCATAGGTGCTGGATTACCACAGACCGCACTAGAAAAAAGGGAGGGATACCATGGAAGTAATGAGCGCCATTAGGGAGCGAAGGAGTATCAGAAAGTACAAGCCGGATCCCGTCTCTGAGAGCGATATCAGCGAAGTGCTGGAGGCAGCGCTCTGGGCACCCTCGTGGGCTAATACCCAATGCTGGGAATTTGTTGTAGTAAAAAACCCTGAAATAAAAGATAAGCTGGCAGCAACACTCCCCCAGGGCAATCCTGCACGCCCCTCACTCACCCAGGCACCGGTAGTAATTGTGGCGTGCGCTCATCTAGGGAAAGCCGGTTATTTTAAAGGAAACGCGGGAACTGATAAAGGTGACTGGTATATGTTTGATGTTGCCCTGGCCATGCAGAACCTAACACTTGCTGCTCACGCCAAAGGATTAGGTACGGTTCACATCGGGTTCTTTGATGCGAAAGCAGCAGCACAACTGTTAGCAATCCCTGAGGGAATGGCAGTGGTAGAGATGACCCCCCTCGGATACGCCGCGGAAGGATCAAAAGCAACCTCAAGGAAAACAGTGCGCGAGTGTGTCTCTTATGAAAGGTTCGGAAACAGATAGCATACCTTCTTCCACGGTGAGGCATTAAGGGGTGAAAAGGTTCTTTATAACTTTTGAGGGCATAGAGGGTTGTGGCAAAACAACTCAAATGCACTTACTAAAAGATTTCCTGGAGCAGAGAGGCTATGCGGTCACTGCTACCAGGGAACCAGGGGGCACCTCCCTTGGGGATACTATCAGAAAGATACTTCTTGACTCCCGTAATGTCACTATCGATACTAAGACAGAACTCCTCCTCTATGAAGCATCCCGTGCACAACACGTGCACGAGGTGATACGACCGGCGCTGGAGAGAGGCGATATTGTGCTCTGTGACCGTTACACCGACGCAACCCTTGCCTATCAAGGTGTTGCTCAAGGGATACTGATCGAGGTGGTAGAAAACCTTAATCAGTTTGCCACCGATTACCTCACCCCTGACTTCACCATCCTCATCGATTGCCCGGCAGAGATTGGCCTGGAGCGGGCGCTGCGAAGGACACACACCTCATCCCACGAGGTGAGTGAGGATCGCTTCGAGAAAAAGAGTATCGCCTTTCACCAGAAGGTGAGGTGGGGGTACCTGCAACTTGCTGAACGCTATGTTCATCGTATCTACATTGCCGATGGGAGAGAGGAACCTTCCCGGGTACATCAGGAGATCAAAAACGTTGTTCTTGCAAAATTAGAAGGATAGAGAGGGAAATGCCATTTAGTACCATTAAAGGCCAGGAGAGACAAATAGCAATGCTTAAGAGTGCCATCAGGAATGGCACGGTCGCTCACGCCTACCTTTTTTCTGGTATTCCAGGTATCGGGAAGAAGACGACTGCCCTGGCAATGGCTAAAGCACTCAATTGCGAAACTCACCACGATGACTTTTGTAACCGTTGTAGTTCCTGTCAGAAGATTGAACACCATACCCATCCTGATGTATTCTCTCTCGAACCTGAGGGAGACTATATTAAAATTGATCAGATCAGAACCATGCAAGAGAAGATTAAGTACACACCTTATGAGGGGAAGCACAAAGTAGTAATCATTGATCACGCAGAAAAGATGAACCTTCAGGCTTCCAACTGTTTACTCAAAACGCTCGAGGAACCTCCACCCCACACCGTACTCATCCTGGTAACTCCCGCTCCCTACCAACTCCTCGCCACCGTGAGGTCACGCTGTCAGAGAGTGCTGTTCCAATCGCTCTCGTTAGAGTTGCTGGCAGAGGTCCTGCGTGAACAGAGCAAGGGTGATCCTGATGAACTGGCGCTGGCAGCCTCTCTCGCAGGGGGAAGCATGGGAAGGGCACTGCAGTGGATGGAACAGGGAGCGCTGGAGAAGAGAACGCATTTTTTAAGCTCGATTGCCCATCTCCACCGAGGTTCTCTCAGAGCAATTTTGGATTTCGCTGAAACATGTGGTGAAGACAAAGATGCCTTAGCACACCATGTAGACCTCCTTAAGGTGTGGGTAAGAGATCTGGTGATATGGAAAGAAACTGGCGAGCCAGCGTACCTCATCAACAGAGACCTTGACCACGAGGTGAGCAGCATCGCAGGTAACATGAGCTACTCTGATCTCTTTGAAATAGCTCAGGGTATACATGAGGTACAGATGGCTATGCGTTTCAACATTAACCCCCGGCTCGCCATGGAAACCACGTTCCTCACCCTGTGCTTTGAGACACCCTAAGAGTGGTGAGTGATACTCTACCTGCTCAATCCAGCAAAAAACTTACTATCATAGGGACACCACTATGAAACGCATTGCAGGAATTAGATTTGAACGCAGTGGAAAGATCATGGAATATGATGCGAGAAACCTTGAGTTAGCGGAGGGTGATAAGGTAATGGTTGACTGGGATGAGGGGCTTAAGCTAGGAACAGTGCTAAAGCTGACTGAGTGCGATGATTCACTCCTGCCGCCACAGCCCCTCCCCCGGGTAATCCGTAAAGCAACCGAAGCAGACCTCGACTATGAATCAAGGAAAGTTCATAAAGAAAGGGAGCTGCATCAGGCCTGCCTGGCAAAACTGACTGAGATGGGACTTGATATGAAGCTGGTTGAAGTCGAACACATCCCTAACATCAATAAGTTTATCTGCTACTTTACCTCGGAAGGGAGGATTGATTTTCGAAACCTGGTGAAAAGCCTCGCTACCGATTTTCATGCGCGCGTGGAGATGAGACAGATTGGTGCGCGCAACCGGTCAAAGATGGTAGGGGGAATCGGCCGCTGCGGAAGAGAGCTGTGTTGCTGTTCCTTCCTGCAGGATTTTGAACCCATTACTGTTAAGATGGCCAAAGACCAGGGATTGGCACTTGACCCCACCAAAATTTCCGGGGTATGTGGCAGGTTGATGTGTTGCCTCACCTTTGAACATGAAATCTACGAGCACCTTAAAAAAACCCTTCCTAAGTGCGGCAAGAAGGTAGTCACCGAGTGCGGAGCGGGGAAAGTGATCAAACAGGATATCCTTCGTCAAAAGGTATGGGTTAAACTTGACAGCGGTAACGAAATAGAGATTTCACCCCACGAGCTGAGGCAAGAGGGCACTCCTAAAGCAGGAGGCAAGAAATAGCGCGAGACAACGTATGGCACGAACCTTTTACGTCACCACCCCTATTTACTACGTAAATGACCTCCCTCACATTGGTCATGCCTACACCACCATCGCTGCTGATGTGCTCGCCCGATACCATCGGCTCGCGGGGGCAGAAGTACTGTTCTTAACCGGTACTGATGAACACGGGCAAAAGGTACAGGAAGCGGCCCGTGAAAAGGAGGTAGCCCCTCAGGCGCACTGCGATCATATGGTAGTCCACTTTCAAGAACTCTGGAAGAAACTCAACATCTCGCACGATGATTTTATCCGAACTACTGAATCGAGGCACAAATCAGTAGTACAGTCAATCCTCACCACCCTCTACCACCAAGGGGATATTTATAAGACAAGCTATGAGGGATGGTATTGTGTACCTGACGAGCGGTTCTGGACAAAAAAGGACCTGGTTAATGGATGCTGTCCTGACTGTGGGCGTGCGGTACAACAGATAAAAGAATCAAACTACTTCTTTCGCATGAGCAACTACCAGCAATGGCTCATCAAGTACATCGAGGATCACGAGTACTTTATCCTCCCTAAAACTCGACGAAATGAAATTTTAGGATTCTTAAAACAGCCTCTGGAAGACCTCTGCATCTCCCGTCCCCGTGCCCGCCTCGCCTGGGGGATACCCATCCCCTTTGATACCGACTATGTCACCTACGTATGGTTTGACGCGTTGATTAACTATGTGACTGCTCCAGGTTACCTTAATGATAACCAGCGATTCTCCCCCCTCTGGGAAAACTCCCTTCACCTCATTGGTAAGGATATCCTCACCACCCACACTGTTTATTGGCCGACGATGTTGAAGGCAATGGGGCTTCTACCGCCTCGCACCGTATTCGCCCACGGCTGGTGGACCATTGAAGGACAGAAGATGTCCAAATCACTCCGTAATGTGGTAGCGCCTACCATGCTCATTGAAGAGTATGGGGTGGATGCCCTTCGCTTTTTTCTCCTGCGAGAGGGTACCTTTGGATTGGATTCTGACTTTTCCCACCGGGCGCTCATTCACCGCATTAACAGTGACCTGGCAAATGACCTGGGAAATCTTTTGAACCGCTCACTCGCCATGGCTATCAAATACTTTAATGGATCACTTCCGTCCCCCTCACCCCTCGAAGGGGTTGATGAACGAGTGAGAGAGAAGGCAGCGCAGGTGGTGGGTGCGGTAGAGAAGCACCTTAATGAGATTGCCTTCCATAAAGCGTTGGATGCGATTTGGGAGTTAGTAAGTCTCACCAATAAGTACATTGACGAAACGGCGCCCTGGTCGCTTGCCAAAGACAGTGGTAACCAAGAACGATTGGCAACCGTGGTGTACACCATGCTAGAGTCTCTACGATATATCGCACTCTTACTGTATCCTTTTATTCCCTCATCCGCTGAGAAAATGTGGGAAGCCTTGGGTATCACCCAGCCCCTACGTCACCAGAGGCTCGACACGGGCACGCGCTGGGGAAGTTTAGTCCCGGGCACGGTGGTAACAAAAATACCCCCGATCTTTCCACGAAGAGAATCATAGACCATAGCAGGTATCACGAGAGGGTGTTCATATCGTGGCACGGCGTATCTTTAATCTTGCGAATAATTTGACACTTTTTAGGATTGTCATTATTCCACTCCTGATCGTCATTCTTCTCTACTCCTCCACCCCCTACACTACTCTCATCGCCGCCATCCTCTTTGCGATCGCTGCACTCACCGACTGGCTCGATGGCTATATCGCACGGAAGCAAAACCTTATCACCAGCCTGGGGAAATTTTTGGATCCTCTCGCTGACAAGCTTCTCATCAGCATAGCGCTGATTATGCTTGTATCTCTCGACAGGGTTCCCGCATGGATGGTAGCACTCATTATAGCCCGAGAAGTAGCGGTGACTAGCTTAAGAATCGTAGTCGCTCGTGAGGGCATGGTCTTCGAAGCCAGCAAACTCGCAAAATATAAAACTGCTTTTCAACTAGTGGCCACTGAGGGACTGCTCATCCACTACACCTACTGTACCATTAATTTTCACCTGGTGGGAATAGCAATCCTGTGGATAGCCATGCTGATTACCCTCTGGTCCGGTCTCATCTACTTTATCAAGTTCTTCTCTAAAACTCTCACCGCGTGAAGGCATCGTCTTCCCCCATCTTCTCTTTCCCTCTTTCCACAGGGAGGGGGCAGAAGGTAACACGACTCCCCACACACATACTACCGAGAGCATGTAATAGTTTGCAAAACGGTGTACCGTGGATGGAAAGAAAGGTTACCCACTACTGGCTAGACTTTATAGAAACCAATTACCTCTGAAACCTCTTGCTGTACCTTTTTCAAGGATTCTGTTTCCCTCATGGTGTGCGTGGAAGCACTGGCGGTCTCATGCATTCCCCGGTTGATATCCACCACAGACTGAGTTACCTGGTTGGTACCAAGGAATTGCTGGTGCGAGGCAAGGGAGATTTCATTGACTGAATCTACTGTTTCCTTGACGTTGATAATAGCAATGTCTATGGTTTTACCAGTCTCCAGTATCAACTTGATACCCTCTTCAACCCTCTTAATGCCCTGCTCCATTGCCATTACCGTCGAGTGAGTTGATGCCTGAATCTCCTCAATGAGGAAAGATATTTTAGCCGCAGCGTTTTGACTCTGATTTGACAGCACCCGTATTTCTGACGCAATGATCACAAATTCCCTCCCTCGGTCTCTCACCTTCGCTGCCCTGATGCCGGCGTTAATGGCAAGCATATCGGTTTGTGTGGCAATAGTTCTAACTTCCTTTAGAATCATGCCAATCTGATGTATTTCCTCACAGAGATTGAGCAGATACTCTGCTATGGTATTGACATACTCCTGAACGAGCGCAAATCGTTCAATACTCTTATTAACTGTTTTAAGGCCCTCGAAGGAAACATCGAGGAGCTTCTGAGATTTCTTTGCAACCTCTTCAGCTTTTTTATGAATAAGCTTGGAATTAGTATTGAGTTCCTCAATGGTGGCTGCTATTTCATTAATGGAGGACGCCTGTTCGACGGTACTGTTTTCCTTTTGATGGGCAGCGTGTGCTATTTCAGTTGACACCACGCGGGACGATTCTATGATCTTCCTGATCTCCTCGATTTTCTGCTTCCAGGTTTTCACCATGGTATTTAAGGTAATAGACAACCTCCCCAGCTCATCGTTAGAGCAAAGTGGCACCATCTCTCTTAAATCACCGTGAACAGCACCCCTGATGAGTGCGGTACATGTGGTAAGTGAAGTAGTAATCTGACGGCGCAGGAGATGGCCGCCTCCATTAACACAGAGGATAAAAAAGGCACAGATGGCTAAAAGCACAATCTTCAGCTTTCGCACCGTGTGGTGTTGATCCTGCAAGCTAAACCCTGATACCAGGTAACCACGCTTTCTTGCAACCTTCTCTTCACCGCTATCTTTACTAAAGACAGGGGTAATTACTTTTAGCAGGTTCTTCTCTTTTTTAATAATCGTCTCATCGGTATCATAACTCAATAATTCTTTCAGCTCACCTATCTTTTCCTGATTATAAAAGAGAGGGACTTCGGTAGTACCCTCAGCTGGTGTGGGAATAACCGCAAAGCCTATGAAATCGCTATTAGTACTAAAATATTTGTAGAGCACTGACTTTACCTCATCCGCCAATTGGCTGCCAACTATATGATCTAAATAGCGCGTGCTATGACTACTTATCGACTCATTCATCTGTTGTAAGTGAGCCAGCTTATCCCCCATGAGGTAGCGCTCAAACTGAAAGGGAATGAAGAAATAAATAAACAGGGTAAAGAAGAGCAGTGTCGCATTTTGATAGAAGAGAATTTTATTGGCTATCTTATTGATTTTTGGCGGTTTAACTGTTATTGTGTCCATAGTACTATTCCATCAAGGTTTTCTATTACTATCGTCAGTTATTTATAATATCTTTACATAAATCTCATATTCTTTAAGGTATACCATTAGACTCATTGTATACTCAACCCACCCCGTAAGGTGACCATATCAGAGCGGAGTTGCCATGAAAGCAAAAGTGTCTATTATACAGTGCGAGGATTATACACCTGACCAGGTATACCGGAAAGTGAAAGAGGGAATAAATCTCATTGGCGGTATAGATGCATTTGTCTCGAAAGGGGAAAAGGTATTGCTCAAGCCAAACTTCCTTGTGGGCCGGCCTCCAGAGAAGTGTGTCACCACTCACCCTGAGGTGGTGAGAGCGGTAGCCACGCTCGTGTTAGAGGCAGGAGCTCATCCCTCCATTGGTGATAGTCCCAACCTGGGTAGTACCTTGAAGGTGGCAGAAAAGTGTGGGGTGGCTCAGGTAGCGCGTGAACTCGGCATAGAGATTGTTGAATTTGAACCGGTGGAGGTTACGCATCCCCAGGGAAAGTTTTTCAAACGTTTCGTAGTGGGAAAGGCAGTGCGTGAGGCAGATAAAATTATTAACCTCCCTAAGCTTAAGACCCACAACCTGACCTTCCTCACCCTCGCGGTAAAAAATATTTTTGGTTGCGTTCCAGGAGCGCGGAAAGCCCAGTGGCATGTCAAAACATCCTCACAGGACAATGAATACTTTTCAAAAATGTTACTCGACCTCTATACCCTAATCAACCCTGTGCTCTCAGTGGTTGATGGGATTGTCTCTATGGAGGGAAAAGGTCCTGGCTCTGGCACACCACGAAACCTGGGCGTACTTATTGCTGGTACTGATGCGGTAGCAGTAGATGCCATCATCACCGAGATCGTGGGGGCACCACCAGAGCAATTCACCACTCTTAAGGTAGCCTTAAAGGAACACTATGGAGTTGCGCGTCGTGAGGAGATCGAAGTGTGGGGAGAAGCCATTGAGAAGGTAAAGGTAGGTGATTATCAGTTTCCTCCCAAAATTATTGAGATCAAAGGGTTCCTCAAAACTTTTCTAGGATTTTTGAAGGGACCACTCACCACTCATCCTGAGATCGATACTACCAAGTGTGAACAATGTGCAAATTGTGCTGAAGCCTGCCCTTTGAAATGTATCACTGCCCTGGAAAACAAATTCATCATCAACTCCAAGGAGTGTATCCAGTGCCTGTGCTGCATGGAAGTATGTCCCCACGCTGCTATCGATCTCAAAGAAGGTTCTCTGTTAAAACTATTTAAGCACTTAAAAAAATAGTGATGAAAAAAAGTAGTGCGGTCACACTCACTATAGGATTCAGCGTTATCTGTGCAATCGGCATGTACCTCTGGATCAGTGCGAGAGACAATACCTTTCAACCTGAAGAAAGGGAAGCAGGAGAGACTGAAACATCTTCTCAACTCCTCTCCACCAAGATAGGTAAAGATAGTTCGCTCATGGTGTTAATCCCTGAGGGTGAATTCTTGATGGGCAATAGTGATAAGGAGGATAATCTCTATGATGAACACCCCTCCCATAAGGTGCACCTTGATGCCTTTTGGATTGACTGCTACGAAGTTACCAATCGGGTCTATAAAAGATTCGTTGACGAGACAGGACATCGCGTTCCCTTGGTAAACGCAGAGTGGGCTAAACCTTACAACTGGATTGACGCTAGTTATCCACCAGGAAAGGATGACTGCCCTGTGGTGCTGGTGAGTTGGGAAGATGCAACTGCCTATGCAGCCTGGGCAGGCAAGCGACTCCCTACCGAAGCAGAGTGGGAGAAGGCAGCCCGGGGAGGTTTAGAACAAAAACCCTATCCCTGGGGTCATAAAATTAAAGAAAAGCATGCCAACTACTTTACTACCATCACCTCTAAAAACATAATGAAGCCTGTCGGTACCTTCCTTCCTAACCTTTACGGAATCTATGATATCGTGGGTAATGTATGGGAGTGGTGTTACGACTGGTATGACGCTACCTACTACAGAGTGAGCCCCTATAAAAATCCACAGGGACCTCCACAGGGTTTCTATAGAGTATTCCGAGGAGGAGCCTGGATCAACCGAGAGGAACAATTGCGCTGTTCTGAACGGGCAAGGAATGTTCCTGACTATTGCAGTTATATCATCGGTTTTCGCTGTGCCCTCTCCTCAACCCCTCAGCCCACCTCATCTCGTGAAGGCTATTTACTAAACTAAAAGGGGTACCCACTACCTTTTCACTTCACTGTTCAAGGAGGTGAGGGAGTGTCCTTGTCTGAATGCCCCTATCGGCTAGTACCTCGAACAGTTCAACGAATTTCTCGCTGGACGCTGCAAAATTATCAACGTGGAAGGCAATGCCCACAAACTCTCCTGCCCCGGCGGTATCAAGTGCATTTACACTATCAACAAGCGTTACGTCCTTGGGGTGGCCAGTGGCATACATGCCATTGGTGAGGCTTGTAGCCTGCTGGCCGTTATAGGTGACAATCTCCGGTGTACTAATGAGATCACTGGCACCGCTCACACCGCGCCGTCGGCGCTGTATATCATACCTGCGGGCCAGTTATCATCTTTATCTTCATCCATAGAAATACAACCGGTTGTAATCTGGCCATAGTCGGGAAGCTGATTCATCAGGGCCATCATCTCCTCAATGGTACCAATATCTTTTTCATGATGGGTGTATTCTGGTTGATTGGTATACCCGTTCCAGTACGCATGATGAGGCCCGTGGTGATGCAGGCCTATCAGATGGCCTCCTGTCCCCCACGCCCGCAGCACAGCAAGTCGGGCTTCATCCTGAAGAATATAGCTCGCCCACTGGGGATTAAATAGAAGATTCAGCTTTAAGGAATAGAGGTCAGCGGTATCAACAAGCTCGATCAACGTATCCCAGTATGTCTCAGGGTTTTCAGTAGTTTTGGGATTGCTGCCCGGCTCCATATGAATAACGATAAATACCTTATCCTCTTCAGGAGGTTCGCATGCACTGCCAATGAAGAGGAACATGCAAAGCAGAATTAAATTTTTAAAAACTGTCTTCATACTATTCCCCTATGCTTATTACTACCGAGAGCAGGTAATAGTTTGCAAAACTACGCATGATCATTGCGAGCTTTAGCAATCTCTTTTTTATTATTACTTTTCAGATTGCCGATCCTGTTCTGAGCTTTACTGATATTGCTTCGGTTATCTTTCAAACCTCGCAATAACACAATAACCGCCCTCAGAGAGGAATCACACTTCTTGCAATGAATATCAGGATGCTTTAAAGCGCTCCCGTAATATCATTCCTTCTTCAACCAATCGCAGCATTTGATCAATTGCAAAAGGCTTCTGAATTACCAGATCAACCCCCTTGCCTTTTATCTCAGATTCATCCATCCTTATATTCCACCCTGTGATTAGAACCACCGGTACTTTTTCATTGATACTTTTGACTTTTTCCGCCACCTGCCACCCTGACATCACTGGCATCCCCAGATCAGTAAATACCAAATCAAATTCTTTCTCCTCAAAGAGTTCAATTCCTTCAATTCCATCAGCGGCAATATCCACCTCATGACCATACTTAGTAAGAATATCTGAAAGAAGTTTTCTTAGATCTCTCTCATCATCTATCACCAGTATCCTTGCCTTCTTCCGTTTAGTTGAGGGTGGCATTACTTTCTCTTTTTTGCCTGTCCCTTCATCGCTGGGGAGGATAATGGTAAAGGTAGTCCCTTGTCCCTCAATACTATGTACCGTAATCGTCCCCCGATGTCGATTGATAATGCCATAGGATACACTTAAACCCAATCCACTTGATTGAGGACCCTTAGTGGTAAGGAATGGATCAAATATCCTTTCTCGTAAGGCTCTTGGAATGCCAACGCCGTTATCTTCTACTTCAATCTTAACATTGCCACCCTCTCTAAAAGTCTTTAGTATAAGTTGCCCGCCCTGTGGCATGGCATCCAGGGCATTGTTAATGAGATTGATGAAGACTTCCCCCAACTCTGAGGCACTTCCCGCCACCGGGGGAAGAGGAGTGAGAAATCTCTGAATGGTCACTACTATCCCTCTCGATTCAGCTTCGTCTTTCCATCTTGTCCTAGTAGCTTCCAGAGCATGTTCTACAATGTGATTAACATCAAGTGAGGTTAAATAGTCACCATCTTCCTTTCGCCGAGCAAATTCCTGAATCCTCCTCACCGTCTCAGCACCATCCCATGCTGCCCTTTCAATAACCTCTAAACCTTCCTTCAGCTCAATCACCGACTTCTCTTTCTCCAGTATCCCGGGAAGTGGTATAAGGGTCATCTTTAACAACTGAGTTCGTCCAAGAATCGCTGCCAGCCGATTGTTAAAATCATGGGCTACTCCTCCTGCAAGCTCCCCCAGCGACTTGAGCTTTTCAGCGTGGAGGAGCTTAGTTTCCATATCCTTCCTCTCAGTCACATCCCGTATGATGCAGTATATAATCTTTGTGCCACCTACCTCTATTACAGAGTAGGTGGCTTCCATGAGGATTTCCTGACCATTTTTCTTTAAGGACCTTCCTTCGAGCGGTTCCCTACTTATAAAATTGTTAGTTTCTTCATATTGTTCTAACCACGTTCGGTGTCTTTCCCTCTCCGAGAGTGGCAACATTATCATAAACGATTTTCCAACTATTTCATTAGCAGCATATCCAAAGATTTCTTCTGCTTTTCTATTAAATGATAATATTATTCCCTCTTCATTAGTAGAATAAATGGCATCATTGGCATTCTCAAATATGCTGCGATATTTTTCTTCAGAGAGTTTTAGGACTTCCTCTGTATTTTTTCTTTCAGTAATGTCTCTTACACTCGTTAATGACCCGGTAATGTCACCTTTTTTATCCTTTAAAAGCACTATATTCATCTCGACATCAATGGGATGACCATCACTTCTCAAAAACGTGCACCGAAAGTCTGTAACTGCACCTTCCTCCATTAACGTGGTAAACAGCTCTTTACTTCTTCCTTCATCTTCTTTTCCTTTAATAAAAAATTCTTTGGGACGCTTTCCTCTAAGTTCATGCTCCAAATAGCCAAGCATTCTTTCTATCGCCTCATTCACCATTGTGATAAAACCATAGTTATCAGTAACTATAATTCCGTCTAGTGACGTTTTAAAAATATTTTCTAAAAACTCCCTCGTCTCCCTGATCTTTTTCTCCGCTCTCCTCCGGTCAGTGATGTCCCGACAAAGCGCAATTGAGCCTCTTAGTTCTCTCCGGTGGTCTTTGAGCAAAGAGATGGTTGCTTCGATAGGTACAATGATTCCATCTTTCCTAATCTGGTATGTCTCATAGTGGGTTACCCTCCCTTTTTCAAACAGTTCATTGGCTATCTCTGCATTATACTTATAATACTCCTCAGTAAGGGTAATCTGTTCCCCCGTGGTAGAGGTAAAACATCCCTCACCGGGGGAAAATTCAAAAATGTGTTTCCCTAAGAGTTCAGCTTCTTCATACCCCAGCATCCGAAGCACCGCCTCATTGACAATACTCACGCAGCCCTGCTCATTGCACACAATAATAGCATCCCCTGAGTTGGTGAGCACATTTCGCAGCGTCTCTTCAGTCTCCTGCACCTTGAGTTCAATAACCTTTTCTCCTTTCCTTAGGTCTTCAACTATCCCTATTGCTTCTTCTATGTCCCCTTCTTTATCTTTTACCAGCATCGCTCGTAATCGTACCGGTACCGCACGCTCTTTCTTATCAAATAATTCCATCGCAAGGGGAGATTCAGCCGCACGGTTGAAGTGATATGTTTTAATCTGTTTAATAAGAGCGCTTGTTTTCTCGACCTTATCGCTCTTATACACCAGTTCGGAAAAATTGACACCTGTGAGCCCATCGTGTTCATAGCCGAGGAGTTTCTCGAAGGTGGCATTACATCTTAGAATTCTGCCTTCTTTATCAACGATGAAGACACCCTCGACAGTACTCTCAAAGAGGGCTTCAATATATCTAACTGACTTTTCTTTATCAAAAAGATGCATATCAGACTCCAGCCAGATTTTTGGATGCACCTGTCTATTTCGGAAACGCTATAAAAATACTTTATGGAAAACTTATAAGGGTAAAAATAAGGAATGGGGGTGGTGATGTGTTACATCCTGTATCAGAAAGGGTAAGGGGATGCAACAGAGGGGGCTTTATACACGGTCAGGTTGATTGAGAGGGTAGTAAAGGAGGTTGGTGCATAGACCACTTACGTCCATTTTTCATCAGAGTTGATAAGTGCGATATCATGAAACATTTATCGAAACACTTTAGATCTTTGAAAAATTAAGCGGCAGATTTGCAATAATTTTGTACGGGTATTTTTGAAGCGATAGCATTTTGTGCAGCCGCAAAGATAGTTTCTAT
>Ga0315285_10000279_pt1 | contig 51906 bp, 49 predicted proteins | sample YL17G09_36_MG_FD_203698 | JGI IMG/M metagenome (GOLD analysis project Ga0315285, IMG submission 203698) | Sediment microbial communities from Yellowstone Lake, YNP, Wyoming, USA - YL17G09_36 | ecosystem: Environmental > Aquatic > Freshwater > Lake > Sediment | place: USA: Wyoming | collected... | reverse complement strand
TGTAAAGATAGAATTCAATTGGTAATTATTAGACCTTGCACAGTTTATGATTTTTCAACTGATGATAGTGTCGGAATAGGATCAGAATTAAAATTATTAATAAAAATGGTGAAAATGGGCTTTGTTTTTATTCCTGGGAATGGCCAAAGCTTAATAAATTTAATTCATCGGAAAAAAGTTATAAAAAGAATTCTACATTTATTGAAAAAGAAAAATATAGATGGCGTTTATTTATTCTTAGACGAGATTTTAACAACTAATCAATTAGTAGATAAAATTGCAAAATATCATAATATCAAAAATTACTACATAATTCACCTCCATCCATTACTCCTCCTCCCTTTTATTTTTGTCCTAGAAGAATTATCTAAAATTTTTCATTTCGTTCCTATATTCAGGACTGACAGATTACTGTACATCTATCGAAAATATCAAAAAGAAACAATAGTAAATTAGACCCCGGTGCAGACTGAATTAATGAAAGAATTATCAATTTTGTAAACCAAAACTGGAGCTATCAAGTTTACGTCAGTCTTTCCGGTCTCCAGATACTTGTATTGGATGGCAGAACCTGAGAACTCCTTCTCCTCTGTCAGGACAGAACTGATATTTGAAGAAGCAGAACCTTCAAAGACAACATACTTAGGCGGACAGTTGCATCTTGACTGAACTACCGATTTCAGATCATCAACACTAGAAGGTAAATCAGTTATTCTAGTTCTTAGATAATAGAAGCCGTACCAAGTTTATTTTTTTCACATGTAAGCCTTTTTTGTCAAATAAAGAAGACATCACAGCTCGCATAGGGATGCGAAATCTTTTCCCTTATTAAGTATAATGGATTTCTCATCAAAGTTCTTAAAATAAATCTTAACCTTAATACCTTGAAAATAATTTTATTGAGTAACTTCTCTTTAATCTTTCCCCTCTCATATTTTTCTTCCCATCTCAAGCCATTTTTTTCATCGAATTTCAAAGGTCTAACAAAGAAACTATATTTTCCAACATGCTTTTCTTCGATTTTTATATTAAATATTTTTGGTTGCAAAAATGCAACAGAATTTTCTAATAAACGAAACGCTACTCCAGAAGATGATGTTATATATTCTGCCGTTTCTTTTATGAAATCTAAATTCTTTTTGAAATCTTCGTAAGTCTCACCGGGGAGTTCAACAATGTAAAAAGTATTAATTTTGATACCATATTTATGCAACAATTTCAAAGTTTCTTTGAATTCCCCCAGACTGAAGACTTTTCTTATTCGCATTTTCTTAAGTATCGGTTCACTTACGCTTTCCACTCCAATATTTAGATATTTACAGCCTGCCTGAGCTATTAGCTTAATTTTATTCTCATTCAAGTCTTGAATAGTAGCAAAACCACCCCAAGAGAATTTCAACCCCCCTTCAATTATTTTTTTTGACAACTCTACTAAATATTCTGGATCGTTGTTTATGTTGGCTTCTGAAAAATAAATTGAATTCGCATTGTAGGCATTTAACAAAAATTTTATATCTACAATCACTTTTTCTAGAGGAGTGTAATTAAAAGTAACATTTTCGTATTCTGTACAAAATGAGCATTTAAATTTGCAGCCTCTTGAGAGTAAATAAGGCAATATTAGAAGTTTCTTTTGACTTAAATTTCTATAAAGATTTAAATCTTCAATGTTAAATGAAGGTGTGGGCTTGTTTTCAATTGGACATCTATTAGGATTTGATTTATGAATCTTACCATTTTCCTTATAGAATATTCCATCACAATTCTCTATATTACATTCCCCTTCAAAATATCGTAGAACCTTAAGAAGAGGCTGTTCACCATCTCCTACTATTAGAAAATCAACAAATTCAAAATCAAGCAAACTAGTGTAATCAGCTCGTATAGTAGAAGGTCCTCCAAATACTATTTTTTTTTCATATTCTTTTTTCAAAATTTTCCCAATACATAATGCAAAAGTAATGTTAGTTTCATCGTATAAGGAAAAACCTATGACATCATAATCAGCCAAATTACCAAGTTTAATTAATTTTCTTATCTCCTTTTCAATTTCAGTATCTTTCCCATTTTCCAGAAAATTTATTATTCGTTCCTTATCTTCGAAGAAATTTATATTGAATATTTTTCTAAAAGGGAATCTATTCAAGTACCTAACTCTAACGGCAAGATCTATCAAATCTGTTTTATAACCGTTCGAATCTAGAAAAGTCTTCAAAATGGCTGGACCTAAGGTCGGGAAAGGGTTCACTACCCAATCTGGCATTGGTGGACAAACTATTGCTAACTTAATCATTTATCAATAATTATGAAAGAAATTATAAAAATACGAATCAATCTACAAACCAACAATATCTATGTAATAAACAGTGCTCCATTCTCATGCCCAAGTACCACAATGTCCACCAATATAGTTCTCGACTCACCATCATAGCTTGTATTGAATATTCAGAACTAGCATATGATAATATCTATTTTCAAAACGATTTCAAGTAAGTTTATTAAAATTCATAGATTTCATGTTTATTTAAGGTTTGAAGAAAATTGAAAAGGATATTAAAACTAAAAATAGTTACAATAAGAAAATATTGATATTGGGTTACATATGAGTGAAAAAGATAGAGTTCATTTAGTTCTTATTGATCCTTTTTGTTTAGGGAATAAAAAAACATCTTTCAAATTGGGTTTAGGTTATTTGGCCTCCTACGTTTCAAAATTCGGATACAAAACGTTAATAATAAAATACCAATCATTCAAAGAAATCGAACATATAATTAGAACCAAGGATCCAAAAGTTGTTGGGATAACAGGGATTACATACGAATTCCCAAGAGTAATGCAGATTGCAGAAAGGATTAAAAGAATAAAAAAGGATATAGTGATAATATTTGGTGGACCTCATGCTTCTTTTTGCCAATCAGATTACAAAAAAATTTTTGAAAATATTGATATAATTGTAAAAAATGAAGGCGAATATACTCTAAAAGAACTTTTGGATTATGCCTATGGAAAACCTAAAGGAAAAAATCTGCACCACATAAAAGGAATAGTATTTTCTGAAAAAAATAAAATAATTGAAACTGAAAATAGACCTTTTATAAAAAATTTGGATAATTTGCCATTTCCTGTCAGAGATTATGATGCAGAAGTTCAGGAGATTATGTGTCTACGAGGTTGTTATTTCAAATGTAAATTTTGCTTATGGTATAAATGTTTAGGTAGTACAATCAGATACAGAAGTCCTGAAAATATTGTCAAAGAAATCGAAACAATTCTATCTAAGAATCCCAAATCGAAATTCTATTTTGTAGATAGCACATTAACAATTTCAGAGAATTATTTACAAGAAATCTGTAATATGATGATAAAAAGGAAAATTATATTTACTAACATCACCCAAATATATGGAAGCATTTCAAATTTATCATCAAAACTCCTTAACCTACTAAAAAAAGTTGGTATACAGTATGTATTTTTTGGCGTTGAGAATGGATCTCCCTCAATACGAGAGATGTGTGGAAAAAAATTCTCTAACGAAGATGTTATAGACTGCTTTAGTAAAGTATCAACACATAATCTGTTGCCAGTTGCTGGGTTTTGCTTAGGATTGCCGAGTGAAAGCAAAGAAAGTATATTGGAGTCTCTAAGACTTGCTTTGAAATTAAATTCTGATGTCAGAAATTTATCTTTCTTAATTCTATCATTCAAGCCTTATCCTGGTACGGAATTTTACGAAAATCCAAAAAATTATGATTATACGATAATTGAGGAAAATTACACAAGATGGAGTGAGCAATATGTTGTAGGGAGAACTTCAGAAATTAATGAAAAGAATTTAGCTAGTTATATTTGGTCTTTTTGTGTTATTTTCAATGTTCTTCGTGTGAATTTTCATGATAATAAAATAATCAAAATACTTTATTGGCCCATTCGAATTATCTTAAAAATGTGTCCATATCTTGTTTTCAAATATTTTTTCTTTTTTTTGGTAAAATCTCATGGAACCATAAAAAATATTTTTGGCATTCCAGATAATGCAATTCATTTGATAAGGACATCTAAATCTTACTTGAATACCGCCGAAATGATCTTATCTTAGATATAATTCTTAAGGTTTCTTTTATTCTAACTTTTTTAGGTTCAATTACTTTTTCCACTATTTTCCAAAACTTGTATGGGTCCATTTTATCATTGCATAAAAATATTTCTATAGCGGCATAATTGAACTCTGGCCATGTGAATAAGGAAGCATGGCTTTCGGCAAGCAATAAAATAATGGTCAAACCATAAGGTTTGTATCGATAAACTACCTTTTTTACAATCTTTGCATTTACAGATTTTACAGCTTTTATGAAAACCGGTAGAAGTAATCTAGGATTGTTTAAATCACATCTACATCTATATGCATCTATATGCAATTCTCGAATTTTCATAAAGATTATTATTATTAGAGTAAGTTAAATATTAAAAAATGAAACCACCTTATATAAATAAAAATTGAATGAATCAATAACAAAGGAAGTTTATGTTGAAAACAGTCCTAGTCACTCCACCAGAACACGAAGAGGGTTTTAATCCATTGCCTCTTCTTGGGCCATCTATACTAAAAACCTTTTTGGATTCAAACGGTTACCAAACCGATTTAGTCGACCTTGCAATCAGAATCAAATACTTAAACAGGTTTCGTTTTAGAAAAATTTTTAATTTAAAATTATTCGAGAATAGAGAAAGAGTGGTAAATTTCTTGGAAAATGGTGAAGGCAATGAGATGAGAGCAGATGTAGAGAAAATGATTAGGCTAGGAAATTTAACGACTTACGATGTTGTAGGTTTTACTTTGCACGCTACTGTCAATCTACCTTTTTCTTTATGTTTATCAAAGGTTTTGAAAGAAAAATATAATAAGAAGATTGTTTTTGGCGGCGCTATGACAACTAGAGCAGATTATACAAGTTTACTAGATTTTGATTTCATTGATTTTTTGGTCGTTGGTGATGGAGAAAAACCTTTTCTAAACATATTACGCTATCTTGAAGGCAATGGAAGTATTGAAAATTGTGATGGCATTTTCTATAAAAAGGATGGAGAAATTCATTCTGCTAATACTGAAACCTTTCCTATAGAAAATAGGTCAATACCATCATTTAATGCTGGTGATTTGAAGCTCTATAAAAAACTAAGTACTATAGGACTATCTACATTGCCATATTTACTCTCAATAGGGTGTAGATTTAAATGTGCATTCTGTTGTGAATATAACAATTCTCTTTTTACTTATACTCCGTTAGGAAAAGTCATTTCTGACATAAGAATTTTATTGAAAACTTATAAAGCAAATTCCATTTTTTTTGCTGAAGGAAATCTTAACAATAATCCGAATTATGTAAAAGAATTGTCAGAGCATATTATAAAGGAAAAGTTAAAATTTTCTTGGGGTGGTTTTTTCTCTATTGTAGGATTAGACGAGAGCAAAATAAAATTGATGGCAAAATCAGGTTGTAAATTTCTATTTGTCGGGGTCGAAAGTGGAAGTGAAGTTATGTCAACAAAGATGAATTTACAAAAGAAAAAAGATATGGAACAATTCAAAGAAACTTTGAAATTGTTGCATAAATATGGTATTAAGACTCATAATTTTTTCATAGTAGAATTTCCTTATGAGACTTTTGATGATTTCAAGAAAACTATAAGATTTATAAAAGAAACTGCAAAGTATTTCACGAGTGGCCATGCTAACATGTTTACGCTGGTGGAAAATTCATCTATGTTCAAAACTCCTCAAGCTTTTAATATAAGAAAACATAGCAAAAACATTGACAAGTATAGTTTACTCGATAATGTATGGGGATTTGATGAAGTCAAAGGTTTGAAATGGGAAGAAAAGATAGAAAGTGGATTATTCAAACTAAAAATTACTAACGAGATAATCAATAAACAAATGTTAATAAATGTGACCTTAAGGTCATTATTTAGCAATCCCTTATTTGTTTTAAAAAAAGAATTCTCTCATCCTTATCCTAATCTAGATAAATATTTTATGTAATGAGTTAAGAAAACTTGCTTTCTAGCAATAAAGTCTTTCCCGTTAATTCATTTTTTCTTATATCCTTAACTTTTTTGAATAAAACTTTATAACCATTTAAACTAGTTTTATTGAAAACTTTTTCTAATGTTTCATTATTTCCGAATGTATTGTAATTAACTATTATTTTTTTGTTCTTGCTATTTACTAAAATTTGTAATTTGAATAGATTTCGTTCTGTATTAATGAGGCTTAAAAATTTCTCTAATAAACTTTTTTGTGTAACAATTCTATTTTTTTTAAATTCAGAGTGTTCATATCTTCCTTCTATACTTTTAATTGCAACTGGTAAGTTTATTCCGCAGGTGTGTTTAGTTTGATTTTCTTCTGTTTTTATTGCAAAATCCCCGATTTCATATCTAATCAATGGCATGGCTCTGCTAATCAATCCTGTAATCAAAACCTTGCCGACTTCCCCGCACCCAACCTCATCATAATTGTCATCTACAATTTCTACAATAACACTATCCACATTAATATGATAACCATTTCGTTCTTTACACTCCCAAGCAATTACGCTGAATTCATTCGAGTCATATTGATCATATACATTCGTATTAAACGCATTTTCTATAGTTTTTCTCATTGTTTCAGAATTAATTTCTGCATGAGAAACGATGAGTTTAGGGTTGAAACCAAGCTCTATATTCTGGCATAAAATCATACGTGACATAAAATACAGTGCAGACGGATAGTAGTAAATATATTCTGGCTTTATGGTTTGAATAGTTCTTAACTGCTCTTCTTCATTTAATACAAATGGCACACAGATTTTTCTATATAGGTTAAACAAGTGGTATGATTCCTTTTGAGGTGTCTGTTGCCACCAGTAGTATAACAATGATTTAGTTGGATTGTAGCCTACTTTCAACAATGCTCTTCCATATATCGCGTCTAGATAATCTTTAGCAACAGGATTGAAGTATATTTTAAATGGCATACCACTTGTTCCAGAGGTGGATCTCATGAAAATAAACGATGGCATCTTGTGTAAAAGTTTCAAGTATCTTCTATACTCATTTGAAATAAAATTTTTGTAATTTTTAAGAACTATCTTTTTGTTGATTGGTGGGATTTTTTTTATGTCCTGCACGCCATTTATTTTTTTTATTTCAATTCCAAGTTTTTTCCAGAGATTTCTGTAGTAGTTAACATTTTTGTATGAATAATTAATTATTTCTAAGAATTTTTTATTTTGTAGAGATTTTAATTTCGATTGAGATAATTTACTGTTTTTAAAAGCTTCTCTCAAATAAAATAGTTTTTGCAAATTCATATTTAATATAATATCATCATATGTTTAAAGCAGACAAAAGATTTCTAAAAATTTTTTACTAAAACTCTCCAATTTCAAGGAGAGGCTTAAGCTTTTAAATAATCAAAATGTATTTAACATTATCGATTATATGCGTTCAGTCATCAGTTTGGCTATAATTGTCATAGTACTCATTGTAGGTTTAGCTTTGTACTTTGGTTATCCTTACTTCCTTGCTGAACCGAGCTTCCCTATTGAAACTTTAACTTCAAAATCTGCATTAAGTGGAGAGTTTATTGAAAACCCTGACCTCATATATCCTACTTTTGGTTGGCTTTTAGCAACACCGGTAAATTTGGCTACAAATGCTAGCATAATTAATGAAACTGGAAAATGGAAAGGAGATGCTTTTATCACTCGTGGCGCTTATTTAGGAACTCTTGATAATGCAAGATATGGAATAGCTATTATTGCTCCTTTTAACAAATCTGTCCCAAGATATCTTGAACAATCTACATTCTTACCAAAGAATAATATGTATATTCTCAATTTAGGACTAGTGGTTAATGATGCTCTTGGCAATGCTAGTGGTTGTACTGACGCTGGCGTTAAACTGATTATTCATGATAATACTAAAAATAAAATTTATACTGTTTTCGAAAAAACAATTAAGAATGATCAATGGTATGATTACTCTGTGGATTTAGGATCTAAATTTAGCGGAGATGACATTACAGTGAGAATTGAAAGTTTTGTTCCTAGTACTGATTGTCTTTTGTGGGACAAAGAATGGGCATCTGTAGACTATCTTGATATAGTTACTAAATAAATAGAGATTCGCACATTTTTTATTGAAACAGATATCCTTAGCTTTATGATTTGGCAATTATATAAAAAAGTATATTTAATTTCCTCGAATTCATAAAACTATATAACAGCCTTCTTGGAAAGAACTTTTCAATTAACCACGACATATTTTTAACTCTTTGGCTTATGAAAAGTGTATTGTCTATGAAGAATGGAAAAAAGAATTCATAATCCAAAATAGTAAAATTATTTTTAATTAACAACTGTTTTATCTCATCTATAGACCTGGCAAAAGATGGAAAAAACTTTGTCGAATAACCACTGTTCCAATCGTTTATATTGAAGTAATCGTTATTCAAATGATAGATTATATAAATACCATGCTTCTTTAGCGAATTATTTATCTTTTTGAATGTAGAATCCAATTTTTTATTTTCTATGTGATCTGTTGTGCTGAAATCTATTATCAAATCAAAAGAATGCTTCTTGAATGGCAGTTTTGTTATATCTCCATTAACTACATACTCATTGTTTAATTTCATTTTATTATATTCCTGACAAAATTTTGAGACTATTTCTATGTAAAAAAGTTTTCTAAAGTCAATCAAGTTGTGAATATAATAATCAAGTCTTTTTACTTCACTTCTTTCTTTAGAAACTTCCTCCCATAGATCGAACTTAAGTACTTGATTAAAAGATTTCCCGCTGATTTTTATTACTTTCCATAAACTGTATCTAAACGAACCATCCCACACTAGTTTAAGTAGTCTTTTCCATTTTTCATCATAATGCTTAGATAATTTTTGATTCGCAGAATAATAAATTTTTTCAACTTTTTTACTTTTCATTAAAACTAGTCAATTTTCATCACATATATTTTAATCGCAGGGTCTTCCAATCTCAGGTAATTTAGGTTTTTCCATTTTTTTAAATTTAATAGACAGTATCAATTTTTCCAGTATATCTATCATAAATGATATTAACCTTTTATCATATTTAAACTTTACACCATTGTTGCATCTTTATTTCTTAGTTACAATAATTTAATTAATATGGTAATTAAATTAGACAAATTCTGGGAGTCTCATTACAAAGACAAGAAAAAATATGAACATTTGACTTTGGTTGATTTGAGATATAGATACATTAAAAAATGTATTCAAAACAAGGGCAAAATACTTGACCTTGGATTTGGTACTGGTTATTTTCTAAAGAAATTATCTGAGGATGAGTTTGAAACATACGGTTTTGATTTACCTAGAAAGAATATTGGTAAAATTTCAAAACAATTTAGTAAAAAAATTAAACTTAATTTTGGGAGAATAAAAAATCTTCCCTATCAAAATAGTTTTTTTGATTATGTTATTTCATCTGAAGTTTTCGAACATTTGACAAAAAAAGAGATGATATTAGCATTTAAAAAGATTTATGGAATGCTGAAAAAAGAAGGAAAACTTATAATAACCGTTCCTTCAAATGAAAATTTGATACAAAACTACATGATATGTCCATATTGCTCAAAGGAATTTCACCCATTTCTTCATAAGCAATCATTTGACAAAAATTATCTAATAAAATTTGGGTATAAAATGGGTTTCAGGAAAATACATATAATCCCATTTTTAACATTCTTAGATTTTTTTTACAGACTCCCATTCGGATTAAGATTTTTAATATCTCAGTTATCTGTAATATCAAAAATATTGAAACCTTCTTACATACTCGCAATATTCGAAAAATGAGGAAATGATATTTATATGAGATTTTTAAATAAAACAGAACTTGAAATCTTTTTAACTTTTTTCATAATTTATGTATTAACTATTAAAACTATTCCAATAATCAACAAGATTTTTTTGTTCATATTTTTACCATGAAATGATCATTTCTATTTAATATAAATTTGATTGCCTATTATTTAATACTACCTTTTCATCAACAAATTTGTTAAATCCGCCTTAATGAAGATTTTAAATTCGGTTATGTTTTTGTTCGAAATTCTTATAAACCCTAAATGGGCACCTGACATTTCATATAGACCAATTTCTAAAATAGGATCTGTCTTTAATTCTCTAAAGAAATTATATTTAATAATAATTTCTCCTTCAGTCGCGTTACTTATCATGATTTTATCATAATTCGCATTTATTACGCCAGAACCTTTTAAGAAGAAGGTCGGCTGTATGTTAGTTTCATATATAGAAAATACACCAATTTGTTCAATTTTAGAAACTTGTGAAGAATTATCAAATACATTTTTGGACATATTAGACCAAACTACAATCCATTTGATATTATATGTATTAAAATATTCATCAAGTTCAGTTGAAGAGAAATTGGTGACATTTTTATTAAATAGTTTACCTTCATAAAAATCTGGAATAAACTCTTTTTTCAGAGACGCTCCTGGCAAAGGTGCTACTATAAATTCTCTATTGGTAAAATATGGAAATAAAGCAACAACACATCCTCCATATGGTTTGCATAAAAAAGGTTCGCCGTTTTCTATCAATATCCTAGCTTCAGAAGTTGTATTCGTTTTAATCCAAGACATAATATTTTGTACATCTGTTGGTATAGAAGTTATTATTCGCCTATCCAAAATTTCCTGTATTTCATTTCTTCTTATTTTTAAATACAAATCAGATGTTTTAAAAAAATTGAAAAATAACAATAAAATAACGAAAATTATTATATATTCTTTGTGGGGTTTGACTTTAATTACAATATATTGGATTGCTTTTACTGAAGGCAGTATCAAAAGAAAAGTTAGTGGAACTATAACTCTTTGTGGTTGAAAAAAAGAAATTATATTTATGAATGATCCAAAATAAGAGTAAATGAAATAAAAAATAGAAGTCATTAAGAACAATACACAAATTTCTTTTTCTTTTCTCCAGAAATATATGCCAAAAAAACCTAAGAAAAATATGAACGTTTGTACAGGTCTTTCTTGAAGTTCGAAGAGTATGGTTTTTAAGCCTTCGCTTTGATGAAATATAGACGGTTCAAAATAAGTAATCAAGTAGTCTATTCTATTTAACATGAAAAAAAATGAACTCAAAAAAATGATTATGAATATTAAAGTAGTTAGGAATGGTATAGATGATGACAAAGGCTCTTTCTTCTTTAAGATCAATTGTTTAAAGAAAAAAGTAAAAACGATTAAAGGTACAATTAAAATTATTACTGAATAAGGATGTATCAAGACACTTAGAAAACAAAGGAAAGTTGCAAATGCAAGATATTTTCTTTTGTTTGTAAGTAAACATTTATAAAAAACAGATATTGTAAATACGCAAAGATAAGATGCGAAAATGAAAGAAAAGACACCGCTGTTATTCATTTGATGAATAAGCCAATCAAATTGCCAGATTATTACAGTTATTAATGCCGCTATGGTACTTTCAGATTTTTTTAAGTTGAAATTACGAGCAGTAAAGTATATGACCAAAGGTGCTATCAAGTTGAAAAAATAAATATAGAATTTAAATGCTAGAACCGAAGGAAGGAAAAATAACAAATCTCCGATTAAGATAAGAAATATGTCCATAGAAAAAAAATCTATACCAAACAAGTTTCCGGAAATAAAGAAAGGGTCATATATTTCAGTTTTCCATTCAGAGAAAAAATGCTTTGATACTAAAAGTTGATAATAATGATGAGGATAATCCTCTGTTACTATTATATCGTTGTTAAATAGCATGTGTATGTCGAAGAAAAAATAATTTAAAATTATAAAATGGATAAAAAGAACTAGTAAAAGGTATTTATTGTTTTTAAAAAAATTTATAATTGTCTCATGTTTCATATTATTATTTACTTATTTAAAAAATTAATAAGAAATCATTGATTGAGTCAGAAAAATGAATTTATTATTGATTTTGAACAAAGTTAATTTATGATAGCTTTGACTTTCGATATGGAGTGCTTAATCAATAGTAAAAAAAGGAAATCTGAAGAAATCAATGTTCCCGAAATTCTTAAATTACTAGACAAATACAAAATCAAATCCACTTTTTTTGTTCCAGGCAAAGTTGCAGAAAAATTTCCAGAATTGATACTAAAAATTTCAAAAAAAGGTCATGAGATAGGATCGCATTCATATAATCATTTGAAATTAGCCAGTCTATCGCCAAAACAACAAAAAGAAGAAATAAGAAAAGGTAAAAAGGTTTTGGAGGATCTGACATCGAAAAAAATAACAGGTTTTAGAGCGCCTTTTCTTAGTTTCACCTGCCAAACATTTGAGATATTGAAAAAAGAAGGATTCGCCTATGACTCATCTGCCCACCAATCTTTTGAAGGCAAGTTACCTGTTATAGAGCTATTCTGTTGTTTGCCAGACGATTATCATATTTTTGAATCGCCAAAAGCTGTTGGAACTGAAAAAGATAGAATAGAAAAATGGATTGAAACGAGAAAAGCAATGTTTGATTCATTAAAACAGGGCGAAATAAACATTCAAATGTTCCATCCGTGGATTCTTGCGAAAAATCCAGAAAGATTGAAAGCGTTGGATTTGGTTATACGTTACATTGTTGAAAAAAACATTGAAATACAAACATGCCAAGCAATAATAGAAAAAAATTTCCATGTCTAAAAGTTTAAAATTTAAAATCAAATTTCCAAGGATTTTAATTTAAAGTTTAATAATTGAATTTTACTTTCCATCTTCTTCCATCCATCAAAAATTAATGTTTAAAAATTAATAGAAGAATATAGGTAAAAAATTTGGCCAGAATTAGTATTATTGGAAGTGGATATGTAGGAATGGTTACTGGTAGTAATTTTCTTAATTTTGGTAACCAAGTAATTTTTCATGATATAGATGAAGAAAAGATTGAGCAGCTGCTTCAAAAAAAACTAGATGCTACTACTGACATATTTCATGCAGTAATGAACTCTGATATTTCTTTCCTATCCGTTCCCACTCCCACGAAAAATGGAAAAATAGATTTAAACCACATTGCTGATGCTTCAAAAAATATCGCGAAAGTTTTAAAAGACAAACAATCTCACCATACACTCGTGGTTAAAAGCACTGTTGTGCCTGGGACAACAAGAAATAGATTAATACCTATTTTAGAGCATCATTCAAAAAAAGTTATTGATGAGGATTTTGCTGTGTGTGTGAACCCAGAATTTTCGACAGAAATTGAAAAAACGTGGACCGATGATGAAAAATACAAAATAGGATTTGAAAATGAACCTCGAATTGTTATTGGCGAGACTGAAAAAAATTCTTTTGCCGGCAATTTGTTAAGCGAATTTTACAGACCTTTGAACAAACCCATATTTAGAGTGAGTTTGGAAGAGGCCGAAGCGATAAAATATTTGTCTAATTGTTTTCTGGCGATGAGAATTTCTTACTGGAACGAAATATTCTTGGTTCTTAAAGATTTTGGGATAGACACACGTAAGTTAGCTCCCATAGTCGGTTTGGATTATCGAATTGGAAAATATGGAACTGTTCACGGAAAAGCGTTCGGTGGAAAATGTTTACCTAAAGATTTAGCAGCTTTTATTGATTGGTTGGAAAAAAGTGGCAAGAAATCAAAAATCCTTAAAGCCGTTCAAGAGATTAATGATAATATGAGAAAAAAATATGGTATTAGAGAATGATAGATAACTTTATAAAGGATTGGAAGGAGAACTATGGGAGTTAAAGCCATAATTCTTGCTGCAGGAAAAGGAAACAGGTTACAACCATTAACTTTTGGAATTCCCAAACCTTTACTTCCAATTAAAGGCAAACCGATGATAGACTGGGTTATAAGAAGCATTCTCAGTGATAGTATTGACGAAGTGATTGTCGGTGTTCCTGGAACTGTGGGTGAAGATGTGCAGGAGAGAGTTTTATCCCACATTCACGGCATTTGTATCGATGCCTATCTTAAAAATCTAAATTATGGTTTTACAATAAAAACAATTCCAACACCGCAGCGAGAAACTGCAGGTGATTTGCGATATATACTTGAAGAAATGCACATGAAAAAAGGGAGAATAATTGTTGTGTATGGAGACAATCTAACTAATTTTGATGTCGACCAACTTTTACAATATCACGAAAAATGTAGGCAAGAACTAGGTGTGGCTGGGACTGTTGTTCTGTTCGAACCACCCAAAAATGAATTGCATAGATTTGGAATAGCAAAAATAAAAAAGGTAAAAGGTTTTGATTTGATTGAAAGTTTTATTGAGAAACCAACACTACAACAAGCTCCATCAAATCTCGCTAATGCAGGTTATTATGTTTTAGAAGTCGATGAAATTTATGACATACTTTCTGGGGAAAAAATTAAAGTTGAGCATTCCTTATTTCCAACCTTAGCAAGTCAAGACAAATTGGCAGGCTTTATAACAAAACTTCCATATTGGATTGACATCGGTACAATTGAAGCTTATGAACTTGCTAACAAATTGGCTCATGAGAATCTAATCATTCCACCACCATTACCAGAGGGAAAGAATGCATCCCATAATTGAAGAAGATATTGAAGCAATTTCCAGAGAGTTGGAAAATTTTAGAGAAAAAATTGCAGAGAAAAAATTTTTAATTACTGGTGGTGCTGGTTTTTTAGGTAGCTGGTTTTGCGATGTAATTATTGCTCTTAATGGAAAAGTTATTTGTGTTGATAATTTGAGTTCTGGCTCTACAAAAAATATTAATCATCTTCTGGCCAATCCAAATTTTAGGTTTGTTCAAGCAGATGTCATTGACTATCAACCAAAAGAAGCAATTGATTATATTGTCCATATGGCAAGTATCGCCTCCCCATCAATGTATATGGAGCATCCAGTCGAAACTTTAGATGCAAATATAATCGGAATAAAAAAAATATTAGAGATGGCAAAAAGCCTTTGTGTAAAAGAATTTTTGTTTACCAGTACAAGCGAGGTATATGGTAATCCGTCTGATCAATTTATTCCAACTCCAGAAAGCTATTATGGTTTTGTTAATTCCTTTGGGCCAAGAAGTATGTATGACGAAGGTAAAAGAGCTGCGGAAGCGTATTGCTATTCTTATTTTATACAGTCACAAAAAGAGGGTAAAATACTCCCAATAAGAATTGCAAGAATTTTCAACACATACGGGCCCAAATTGGATATTGAAGGAACATCGTTATATGGCAGAGCTTTGATTAAATTTATTTATCAAGCTTTGAATGGCAAACCAGTTACAGTTTATGGCGATGGGAAACAGACAAGAAGTTTTTGCTATATAGCCGATCAAATTGTTGGTTTATTCAAGCTCCTTTTGGCACCAGGAATTGATGGCGAAGTGATTAACATAGGAAATAATACTGAAATATCAATTTTGGATTTAGCCAAATTAATTATTGGAATTTCTAATTCTAAATCCTCAATGGAATTCAACTCCCTACCAACCTACAGTATGAAAGATGATCCAAGAAGGAGATGTCCTGATATAAAAAAGGCGGAAAAATTGTTGCATTATCAACCAAAGACAGATTTGAAGGAAGGTTTGAAAAGAACTATAGAGTGGGCACGAGAAAACTTATGATGTCTGGTTATTCAGCTCTAAAGTTTTCAATTTAAGATTTAATAATTGGATTTTACTTTCTACATCTTTTTTTTCTTCCTCAATTTTATTCCATTCTCTCAAAATTCCATATTTTTCAAGCATTAAACTTTGTTCATCTTTTAACACATCGATTTTACTTTGCAAACTCCTTTTTTCTTTATCTAATTTTTTTAAAACACCATCCAACGATTTAGTTTTTAACAATAGATTTTCCCTTCCCATAATTTTAGTAATTTCTTTGTGGATATATTCAAATTCTTTATTCCACATCGATTCCAATTCTTTTTCAAGTATCTTTATTTTTAATTTCAAAATACTCAGAGATTCTGTTGACTTTCCTTTTATGATAAGATTTTCTTTTTCAAGTAGTTCTCCCAATTCTTCTCTTTTTGGATTTCTTATTTCCTCGAATTTTTCATTAAATATTTTTTGTAATTTTTGCTTGGCATATTCCATCCGTGTCCATTCATCAAAAATTTTATTGTTTCTTAACAGCTCAACTTTTTTGTTTTCAATCTCCCCTTTCTTAATTTCCAAGTTTTCAATCTTTTCTTCTATTTTTCTCCACTTTCTTTTTATCCTATTTTTTAAAAGTAATTTCTGTTTGTCGGACAACAGAAGAAGCTTCCAATTATTGAATTCAATTTTTTTCTTTACACTTTCTCCATTCTTGAAAACTCTGAATTTACTTGGTATTTTTCTGTCATGTATAACTAATGTTGCTTTTACTTCTAAATTATCATTTTTTTTTAAAAAATATTTCATATTTCTGATATAATTTCTCCATTTTTTAGGAGAAGGATTCAGATACGGATTTAATATTTTATCAGTTCCTATATGATACCCAATGGCTTTTCTATTTAATTTAAATCTTAAACCTTTTTTAGCGAGTCTATAACCTAATTCTATATCTTCTAATCCCCATCCTTTGAAATTTTCATCAAACATTCCGGCATCAATAAGATGTTGTTTTCTAACAGAAACATTACCACTTAAAAAAGTATCCCAAGGTTTTGGATAATTGTTTAAATTATCTGAACATTCTTCATATATTTGATCTCTGTACTCAGGAATTATTGGGACATCAACAATGGTATCATAATTCTCCTTAACTATTTTCATCATTTGTTTATGGTTATGCTGTTTCTTAGTTTCTAGAGCAGATGTGTAGCCAATAACAACTAATTTTTTATTTTTAATATGATTTTTTATATGTTCTGAAATGAAATTTGGAGTTACAATAATATCATTATCAACAAAAATAATGATTTCATTTTTCACTTTTTTTATTCCAAAATTTCTTAATCTAGAAACGCATTCGTAATCTAAATTTTTAATTTTAAAATATCTCAAATTAGGAATTTTCAATTCTTTTATCATTTTATTTGTTTCATCATTTCCATCGTCAACAACAATAATTTCATATCTTTCTTTAGGAAAATTTTGTTTAGATAAAGCCAATAGTATTGTTTTTAAGTATTCCTTTCTATTGTAAGTTGGGATTATTATGGAAACATTTATTTTTTTCAATCGTATCACTTAATTAAATTCTGGTAATATTCAATTTCATTTTTTCGTGCAAATTATGGTGATGGTAGTATTTAACCAAAGCTGATAATTTTTTACCTAAATCATAATAGGGAGGAATAAAACTTTTAAAATTGAAATAAACATTTTTTCTTGTGCCATAAGAAGTATCTGGAGTTTGGAATAGAACACCACTAACTCTTAATTTATTCAATAATTCAATTATTTTAATCAATTCTTTATAATTCATCCTAGTTATCAGCACATTTACTTGAACACTCTTGTTTAGATTAACTAGATTCTTTATTCCTTGTATAGTTTGATTAAAACTTCCTGAAACTTGGGTAACAGAGTCATGTAATTGAGCTGTATGGCCATATAAATCGATTTGAAAATCATCAACACCTGCTTTTATTACATCTTTGCAATAATCTGCAAAGGAAAACATCCTTCCATTTGTTCTTAGGGTGATGTGATAGAAATCTAGTTGTTTTACACATTTGATTATGTCTATTAAATCTTTTCTTACCGTAGGTTCCCCACCGGTAATTATCAGTTCAGAATATTCTTTACGAATTCGTTCAAGTTCTTTCTTGATTTCTGACAAAGATTTGTTTTTAGACGCTTTTTTATCCAGTATATGACAGACTATACAGTTGTTGTTGCATAGATCAGTAATTTTAACAGATTTGCAATCATATCCTATAAAAAATTTGTAATTATGAAATATATCAATATCAAGATATTTTTTATAGAAAACAGCACCATTGTTTTTAAGTGCATTTACTTTATCCTCGAAGTCTTTACACTCAGTTGGATGAAATTGATGATAGCATACGGCATCTCTATCCAATTCAAATTCCAGCTTTTTTTTGAACAATTTATAGCCAATCTCTTGATCTTCAACACCCCAAAAAACAAAATTTTCATCAAACATTCCAACATCTATAAGATGTTGCTTTCTGACAGAAACATTGTTAGAATAAAACAAAGACCAGTAATTATCAAGATTTTTCAAGTCATCTGCAACTTGGCCATATTCTATATCGCGTATATCATTACATAATTTTCTATCCAAATCTTTAATATTTTCAAAATTTGGTTTAGAAGAAATTTCAGGAAGTTCTTTTCTATAACCAATTACAACCAGATTAGAAGATTTACTTTGGTGTTTCAAATGTTCTTCTATGAGTTTTGGATTGCATATAACATCTGAATCAATAAATATGATTATATCTCCATCCGCTTCGGTTATGCCAATATTTCTAGCTGGTCCAGCTCTATTTTCTGGACTTCCGGGAACAAATTTTTTATATCTTGGCCAATAGTAATATCTCAAATTGCAAGTTGGTTTTAAAGATTTAATCATGCTTTCTGTGTCATCGGTTGAACCATCGTCAACAACAATAATTTCATAATCCTTTTTTGGACATGTTTGATTGAACAGGGAAATTAACGTATTTCTTAACAACTTTTTTCTATTGCATGTTGGTATAACAACAGTGACTCTTTTTTTATTAAAATATCTTTCATATTTAAATTTTAGTTGTGGTTTCATTTTTAGGCTATTTTCAAATTTAGAGCTCCATCGAAAGGTGACTTCGTTTGGCAACATTTTCATACCTAATTTTTCAGCGCTATGTTTGGCTTGGTTAATGAGATCCACTGCTTCATCGATTCGTGGAATTAATTTGTGGAAAATTTTTTTGTTTTGAAAAGAAGGTTCGGGAAAAGTAAATCTTACCTTAGAGATATTTAAAAAATTTAGTAGTTTAACTAAATCATTCAAGTGTTTATAATTCATCTCATTTATCAAAACATTTATTTGAACATTCTGGTTCAACTTAACTAGGTTCTTTATACCTTGCATAGTCTGCTCGAAACTTCCAGGTACTCTAGTTATTTTATCATGTAATTGAGCTGTATGGCCATATAAATCGATTTGAAAATCATCAACACCTGCTTTTATTACATCTTTGCAATAATCTGCAAAGGAAAACATTCTTCCATTTGTCCTAAGAGTTATACGATAGAAATCTAATCCTTCGGCACATTTGATTATATCTATCAGATCTTTCATTATTGTAGGCTCACCACCAGTAATTATCAGTTCAGAATACTGTTTACGGATTTGCTTAATTTCTTTCTTGATTTCTGATAAAGATTTGTTTTTAGACGCTTTTTTATCCAAAATAGAGCAAACTAGGCAGTTGTTGTTGCATAGATTGGTGAGTTTGACACTAGCTACTAATGGTTTTTCTTTATAGCTTTTATCATAACAACTTAATAAACAACCAGAACAATTCCCATTTTTACTCAATTGTTGAATTTCATAACATTTTTCTGAATTCCATAAATTTGTAAATGAATTATTTTTTATATTTCCAATGGCAATATCGAACATAGGCCAACAAGGGTGTATATTTCCACTAACATCTATAGCACATGAATAGGAAGGCACCAAGCATCCTTTTTCGGGATGCATTCTTTTACCTAAAAAATAATCCGGAATTTTCATAAGGTATTCGTAAGGATTGATTTCAATGTTATAATGTTCAGATGTCCTAATTGCATTTTTAATTTCCACTTTCAATTTATTAATTTCATTCAGGTTTAATATAAATTTCTTTCCCATTTTTTCGTTATATAAAAAACTTTTTGTAAAAGGTTGGAATTTTATACTAGATATGCCCAATCGATGAGCTATTTCGACAACCTTAGAAAGGAAAGAATAATTTTGTTTGATTATAACTGTTGCAATGTTAACATAAATGTTTTCGGCCTTCAAAAGTTTTATAGCTCTAACTACTTTGTCAAAAGTTCCTTTCCCCCTTATTTTATCATGAATTTGTTTAGGCCCCTCTAAAGAAATGCTGGCAGAATTTAATCCAGACGATGCCAATTTCTTTGCTATATCATTTGTTATAAGAGTCCCATTTGTACATAAGGATGTTTTAATGTTTTTTTTAGATGCATATCTAATGATTTCAAAAATATCTTTTCTAAGAAGTGGTTCTCCACCTGTTATGCTTAATTCATTAAATCCAACTTCACTCGCATCATCTATCATTCTTTTTATTGTCAGCAGAGGAGTTTCATCCTCTTTGTTAGACATTCTTGGTATATCGCACATTATGCAATTTAAATTACATCGTGCTGTCAAAAACAACGACATCTCCATATTTCATCCCATAGATTCTTTAACCATCTTCTCATATTTTCCCAATATCTCTAAACTTTTTTTTATCATCATTTTTCTTTCTTTTTTTGGAAACGAATGTATAGACTTCAAGAATTCATTACAAACATTCGACAAATTATCCGCTTCAGGTCTAGCCCAACATGATTGCAAACAATTTTTTTCGCATCCTTTCATCTTCTCTCTTACTCTAAAAGCCTCTTCTGAATTTAATAGTTCTGTGATAGATTTTTTTCTTATATCGCCAAAAGAATCTCCACATATTTGCAATTGCCCATTTATGGTTACACAAATAAACATGTATGGGTTGCATTTCCATTCACTCTTTGTAAGTTCTTTTCTGAAATATTTGGAGAACAAACTTGTATCATGAAGCCATCCTATATAGTGGGGGTGTAAATTTGAAAATTTCTTCACTTTTTTAACGATTTTTTCTAGTAGCGGTATTCTTGACTCAGATATCCACAAAGGACCTTCATTTGTCGCTTTCTGCATTTGAGTCTGTCCAATTATAACAGGGTGGTATACAAGGCATTCGACGCCCAATTTTTTGGTGAATAGAGCTATATCATATAGTTCTTCCAAATTTAAATTACTGATAGTAGTCCAAACTTCTAGTAGAGGACCACATCTTTCTTTCTTTTTTGCTTCAACAAGATTCTTTATACCTTTCACAGAACCCTTAAATGCTCCATCAATACCTCTCATCTCATCATGAATCGTCGGTTTTGTGCTATCCAAAGAAACAGCTATCATGTTTAAACCAGAGTCCATTATTCGTTCAGCAGTTTTTTTGTCGATTAGAGTGCCATTAGTCACAACTTCAGTTCTTAGTCCAAGAGAAACCGAATAATGAATTATATCGAAAATATCTTTTCTGATAAATGGTTCTCCTCCTGTCAAAAGAATTATTTGATCTCCATTCCAAGTTTTGACTTCATCCAAAATTTTTTTTATCTCATCAGTTGTAAGTTCTTTTTTCGGTGGAGACAATTTTCTAACATCGCACATCTTACAATTTAAATTGCAACGATTTGTTAAACTTAAGTAAACATTTGCAGGATAAACTAAAAGTTTATTTAATAAATCTGAAAAATGAAATGCTAAATTAAGTTCGAATTTCTTAAATTCATTTGTTAATTGCTCATTCATTACAATCATTAGGTTTTTTTAAATTTTCTTTTACAATGCCAATTTCATCAATAACATTATTAATTTCTTCGATGTATTCTTTCGTTGTTAAACATGCCTGTTCTTTTCCATATCTATGAAAAAATTCCATTTGGGATTTTGTAAAATAAAGTAAATTATTATATTTTTCAAATAGAATAAGAATCTGTTTAATTATTCGTGTTTTTTCGGCATTGTCATTAATCTGATTTACAGATATCATAAAATTAAGAAATATTTTTGTCAAATTTTCTGATTCTGATTTAGTTGCAGCCAATTGTAAACAAGGATTTTTGCAGTTTTTTATTTCTACTCTCATTTTCCAAGCCTCTTTTGAATGCCAGCATTTTTTTAAACTATTTTCCCGTATATTTCCTAACGCTGTCATACATGGCGTTCCAACACCCCCCTCTATATCTACAAATATTCTATTGAATCCAGCAAAGCATTTCATTTCCTTAAAACTTAACTCATTTCTAAAATATTTTTTCATCAATGCCGTATCTACTTGTACAAAACCTTTTTTCTGTTGGTATGCGTACAATTTATCCATAATTTTATCCAACACGGGCAAACTTTCTTTTGGTATCCATGCAAAGTGGTTAAAATCTTTTTCTGTCAATACCATGTTGTTGACGAGAATTGGCTGAAAAGCTATTCCATTAACGTTTAATTTCTCAGCTAAATGTACTAAATCAATAATTTCTTCTAGATTTAAATTCCAAATAATAGTGTTTATAGCTAAAAATGGATAATCCTCTTTTTTTAATCCTCTCTCTTCTTTTAATTTATTTACGAGATTTATTGCTCTAATAACTTTATTAAAAACACCTTTCCCTCTTAGACAATCATGAGTTTTAGCATTCGCACCATCTAAAGAAAAAGAAAGATAATTTAATGATGAAGCAACAATTTTCTCAGCGAATTTTTTTTCAGATAATAAAACTCCATTAGTTGTTATAATAGTTTTTATTCCCCTCTTTCCAGCATAATTGATAATTTTTAATATGTCACTTCTTACAGTCGGTTCTCCGCCCACGAGATACAATTCGCCTATGCCCCAATGATATGCCTCGTCAATTAATCTTTTTATTTCAGAAGTAGAAAATTCTTTACGAGGACATGCCCATATATTGCACATTTTACATCTTAAATTGCAACGATGAGTTACATCTATCTGAAGCATATCTGGCATGATCAATGGTTCATTTAAAATTCTTGAAAAATAAAAATCGCAGTTTCTTTTAAATGTTTCAAATTCGTTTGCTAGTAACATATTTAAGTATCACAAATTTTATTTAACTCTTCTTGGAACTTATGCTTAATTGATTTAATCTCACTAAGAGTTTTATATATTTTTTTAATATCAACGCTTGGTTTTATAGGCAATTCTTTAACAAAAACATGTCCATCCCAATTATATTTTTCAAATTTTGAATCAAGAGATTTATTGATTTCATTCATTAATTGTGAAGATATTCCGATAAGATTATCGTTTTTCACCTTTTTTTTTGGGTTAATGTACTCAAGCGAAATTAAATCAACATTTATATTTATAACTAATTGTGTAATTTTTGATAAGTGTTCATAGTTTTGTTTTGTAATTATTACATTCACAATTACGTATTGATTTAATTTTTTTAAATTTTCGATACCTTGAACAGTTTGATTAAAGCTTCCTGGAACTCTAGTTATCGAATCATGCAACTTTGCTGTATGGCCATACAAATAAATCTCAAAACAATCCACACCAGCTTTTATTATTTCTTCACAATAATTCAAATAGGAAAACATCCTTCCATTTGTTCTTAGGGTGATGTGATAGAAATCTAGTTGTTTTACACATTTGATTATGTCTATTAAATCTTTTCTTACCGTAGGTTCCCCACCGGTAATTATCAGTTCAGAATATTCTTTACGAATTCGTTCAAGTTCTTTCTTGATTTCTGACAAAGATTTGTTTTTAGACGCTTTTTTATCCAGTATATGACAGACTATACAGTTGTTGTTGCAGAGGTTGGTAAGTTTTACTTTAAATGGTTGTTTTCTAGGCATTCTTTTTCCCATTACTTATTTAATAAATTATAAGTTATGATTAATTAAAATCTTCATTTCTTATACGACTTATAAAAACAAAAATATACGATTTAATTTTCATGCCATAAATTAAGAACTTCAACTTTGATAAAACTATATGTTAGGTCAGTTATTATTCTGACAATATATATTAAGTTATTTATCTAATAGTGCATCCAAAACTCCCCAGTACGCTGGCTTGGGCTGATATTCTTCGTCAAATAATAGTGGGTCATCGGGCCCATAGAATTTATCAATCCATGAATAAGCATCCGTGAACCCCCAGAATGTGATGTCTGTAAAATTCCTTTCCTTGAGGCAGGCCGCGATTACGTCATGATACACTCTCCGTTGTGCCTCTAATCGTTCAGGTAATTCACCTGGAACCTTCTTAATCTCCACGTCCATCTCACTGATGTTTACTTTCAAGCCCAGTTGTGCCAATCTGCGTACGTTGGCAGCAACATCTTCTGGCTTTGGGTAATTCCATGCGCTGAGATGCATCTGTAAGCCGACCTCATCAATTGGCACGCCGTCACCTATCAGTTTCTTGACAAGTGAATAGACGCGGTCGGATTTATCGCACAATCCCTCGGCTCCATAGTCATTGTAGATTAACAAGGCATTCGAATCTGCTTCGTGTGCTACATGGAAAGCCTCGCCGATGTATCCTTCACCCAGCTTGTTCAAGAAAAAACTCTTCCTAAGTCCTTCGTTATCATCAACGGCCTCATTCACGACATCCCAAGCATGAATCTTGCCTCTATAACGACCAACTAATGTAGTGATGTGATTTTCAATCGCTTTTCTGACCTCCTCAGCGGGCATCGCATAGGTAAGATAAGATGGTAACTCAGATGGATAGTGCCAAATCAGGCAGTGGCCTTTCATTTTCATCTGATGATCAGAAGCGAACTTAACAATTCTATCAGCAGAGGCAAAGTACCACTCGTTTTCGCTAGGATGAACACGTATCCACTTCATATCGACACCTGGTGTAAGATAGTTGAACTCACGAGCTAATGTATTTGCATAACGTGAATTAGAAAGCTCTGCTGGCGCCGTCTCCGATCCTATGAGCAGACCTCTGTTTTCTGCAGCAGCCCTAAGCGAAGCTGTACAGCTCGGAATCTCCGTGACAGTTTCGGTAACAGTTTGAGTAATACTTTCAGTAAGAGTCTGAGTAATAGTTTGAGCAGGAGGGATATAGTTCCTCAAGCCATAATATGTTGCTGCCGCTCCAGTTGCTACACCTGCAACAAGTGCACCAGCGTATTTAATAAATTCTCTTCTACTCGATCGATTACTCATTTTCTCACATTATTTACTATTAAATAGTAGTATATAAATATTTCGCTAATTTTATGATATTCATATTTTACTGAAGCAGTATGCCTAGATTTACATTTAAAACGGGTATTTGACAGAGTGCTTTCCACCACAATAATTACACTTGGAGCATAATTTAAGATTTTTTCTATTCCCTCCTTTCAATTCCCTTCTATATATTTGATACATCTCACTATTCCATATCTGTTCAAGGCTATTTCTATTTATATTGTCCATAACAACTTCTCCATGCATGTCCGAACAACACAAGATGACATTTCCGTCCGGTTTTACAATCATCATTTGAAAAGGCCTGTTACAGAAGTTATTGTAATTGGTTTTCGACCCGTAATCAACTTTTCCGGCCATATTTTCGAAATTATCAAAATTCGCAATGTCAGGCCGTTTGTCTTGAAAAACTATAGCTCCGTCATTAATAATCGTTTCAGATCTAATCTTACCCTTTTCATCATATATGTTATATTCAAGAGCATCCAGACCAGCTTTTCTTATAGTTCTATATTTTTTATTTGTCAACAATTCCCCATTTGTGGCGAGTGATATCCAGGCATGAGGCAAGTTCAACCTAGTTCTTCTGATTATCTCTACCATTCTTTTATCTAAAAATGGGTCATTAGTACTAAACCAAGAAATCCTTCCTTTAAAATTCATTTTTTTCAGATTGGATATAATTTTATCTATAGTTTTCATTGGCATTACCATCTTCTTCTCATCACTCCTTTTTGTATAACTCCATTTACAAAACGGACATTTTCTCGTGCATCTGTTGATTGTTTCTATTTCTATAATTTCGAAGAGTGGGCACCTTTCATTTGTGGATAGAGGTTTCATTTTAAACGCCTTCATTAATTAAACTTCCTTTGAAACAATAATTTCTATTTTTTAAAAATCCAGATTTGATACTCATGAGATTTCTTCTCTTCCTTTTTATAATCTGAATAAGACGATTTGTGTATAGCTTTCATAATGTAGGACAACATTAGATGATAGCATTCCATTACAGGCTTTTCCGATAAAGATGTTTTTGTTGAAAGCATATCTCCGTTGTAAGGTGTTATCATATTCGTCATACACAACAAGCCGTTAGAACGCAATTTCTTTGCAATCATTTTTAAAAATTCAAATATTTGGCAAGTGGTCAGTCTATCACCGATGTAATAAATGCATTCACTCCAGACGATTAAGTCAAAAAAATTATTCGGGAAATTTTCTATATAATCTACGATATCAGCATTAATCAGTTTTACATTTTTTATTTCATCAAGATTTTTTTCCGCTCTTCCAATAGCATTAGATGATATTTCAACAGCTGTTATTTGCGCTTTAGGAAATGCTTCAGCGAGCAGTTTTGTGTGTGCCCCTTCAGCGCATCCTATTTCTAGAATTCTTTTAGGAATTACACGATTTTTTATGAGGCCTATTTCCTTTTTATATTTACATTGTTCATATCCAGAAGTAAAAAAATGAAAAGGATCTTCATGTTCAAACTCTTTTTCAAAATATTCTTTTGCACATCTTTTATTTTTAACCACAATTAGTAGTGAATCTTACTAGCTTAAAAATTTATTCTAATAAACAGACTAGCAAGTGACGGGAGAAAATAACAAATTCTTATAAATTTCAGGTCTGGCTAATGGATCCATAGCAGCATAAGAACCATTCACAAATTTTGCAATAAATCTGGAACCTCCCTTACATCTTTTTAGATATATACATCTTTTACAGATTTTAGAGACCATCTGCAAACTTCTAATCTTCTTAGCAAAATCATTATTCCAACAACTTGTTATGTCTTTTTTCAAAACATCGCCCAAATCTTCTGTAAGAAAATAACTCGGTTTTGCATGCCCATCTGCCCCAACAACAATTCTTACATGGCCATCATCAAATTTTGCTCCTGTAGCAACTTGACGTATCTTTTCTGGTTCATACGAACAAAACGGTATAGCATTTGTAATATAGCAATTTTCATATTCTTTCTTGAAAATTAAGAGTTTCTCAACCAACCTTTTCACGTCTTGGTTATCTATAGAATGAGGGCATGTTTTACTTGGTATAGGTCTAAACATTTCCCATTCATCAACTTCCAAATCTCTAACAATCTCAAAAAATTTTGCCAGATTTTGAATATTTTTCTTTGTAGCTATCGTCCCGCATCTAATCGGTTTTATACCACATTTTTTAAGTAATTTAATTGCATCGATTTTTTTCTTGAACGCCAACTTATTACCACTTATTTTTTTCTCTTGATCTGCATCCCAACCATTAAAAGTAATCAGGACATTGTCTACATTCCGCTTTATATACTCAATATTGTTCTTATCAATCAAAACTCCGTTCGTGTTCAAAATCACGTACAAATTCTTAGATTTCGCATACTCTAAAAGATGGAAAATGTCTTTTCTAATTAAAGGTTCACCCCCAGTGAACCTCACAACATTTATTCCAGCATCATGTATTTTGTTTATGATTTTCATTATATTTTTAGTGCTCAGTCCTTTATTCCCCAATTTCACATTTTTGTTAAAGCAGTAATAACAAGAGAGGTTGCACGCCAAAGTAACCTCTATGGGTATTTCTCTTGGACGTATTCCAATATTCATTATCGGCGTTAAAGGCACCCTTTAAATTTCCTTTTTTTCCTTACTTTTTCTTTCCAAATCTTTTTTCAAAAGGAATAGCAATTTTATACGGATCATCCAAATAGCTTGGTTGTTTGATTTTTTCCTTAAAAACAGTTGGTACAACTTGAATTCCAGCTGCTTGCAGTTCATCCTTTAGCTTTAAACCAAAATCCCTTTTTATAGCATCCAGACCAATACTTTTGTCTTTAGCTCTCATTTCTATGGTCATCTGTTCATTCAGGTCTCCGTCAATCGTCACATAAGCCCTATCTACAAAAGTCTGAGCAATAGAAAAAATATTTCCCAAAGGGTAAATCTTCGGATTAAATTTCCAAATAAAACTTGTACCTCTCATAATTCTCTTACTTTTTTATTCTTTTATAAATTTATGCCGATATCATGTATGTGTTTATTTAGTTACATATAATAAAAAAGATCGTTTTTTAGTATCCGTTATGATGTACAGAATGAACTGCATGGACCGAATGAACTGAATGAACTGAGTGAACTGAATGGACTGAATGAACAGAATGAGAAATGTGGCGGCCAATTAAATTTGAATTCTCATATGCCAACTGTGTAGAAGAAGTATGAGCACCACTGACAGATTGAATTCCGACACCCGCTAAAGCTATTCCTAAACCAACCAAAGCTTTTTTAGAAATCTGCCCCTCTTCTCCTATAAGAAAACTAGAAATCTTCTTCTTCATTTCTGGCAATGCCATATCTCTCAATAAATTAATTTGAATTCTAATAACTTAAACCTTGCTATTTAACAGGTTTGAATTCGCTAAATCCTTTTACATCAGTATATTCTCTCCAAGGTCCTATGCAGCAATCAAAAAACTTACATTCCTTGCATTTGGGTCCTTTCGCCCTACCCTCATTTTTCAGCAAATTGAAAAAATCTGGAAAAATCTTGTCGATGTCGATTACCTCGCTCTTTTTTGACATATACTGTTCGGAAACATGCTTTTCAAATCCTTTCATCAAACAAAACGGAACCCCTTCAACTGTTGACCAGATGTTTGCTGATTGGGATATATCAATGGCCTTATGGATATATGGAACAGCGACAGAAACATTCGGAACCACAATTTTGAAGTATTTTTCAGCATTCCCTCCTGGATGTAAAAAAGCGAACTGCATCTGATCCACCTCCAACTTCGCGAGAAATCTTGCAAGTTGAGGCAAAATCTCATAATTTAATTTAGAGACAACTGTGTTAGCATAAATGTAAACATCATATTTTCTCAAGTTCTTTATTCCTTGAACAGTCTGTCTCCAGCTTCCTGGAACTCTTGTTATTTTGTCGTGAATTTTTGGTGTATGTGCATGTATCGCTGGCACGACTTGATTCAGCCCAGATTCCACGGCCTTTTTAGCGAACTGTTTGGAAGAGAACATCCTCCCATTTGTTTGCAGTTGAATTATTTCATAATCCAATCGTTTGGCGTAAGAGATGATTTCGAAAAAATCCTTTCTTATAGTTGGCTCCCCACCAGTTATTGTTATGACATTGCAATCGTCTTTTATCCCTTTTTCCAAGTCAGCAAAAATCTGCTCAGTGGTTTTGTCTCCAAGATTTTTCTTATCTCCAACAACACAGTGCATACAGTTATTGTTGCAAGTATAGCCAACTTTCAAGTCAAGCTTTTTCTCGTTCATTAAAAATAATCTATCTTCGAAGAATTAAATCATTCCTTTTTTGAATTTGATGAGATATAACTTATCCAACCCATCAGAAGATTCATTCACTAACTGTAAATCATAATTCATTTTTAATTCATCGCAAATATAATTTTTATTCGTCGAAAGAAAATTGCACCAATAATTTTCAAAAAAATAATAATTGTGCTTTTCCACAGGAGCAACATTAAGAATCATATCCTTTTCTTCTAAAAAAATCCATGCTTCGGAGCCGGAATAATTGGTATTTGCAAAAATTATGCTTGGATTTATGGTGATTATAAAACTATTAGTCGGTAAAGTTTTTTGGAAAGATTTAACAAAATAATATTCGTTAATAAATTCGTAAGTTGTTGGTTTTGCAGGACCATATGCATAAGCATAAGCATGTATATAGGTTTTATCAAAAAAATAAGCATTCGATAGTATCAACAGGACAAAGATAAAAATGAGAAAAATTCTGCATCTCTTCAGATATTTAATTATCATCTCAATCCCGATGACAGCAAAAAAGACCAGTGGAGGATAGGATATGAGTGAGAAATGTTGTGATTCAGAATACTCGTAATCTCCGTAATTATAAAGAAGGAAAAACAGGGAGAAAGACAAAAACCATGCAAATAAGAAAACATACTCCTTTTTCAGATTTTCCCTTAAAACATAGTAAACTCCAACTATGGCCAGAATAGAATATGAAATAGGATGATAGCGGCTGTCGAAATAGAAAGATAGATCTGGTCTTATGTTTTTGAACAAATTCTCAATAGAAAAACCTTTGATACCTCTTTCTATTCCAAACGAGCTATATCTGTGTGTGACATTCGTCACATAGTATATGTCTGGTAAAAACAGAAGAACGACAAGCAGGATGAAAATGACATCGATATTACTAACATCAAATTTATTATAAAACAGTTTTTTCAAAGAGAATTTTTTGAATATTTCTTTTCTGAACAGAAAGATAGAAAATGGTACTAAAAATAGGAATAGGACAGCCTCCGCTCTACTTTGGATTAATAATACTGTCGAAAAAATAACCAGTAAAAAAGTTTTCCGGTTCGGCTTTTCTTTCAATAGCAGAATAGATAAAAATGCCAGCAAAAAATAAAAAATTTCTCCTATTTCAAGCATGCCTGTTGACGAAAGTTTGATGTGGATGGGAATTAAAGAAAAAGCAAAAGCCGACCACAATGCTATGTTCTCTTGCTTAAAGAGCATGAATGCTACAAAGAAGAACAAAACTATTGAAATGGAACCCACTATTACAGAAGAATTAAAGAAATCATTCTCGGTAGTCCCTATAAAAATCATTATAAAAGAATAAAGAAAATTGGAAGAGGGAGGATGAGCTGGAAGGTTTTTTTGATAACATGCATTCTCAACTTTCAGAGTGCAAGTATAGAATTCTCTATTTCTTGCCATGGATTGGGTTGATGAAGCATACTCATAACTGTCAAAATAAGTTTCATACACGTGCGGTCCGTTAATTCTCAATGCGAGTCCTAAAAGGAAAACTAAAGCTAAAATGAGCCAAGTTCTTTTGGAAATCTTTTTGAAAATTTTAAATACCCAGTTCCTACACGAAAAAAGAACGATGAAGAACGATGTGAATTCGAAAAGAAGAATGTAAAAATAGTAGCTGATTAACAACTGCTCCATAAGTTCTTTTCAGTTTTTAATAAATAAAATAATCAATCAGGCAGACATCCAATTGAGTAAAATCTTTTTTTCTTCTTCAGAAAAGATAAGTTTTTTGAAAAGATATTCAGTCTGGCTTCTACGGATCTTACAAAGAAAATCTGAAGGAAGTTTTGAAATGAGGTTTTTCTGAGCGCCATAAGTGCTGATCAAGCACGGCGAGCAATAAGGATGCCATTCGCATGCATCGCACATGGAACTTACACTGGACGTCAATCCGATGAAGTTCAATGCTTCAGATGAACCGAAGATTTTTTTGTAATCATCCTTTTTAACATTGCCAAGCTTGAATATCTCGGAAGATCTACCTTCATCACAAGTGTAAACATCACCCCACTGGTTATATGAAGCTTGAATCAGGCAGGCCCCGCAAGGTGCCCCGAGGCAGGCATTGAAAGGTGGTTTGAGTGTAATTATTCTTCTCAACATGAAAAGTGTATCGATATCAGAAACTTTTATTCCTTTTTTGTTTAATTTCAAAATATAGTCAATGAACTCCTTCCAAAAATTCACATATTGCTCAGATGTATAACCTATTTTTTCCCATGCAGTGATGGCCGTTCCTGCTATGTTCAAAGGTCTCATCTTTATTTGTTTCAAACCATGTTTCAAATACTCGTCAATGATCTCCTTGGCGAAAGGAAGAGAATACCTGCTTACAGTTGGAATGGCATTACATTCCGATCCCAGTTCTTTTTTTATGTAATCAATCCAATACGTGACAGTCTTATAACTCCCTGCTTTGGTATAAATTCTATTTTTATCATGAAGTTTTTTCGGCCCGTCTAAAGAAGTACAGATAGAAACCTTGTTTTCCATCAAGTAATCTAAGATATCGTTATTCATGAGAGTTAAATTCGAAACCAATCTAAATGTTATGTCCTTTTTTCCTCTCCACCATTCGCCTTCGCAACTCTTGCTTCCGTTCTTCTTTTTGGCATATTCAATTATATACTGAATTATTGGGTAGTTGACAAGTGGTTCCCCGCCCTGAAATTCTATGGTGAAAAACTTGGAAGGTGTTTGGAACATGAAATCCACCACAGCTTTGGCAGTTTTCTCATCCATATCGTATCCTTTTGCATTCAAGGGAACAGAACCAGCCCCGCAGTAAACACATTTCAAATTGCATCTAAGGGTTGTGGTGACAATCTGTAAGGTGATGCCATTGAAAAGATAGTGAAATCTTTCTTTATACATTTGAGAAATCCTGTCAAAATTTTTCTCTGTTACAACTATTCCCTTGTCTTCCAACGCAGTAAACAAATTCAAATCTTGGGTTAATTTACCAGTCCTGAAAAGATTGAATTCTTGTTTATTGAGAACAATCCAACTTCCATGTTCTGTGGTAATCAACACATGTTCCTCATCGAACTTGTGAATCCTATAATTGTTAACAACATAAGGGCCATTAACAAATTCCTGATTAACAAAATAACTTAAAGGCATCAAACACCAGTCCTCATTTCCTTCAAAGTATTCAGTAGGTAATTATAAAACTCATAACCAAGAATCTCGAGATTCGTTTTATCGGATTTTGGTTTTAATCTCACTTCTATCAAATCCATCCTTTTTTTAATCAGAACTTTACACTCTCCCAAAAATAGTTTTCCCGTTCTTTTTACACAATTCATGTTATAAAAATTTGGGTTAACCTCTATTCTTACTTCTTTTCTTTCCACTCTTACTCTTTCCAAGTTTTTTCCTCCTCGATTTCCATGGTTTAGCTATTTCTTCCAAATCTTCCATCCCTTCTTCAACTTCACTGGTGTGAGTTTTAAATGCTCTTTGAATCATTGCAGCTCTTATCGGCATGCTCCTGGCAGTTTGAATCGCATAGAAAGAATAGTTTATCAGTTCATTATTGAAATCCCTTCCCAATCTTTCCAAATCTGTATTCTTGTCTTTGGCCTTTAGCTGGACAATGATCTGTTCGTTAGGATCTCCGTCAATTATCACATATGCCTTATCAATAAAAATATACGCTGCAGAAAAAATTGTGTCCAATCCATAAACTTTTGGGTTGACAGAAACTATCACATTGTTTTTGGATTTTTGTACTTCTATGTTATCAGTTAAATCTCCTATCATCGCAACACCTCTTATTTATTATTATTACCTATATTTTAATTTAATGGACTTGTTAAACCCTATATTTGTCGCAGTTTTAATCTTTGGAATATACACCTCTTACACTGACATAAAATATGGGAAAATAAAAAATATCGCCATTCTACTTATGTTAATCTCAGGGCTTTTTATAAACGTTTTCTTTACAAATACACTATTGGCGTTTGATCTAAACGTAAAATCAGACTTCATCCAAAGCATCACCAATATCATCATAGCATTTGCCTTCGGTTTTTTCCTATGGACAGCCGGCTTATGGACACAAGGAGATGCAAAACTTTTCTTAGGCTACTCTTTCCTCCTCCCAGTTTTCACTTATAAGCATGGATATGTCTCCTTCTTCCCATCTATTGTGATATTGATTAACACTTTCATCCCAATAGCTGCTTTTTACATCATTAACTCGTTCCTTCATGTCAAACTAAAAAATTTGAAGACAAATATAAAACAAATTCTGTCTCCAAATAGTGCAATAAATTTGATTTTGTTCGTTTTTGGTTTTTCTTTCATCCTCCAACTTTTCTTAAACTATTTCAACATCACTTTGAATATCATCCTTCAAATGATTATCCTGTTTGTTTTGATGGAAATACTCAACAAGATTTCTTCAAAAGCTGCACTAAATCTTTCTATCATAGGAGCACTATTGCAAATTATATTCTCATTTAGTTCAATCTTCACCCCAACCTTCTTGTTCCAATTTTTTTCAACGGCAATAATATTTTTAACTCTAAAAATTCTTCTCAGCATCACAGAATTCTATTCCGAATCCATTAAGATAAAAGACCTTAGAGCTGGAATGGCGTTAAGCGAACAACTGATTAAAACAAAAAAAGGTATGGAGAAAAGAGAGATCTCGCTAATGACGATTTTTGATATTTTTAATTCAATGAAAGAGGGTTTGCTCGGAGATGTTAAAACTAGGCTGACAGAGGAGGATGTGAAAGAATTGCAAAAACTTAGAAATGAAGGGAAAATAAAGTTCGATGAAATAAAAATTGCAAAAACAGTTCCGTTCGCGCCATTCATATTTTTCGGAATTCTGCTCACTTATTTCTTGCAAGGAAGTTTACTTTACTACCTGTCTCTAACCCAAATTTTAACTTTAATATCCAAAAAATAAAAATAATAAATAATGAAAACCTTTAATACGATCCTGGTAACAATCTGTATCGTAATTTTGTTTGTAGTGATTCTTTCTTCTCCTAATGGATACAGAGACAAATACGGAATGGAATTATATATAAAAACACCAGAAAATGAAGAGATTAAAATAAGAGAATGTGAAGGATTAAATCCAGAAATAAGTTGTGGGACACCAACACCACTTGCGACTTATGTGTGTTTCAACAAAGGAACATATTATGGAAAAGCTGTGACTTATTTAAACAATAAGATTTTGAGCAGCACCGGTTGGTTGGTCCTTCCAGATTTTTGCAAGTAGGTCAAGATATGAAAAAGAAAGACAAAATGAAAACAAATAAGAAATTAAAAGTTAAAAAATTAAAAACATTTTTAGTTTTGATAATAACCTTGGCTATTTTTGTCACCATCATTGCTTCTATTGGCTTCAAGCCAATCGACAAAACTGAAACATCAGAAAGCAAACTCGCAATTACAATAGAATCTCCATTGAATCAAACTTATTCCACGGGAAACGTGATGTTAAAAGTTGTCGCATCAGATGATGCCAAGCGGATGGCACAATCTATCGATGGTGGCAAAACTATTACCGAATGTTATAGTTGCAATTCTTACGCGTTATATTATTTGAATTTTGATAAAGGAACTCACACTATTGAATTTTATGCCAGCGATTATGACGATAAGATAATTCAGGACAATGTTGTTTTCACTATTGTTTAAACAAAATTTAATATCACCATCAAACAAACTTATTAATAGATATAAATGTGCCCAATCCCAAAATTAGCAATTTTAGCATTTTTGCTTTTTGTTTTTTCTGTATCCTCTGCTCTGGCAATTTGGGAAATGGATTTGTTGATTAAAAAACCATCAGGACCTTCGGCAGAAGAAAATACCACTCAACTACCAGGTTGGTCTTATAGAAAGCCAATAATGATTTTCAATCCTGGTTCTGCTTTAACTGATTATCAAATTTCAGTCTCACAAGACACTTCAAGTTTGATAGGCTCTATTTTTTATGAGTTACCGATATCTATTTCCAGCACCGGAACTGCTTTAACTGACTATCAAGTTAGTATCGTTACAACCAATTCCACTATAATTAATCACATTACAAGCGACGGAAGAGATATAAGATTCTTTAATCAACCTACAGCTAGCCCCTATTCAACTACTACTGGGAAATTGAATTTTTGGATTGAGAGCATTTCCCCATCTCAATTAAAAATATGGGTTAAAGTTGACAGTATACCAGCTTCTGGCGGGAAGACAATCTACATGTACTATGGAAATCCTTCTGCTAGTTCATTAAGCAGTTTTACTGAAACGATGCTGGTATTATCCTCCAATCCTTCATTCACTACATATGGATCATGGAGTCCAAGCACTTACAATACCCAAACCAATCCAGGCAACACATTAGTTTCGGATGGCTCATATGGTTACATGTATACAGGCGACGCTTGGACCGCTCAAGACGAGGGTTGTTATTGGATATGGGATTTTGGTTCTTCTGCATCAAGAAGTTTTTATATAAAATGGTATGATAGCGCAACAGTAGTCAGCGGCTATTGCATGTCCTTCACAACCTATGTCTATGTTTCTCCGGATGGAAGCAGTTGGACTCTAATCGCTTCAAACACTCTCAGTGGAACAGGCACCTCACAAGTATTCACATCAAATTATAATGGAACTTACAGGTATGTCAGAGTGCAACAATATTCAACAACTTCTTGCATGGTCTATGGATATACCTATGTCGATGGTGTCTGGGCACGTACATACTCTTCCACAGAACCAACTGCTTCGGTAGGATCAGAAAACGTGAAGCAAATAGGACAGTCGAAAATGAAATCCGATTGTGGAGATATAAGATTTACTGACAATGATGGAACGACTAAGTTGAGCTATTGGTTAGAATCGGGATGTAATTCAGCTTCGACAAAAATATGGGTGAAAGTTCCTTCTGTCCCTTCTGGAAGCAAGACAATCTACATGTACTATGGAAATCCTTTTGCTAGTTCTACGAGCAATGGAACAGCCACTTTTATTTTCTTTGATGATTTTAGCGGGACAACAATAAACACAACAAAATGGAGCAAGACTGACCCCAGCGGATACATCACTCAAAATGGTCAACTGATAATTTCTAATGGGCCTGCGACTTGGGGCAATACTGAAATGCATTCGGTTCAAAATTTTGCTAGAGATAGCATAGTGGCCCAAGCAAAATATAGATCTACATGTGAAGTTGGAGCAACCTACCAAGACACTACCATGCTCTGGTGGAAAGATTCGACAACAGGAACTAGCTACACTGATTTCATCTACGCTCTTTATTTCTACAGATACGGTGGTAGCAATGTGTTGACTATGTATGAAGACGGATTCCCTCGTTCTCTTTCGGATACTTGGACTTGTGGTACTCAATACTGGGTCAGGCAAATCCTAAAACCAGCTGGGGGAGCAACAACAGACATTAGTACTGATGGAACTACTTGGACTACAAAATATGATTCAAGTTATTCAACAGAAACACCTCTCAAAGTCGGCTTCACTCATTACCAAGGAGGATATATCTACATGGATGATTTTATTGTTAGAAAATATGTTTCTCCAGAGCCTTATGCCACCAATCAAGAAATTTCAAATATAAAACAATGTACAAGTGCTACAGGGGGAGATGATACCAATCCATTTATTTGCACACAAAATTATACCCAGTGCTCTTCTCAAGGAACATATCAAGGGAATATGCAAATATATGAGAACGGCATATTTTTAGATGAGGGCGACTGGAAAAATTTATACACTTGCCTATTGGACTGCGCACCTGAAGATCCTATAATCCTTGAACTTAATGGGACTTGCCCGACCGGTAATTACAGAATAGATATGTCTGTAAGAACGCCTTCAGGCATAGAAGGAATAATAACAAGTTGTTGCGGCTCTACAGGTGATTTGACTTGCTCACAGCATTTTGATGTTTGCTGCGAGCAAGGAACTTATCAAGGAAATGCAAAAAGATATAACGACACTGTACTTCTAAATGATACTGGCTGGGTAGATTTATACAATTGCTTTTTCAATATAGTTTCCTTTAATTTGACTAACCCTGCCGGGCAAGGATATTCAAATTCATCTATAAACCCACTCACCAGTTGGGATCCTTTCTTAAACTATACCTCAAATCACGCTTTTCAGGAAGCATCTTTCTCAGCTTACAACTGCGGTCCATGCGATTCATGCAACTCTACTTGTTCTTGTAATGTAACTCCAGACTATGTGTCAAACATCACTTCACTGACCGCCGGCACAACTGCAGTTTGTAAAAACATTAATTGCACATATAACTGGACAAGTTCCACGAAAAAAGGGCAATATTCCCCAAGCTATTCTCCATTCACTCCTTCGACAGCTTGCTATAAATTAGTGTGGAAAATAAAAGGTTCAGAGGCGAACAAAACGGATTTTGCGATTTTTTCGGCATCCACATCTTTACTTTGTGGGAATGGAGTGATTGATCCTGGAGAGAACTGCTTGAATTGCCCTGATGATGCTGGCTGTTTGTTAAATCAACTTTGTCAAGGCAACGGAAGTTGTGGAACTACTCCTTCAGGAAACTGTAACTCTAATTCTACTTGCGACTTCAACGAATCATGCGATTGTTCCGATTGCTACGGAAAACAGGATGGATGTATTCTAGGAGATGTATGTTCTTCTTCAACACAGAGATGTGGTTGTGATTCTTCTTCCAACGGTGTTTGTACTTCCGATTCTAACTGCCAAACTTCCGATCCTGATTGTAGAGGAGGGCCCAGTTGCACGTGCGGGAATTGGTATGACATCGGTTGCGGTTTATCTCCGTGCTCATCAACTCAAAGAAAACAAACAAGAGACTGTGATCCAGACGGTTGCGCTATAGAGACTCTCTGCAATGCCACCTCCACATGTCTCTCAAATTATCATTACTCGGCCGATGTGAAATACTTCAATGTCTTCTGGCTTTCTTACTATTCTGAATCTGAACTCAATAGAAATAGAAAAATCGCTGTGGCATGTACGTTCAACTGCGATCCAAGGACAGAAGATTGCACTTCATCTCAAAAGTGTTCGCCTTATCTTGTCATTCAAACACCTGGGTTGAGCGGTTGTTCTGTGATTAATCCTGTGTATAGGCATGGTTCGCAAAAAGATAAAATCGTATGTAGAGTTTATGATCCTTCCGATCCAACAAAAGAAAGTTGGTATTGATGAAGATATTTTTAATCTTGATAGGATTGATTTTTTTTGTCGGTGCTAATGCTGCAGAATTTTGGTCGATCGAATTTGATGCATGGGTTGGTGAAACCACCACAGCAACAGTGGGAAAAACGGTCAGTCTGCCCGTATATGTGAAGAACAACGGTGTGCTGGAAGACAGCTATACTGTTAGTACTACAAGCGACCCAGCAAACAATGTTTTCATAGAAAACCCATCTTTTACGATCGGTCCTGTGAAATACGGAGAAGTTAAAAGCCTTTCTTTGAAGATTACTTTTCTTGTGGCCGCGGATTCAAATATGACTATTACAGTTAACTCAACTACTTCCCCTTCTGTGAACTGGAGCAAAACTTTGCAAATAAAAGGTGGTTTGGCTAGTATGCCGGAGTTCGATTTCTTTGGTGTGATCCAGATAATGGTTTTAGTTTTTGTTCTACTCATCTTGAAACTTTAATAATCTTCCTGTCTAAGAATTATTTTATGGGCCTATAGTCTAGTGGTTAGGACGCGACCCTTACAAGGTTGAGACCCCAGTCCGATTCTGGGTGGGCCCACTTATGAAAATTGTTGAAGCTTATGGCAAATCAGTGAATCTGGCAATTCACAAAAACATCAATGAGAGTTTGAAATTCCTGAAATTGAGTCCGAAAATTATAGAGGATAATATAAAGAAAAACAAAATCAAAGAGAAAGGATTTGATATAATTATTGATTTCAAGCCGAAAATAAATCAATTGTATCTTTATCTATCTCCTCCTAAAACAAGCAAAAAACTGGAAAAAACTTTGAAACCAGATAAAATAGAATTCAAATCGATGATTATCTACTTGGGAGATGTTCTACTTTTTGGTAAGAGAACTCAAGTCCGTCTTGGAGCTTTAGGCTGCTCTTGTTCTGATTTAGCCAGAGCTGTGATAGACTATAAGAAAAAGATATAAAAATTAAATCTTTTAATCATATTCTCTTGAAATATATTGTAGATGGATATGAGCATAGACAAAATAATCGACATAGCGAAGAAAAGAGGTTTTATCTTCCAGTCTGCAGAGATTTATGGAGGTATAAGTGGTCTATTTGATTACGGGCCTCTCGGAACAGTCATGAAAAATAAAATAGAAAATTTTTGGAGAGAACTGTTTTTGAAATCTGGAAATAGCATGTTTGAAATTTCCTCCCGAACTATTGTACCGGAATCAGTTTGGCAAGCTTCAGGCCACCTGAAAGATTTTGTCGATCCCATAACCCAATGTCAGTCCTGCAAAAGTATGTTCAGAGCAGACAACTTGATTGAAGATGCAATTGGAAAATTTGTTGAAGGTGCTAAGGCGGATGAGCTGACAAAAATAATAAAAGAAAACAAGATTAAATGTCCGAAGTGTAAAGGGGCATTAACCGATGTTAGAATTTTCAATTTGATGCTTAAGACAAATGTCGGTCCGGTTGAAGGGAATGTTGCATATCTTCGACCCGAGACTGCGCAGGGAATTTTTACCAATTTCAAGAATATACTGAATTCAACAAGAGCCAAACTGCCATTTGGTGTTGCCCAGATGGGTGTTAGTTATAGGAATGAAATCTCTCCTAGGCAATGGATCATACGACTGAGGGAATTCAACCAGATAGAGATAGAATTCTTCTTTAATCCTAAGAAGAACGAATGCCCAGAATTTTCTGAAATTGCGAAGAAAAAATTGAGGATTGTCACAAGAGAAGAGCAGAAGAAGAGCGGAAAAGCCATAGAGATGACAGCCGAGGAGGCAATGAAAAAAGAAATAGTTCCAAACCAATGGATGGTTTATTTCATGGTAAAAGAGTTGGAGTGGTATCAGAAACTTGGTATACCGTTGGAAGGTTTGAGGCACAGACATATGATGGCAGAAGAAACCCCACACTATTCAAAAGGAAATTTTGATATGGAAATAAAGTTTGATTTTGGATGGAAGGAAGTGGTGGGGAATGCTTATAGAACTGACTTTGATTTACAAACACATATGAAGCATTCTGGTAAAGATTTGACTGTAGTTGAAGACGGGGAGAAAATTGTTCCTCATGTCATCGAACCATCGTTCGGAATGGAAAGAACTTTTTATGCAATCCTACTTTACTCGTTTGTGGAAGATAAAAAAAGAGGATGGGACTGGTTCAAGTTCCCTCAAAAAATAGCTCCATATATAGCAGCAGTCTATCCATTGGTCAGTAAAGATGGGGTTGACAAGAAAGCGAAAGAGGTCTTTGAAAAACTGAGAGGATTTGATGTGATTTATGATGAAAGTGGGTCTATAGGCAAAAGATATGCTCGTGCAGATGAAATTGGCGTCCCATACTGTATGACAATAGACTATCAAACTTTGAAAGATGGAACGATAACAGTCAGGGATAGAGATACAACAAAACAAATAAGGGTTTCTATAAAAGATTTAGAAAAAGGATTGAAAGAAGGGTTCAAATTTTAAGCAGCTTTCCCTCTGTAGATTTTTGCTGTCTTGGGTGTAACTATCAAGAAATCCTCATCAACACCGACCATGTCCCCTTCCATCGCCATGCAAGTCTTCTTCAGTTTCTCCACAGATTTTTTCAACTCACTCATGTCATGTTTCCTCAATTCACTTATCCTAAGAAAAACTACATTATTGCCTCTCACCATATCTTTAATCCTGTCGGTGTCGGCATAATTCTGCAGAGAAGCAATCTGCACTGAAATTTGTTTGGTTTCGGTCTCAGGTTGAACTTCTAAAAACTCTTCTTCTGTTTTCGGTTTCAATTTTCCAAGAATTTCTTTTACTTTCATCATACCACCTTACATCTAAAAATTGGTTTATAAAACTTAAATATTTAGATTCCTTCTTCTTTCTTCCAACATACTCACTGCATTCCATATCTGGGTTCTCGTATACATGGGCATGTTGGGGTCATTTATAATTTCGTCAAGAATGTTGATTGCAGTGGATATCTTAACCTCGTCAGCTTCGCTACCGTTCAAAGCTTGTTCAGACTGCTCGGCCGCGGCCCTGATATTCTTCGGCACAGTTCTGTCATTCATTATTTGGTCCAGTATATTCAGTATCGTCTTGATGTCCATCACTTTATCACTTCTTTTAACTTCTCTTGCAGATCTTTCAGTTTGGTCGAAATCCTTTCTTCACCTTTCTCTAGGTTTTTCACTCTCAGATCTATCATCTCCTTCAACTCATTCATCTCTTCTTTCAGCTCTTTGACGGGTTTCGATATCATTATCTGGCCGGTTATCTTGTAGGCCGAAGTTTGCTTTGTCTTTTCCAGTTCTTCCAAGGCTCTATCAATTTCCATATTTTGCAGTTTCAAACTTTCTTTCTGAATCAAAACACCCTGCAACTGCTGCTGATAGTTCTGAAATTCCACAATCATCCTCTTGGTTTCTTCGGGTACTTCCATTTTTATCACTATACCAATTGATTATTGTTTTTAAATAGCTTAATCTTTACTTTCTAAACTAAAAATAATCATAGAAAAAATAAAAATTATCTGGCCCTAACTCTTTTGTTCACGGTTGGCCGCATCTTTACGAAGATACGATATCCACAATATGGACAACTGACCTTTTCCTCAACCTTTGTAATTATTTTCTTGCATTTCATGCACTTGTACATCTATTCACCTTCCTTTTTGGCTGATTGTGGATAGTAAGATAAACCAGAAAACTTGACTCCGCATTTCTTGCAGATCCATATGCCAGCAGAAACTCTGGTCACATAAGGAAGATTGCATTTAGGACAGACATGCCTCTGTTTCTGTATTTTTTCAATCTCGGCGATTTTAGATCTGACTTTTTTTCCATATCTACTTCCAAACCTTCCGGCCGAGCCTATTTTTTTCTTCCTTCCCATCAAATCACCTTATTATTTTGAAATCTCTTTTCGTAGTCAAAGTGTCCAAAATCATTTTTAAACTGTCATCATCAATCTGTCCTTTCAGTTTTCCAGCCTGATACATTTGAACTAGATATAGCTCTATCTGTAAAGCCAGATCTGGTTTAATCAGTCTTATTCTTCCCATCCTTTCAATGGCTTCCTTCGTCAAAATAGTCTTCATAATCTTTTTCTTCATTTCTTCAATCTGCTTTAGCTGTTCGGGATTAACTTCATCATTCATTTTTTAGCCTCTTTCGCCACTTTGCTCAACAACTTCTGTCCTTTTGGCGTTATTTTTCTTCCTCCCTTCACTGTCTGGACCAGACCAGCTTTTTCAAGTTGTTGAAGTATCTTTCTTATGATGTTGCCAGCAGACTTTTTGAATTTAGCAGGCTTGTAACCTCTTCTCTTCCTGCCACCATAAAAAGTTCTGAGTTTCGACACGCCTATAGGGCCGTCAACATATATCCTCTTCAATACAGAAGCGGATCGAATATACCAAAAATCCTTCTGCTGAGGAGGTCTTTCTCTGTGAGGACCGGATTTAGCAAAATTGCTCCATGCTGGCGGCTGAATATCTTTCTCTTTTTTCAGTTCCTCTTTCAGCATATCAATAAATTCTTCAATTTTTACCTCTTTTAGTGTTACCATAACCTAACCTTATGATTTATTAGTTTTTAATATTACTAAAAACATTTATAAATACGTTTCAGCCACTCAAGAGTATGTAGGCTGTTGCAGTAATTGTTATAACAAAGCCACCTATTATCAACAAAATCACCACCATGGAAAGAGTGAAAGAGTTTAGCTGTTTGCAAACCACCAGGATTTCACCGGCCTTACACCTGTCCGCCAATTTCTGTATGTTGTCAAACAAGAAGAAAAGAGCAAATATTGAGACAAAAATTGTTATCAATCCGATCCAAATCTTTGAAATCCCTTTCATTTTCTCATTGTCCCATACGGGTATCTATAAATTTTTTCGCAAACCTTGCACTTAACCATTACTGTTTTGTTTTTTAGTCTGACTGTAGATGTGGATGGTGTCAACAAAGTAAAGCAGTTCTTACAAAACATCCTCTTCAACTTCTTCATTCTTACATTGTATCTGAGAGCTATTTTTCTCGCCAATTGCACATATCTCTTCGATCGTTCAGGATGTTTTTTAAACTCTTTTCTGGCCAAACCTAAAAGTATCTCAATTCTTTCGCCAGCAATTTTTTGTTGCCACTCTGGTTTTTTTGATACCTGCCTCATCAATTTATTTTGGTTTTTTGAAAAGAAAAGGAAAATGGGGAAGCCGAGATTTGAACTCGGGTCTCCAACTCCCAAGGCTGGAATGCTAGACCAAGCTATACCACTTCCCCATATCAGAAAAATAAGTTTTGCAAGTTATTTAAAGAAATGGGAGGGCCGGGATTTGAACCCAGGTTGCTACCAATTTGTTTACAACCCCAAGGTAGATGCCTAAACCAAACTAGCAGATCCTCCCATCAAATATTATTTGATTAGTAACTAACAAAATTAATATATGGCCTATGAGACTATAGCCGGAAGGGTGAAAGAGGATAGGGAAAAATTTGGAAATAAAGGCACTGGTTATATAGGAAAACATATAGTCGGAACTGGTGAAGATACCCACTTGACAACAAAAGTTTTTGTTGATTTGTTGAGGCCGCATGTGATTCTTGTTTCAGGGAAAAGAGGAAGTGGAAAGTGCGTAGAAGAAAACACTTTAATTACTTTGGATGATGGTAGTGTAGTTCCTATTAAGGATTTAGAAAACAGCACACAAAAAATCTATTCTCTTAATGATAAGTTAAAAATAACTCCTACTGAAAAATCAGCTTTTTACAAACGTGAAGTTGAAAACTTATTATATGTGAAATTAAGAAGTGGCAGAGAGATTAAGTTGACGCCAGAACACCCGCTACTAACAATCAGAGGATGGATTCCTGTTGAGAGCCTTTCTATAGGTAGCAGAATAGCCACGCCCAGAGAAATTCGTGTGTTTGGTAATAAAATTATGAAAGATTATGAAATAAAATTAATAGCATATTTAATAGCGGAAGGACACTTATCAAACAATTTTATTCTTTTTACAAATTCTGATTTGGATATAGTAGAAGAATTCTTTAATTCAACATGGTTATTTGATGAAAATCTGAAGATTAGTAAACACAGTAAATTCACTTGGAGAATCTCTACGCTCAAGAAGGTTATAGATTTGGATAGTGTTAATAGAGATGGCAATGGGCATTACACCAAAGGTCACGCAGCTAGATTCAAAAGAAACAGCTTAAGAGTCTGGTTGGAAAATATTGGGCTTTACGGCAAACTTTCACCGGAAAAATCAATACCTGAAGACATATTTCATCTCCCCAATTACCAGTTAGCAATTTTTCTTAACAGACTATTTAGTTGTGATGGCTGTATCTATAAGAAAAAAGTACAGCATGGCGTTACATGGATGATCTCATACTCTTCAGCATCTAAAATATTGATACAACAGATACAACATTTGTTGCTTAGGTTTGGCGTAATATCTAAGATACGTAATAAGAAAACAAGAATCGACAATAACTATTTCTACAGTTATGAATTGTTGATTTATGGAAGTAACGTAATTAGATTCATAAATAAAATTGGCTTTTTTGGTAAAATGATGAAGTTACAAGAAAAAGCACTGAAAGACAGCCTGAATATTTTAAGAAACCCTAATGTAGATACTATTCCTAAAGAGTTATGGAAAATATACAGACCAGAAAATTGGGCAGAAATTGGAAGACAAATAGGATACTCAATACCTAAGTCGCTCCGAGAGAGTGTACAATATTGCCCATCAAGAGACAAGTTACTTAAGATAGCTCAAATTACTCGTAATGAATTTTTACTTATGCTAGCCAATTCTGACATTTTTTGGGACGAAATAATTGAAATAAAAACTCTAGAAGGCAGGTTCATAGTTTATGATCTAGAGGTACCAACATTCCATAACTTTATTGCTAACGACATTGTTGTTCACAATAGTTATTCAGCTGCAGTAATTCTCGAAGAGTTCTGTCTGTTACCGGAAGAATACAAAAAGAATCTGGCATTTGTTGTGGTAGATCCGATGGGCATTTATTGGAGCATGAAATATTCGAATGAAGCTCAGTCAGAACTTCTGAGAAAATGGGATTTGGAGCCAAAGGCTTTGAAGGAGTATGTTAAAGTTTTTGTCCCAGAAAAACAGAAGGAAGAATATTTGAAGGCGGAAATTCCTATAGACGGCACCATAACAATCAGTTTGAAAGAATTTACTCCAGAAGATCTTATCCTCTCTTTCGGTTTGAAAAGGACGGAGGAAATATCCATAGCTTTGGAAAAGAGTTTCAACATACTTATGGAGTCCCAACAGGACTTTGGATTTGATGAGTTGATGGATAAAATAAAAGACGATGTGGAGACTAGGAAAGAGATTAAAGACGCTTTGGTCAGTCTGTTGACAGTAGCTAACCAGTGGGGGCTGATAGCGAAAGAAGGAATAAAGATTGAAGAACTGGTTAAACCGGGGATTGTTACCATAATAGACCTTTCAAGGATGAGAAGCAGTGAATTGAGGACATTGTTAACAGCATTAATCACAAGAAAAATCTATTTCAATAGAGTTTTGGCCAGAAAGGAAGAGGAGAGAATAAAAATAGAAGGCGGCACAGCCAGCATGAAATTTCCCGTCACATGGATGGTTCTGGAAGAATGCCATAATTTCATTCCATCAGACAGGGAGGTGGCTTCCAGTGAGCCAATCAAAAGATTGGCAAAGGAGGGAAGAGAGCCAGGAGTAGGTTTGGTGGTTATCACTCAAATGCCAGCTAAAGTGCATCAAGACATTCTTTCTCAGACAGATTTGGTGATATCTTTCAGATTGACAAGCAGGGATGACTTGAACGCTCTCCATGCGGTCTATCAGACGTATATGTCCGAGGATTTGGAAAAGATCATCAACAAATTACCTAGACAACCGGGAGCTGCAATAATCTTAGATGACAATTTGGAAAAGATATTCACAGTCAACATCCGCCCACGTATATCGTGGCATGCTGGTGGAACTGCGATTGCAATTTGAAAAATAAAATTTCTTTCACATTTGTTAAATTGAAATCAGCAATACTTTTATTATCCGAAAATAACATTTAATTATGCCCAAACCAAGAAAATTGGCAACAAATATTTATTTTAAAAAACTGGTATTGCCTTTAATTATTTTGGCAATCGCTTTAATTGCTCTGTTCTTCGTTTTGGAGGGCAAGATAACAATTCCAAGCCTCCAACCAACAACTCCTGATAGAACAGCAGAAGAACTGAAGTCAATAGCTGAGACAAGTCCTGCGGTGAAAGATTATGGGAATGTGGCCCCAATCTACAGAAAATATCCTGACCCCAACAGTAATGTTTACATCGTCGATTATATCGATAAAGGAACCAATTCTGGAATTTCTTTGTATATCGATTTAAACACGAAAGAGATTGTGAAAACACAGGCTGTTGTTGGGATAAATTAGTGACAAAATTCTTATTGACGGCTTTTTAGAGACCAACTTTAAATGCCTAAATCTGTTGAAAATATATAGCGACATTGTTAGGAAACTGGTGAAGTAATGGATGATAAACAGACAAGGCTGAACAAAATATTGGAAAAAGGAAAAGCAATAATTATTCCGATGGATCATGGAGTGAGTGATGGTCCTATAGCAGGATTAACTGAGATGAATGATATTGTAAAGAAGGTGGAGGCTGGAGGGGCTAGTGCTGTGATATTGCACAAAGGGATAATCAAATCATTAAAAGAACCACCGAAATGCGGATTGATTATGCATCTGTCGGCAAGCACAAAATTCGCGCCAGATCCTAACAACAAGGTTCAAGTGGCGGAGGTTGAAGAGGCGACAGTGCTGGGTGCGGACGCCGTTTCTGTCCATATAAACATCGGAAGCGATGCTGAGCCAGAAATGTTGAAAATATTGGGAAAGGTTGCCAGAGATTGTGAGAAGATGCAAATACCGTTGTTGGCAATGATGTACGCGAGAGGAAAGAATATACAAAACCAACTCGACGCAGATGCCATTGCGCACGTTGCTAGAGTTGGGGCGGAACTTGGGGCAGATATAGTCAAATGCAATTATTCGGGAGATGCAGAGAGTTTCAAAAAAGTGGTTAGAGGATGTCCTGTTCCTGTAATTATAGCTGGCGGCCCCAAGTGCGAAACTGATAGAGAAGTTTTAGAAATGGTCAGAGGGGCTATGGATGCTGGCGCAATAGGTGTTTCCTTGGGAAGGAATGTATTCCGACATAGAAATCCAACAGCGATAGTAAAAGCAATAAGAAAAATTATTGTAGAAGATTGTAGTGTGGAAGAGGCGTTAAAACTGTTAGGTGAATGAGTGAAAGAGCTTATAGTGAAAACTGATGATGAAAGAATTCAGAAAGAAGCAAAGGGTTTGGGGTTAGAAGTAGTTACTAAAGATGATTCTGTAGAAGTTAAAGATAGACAAACTGAGGATGATGTTGTAAAGCTGGCTGTTGGAAAGGAAAGAATTGTAATCTCATCGCCAGACTGGAGAATCACACCATTAGAGAACTTGGTTTCAAGATTGAAAGGAAAGGTCAAATTGATTGCGAAAGTGAAAAGCGCTGAAGAAGCGAAGGTGGCATTTGGTGCTTTAGAGCTTGGTGCTGACGGTGTTTTACTGGAAACTGATGATTTGAATGAAATTAACAAAACTTTAACTATTATCGAGAACCTAAAAGAGAAAAAAATGCAATTGATTGAAACTACTGTTAAAAACATTAGGCAATTGGGGTTGGGTGCCAGATCTTGTATAGACACGTGCAGTTTAATGGAGAAAGGGGAGGGAATGTTGGTTGGCTGTTCTTCTGAAGGCATGTTGCTGGTTCAAGCGGAGGTGGAAGAAAATCCTAGCGTATCACCAAGGCCGTTCAGAGTTAACGTCGGTGCGGTTTCGTTATATGTGTTAGCCCCAAACAACAAGACAAAATATGTGCAAGAAATAAAAGCTGGAGATGAAATTTTATTGGTTAACACAGAAGGATTAACAAGACCGGCTTTTGTCGGCAGATCTAAAATTGAAATAAGGCCATTGATGCTGATAGAAGCTGAAACTGAAGGAAAAGTTGTAAAAGCAATCCTACAGACAGCAGAAACAATAAAATTGTTAACTCCTGATGGAAGTAAGCCTGTGACAGAATTAAAAGTGGGTGATAAACTGCTCGCTTATTTCCAAGAAGGTAAAAGGCATTTCGGTACTTTAGTTGAAGATGAGTATTGCGTTGAAAAATAACTGGTTTTCATGATAAGAATCTGTGCGAGCATAGCTGAGAAGAATAGGAAAAATTGTATCAGAGCTATTTCTGCAGCAAAAAAACTGGGCGCATCACTGGCAGAGATACGTATTGATTATCTGGATCGAGATGAGGGAATTTCAAAAATTATTGATGAATCATCACTGCCTCTGATAGTAACAAACAGAAATAAAAAAGAGGGAGGAAAATTCAAAGGAAGTGAAGAGGAAAGAATTGACATTCTTTTGGATGCCATAGATGCCGGATGCGGGTTTGTTGACATAGAATTAAGCACTGAGGGAAAATTAAGAGAAAAAATCATTAAACTTGCTAAAAGAAATAGATGCAAAGTGATAGCTTCTATTCATGATTCCAATAAAACTCCTGATATTAGAATTTTGAACAAATTTTTGAATGAGGAAAGGAAGATAGCCGATATAGGAAAAATAGTTACATTTGGGAATAGAATCGAAGACACGGCAAAAAATTTCAACTTATTGAAGACAGCCAGTTCTGTGAGTTTTCCATTGATAACTTTTGCCATGGGCAATTTGTGTCGATTTTCGAGAATAGCAGCTCCATTGTTTGGTTCGTATTTGACTTATGCATCAATAGGAAAACCTTCCGCAGCCGGCCAATTCAGCATAAAAGAAATGGTGGATTTTTACAAAAAATTGGGTGTGAATATATGATTTCAAATGAAACAAAATTTTTTTACTTGATTGGTCATCCTGTCGAACATTCTTTATCTCCTTTGATGTACAATAAAGCCTTCGAATTTTTGAAACTGAATTTCAATTATAGAGCTTTTGATATCAAGCCTGGGCAACTGAAGGCATTTGTTCAGAAACTGAGGGAAGAAAACATTGGCGGGGCTAATGTGACGATACCGTATAAGACTGAGATAATGGAATATGTCGATGAGACGGACGAGACTGCTTCAAGTATAGGGGCTATCAATACAATTGTCAATCACAAAGGATTTTTGAAGGGATATAATTTTGACGGTTTGGCTGCTGTGAAATCTTTAGAAGAAAAATGTGAAGTGAAAAATAAAAAAATAGTTTTATTGGGAGCTGGCGGAGCTGCAAGAGCAATTTGTTTCAATCTTGCAAAAAAGGCGAAGGAGATTGTGGTGCTGAGCAGAAGTTTGGAGAGAGTTAAAAAATTGGAGACGGATTTCGACGTTATTGTAAAAAGTTTGGAGGCAGGAAATCTGAAGAAAGAGCTTGCGAATGCTGATATACTGATTAACTGCACACCAGTTGGGATGTGGCCAAAAATTGATGAGACTCTGGTTAAAAGAAATCAATTAAATCCTAAAACTTTTGTTTTCGACATCATCTACAATCCGGTTGAGACTCGGCTGTTGAAAGAGGCGAAAGCTGTTGGATGCAAAACTCTCAATGGGGTTGAGATGTTTATCAATCAAGGTGTTGAGACGTTTGAACTGTTGACTGGTAAAAAAGCTCCAGTCGAATTGATGAGAAAAGCAGTAATTGAGGCATTGAGAGAATGAGAAATATAGCTTTGATAGGTTTCATGGGAACAGGAAAAACATCTGTTGCAAAAGAGTTGGCTGAAAGATTAGGAAAAAAGTATGTTGGCACTGATGAACTGATAGTGAAAAAAATCGGTAAGAGTGTAGAAAAAATATTTGAGGAAGATGAAGAAAAAAAGTTTAGAGAGATGGAGATTGAAGCTTGTAAAGAAGTTGCTGGGATGGAAGATATTGTTGTAGATTGCGGCGGGGGAGTGGTTCTAAACAAAATAAACATTGATAGATTGAAGAAGAGCTGTTTAATCATCCTTCTCACGACAAAACCTGAAATCATTTTGAAAAGATGTGAAAATTCGGAAAGGCCTTTATTGAAAGTTGAAAATAAGCTTGAAGAAATCAGAAAAATGTTGAGTTCTAGAAAACCCTTTTATGAGATGGCCGCGGATTATAGTATAGATACTTCTGAAACAGATGTAGATGATATCGTTAAAAAGATAATTAAAATCTGGGAGAAAAATGCAGGCTGTAATAGAAAGAAGTGAGATTCAAGGCAATGTTACTCCACCTTCTTCAAAAAGCTATACCCAAAGGTCTCTTGTCTGCGCAAGCTTAGCAAAAGGGAAAAGCAAAATAATTTCTCCCCTGATTTCAGATGACACAAAAGCGACTATGGATGTTTTGAGAAAAATTGGAATAGGGATTGATAAAAAGGGAGATTCTTTGATTGTAGACGGTGGATGTTTGTCTGTTCCGAGAGAAGATCTTTTTTGCAAAGAATCTGGAACCACCCTTAGATTAATGACTGCAGTTTGTTCTCTAATTAAAGGAAAATGTAGACTGACTGGTCATTCTTCATTATTGAGAAGACCTGTGAAACCTTTGGTCGATGCCCTTAAACGGCTTGGTGTTGATTGTTTTTGTAATGGTGAATTTCCGCCCGTTGTTGTAAATGACAATCTTGTAGGTGGCAAAACCATCCTGCCTGGAAACATCAGTTCGCAGTTTGTATCGGCTTTACTTCTAATCTCACCACTGACTCCAAAAGAAACGAAAATCTCTTTGTCAACAGAACTAGAATCAAAACCTTACGTACTCATGACCATTGATGCACAAAAAAAATTTGGAATCGAAATAGAGACTGATAAAAACTTGCTAGAATTTTCTGCGAGTAGGCAAGAGTATAAACCAACAAACTTCGCAATAGAAAAAGACTGGTCTGCTGCTTCATTCTTATTGGTCGCGGGCGCTCTCTCTGGTAAAACCAACATAACTAAAATTAATCATAACAGTTTGCAAGCGGACATGGAAATTATAAAAATACTTGAGATGATGGGTGCTGATGTAAAAATCAAATCAAATGGTATTTCGATAGCAAAATCCGAGCTGAATCCGATAAATTTTGATGTTTCAAACTGCCCGGATTTATTTCCGGTACTGTGTGTCTTATGTTCTGTGGCTGATGGTAATAGTAAAATCACTGGGATTAGGAGGTTGGGATTGAAAGAATCCGATAGGGTCAGTGAGATGGAGAATGGTTTGAAACGAATGGGTGTGAGAGTGAAAGTATCGGAGAATTCTATGGAAATAACTGGGTCTGAAGTTAAAGGAACTGC
>Ga0315285_10000278_pt1 | contig 51906 bp, 51 predicted proteins | sample YL17G09_36_MG_FD_203698 | JGI IMG/M metagenome (GOLD analysis project Ga0315285, IMG submission 203698) | Sediment microbial communities from Yellowstone Lake, YNP, Wyoming, USA - YL17G09_36 | ecosystem: Environmental > Aquatic > Freshwater > Lake > Sediment | place: USA: Wyoming | collected... | reverse complement strand
GTTTCTATTGCTTTAGACAGTTCTGGTAATCCTTATATCGCCTATTCTCCTAGTGGTTATGTGATTGTAAAAAAATTCGATGGTTCTGCTTGGACGGGCGCAGGTAATGTTAACGGCTTTACATATTCTTCTGTTTCTATTGCTTTAGACAGTACTGATAAACCTTATATAGCTTATGCAGATAGTAATAATAGTAATAAGTTGATTGTAAAAAAAGATAGTTTGGGTTTAGGTGTTTGGACGCAGGTAGATCCGAACCTTGATGTTACTCCCTATCAAGGTAAGATTTCAATAGTTATAGACAGTAATAATATTCCTTATATAGCTTATGTTAATGACAATGGTTATAATGTGAATATAAAAAAATTAGAGGGTGGTTTTTGGACGGACGTAGATTCTTCTTTTAGTGATACTTCCTATGCTGTTTCCCTTGCTTTAGACAGTTCTATCCCATATATAGCTTATAAACCAAATCTTTTAAGTAATACTGCATCTGTAAAAAAATTAGAGGGTGGTCTTTGGACGGAGATAGGTCTTTTTACGAATGTATATAGTAGTAATATTTCCATTGCTTTAAATTCTGGAAATCCCTACATCATTTATACTGATGCAAGTTTCCGTATAAAAAAATTCGATGGTAATTTGTGGAGCGATTTAGGTTACTTTACTGTAACTTCTGGTGTTAATAGTCAGTCGATTGCTTTTGACAGTTCTGGAACTCCCTATATCGCTTATGTTTTGGGTAATTTTAGCATTAATGTAAAAAAATACGAATTGTTGAGTACAGACACTACTTACCCTGTTAGGGTTTACTATAGAGTTCTGGATATTCTAAATTAATCCTAATTACTTCGCAGTTAATTTTATCATCCTATACCGTAAGACCCCGTCTAGGACGGGGATATAATTCTGCGAGCGTAGCTCGCTAAATAAATTGTTGACAAAGTAAACCTAGATATTAATAGTATCAATAGTTTTCGTAGCCATTCGGCGACTAGTTTGTTCTTTGACAATTGGTAGTTGGTTGACCAGAGAATTACCTTCTGGTCGTAAAATCAATTAGGTTAGTAGTTAAAACTAAGTAATTAGAAAACTCATAACTAAAAAATAAAACTCTGAGAGATCCATATCCCTAGCGGTTAGGTCTTAAAGTGTAAGGGTTCGACCCCGTCTCGGGCATGAGACGCTAAATGCCGCCAAGGCGGCATAAGGGAAGCCCCGTCCTTTAGGGCGGGGAGGATGTCACTTAGCGTCACCAAGCATAATTTTTATGAGGCTTTCTGACGCGAATTAGCCATGAACCATTATTTTTTTCGCGTATACCAAATTCTAATTTGCCATTGGGATCTTTGAGCACAAGCCCTTCGATTACGTCTAATTTCATTGCTTCATCAAAGCGTTTGGGCAAGTCGCGTTCAAAAACTTCGGAGAGCCAAATGTTTTCATTAAACTTAAACGCGAGTTTATGCCCTGTTTCATTCTCGTGTTCATTAGTGCCTAATATATCCATTAATATCTTGTAGCGTTCGCGGTAAGTAGTCCCAAGTAGGTAAAATCCCTCATAAACTAGCACGTCATACATTACGATACGGTCTTTGAGTGTTTTTGTTTTGGCGTCCATTAATTCGCCATCAAAAACATGAAAAACACCTTTTTTTAGCTTACTAATCATTTCTTTTATAGACTTGTCCATCATGGACGTGACTTTATATTGCTTATGCTGCTCGCGGTGCCTATTCCATAGCTCATACGAGCCATCGGGCAGGACTATTAATAGGTTTCTAGTCCCATTCCATTTGCGTTGTCCCCACCAGCCAGGATATTTATCGAGTGTATCCGGTACGATAGATCCATTGGGTCTAGGTGGGTACATCACAAATTTGTTTGTATAAGCAGTTTTCAATTAGTCGTCTCCCCATTTTTTCTTAGCTGCTAATTTTTGCTCCTCGTCTGGAGTAGGTAGCAATTCTGTTTGGGCAACAAAATCAATGGCTTCGCCAAGTGAATCAGTGTCAGTTGGGTTTTTCAGCATAGCGACAGGATTAACGATTTGCGTCACCTGTACCATTCTCTCAATCAGGTCACTCTCGCTTGCGCCAGCAGGTAGTGAGTTTTTTGCCAGCGTAGCCAGACTAGGGTACAACGTCTCTTTGGCGGTCAGTTGGCGTTTAACAACTCGATTCAAAATTTCAGGTGTCATACCAGGGATATTTTTCAGCGCCTGTTGCGCTGCCTGTACTAAGCCGTGCTCTTTAAGGGCAGCGAAATCCAGTGAAATTTCGCCAACTTCGAGGTGGTCAGAAATCGCAACATTCATGCTTTTAAGCATTTCTACAGTTTCAGGTTTGATATAAATTCTTTTGGTTGGCACGAAATCGATGCTTGTATTTGCATCGGCATATAGTACTGACGAGGGTAGTTGACCTGTCCGAACAAATTTAGCTGCCCACTCTTTAACAAAGAAATCTTTAATCCGGTTTGTAGCTAGATCGCATTTTTTCTCAACTGCTTTAATAATGCGTTTTCCGGCAACCGATAATTTCAGCTCTGTCTTAAGATGCGCCGGAATTTGGCGAACGTCTTTTTTCGATTTGGATTTTTTTTCAGCCGAGGAGCTAGAATTTAATACCGCGTCCACCGAGAAAAAATCATCATTGTTATTAGTTTGTGGTGGTACTACTTGTTGTTCTTTATCGCCTTTATCACCTTTTTTGCGTCCCATAATAAAACCCCTGTGTGTTGTTATAAACAACTTATCGGTAGGGGTTTTAAAACCTTTAGTTTTATTTTATAACCTATTTAAATTGTTGGTCTTATTATGGGGGGTTTTGCTATTTTTGGCTTTTTAATTCGTACACCGGATAAATTCATGGTTCCGCGTAGATATCTAGAATGATGCTTTTTACAAAAGCCTTTCGCACGTGGTTTGAGTGTACAGCCTTTAAATCGGCAAAAGTTAATTTTTGCGTAGGACCGCCTAATCTCGCGTATTTCATTGCCGTCCTGATCAATGACACCTTTTCGCATTTGCATGTAGTGCGCTTGACAAAAACCTTTAACAATATTTTTTGTATTGTCGCATACTTTGCATTTTTTTACTTTTTTAGTAGGCTTGCCTAATTCATCATGTCTTCCTACCCTATAGGAATGTTCGTGATAATAGCAGCGCCAATGACCTCGTGGTTTTTTATCACACCCCGCTATTTTACATTTATCATCAGGTGAATAGATAATTCTTGTGCGTGGTTTTATTATTATTGTACATTTTTCGTCTATATAGCCTTTTTTTAGCCATATACGATGTTTTTGGCAAAGTCCTTTGCCGCGAATAATTTTTGAAGGGCACTCTGGAAATCGACAAATTTTTACTTGAGAGCTAATATTCTTCGCCTCCAAAGGTTATAGCAGCTACTGCATAATTTTTTAGCGTGTACTAATTTATTACAGTCTTTAATTATGCATATTTTTTGGTTTTTCTCGTACTCATGCGCTGGCTTTTTAAGCGCATTAAGCTTCATTTCAGTTATTATTATATAATGTTTTTTGCAGTAGGATTCGCGGACACTAAGTTGTCCACAGTTTTTAACACAGCAGCTACCGTGACCATGCTTTTTGCGATATCTCGGACTATCCTCAATGTTTAAATAGCCATTATTCCAACGATCATAATGTTTTCGGCAATACTCACGTTTGGTTGCTGGCTGATCGCACTTTGGAGCTTTGCATACCTTATTCTTATTCTGGTAGCGAAAGTCTTTTAACCTAATACCCTTTTCGTTGATGAACCCCCACCGGACATGATCGCTGTGGCGACGGCATAAGCCACGACCACGAGGCTTAGTGGTGCAGCCTCTCATTCGGCATTGATCGTTGGGCTTATAGCGCCTTTTAGTTAAAGGCTTTAGTTCTTTTCCATCCTTGTCGATATAGCCTCTTTTGTACCGGCTGTAATGGATGGTACAAAGTCCGAGGTATAACAGTTTAGTATTCGAGCATAGGCGACACAAACCATGTTTGTGCGTTGTATGGTCGGAACAATAGGTATCAGGCTTAGTCAACTTCGCCTTACAGCCCTCTCGCAAGCAAGGGTATTTCATCTTAAGTACCCTGCAATCCAAAGATATTATGCCCTTACGGTATCTCTGATAATGCTTACTGCAAAAACCCCTCGCCCTGATCTTTGTATCTTCACAGTCGGGGAATCTACATTCTTTAGTTTTTTCAACTACTTCCACTTGCTAATCGCCCAATCATTACACATTTCCATAGCTTATACCTGATTCAAACCTAGTAAAAAAATTAAAATTTAATTTTTTCATTAAAATCAACATGTTAATACTTTTATTCTAAAGTATTAAAAATAAATACCGATAAGTAATTAACAGGAGGACAGCTATGAAAAAGTTATTTTTTGTATTTATTTTAGTGTCTTTAGTGTCTTTGGTGTCGTGTGGTTCTGTGGATATGCAGGGTATGCAAAGTAATCAAGCGGCGGCAAACAAAGAAACTGAAATAGATAAAACTTTGCCTTCCATATCTCACGTACCATCTATGGAAAATTACAAATTTACACGAAATGATAATGATATTGTGATTGATTTAGCAATCCCGAAAGGTTTTATCTTAGATAAGACTGTAAACACAAAATCTTATACTTTAGTTCAATTCATACCAGCAGGGTACAGCGAATTATTATATCTTTATTTAATTGATGAAAATAATTCAGCGCAATTATTACCTAGACCAGTAGGTGAAAAAAATCAAATAGATAGCAGTATGATAAATATATTTAGTATTTCTAATTTTAATTTTGAATTAGATGGTAAAAGTTTGTTGTTTACAAATTCTATAAGGGATTTTGAAGGGCAAGGAGTCAAGTATCAGGATAATATCTATTACCCCGATACAAAAACTTACACAAGAACACTTAAAAATTAATTTGCTGTGTAATTATTCTGCCCAGAATACGTTCTAATAGTATGACCAAATAATACATAAGGTTGACCTCCAATCTGTTGAAATGTATTAAAAACAAAAGACAGTATCCTTCTAACATTTCCACTTACATCAACAGATAAAAAGCTTAAAGCCGTTTGGTTGTCGCTCATTCCAATAGGGTTTTCGTCGTCCCCGTTCATGTCATACTTCGGACCGATATGATAATCCATAAACACCGCTCCGATATTAAAAAGACTGCTTCCTCCAGCGGGGGGGACATCTATAGTACTAAAGGGAGCGCCTCCGCAGACACCTACTCCGCCAGGTACATTGCCCATTTGACAAAAGCTACTTAAAAAGCTGACGGGTTTAGCTATTGCAGATCTGACATAGGCTTGTCTTCCATAAAAATCTAAACCCTTCGAGTTAAAGATACATATTTTTGAATATGTATTATCGTCTCCTGCGGTACTAAAAATAAAGCCACCTGAACCGCTTCCTCGCTGATTAAAAAACCAAGTGGCTCCGTCTCCACTTTCTTTATTCCATTGAATCCAAGCTCCTTGAGTACCTATATATCTAGTGCCGGTAATATGAAGGCTAGTTAAGTCTAAATCTGTATTACCTAAAAAACTTGATATTGTACCGGCTGTTGCCCATCTATAAGTACCCCCCGAACTCGTTTCTCGCACAGCTATTCGGTCCATATTAGTAGTATCAGCAGAAGCAGCAAAAAAACTACCTGCCCGTACTATACCTGCGGGATCTCTTTTTACTAAGTTGTTTACAGCAGCACTTGTACTGTAGCCCAATGTTGATAATTCATTATCGTAACCTAATACAACTGCATCACCACTACTAGTAGCATCCACAGCGGATAAGGACGGCAGCTTTAAAGTACCACTAATAGTTGTGATTGAATTTTCTTTTGTAACTGACTGAGCCACACTACTTATAGTAAGTGCAACAGTGGTGGTGGTCGCTAAAGCAACTTTATTCAGCGTTATTTGGTTACCGGCTATATAAATAATAAAAGTATTAGTAGGTATTCCACCACCCACCACCTTTTGTCCAACAGCAATACCTGCGGTACTTGAAAGGTTTGATACAACATTATCTCCAATGGTTATATTGCCTGTCACGTTTATAACTTTGGCACTAACACGGCTTTCAATTATTTTGTAAAAAGGCATAACCCATTCTTTTACAAAATTTTCATTGCCCTCACCTATAATACTAGGTGCTGTATAGCTGGCTTGATTTGCTTGTTGCGAATAGACTTCAATATTACAGTCGTTAATCGCCCCAAGGCTACCGTTAAAGGTTACCGTTTGTCCAAAGTTTTGGATTTTCAAATTTTTAATTTGTGAAGCCGTACCTAGACCTGAAGCATTGGCTTTTATAAAAAAGGCTGTAGTTAAAGCGCCATTTACTATCACCGTGCCATAGCCTTGACCTTCGATTGATAGTGTTTTTCCGCTCCAAGCTAAAGCACTGTTAGCGTCCAATCCTGCATTTCCAGGTGATGCTATATTATATGTACCCTGTAGGATTAAAATCCTATTACCGTCTAGGCAATCATCAATAGCGGTTTGAATACTGGTATGTGTGGCAACGGGATTGCTTACAGGTCCAACAATGGCATCATATAATCCCCCACCGCGAGAGGTTCCAGGTCTAGAAAAAGCACCGTTACCTGCTATTGAACCACCAAATAAATTTATGATATTTGTGTCACTTCTATAAGCTAACTGAATCCAGTCTTGTGATGGTGTAGGCTGAGAACTATCGTAAGGAACAGGCGAGGCGGTAGCTGAACCACTATATCTGGTTAGTTTTATCCAAAGGGCAGAACCTAACGATGTCATTGGGTATAAGCCATCGGGGATAAGAGTTATTGCTTGCCCACCACCTGTTATTGGTGTGGTAAAGATTTTTAATCCGCGAGTTTGCAAAGTCTTATCTGTGGAATTCCACTTCACTTCACCGTCAAGGCGTGTATTAAATAAGCTGTATATTTCGCCAAAACGAGCAGGTTGAAGTGTATCTGATATATAAGACATTAAACCCTCAAATAAATGATTCTAATAGAATCTTTAACGGCAAGATTCACAAAGCGTACTTATCCATCCATTTTTATTTGTGCTGCCTGGATTACCGCATTTTTCGCAGATTCGGTAACTAAGGGCTTCCGCCATGGACACTAATCCTTCTATATATTCATCACCGCCACTATAATAAAAACACAACCCTCCGTATTTTTCTTTCACTTGCCTAGCCACAACTTGGGGTGGTACATCGTCGGTAACCCTTCTAGGCGTATCGTGGATGGCATCTTTTAAGGCTTTGTTCTCAAAGTCTTTATAATATTCATTATAGGCATCCCAATTGCCTTTTTTTGCATCTTCAATCATCAAGTTATATTCAGCATTTTTACGATTATTTTCATTACACGAATCTATATGGTGCTGAATATTTTGGCATAAGGTGTCTATGATATGAAACCAACCGTCACCGTGTTCAAATCCCCATCCCATACAGCTTTGATAGATAGACTTACTGCGGTCAGCAAATATCTTAGGGTATTTCTCGCAGAGGTGTTTATCTTTTTCGGGATTCATCCGTTACAAACCTTAAGAATTTCTTCTTGGAGTTTACCGAAAAGCTCAATAGCTCCAGAGGATAAAAGATCATAGCGCATTTCATCACCAACTTTAAAAGAGACTGAGAGTTTAATTTTGTCCCATTTGTCGTCTTCTTTTAGTGCGTCTCTCAAAGCTGTTTCGACATCCTCTGTTAGGTCCAGCGTATCGTTTGAGGCAAAATCCTCTGCCAGTCGTGCACGCTTATTCTTCTCTAGCGATCTATAATACGGCGCTTTAGGCAGTTCCTTCATAGTAGTGAAAATATCAAAAACCCAGTTACCTACATTTGCTTCTAAGGTAACGAGGTCTTCTAAACTTGATTTTCCGTAAAATTCACAGACTTTTTTATGTATATTTTCATCGGGATCACTAACTAAAAACCCTAAAGGAATAGTTACTTCTTCTTTTAGATTGGCGAGTTTCATTCTAAATGCTCCTAATCAATTATGCGTGGGCATAGATCCATAAAGTTTTTTGAAAAAATAACTTTACTATCATATATCCCGTAGTAGTCTGTGACAACAGAAATTGGCATAAAGCCGTTTCGCATATAAAAATTTCTAGGAACTTCAAACTCCTCTTTTGAAGAAGTTTCAATAAACATTATTCTTGCTCTTTTTTTCTTAGCTGTAGCCTCTGCTCTTTGTATTAATTTCTTACCTATCCCTGCTTTTTGTTCTTGTTTGGATACTGCTATCCAATGAAGCATCCAAGAATTATCTGTGATAGGTAGAGGTCCAAATTGTGTAAAACCTAATATTTTTTTATCTATTTCATATACTAATATTGTGTCGTCATTTTTGGCTGCAAAATATTCTTGTAGGTCGCTATCTAGACATAAGATTTCATCATTAGTAAATACTTTAGTACTTTTAGCTAATGTGATTATTTCTTTTACGTCGGTAGCTTTTGCTTTTCTGATCATTTTAAACTTTTTAGGTTGTATTTTGATTTTATAATATCTTTTTTCTGCTGTTTCCGCACAAATAAGGTACTTGTTTTGTTCTGTCTATTTTGGCTAATTAAATCTATTTTAGATTAGGTTAGGTTATAATAACTGACATAAGGAGAATATTGGTGTCGTTAGACTGGACTATAACTACGGATGACTTGGAAGTCGTATTAGCTGAACATTGTTTAAATTTAACACCGGATATAGCGGATTGGGTTTTTGAAGAAAAAGACCGAATCATGACAGTAGCCGAATCAGCATCCGACCAACTGGACAAACAGGTAAATGCTTGCCTAAGCGAAATAGAAAATATTTTGATTGAAAATAAAATAGCCTACGGACCTAAGAAGTTTTATTGACGCTTGATGTCGTATTTTCTATAGTAAAACATATGGGCGGGCGGCGAAGATGGCGAGTCGCACTGGACTGTAAATCCAGCAGCTTTGGCTTAAGTGAGTTCGAACCTCACCCCTCCCACCAACATAACCCTGAATAAGAATTTCTATATTCAGGCTTAGGAGACTTTTATGTCCGTTAAATATCATGTCTACACTTTTCTTTGGAATGATGTACGGACTATTAAGTCTCTTTTGAAGCATTACGAGACTGCGGACAGGATAGTTGTATATGACGGCGGTTCTACAGACGAGGGACCAGAAATTGTACGCAAGGCTGGTCGTGAGCTTCGGATGTTAGAAATTACAGATCATTTAGATGATTCTTTGAATATAAAAATAAAAAACAATGCTTGGAAAGAATCAAGAGGGCATTGTGATTATGTTATAGTTCAAGATACTGATGAGTTTCTATTTTTTCCCGACCATCCTAACGATATTATTGCAGGGTTAACTGCCTTTAAAAATGAAGGGGTTACCGCTTCTTATGTTGACGGTTATTCAATACTGACTTCAGATGATGAATTTGCAGAAATATATGAAGCTTTAGATAAAGATAGGCATCCTAGTGTTGGCTTTTCTAAAGTGATGCGGGGTGATTTAGTTTATCCCCGCGATCAAAACACATGGATTTTTTCTTATGATAAGCCTTTTATTTTTGATCCTTCGGCTTTACAAGAAAGTAATTTTTATTTAGGGCAACACCTTTGGCAGCCGTTTCCTTTAGACGGTTTAAAATTCCCATCTAAAAACCCATGGATGCTGCACTGGCGTTTTGCGGGCGAAAAACATGAAACAGAGCGGTTAAAACTCTACAGAGAACGTCTGAGGCATCAGTGGTCAAAACACCCACAGAGATCCGCCCATTATAATAGAACCGATGAAGAAATAGAGCATTTAGTTAGTAATAGACGAAAAGACAGTGCTATAAAAGATGCTCATGATGTTCTTTATCCTGATTTTGTAAAAATAAAACCATCTAAAGATTTGCCGCATTTTTTATGTCAAGTATTTGATGAAGTAGATAGGGTAAGTAATCTCTTACGGGAGAATCATATTTACGAGCCAGAAATAGTTAATAAGATAATTTCTCTGTGCTCGAATTTACCAGATTGTTTATTTATAGATGTTGGTGCTTTTACCGGATCGCATTCTTTTACCGCTGCCGCTGCAGGTGCAAAAAAAGTTGTGGCGATAGAATGCTACAATCAAAGTTATTCAAAGCTAAAAACTGGAATTAAAGTCAATGGCTGGGACAGTAAAATAGAAGCTTATAATTATTTCCTATCTGATACCGATGACGAAATAGTAGAAATAAAAAGACCTGTAAATGACATAGCAAGAACGTCAATTAAACAAGTATGCTATTATAATATTCCGGTAAAAACTAAAACATTTGATAATTTAAATATCAATCTTGATGCGTATAAAAATCTGGTGGTAAAAATAGATACCAATGGGCATGAATTCGAGGTCCTTTCTGGTATGCCTCGGCTATTAGCCGACACTAAACTGAAAACTGTTATTATAAAAAATAATCCGGCATTTATTGATGGTAGTTACGAGCAGATTTTTCAAGGATTTAATTTTGAAAAATTAGATGATTATTTAATATTTAATAAGCCTTTAACAGATTAAATGTAAACCTAATCTGTAGGAGGCATTTTGGACAAGAAGGATCTTGTACTTGAAAAGATGCTTGAATACTTAGTCTCATCTAAAGAGTTACTACTTCGAGATGGTTCTATCCAGCCTACAGTATTCGCTTCATTTGAGCATGATGGCATAATCATATTGCCTATTGTAAATAATGAAGATGAAGATCCAGAGGATTCTCTCACTTTAATATCCAAAGTTATTATCGCCTACGATGTAATGGAATATTATGTTGTTTCTGAATCGTACAGACTAACTGAAAAAAGTGATGAACATGCACTCGAAGACTGTTTGAGTGTCTCATATATTGGTCCAAAGGACGTAAAAAGGATCATTAGTTTAGTCTTTAAAAAGGTAAATACTGAGGTATTCTTCGGTGAGTTAGTAGAATTACATCATTCTAATGTAGAAGGATCAATTAAGGATTTATTCTTACTTAAAGAGCGTGTACCTAATTTAACAGAGGCAGACAAAAAATATATTCGATTATTGTTTCCTGTACAGTCAGAAGAAGAAATTGATAAAGATTACATTCTTCATTAATGTGTACTTGACATAGTTAATACCGACTTTATATTTTATATGTAAAACATAAAGGAGGTACTATGCTATTATTTGAAGACTTACATAAAGATGTGTCTGTTTTTAATTATCTTTTAAATTCTGAAACTTCTAAGATTGGAGAGACGAAAGATGCTTGGCTTGTTGAAGTCGATATGCCAGGAGTTCCAAAAGATAAAGTAAACGTCAGCGTCACTGGTCGCTATTTAGATCTGACAGGCGAACGAACGACAAAAGAAAAACCGTTCTTATATAGAGAACGGTTTACATTACCTGACAATATTAGGACGACGGAGGGTATTACAGCTACCCTAGACTTAGGGGTATTGATGGTAACAATACCTAAAAATATATCTAGTTCCCAGCAGATACCAGTTAATTAGTGACCTCCCCCGCCTTCTGGGCGGGATTACTTTAATTATGTACAAATAATATTTTATCTATACGTTTAATATTGGGTTGTTGTGCCAGTATCTCCTCAAAATATTTCCAATCCGCCGTGTGGTGTACGTGATTAAAACCTACTTTTTTAGCTAAAATAGAACGCACCACTACGCATCCCATATCTATAAAACATATTTTTAGTTCGGCTTTAAGATATCCATAACTGGATTTGTTATGGAAATGCGGATAATTATGCACACAGTCAAAATAAATAAAATCAGTGTCTTTATTTTGTAGTACTTCATCTACCATTACGGGTACATAATAGTTGTCCGCATTTGTAATTAATACAAAATCTCTTGTTACAAGATTATCCAGCGCCCATTTACGAAGATTATGACCGTAGTTACCTGCTCGTTCTTTTGATTGATAAAATTTTACTTGGTCTTTGACGTAGCCTTCATCGATTAAATTTTTCCCTAATTCTACATTGGGACCATCATGAACAATATGTAGCGTCCAGTTTTTATTTGTTTGGCTTTTTATACTGTTAATAAAACATTTCAAAATATCCGTATGACCATATGTTATGGCTATAATATCTATACCGGTCATGTTACCTCAAAGGGTTAGGTGAAAATCGTCAGTCGTTAATAAGGTATTTTAACCATTTTTCAAGATAAAATTCAATGTTTTCTATATTGAATGATTCTTGGATTAATTGCTGATAGACACCATCAAGTACCTTCGCCTCTATTTGAGGATAATCAACTTTAATTGATCTTAAGTGTTTTGATCTTACCAAAACAGATTCTTTTTTTATATATAGGCTGACTTTTTCAAAAAAATTGTCAATTATAAGTTGTATATCGTCTTGCGGTGCCTCTGCATTTTCTGTCACAAAACCTCCAATAAATATGTGCTATGAATCTAGTTGAGATTAAATTGAAAATGAAAGGAAATTTCATATGAGATTTTTTCTATTTTCGGTTTTTTTGTCTAATTTAAGTTTTGCTCAACCCATTTTTGATCGTGCCTCTTGGACAACTTGGCAAGGCAAGTGGGAAGGAGATCTTTGGAATCCTGGTAATTTCGGTAACTCTATTTACATGACGTGTGTGGGCACAGATGGATCTGATGGGTCACCGGAATTCTGGGCGAATGGGATGGGTGACGATGCTGCCTCGGTAGCTTACATGGGGTTAACGTAGCGGATCGCAACCCTGCTTACATCGAGGTCTACTGTGGCTACTAAAAGTTAAATAACTTCAACAGTTATAATCTATTATTAATAGCTTTATTTTGGTGTAGGAGTGTTCTAAGATTAGATGTACTAGCAGAAGTACGGAAAGCCCATAATCATGAGTATGTTTTACGTCAATGATTTCATAAGCCACCTAACGCTCAAGCGGTTAGTGAAGTTTCTACATGAGGAGTATTCGGGGGACCGCTTACTCCTTTACATAAATTCCCAAGGTGGTTGTACAAGATCTGCTTTTGCTATCTATGAAATTCTGCGTACATTATCAGAGCAAAAAAATATAGAGGTAGTCGCTCAGGCATTTGATGAATGTTATAGTGCTGCTTTAATTTTATTTTTGGCTGCTGACGAGCGTTATGCTACGAAGTATTCGACTTTTTTAATACATGAAGTGTCTATTGAGGAAAGCACAGGTAAGCACGCAGAAGGTTATAAAAACACAGCCGTAGAGTTAGAAAAAGAGACGGCAATACTTTACGACTTGATCGTTAAAAGAACCAATTTGAGTGCTGCTACGATTAAGAAAAAAGTTAAAGCAGCTAAAGATAACGATTGGTTATTTGATATGGACGAAGCTGAAAAGTATGGAATAGTCACAAATCCAGGGTTTTATATCCCTGAATTTGTGGAGCAAGATATCGAAATGGAAGAATAATTTACAAGTCTACCATTAATTTCTTTAGATCACTCCAAGTAGAATCCAGCCATTCCCTGCAATAAACTACATATTCAGATCTTGAGTTTTGACACAGTGCTGAAGGGGCTAATTTGATTTCCTGCATAACTTTGACTTCCAGATTATGCGGCACCCAACTTTTTTTACTAAATGCTCCAGGTGCTCCAAACCAACGCCAAAGATGGATCGGAATATGAAAATTATGCTCACGTAAAAATTCGTTTATGTGGCGATCAAATACATTTTCTTCTTTAGTTGTTAATTCTCTTAATTTTTTATGGTATTGGCGAAAAGCGATTGGTGATAACCATTCATATTTTTCTGCTATAGACTTAGCTATATGATACCTAAATTGTAAATAATCGCTTACATTAAGACGCTCTCTATTTTTGAAATTATCGTATTTACCAAACCAGACATGGCGTAAATAATTTACGCATAAGTATTCTAAAGTTACGGGATCTATTTGCGTTAAATCAATTTTTTCTTTTGTATACCGCTCCTGATGTAGGACAGCTCTCATTTCTAAATCAACACGGTCTAATGTCGGCAACTCCCTAAAATCATCAACAGCCCTCATTACACGATCAAACACATCAATTACCTCCACAACAGTCAAAGCGCACTATCTACTATCGTCAAATCCTTTAGATTTTTTAGTCTTCAACCGGCAGTTTTAAAAACTGAATGCGGTCGGTGATGCCAAGGTCCCAAAGCCTATCTCTAACATAGCTTAGATCAAGCGTATCTGATTTTGATCTAATTGCCATTATGTCGGCTTTATCTTTCCAGCGCATAGAGGCTAATTTTGTGATTACGAGATCCTCTGCCGAGGCTATCTTTACCGACTTACCCAAGATAGTCGCTTGCTTTGCCCTTTTTAAAAGGTGTGTAGCGAATTCCTTGCTTTTAAAAAAGAGGAAGTCTACTTCCCTACCTTCGTATTCAAACTTAACAATATCGCGTTTTGGCTGGTTGTAGGGCATGTTTTCTGTCTGTTTGAAGCCCTTACTCTCAAACAAAGCTACTATATCGTCCATGTCTTTAGAGACAATAACAAAATCTAAATCTTGAGTAGCTCTAGGCTTCGCGTGCTCCGCTAGAGCTAATCCCCCCACCAAAACAGAATCCGTACCCTGCAACACACCAAGTACCAGCTTAAGGAACTCTTGCAAAGGTAAATGAGACGCACCGCTACTAGCAAAGACCTCAGATATTTCAAGGCTTTGAATAATACCTTTAGCACTGTTAGATATTTTGTTTAAAAATCTCATACAACCTCTTATCGGCATTAAAGAAATTAATCTTAAGTTTTATTTTTCATCAGTAACTAATTAATATAATTGAAAAACACAAAAATTAAAGTTTTTTTATACTATTTCCGATGAGTCGTATAGGAAGAAACTACTTAGGAGTGACTTATGACTACGGCATTAAAGTTAGAGCAACAATTTCAGTTGGGTACAATTATATACTGGCACGTCCGAGCCGACTTTATATCTTCGCGTATACGCCTTGAGCGTCTGTTAGTACAGATGGGAAAACTTCACAACCAACCACCTAAGAAATATAAAGGTAAAATCATAACAAAAAAGCGTAGTTATATAGATCTGTTATCAAAGAACGACTATAAGACCTGTTTTGGGCGGACCTTAAAGTCCATATTGCCCAGTGACAGCTTTTATCGTCCCAAGACGGTATCGCCTGAAATTTCAGAATTTTACGTTCATGGTCAGAGGGAATTAGATGCTGATCTTGAGGTCAAAAAAGAGTTGGTTGCGATACTCGACAAGGGTACAGGCGAATTAACTTTTAAGGATTCTTTGTCCTCGGTTCTTGAAGAAAAAATAAGAAAAGAATTTCAAGCCATGCAGCAATCTACCGATGGTGACCAGATAGCTAGGCTGCTGACCAAAGTAGTACAAGAGGAATGTAACGGATTATCTTTAAAACTCGGCGTCTACTATATACCTGATGAATTTAAGCACCGAATAAAAAACTTGGAAAAGATCATTAGTATTTTTGATCCTAAAGATGTTAGCCTCTATCAAATAGCAATGAAGGACGATACGTCTACCGTCAGCAGTATACAAAATGCTGTTGTTGAAGGTTTGTTTTCGGAAATTGAAACTTATGAGAGGGATCTACTTGAAGAATATAAAATCGGTAAATTTAATAAAAAAAATAAAGAAAGGATAATTACTAACAGAACTCTTGAAATAGAAACTCTGCGTAATCGCATAACTTCTTTTTCTAAAGAGATAGGAGAAGAAAATCTACATAAATTAATTGAACAAGTCGATCTAATACTTAAAACTCTAGACGCTTAATAAGAGCCAACTTGCTAGGGTTTACGGTACGCCAATCATCTTCTAATAAGCCGCCTGTATCGCCACTATTTGGATTTAAGCTCCAATAGAAAAAAGACTTAACATTTTTGTTTACTAAATAATCAACAAAAGTATCTCCCCATATTTTATCTTTATCAACATATTTTCCTCCCCACTCGCCAATAGTGACCGCGTATTGAGTGTTAAGTAAATAACCCCAATGGTAATCCCATATAGCTGCCATGTTTGATGGAAATTCTTGTGCCTCAAAATAAGGCTGATTAGAAACCGAAGGACCATATATGTGTGGTGAAAAAACTAACCTGTTATGAGGTATGTTCGGTAAATCGGTTAAGGCTTGATGTAAATTTTCACCCCAAAAAGAAGGTATATTATCTGGCGCTGCTCCTAAATCAGAAACACCTTCGACAAATAGTAATACGTTCGGATTAATTTCTAATATAGCTTTTGCTGCTTGTTCCGATAAGTTTTTCCACTCATTCCACGTCAAACCCCACGGCTCGTTAAACAGATCAATTGCAATGACATTTTTATGTTCTAACGAGATGACAGCAAGTTTTTTTAATTGTTCAATCCATAAATTTACTGGCAGTGTCTTTTCACACGGTCCCTTTCCAGGTGCCGGTTTATCAAACATTTTATCGTCTTTACTGCATTTATGTAGATCAAGTACGACAAAAATATCTCGCTGCGCGGATAAATTTAATAAATCCTCAAGTTCGTCTTGCGGCGTATTATACCCATCAGATCCTTTAGACTTAGAATCTAGAGTTTCTTTTACAACAGGAATGCGGAGGGCATTAAAACCAAGAGATTTTATTTTATCTAAAAAAAAGGAGATAGGTTCGCCAATCCACAAACCATGTAATTTGAGATCTTGATTTTCTAAACCGAACCAGTTTAATCCTTTTAAACTGGTAGGTGTGTTATTTACAGTAATGAAACCATTAGAGTTAATATCATAAATATATGAAGTATTAGGTGATGGGTGTGAAGGTTTTGGAAACACATTAATATTATAGGTAGGATTACAACTAATAATAAAAAACAACAAAGTAATAAAAAACTTATCCATAAATAGCCTCCAAACTCAAATTAATAACCTAGCCAGTCAGTTAATCTAACTAAAAAGTGTAGAAAAACCGTCAAAGGCTTGGTAAGCTAGGGAAGCGAACCCTTGTTTATTGTTTTTGGAGGGATGATTTTTCGCCACCTCCACTTTTATTAAAAGAGGTTAAGAAATGAAAATTTTAATACCTTTCATCTTATATGCTTCAGTGAGTATGGCGCAGGATTTTTCAGAACACACGGAAAATCCACGTCCTGTACTTAAACCTGCCGTTGTAGTCTCTGCAGAGCAGCGTGAAGTTCAGCGCCTCCGCTTGGCATTAAGCGAAGCACAGAATCAATTGCGACAATTGCAAAGTGATGCTGCCAATAAAAAATGCGACACAAGAATTGTAAGAGACAATCCAAAGAATCATGTTTTTGGTATAGCCGGTATTGGACCAGATGGTCACAAGCTAGAGTTAAAATCTGATGGTCTGCACGTCCTACAAAACTATGCGCCTACTCTTGGTGTAGGGTATGATTACAATATTCAAGATGCTTGGACGGCTGGAGCTATAACCACTTTTGGAACAGAAAAAAGATCACTACAGGGGTTATTTACGTTGGGCTATCTCTTTTAGTAAGTGGGGTAGTAGCGCCTTCAAACCAAAATGTTGCGGATTTGGCAAAGCATCTAATGTAAACCAGTCGTAATTTTTAGTCTCCCAACACAAGACCGGGTTAAATTCGTGTGGGACTGTAATTAAATAATTATAATATTTAAAATTACCTTTTGTGAAAACCCAAAGTGGTTTTAGCTTAAAAGGACCGCTATAGCTTGTTTCTTCTTTTATTTCGCGTTTAACTGTGTCAGTAGGTGTTTCTCCTGGTTCTTGTTTTCCACCCCATACTCCCCATGTTTGCGGCTCATTTACATATTTACTGCGTAGGGATAGTAAAATTCGCCCTGTATCCTCGGCTAAAAACACGCCTCCGGCACCTGCTTTACCGTAAAATTCTTCCGCCAATACTTTTTGAAAAAATTTCATTTTTAATCCTAATAAACTCCGTCCTTTAGTGCGGGGAGGATGTCACTTTAATTAAATTAATCTCGTGGTAGTAATACCTCACTAATTACCTATACCCCACTAAAACAGTGAGGTATATTTTTTACATGATTGGTTATGTATTAAATTATTATGATGACGCAAAGCGTAGTGTAATGCCTTCGGGTTTGCTCGTCACTCATCCTTCTACTTTGCAAATTATTGCGGTAGGACAGTCTTCTTTAACCGATCTACTTATAAAAATTTTTAATGTGGGTGTTGAGTACCCTGCTTTAAATAATTTCTATGAAAAATACACAGCAAAATGTTTGCCAAAAGATATTAAAAGCCTTGATACAGTTGGTAAAAATTGGTTCCATAAAATTAGTCTAAACATGGTAAAAATAAATATTAGACCTCCTTTACATTTGACAGTACCTATAGCGTTCGATCTGAGAGATTGTTATGATGTAGAGCCTTATGAACACATAATCGTGGGAGCTTACGGTGGCTGACGAAAATTTTGCAATGGTGATATGTGCAGATCCTCAGTTGAAAAAACATTTTTTAGATCAGACCGATCAGGCGGTCTGGCTAATACCAGACACCTACGAAAATGAAATTAAAGAAATCCTAGAGACTAATATTTCTATCTTGCCGAATATTGATTCACCTGAAGACTACAAAATGCTTATCCAAGCCATGTGTGTTCTCAAAACGTGTAAAGAACGTCTGGCTATAATTAGGCATCATTTAAAGGGGCTACAGTATCGTTGGGATCGGTTACATAAAGAGGCATTGAAATTCATAGGTACTAAATATTATGTACAGCTTAATGCTGTACGAGATTCCACGCGAAAACAACTTTTAATAGACTCATTAGAGCCTATTACCAGCGGTGTCGAAAAACTAGACTATCTACTAGAAGTAGCCGAGGCAGCACAAAAGCATTTAGAGGACATAAACTGGGCTATAAGAAACTCCAGTGAAATGATTTCCAATTACTTTGGTGCTATGCGTGTAGTCGCGCCCGCCATTTTAAAGGAGATATAATGCCGACAATTAAAGGGCAACTCATGCCTTTTTTTGAAACAGGCTCAGAGGGAACATATTTTACACTATACGACGAAAAATTCGACGATCCAAAAGCGGAATATCGGTCGTATGAAGGTGTAAAGTTTTTAAAAAATAAAGACTTTTTAGGTATTTATGTGGGCGACTATAAAGTATGGGAAGGAAATATTTTATTTATAAATGCTTTAGAAGCTAAAAAACATAAATACTTTAAAATGTATGTTAAAAAACATAGCTATGAACAACTTTGTTTTGCCGGTCTTTGGGTTCATTATTTGCCGACAAATATAGATTTAGGTCTATGGCATGATATATTTTTTTACTCTGAAAATCCAAGATACACTGGAATCATAACGTATGAAGATCGGTCTATTTAGCGATTGGCATATTGGATTAACTAAAGAGAAAACTATACGCAAAAAATTAGAGCGTATGGTTTTTGATGATTTAGATATTTTAATCAATCTTGGTGATAATTGCGGTGGTCTAGACGGTGCGAGATCTACACAGACTATTACAAATTTAGTACGGGAATACTTTCCACAAAAACCATTTATAAGCTGTTTAGGTAATCATGACTATTGGTGTAGCAACCCTAAAAAGTCTAACCCTTCGCCTGCACGCTTTGAAGAAAATATAGCTAAAATTAAACAGGTATTTACTGAAAATAAAGTCCATTTTTTAGATACTGATGGTCCATACAGACAAGATGGAGTGTGTTTTGTAGGGCACTCCCTTTGGTATGGGCAGGACGCTAATACTAATGATTTAAGGTGGATGCCTCACGCTTTAGACGGTAATACGCATCAGCATATGCGAATAAAAAGTTACAGAGAAGTGTTTGAAAATCTCGATAAACTTTTACCTTCAGACACACAAATAGTTTTTTGTTCACATTTTCCAATAGTGGAATTCAAAAATCACCTGGACATTACTTATGGCGGACCGAAATCTTTAGGTGATACGTTGCAAGAACAATACAATATTCAGACATTTCTAAATGGTCACGCACATCAAAGACATGAAGGACCGTTGAGGTATGAATCTGGATCAGACTACGGCAAACCTGAGTACATTATCGTACCTTTGAATAAAGAGGTTAATTCTTGACATTACCTATAGACAAAGATCTTCTTTATCAACGTCCAGGCGATGATGTCTTTGATAAGATCAAACATCATTTTCCTTATATTTTAGAGCAAGCCAGTAAAGTTAAAGACTTATTAGTTAAGGTAATTGTAGATGACATGATCTTAGATCATGCTTTAACTGAGGCACTAGACGACGTTGGTAAAATACTGGAATACCAGGCTCAAAATGAAGAAATAGAAAAGCCAAAATTTAATGGATTATCTCTTTTAAAAGATGCGGAGAGAGTTGGTAAATTAAATTTTGTTATTAATTTATGTAAGGTAGTAGGTTTAAGTGATGAGGCTGCCGAAGCAGTACGGTCTGCAGAGATCGACAGACTATGGAGCGTTGAAGGTGTCACTAAAGAGAAAAAAGAACACAGTCCTGTCTTGAAAATACCAGATGAAGTATCCGTGCTCTTGCGTGAAATATCGAAAGCTTTAGGTAAGAAGGGAACATCTAATGGCAAATAATTTAGAGAATCAACTAAATCATTTAATGAGTAGATCTGAAGATGTAGCTTCCAGAATACAAAGTTATGTTTCAAGTAAAAAACAATCTAATTTGGAAACAAATTTTCAGGAAGATGCTAATGTAAAGAATGATGAATTTGATGAAAGTCAAAGTGAAAGTTTAGATGTTTGTCCCTATAAATTTATTTATTTAGGGTACAGTTACGTGGAAATGCCAAGCTATGCTGACACTCTAAAAAAAGAGATGGAGCCGCATAATTTTCTTATTTTTAATCCTCTAGTGCCTGTTGAACAGCAATTTCATGAAGCACAACACAAAGAAGCATTAAAAAATATTACATCAAAAGTAAAATTAAGTGAATTGAAGTTTCTTAAACTTAGTTATGACTACAACAAGCCTTTAGAAGAAGTTTTACCTATTATTCGTCAAGCAGATACTAAGACAGATGTAGATAGTATGATCTTTAAGGAACTTTATTTTTTGATGCGTTCATCTCTGATGATTTGCGATTTAAATATGGAACCTTATGGTCCAGAACTATATCAAAAATTATTTTATGCAAAACTTTTTGAAATACCTGTAATTGGGATTGCACCTTCTGGGCGAACGCTCAGTCCTTACATATTCAAATATACTAAGGTGTTATTAACTGACAGTTTTAATTTAGGTAATTTATTACCCTTAGTAAGGGGCTATTCAGATTGTTCATATTAGATTTATTTCCATTGTCTGAATGGGAGTTCAATGCCTATATCTGATATATATAATTTCACTGAAAAAAGATTTTCTACTTTTAATCATTCTATGCGGATCTACATAGCAGGTAGTGAAGTATCTAAGTGGTTGTCAGGTAGCGTTTCTATTACCTATGCAGGTAGGGATGGCTATAATTTAGCCTCGTTTGATTTGCAAAACCCTCAAAAAGTTTGGCAAGTAACTCGTGAGAATTTAAAAGGCGCAGGAAATAATGTAGGTAATTTTCGCAGCACAAGTGACTTTAATGATGAATCTGTAAAAAGAGACATCTTTAATGCGAAGCAAAAAACAGAATCAAATGCTTATTATAAATTGGATACAACACAGTCTGTATTAGGGCAAACAAAGACTGAAAAGGTAGACTTTTCTTCTAATGGCTCTATAAGTAGTAATGACGCTTTTTATAAAAATCCATACTATCCACCCGATACTTACGAGGAAAGAAAGTATAGGTTAGCTGTTAATGATTGCATTTTTAACAAACATGATTGGGTGCGTATTTTCAAAAAAAATCCCTTTTCAGCAAAAGGGGATGAGTGGGTTGAAATATTCTGTGGCTTTATTCAAGAACACCCGATCACTACGGATTTTATAACTGGCAGTTCTGCGGTGCGTATATCTTGTAGCTGTATTAAACAACAGTTAGCAAAAATGCGTGTCCAAACAAATATTCATATATCTGATACAGATCCACAGCCAATTCTTGATAAAGGATTTTACGCGGATTTTATCAATACTTCTTTGCTTACACATCCATTTGCTAATCAAAATTTACAAGATGCAATCACAAACCTAATTTTAGGTAGTACGATAAATAAGACAGTCGATGAATCCTCTCTAGAAGAATTAAAAAGGCGTGTGGGCTTTTTCAGTTTGGGTAACGTCATTTGTTATGATCCCCAGTCACCTGGGAATACATTAGAACGCTGGCATTTAATGACCGTTTTCGGTGTTAATAAAATTCCATTCCCTCAAGGTGGTGGGGTGGATGATTTATGGCTGACAGCTAAAGACATGGATATATTAGGACAGGCTACATCTCCTAGTAATAAGAAATATTCTAAGACAGTAGGCGGACCTACCGCACGCTATTTACATTTTCTTATGCCCGCATCTGGCGTTGGTCCAGGTAACTTAACATCATATGATATGATGTCAGGATCGGGATCTGAGGCTAGGGACTGGACTACACGCTGGGAGTGTATTAGAGACTTGGCAAGCAAACTAGATTTCCAAGTTTTGACTTCGCCTTCAGGCGATATTCTTATTGAGTTCCCTCAATATGGTTTTACTCCATGTGCCTATTTGACAAATTTCGGTAATACTCCATCTAACGTATCATCTTCAGTCAAGAGTGCTGCAGACGAAGCCAAGAAAAGTTTATCAAACCCGCTAACAGGTAGCAGTAAACCTAAGAGTAATCAAAAAGCATTTCCACAGTGTGATAAAACAGAAAACAGCATAGCTAATTTGTTTACTTTTGATTTACATCAAAAAGAAGAAACACTAAATGATGAAGCGGAAGATTTCCCAACAGTGCTTCAAGTTGGTGGTGGGTTTGCTTTTAATGTATTGAACGATGCTACTAATGGTGCAATAGAAACATTTTCTCCTAGAGCTTATGTTTATTCTCCTGCTCTGGTAGACCGTTATGGTGTTGTAACAGGTCAAGTTGACTTCCCGTTTGCAGGACAAAAAGCGGAAGAAATCCAACAAAATGGCAGCAATACATCTATAACTCAAAGATTAGCACAGTTAGGATTGATAGAATTCACAAAGCGCATGGCTGATGCTTCAATGTGGTCAGGCTCTGTAATCTATAGACCTTTTTTATTTCCGAATAGACCTATACACCTTAAAAAATCCGCGAGAATTGGTTTATTACAGAGTGTAACTTATAACTGGACAGTGGCGCAGAGTGCAGGTGTCACTCTTAGTTGTAATATGATTATGGCTGAAAGACATGACGGTTCTTATCGATTATTAACAGGTGCGGTCAACACTCCTATCGATTATGGTGCCGTTTGGGGTACACCAGAATCCACGGCTGGGAATTTAAATAAGTTATCCGGTACAGGCAAAGATAAAGCTGTTCCCCAAGCAGCTAACAGTGGTGTTTATGTCGAGACGGGATCGGCTAAAGACGCTAAAAAAGATGTACAAACGAAACAATCCACACCGGACCCAAAAAATTATATACAAAGTTTAGGTAAAGACCTTGATATGCTCTATCCGCCGTTTAGAAAAATGGTGGAAGAATTATACGCAGCTTGCGTTGCAAAAAATATTCCTTTGACTATAACTTCAACTTATAGGTCACCTGAAAAGCAAGCAGATGTACGGAAAAACAATATTGCAGATGGTTTACCTGCCGCAGAAAAATTTAAGTCGTATCACAATTATGGTTGTGCCGTAGACTTTAATATAGCCGTAGCTGGAAGAAATATTAATCATCCTGCATATGCTTCGATAAATAATGAAAATGTCATTTCCACATATTCAAACGGTTATACTCTTTTTTGGGGTGGGAAGTTTAAAAGAACTCCCGATGGTATACATTTTCAAATTCCTTCTGAGTGGAAAATGTCTGAAGAAAGAGCAAAGCAAATTGCTGACCTTTATAGAAAAAATAATTTGTCTGAGACAGAATGTGTAAAAAAAGTTTGGGCATGTTTAAATGCGTTAAATCCCGATTTAGTAAAAAATGAAGTATCACCCGCAGATCAAAATATTTTAGAGGAAGTAACTAAAGCTTTGGGTAATAGGTACTTTACCTCTGTAGCCGGACCATATACGGCTGCACATTTAGGTGAATTTATTCCGCCTAAACCATGTGAAAAAGTAGTGCTTAAAACCGCTGGTTTAAAAAGAAAGTCCATCTAATGGATTGGAGATCACAAGTCACTAAAAATGCCGCTAGGTCGAATCAGCTTACAGGAGCTAATTCACAGACCGGTCTTTTTAGCGCCTTTATAGATACTGCAGGCGGGGAAAATCAAAGCGGGAAGTTTGTCTATGCAGGTGGTGAGCGTAGCATTCCATTACCGATGCCCTTTGAAAGTAATACGTCTTGGATTAGAGCCATACCTGAAAACGGTACACCGGCTATGTGTAGCTACAGAAATGATACCGGCGATCTAGTATGTGTGAACTATTATAGTTTTAACCCAAAAGATAAGATAAGTGGATATACGGGCAGTAAAAATATTTACAGAACACTAAAATCGGGTGAGATAGAAATAAACTCGTCTGGTATGGCTCAATCCTATTATTCTCAGCGACCTGTGTTAGAGCAAAGAGCAGGAGTATGCCGTACATGGATAGACCAAGACAGACTAGAGATAGGAGCAAAATCTCCTCTCCATACCAAACAAATTTACGAGTATAAGGCTAAAGAAATAGGCGATGAGGAACGATTCGGTGCTGTTAAAAGACCTTATAACTTTTTGTTTGATCCTAGTACTTTACAGCCAAGAAATCCATTATCCGCTATATTAGCTACCTCAACTACTAGTTTTAATTATTTTGATTATCCTTTTCCGAATTTTACTTTACCTACAGGTTTTCCAAGTCCGAGTTTTGCACAAGTAACTGCTACTGCCGCAAACGCTGCTGCCGCCGCTTTAATTTCAATAGGTGAATTTAAACAGAGAATATTTGCTAAAGAATACCTTAAGGTTCTTAAAAACCCTCTATATCCAACAGCACCAAATCCTATTCTTTTAGATATTCGAGAAGGGCAAGTATTTGATGACAAAGGTGTACAAACTATAGGACCTAATGGTGCTTATATTAGGGCGAAATACGATTACTATACACCCGCTTTAGATTCTACGAGCTTTGTTATAGATGAAATCGGAAACGTAAACTGGAATTTATCTTTAGCATCTAAAAGCGGTTGGAATGTTTTATCCCCTGCCGGTCCTATTAAAATGGCTACGTCGCTGCAAGGCATGAATTTCACATCGGCTCTAGCTGTTGAGGTACTGGCAGGCACTTCAATTGGAATGACCGCAGGTACAGATGCTACATTTGATGTCGTTAGTAATATGGAAGCCACGGTAGGTGGTAATTACAGTGTTAACTGTATTGGATCGGGGTCGCATCAATATAATACTGGTTTAGAGGTCAAGTCTAATGCCAGTACGACAATTAATTCGGCTGTAGATTTAATTTTAATTGCTACTAGCGGAAATTTTAAAGCCTCTGCACCTATTATGGATTTAAGTTCCAGTGCTAGTTTTAAATTGGCATCCCCAACGATAGATATAACTGCTGCAGGTGCTTTAATGCTTAAAGCTGCCGACTTAAAAATAAGTGCTGCCACGCTAGGATTAGGTGCCGCTCCAGCACAATCTATGGTGCTAGGAGAAGTTCTCGTAAGCTGTTTGAATTTAATTATACAAGCAATTTCTTTACCTGCCGTATCTACTGCTCCTGGTAGTCCTGTCGTCCCAAATGCTGGGTTAATCCCTTTAATTACTCAAATACAAGCTCTAATAACCACTTTAACGTCTAAAACAATTAAGGTGTCACCTTGAATTTTAATTTCACAGAAGAAATGGGTTCCGTGCAATTATGTCCAGGTTTGTTGATAGGCGACACAGAACCTTCTACATTACCTATAATACCTTATGTTATGACCGATTTCACTTTAGTCATGAGTTCTAATTATAGGTTTTCGTATAATCAATATAGATATGTAGAATTCGGTTACCTTTTAACCAGAGATTCCGGCACAGGAGACTTTATTGTAGAGTATGGGGAGTTTCATGTTTTGTCTAAAGCAAAATATAATCCGGCTATAGATCCTAATAGTTATAGCCTTCCATATCTTTTAACAGGTCAACAAAAATTGGTTACCGATAATAATATTGGAGTGGAACTAGGTGTACTGACTGATGAAACAACATTGAATACAGATCCGCAGTGGGGTATTTCTTACAGAATTACTACTGCCACGCCTTTATATTTTCCATATTTAAGAATGTTTATAACCAAAATGCTACCTACCTAAACCCAATCATCACGCATCGAATCATAAAAAGGCAAAGCTCACTTTTGTTACTTCCTTTTAGATAATCCTCTTTAAAAATAATTGCATCTGTAAAAATACTTTTAGATAAACGCCTAGAGGGCGGTCTACCTTCATATGAAACATATTTCAATAAAATACGGGGAGGCTATGATATTAGGCTTTGATTCATCTATATCTATTTGCTACCAATAGCAGCTTCATTTAGCCTGTAATTAAAAATTCCTCGGCATCTTTGGTTTCTTTATATTTACAATATATTTGCGAGCGATCTATTTCTGGTAAATGTTTATATTTATTGTAATATTCTACAATACTTGCTAACGTAACTGTACTATCACTAAAAAATCCATATCCATGTTTTATTTTTAATATATTCATTGGCTACCTTGTTGGTGATATCAGATTCTTTAAGACCATTTTTCAAAGGATCTATAGTGGATTTTGTCAAACCAAACCATCTTCGTTATGCTCAGTGTGAACTGCCTACAAATATTGAGGCACTTCTAAATGCATTTACTGATGAATTTTATGCTGACATGTCAATTATAAGCAACAATTTAGACTCCGCTGAAAAAAATATAATACCTGGATTATTGATAGCTCTTAAAGAGCAAGTAGATATAAGAAATCAACTAATAAAAGGTGCTCCAGTAAAGGAACTAGCTTCACTTCAGGCATTTCAAGATAATCTACGTTTAACTAATCCTGAACTAGATGAAAACGATCCTTCGGTTGTCTCCCTGGATGAACGTAAATTGTTAGCTGCTGGTATCGTTTTGTTAAACGGCAAAATGTTTGCCTCTACTGTAGGTAATGATTTAGAAGCTTTTCGGCAATTATGGTTCGCAACTAATGGTAACTACGAAGCCTTTTTAGCTCTCGGTGATGGTATTGCAGACAACGTCGATGGAGCGTTTACCTTAGTGCAGTATCTTACTAATGGTAAATTTCCTTATTTAAATTTCTCATTCAATAAATTAGATACATATTTAGAAAATATTAAATTATCTAAATATAAACAAAGTGTTATATGGGTTAACAAAATAGGTGTTAATACATCTAATGGAAATAAATTAAAAGACATAGGCTTTGATGATACAAATATCTCACGCATTTTTTCTCGTGGTCAACCTCGTGACACGGATATTGTCTTAGAGGGTTATTTGACTGAATCCGTAGCCCAAGTAAAAAGTTTTACTGAATTGTGTCTTTTACCTTTAAGTAATGAAAAAAGAAAACCTCGATATCAGAATGAAGTTAAATTTTTAACAGTGGGATTAAAATCGTATCTTAAGTACAGACAAAATAAAAATTTAAGTAGTTATGTGTTTAATACAAACTACTGGGAGTTAGTAAAAGCCCACTTTAATTCTAATGATATGAAGGAACTATTTGAAAATAGACCAGAAGTAAAAAACATTTCTCTGCCTGTTGACGATTATATTATTGGGGACCTACTAAACGAAGCAGGTAAATTACCACTATACTCCTCTGCTATACATTCCTTTCTAATCAGTTTATCTCAAACCACTTTTGATGGTGATTATGAAAGACAATTAATAGCCTTAACTGATTCCTTTTTGACTGAATTAAACGCAACAGAAAAAGGACAAGCTTTTAAAGCTGGGATAGACCAGTTATTTTTAGAATTAAAAGGCAACGATACAATAAAAAAACGCACACGAATTGCTGAATTGCCTGGTGCATTTATTAGGACTGACCAAAAAGTAACTGCCGGAGAAATAACCAGCGCAATCAATGATGAAATTCTGAATAGCCCTAATCCAGAGATTGCAAAAATAGGAGTAGATACAGGAAACATAGGCGATCAAGCAATCAATACAAAAAATAAACCCACCAACGGTTTTCAAACCGCTGAAAATTACATGACAAATCTCTTTCGTCGTGTCGAATGGAAACAGAATTTTTCAAAATGTAGCAAATCAGAAAAAAATACTAATAATATTAGTAATTTAGAGGCTGAGGCGCAGAATACAGATAAATTCAAAAAATATAAAGATATTAAAGACTCGAAGACTGGCAGTACTGCTGATTCAAATATAGCTTATAATCAAGATATAACAAAAGCGTCCCAGGCGGGTCAAAGCCGTCGTTATATAGAGCAACAACAAGCAGCACAACCAACTCAGGTATCAGGTAAATTTCAGTATCAATGCACACCATATGTCAGCACCGAATTTACAAGATTGATAGAGCAATCTTTAGCCGATTTATCAAAAGATGTGATTATGGCTTGTGAATTCTTAAAGCGTGGGATTCTCTTAGTGCAAGATATCGTAGATACCTTAATTGCTAAGGCACAGTCTGTATTGAATAAAGTTTTGGGAGTGCTAGAGAGGCTTTTAACTCTAGATTTTAATATTGGTGGAGCATTAGGTTTTGATACCTCGGTCATAAAATGTTCATGGTCATTAGATTTTGGTTTAAAAATTGATTTATTTGGACTTTTGCTGCAAAAACTAAATGAATTTTTTAAAACATGGGGTTTACCGATAAAGGAGATACTTGTAAATATACAAGATATCATAGCTAAAGCTATTTGTGTTCCTGTTCGATTAATTGAAAGCTTTGCTGGTGGTGTCAATAGCCTTCTTAATTTAATTGGCTGTAGCGTAAAAGATGTACAACTTCCTGATGCATTTATTAATTTATTAAACTCTATATTATTTACATTTGATTTAAGAACTTTAGTGCTGCGTAGTGGTTATCAGAGTTTTTTACAATTATCTGCAAACTTTTCAAAAAACAAAGATGCCTATAGAGGGCTTACTCAGTTTGCCTCTTTATGTCAAAAAAACTCCATGAAGGATGTAGTAGACGGTATTGATAACGTGCTTCTCAAGGCGGCAGTGACGGGTCCATTTAAAGCCGCTGACGCTATAGGAAAATCAGCCGAGGTACTTACAAAACAAGCGTTGTCTAAAACAATTGGGGTGGCAATATGAGTATTTCTTTAGACGACAACCAACAGAATATAGTATCGGCAAAACGTAAAGCGACTAGACCTAAATATTATAACAAGGCAACAGGTAAACTTACTGAGATTAGTCTTGATTTTGAAGCTTTTTTAATTCTCCAAGGAAGGCAAAGAAATCAAGACACGGTAAATTGGTTAGACCAATGTACCGACTTTTCTACTAGGGACTTAGACCGTGATAGTCTCGCTGCTACAGCCATTAAAAATGAAATAGAAGATGCCCAAAAAGCACAACAAGAATTATTGCCTCTTATTAATTTATTTGAACGCTTTAAGGCTAGTTATAATCTTACAGGATTTGAAAATATAGCAGAAGCAGGTGCTTTGTTAAATGATATCCAAAAAGCTATGGATGAAGTGCTTAATTTAACAGATAGACTTAATCATAGAGTAATTTACGGCAAACAATCTTTAACACTACTCAAAACAAATGGGATGACATCAAATGATGAAAAAGAACTTAATAGTTGGTATGCGTCACTGACCGCGTATTAGAAAGGATATATGTCTGTTGCCTTAAAAAAAGCCGATGGTGATTTGTTTATCAATCCAGATTCCGGTCGGACAGAAATTGTGTCTGGACCTACTAAAGTAGATCAAGAACTTTTCTCTTTATATACAACAGATTATGATCCTATTAGGAATTGGGGTTCTTATTTAAATATAAAATATTATTCAGGTATTAATTCTTTAGCTGAATTTAGAGCAAAACTATATTCCGATTTGACTACAGCAAATAATTTAATTTTACAGAAACAATCTAACGATATTACTTTAGATGATGAAAGAGAAAAAATACAAAAATTTAGTAATGTTGCTGTATTTGTAGATCCGGCATCGCAAGCTGCTGCTTTTATATCGGAGGCACAAGTAGGTGATCCAGCTACTACTGTGGGAAAAACACTCTTTTTAGACTTCAAGCCTCTAAGTATACGACACGTATTACCACCACCGATATCTCTTGGCTTTGAATTTTTTAACAAAAAAGGACAATGATGGCACGTTCCGAACAGCAAATCACACAAAGTCTTAAAAATAGCTTTAACAATATAAATCCAAGTCTAGATTTAGCTGTCGGTCCTACCTATGACTATACTTTGCGACCTATACCTACAGAGCTTGCTTACGTTGAAAGCTCTGTGGATAGAATGACACAGTTTTACAGCGGCAATTTTCCTAACGTAGCAACTTCAGATGAAGCACTAGATTTTGCGAACAATTTTGGTATCTCGGTTTCTTTAGGTGAAAAATCTACTGGCAATTTAACTTTTATCCGAAACTCCCCCCCACCGGCTGGTGTGACTTTATTTATTCCTGTTGGGCTTATAATAGGCACAGTAGATGGACAATATTTATTTCAAACATTAAATGCTGTGTATATGTTAGGCGACTACGCCAGTACATATTATAATCCACAAACAAATAAATATGAGATTAGTGTTGCGATACAATCTGTTAATCCGGGTTCGATTTATAATTTACCACCAAAACGAATCACAAAAATTATTGGATCTATAAATCAAAGTGATTTTGATGGGGTACGCCAAGATGCAGCTATGGCTGGAGGCACAGAGCCTGAAACGTCACAAGAATTAGTCAGCAGAGTACTACAACAATTTAAAGGAATTAATTTAAATTCAATAACAGGTATAGCCACACTTGCGAATCGTTTTATCCCTACTGGAATCATCACTACTGCCATAGTGCGACCTTCAGACCGATTAGAATTTAGGCGTCCTACTACAGGTCCCGCGTTGGATTTATGTGTTGAAGGCACAATCTCGTTACAGTTTTCTGAAGAATATTTTGCGGTAGGTGGAGAAGCTACTTTGATCTTAGATACGGCAACAGCAACATCTATATCCCAAGTCCTTGTAAATAGTGAAATACTCGATGCTAATTTGTGGTATTTTCAAGCAGAATCATCAGTAGAATATACGGGATCAACTAAAGCACAAAATAAAATAAATTTTATAATACCCCTGACCGCCAATGATGTCGTCAATATAATCGGCGTACAAAATAGTTTATTAAGCGAGCTTCAATCCATCATGTCGTCGTCAGATGATGCTATATTCAAGACCGATGTGTTAGTACGCTCGTTTGTAGATTTACCTGTAACGGTAGGTTTAGACCTCAAACTCAAGACCTCACCTTTGGCAAGTGTAAACGACGTAAGAACAGCATTACCAAGTATTGTAGCAAACTATATTGAACCTGGAACAATACCAGAATCGTTAGACGCAAAAAGTCTTTCTGATTTTATCAAATCGTCAATTCCAGATGTCGATAGCGTTAAAATTTATAAATTTAAGAGGCTGGTAAAATCCCTAAGCGATGTGGAAGTAGTTATACCTCTTAAGAACGAAATTCCAAGATTCAATTCCATTTCATCATCTTTAATTGTAAGATCGTAAACATGGGTGTAATTAAATTAGAATATAATTTAGGTTTAATATCGGAAACTTATAACCGACTATTAGCCTCTTTGCCGACTGGGGAAGACAATATCACTGCTGATATTGTTGTACCTACTCATACCTCTGATCGTCCAGTCACATTAAAAGTATCAGGTTTGACCGCCAATATCCCTTATATTTTCCATGTAATGGCTGAAAGTCAAAATGCGGATTCACCCACAATAGGCTTTGTACCAACTAGTGACGTGCAATACCTGCCTGTACAGTTAAGTCATGGATATAATAATGTCTTGATTTTAGATAATCAAGGCAATCAAAGCACGTTTAGAATAGCTGTCGCGCATTATGCAGTACTTTTTCAAGCCGAATCAGAACAGATAGCAAATTATTCTTGGGTTCCAATTAAGAATCTAGAAAATAATGTTCAATCTGAAGTTGGTTATATTTTAGCCAACCCATTAATTTCTACTTTTAATAAGTATATACCTACCGATTTAGAAATACTTGCGGTTTTAGCAAATAAATTGTTAGTCAAAAACATGCTTTGGCGTCCAGGTACGGATGCAGGCATAGATGAACTGCTAGCTGCTTTTTCTGCTTCACATCCCGTCATAATGCCTATGAAAAATTTAGGTATAGCCGAGACACCTCTTTATAGAGGGGAAGAAGACTTTGCTGGTTATGAGGCTCACGTTTGGTTACCTAACCGTGAAGTAGAACGCTGGAGAACTTTTCTACAATATATAAACAATCTTCCTCAACTATTTTCACTCGTGCAAATAAATGAAGGTGAAGTTTTTATTAAGCAGGGTGACACCCTACATCGTCATGTTTTCGATTTTGAATCTGATTTTGCAAACACTGTATTAGAAGGAGTTGTAGGAAGTACTTGCTTTGAGCGTATATTTCGGTTTTCTCTAGTGTCTGAAAAAGAAATCTTTATGGGTTTTTGTCAGGCATCCTATCCGTTAGATAATAGTATGCCCGCACTCCTCACACCGGATACTGATTTACTTGCAGTCACAAAATTTCAAGACTGGTCTTTGAGTGGAAGATTTGAAAAGCAATATGATATTTCTTATAATAAACATAAATGGGTTTATGAAATACCGACAGGAAATATAGATAGTGTTAATCGCTTTTTTGATTTATCACAAGTACCAGCTACCCACTCTGCTTTAAAATTATTTTTAGATGGTTTGTTATTAAGATACTTAGTTGATTATCATATATCTATTGAAGATGATTTCCGGTCGGGTGTTTATCCTATTGCATCTTCTTTGAATCCAATGATTTTGGATATTCCTGTAGGTACACCTAGAAGAATTAATGCTCCTGTTTTTTCTTCTATAGAAATAATGGGTGGTGTAAATACTCAGTTTCTTGTAACGGCAAATAACCAGACCGACACTAATCTTAGTTTTATTATTTCTTCACCTCCGATCCTTGGACCACAAGAAGCTAAATTACACTATATAACACCAGACCTAGCAGCTAGTAGCTACGGAGGTAAGAACCAGTATGGTACGGCATCCGTGCCCATAGGTGTTACTAATTATAACTTAGTATTCCCGACGCCTGCTTTGGATTTTCAGTACCAACTTTTCGTACAGTTAGGTGACGAAGGTAACGTAGGTAACGTAGGTAACGAAACTTTATCAGTTGTAGGTACAACATCTGGTGCGATTGGCTTAACCTTTAATTATGACAAGCTAGCGCAAAAGTTTACACCGCTCTACGGTGGTATTACGTCCGAAGTGACGGTAAGGATATCTGTATCACAATGGGCAGGCGGCTCTACTAATCTCTTAGCTCAAATACAAGCCGTAGATAACGGTTTACCTAGTGGGATACCTCTAGCAACCACTGAACCTTTTGCCGTAACTTCTGTTATACCTGATGTTGATGTGACTCTTAATTTTTCATCTACTGTTTCATTACAGGCAGGAACAGAATATTTCTTAGTTCTGAGCTATGCTGGTTTACAGATTGGTAGTGAAATATTATTTACATCTGCTAATACAGATACAGGATACATATATAGTATAAACACTGGTCTTTGGAGTAGCCAAAATTATTGGTCTTTTGGGTATTCATTAGTGTTGCAAGCACAAGTAGCCACACAAATAGATTGTATTGTTCGTTCACACACTACTACAAGTGCTCTTATAGAATTTTCAGACGCCACTACTAACACTAAATTACATTGGTGGTTATTAGAGGAAAATAATATTGCCCTCGAAAACGACAGTGTATCTGTTCCCAATGGAAGTGATACACTTGAGATTACTTTCTTAGAAGGACCATACTTTGAAGAAGTTGTTATATTAATCCAACTTTGGAATACTGAGGCTATTAACCCTGTTTCGATACCACTTATTTCTTTTACAAATAAAACTGCTTTTTCGATGAAGGTTCAGTTCTCAGAAACATTGGGCGATAATTATATTATCGACTATGCTATATTTCCAAGTGCTGCAGGTAATCACATTGTCATGCATTACCCTCCCGTTACAGGACAGGTTTTAGAATGCCAATATGATACCGAATGGGAATATTGGAGCAACGTCGGACCTATAGAGCAGAACGATGGATTGAGAAAAACTTTTACTCTACCTACACGCTGCCCAATACATGAGGCACTGTATGCGACTTTAGACGGGAGAGTTTTAGTCCAAGGTTATAATCAACAATATACAGTCCTCGACGACACTCAAATACAACTGACTTTTACCCCACAATTAGGGCAGCAGTTATGGTTCAGTTATCCCACAACTGATCTATTAGGAAATGCGCCTGAAAGCTCTTGGCATCAAGGATATTTAACAAGACAAGGCACCTACCAGGGCAGCTATGCTAAATGTGATATTTATAATGATGGAGTAATACAAGCCGGAGATTCAATTACTATCTCAGGTGATATTCTCTTAGGTGTAGCAGGTGCCATAGGTACGGTAAATGTAGCATCTAAAATAAATGAATTTGATACTCTAACTTTTGTTGAATCTGCAATAACCTTCCAAGCTGTATCATATACTACTTACAGTAGCCCTTTAGTGCGCGGTACTTTTGCTGCTGATGCTGATGTAGATACTATTAATAATAGTATAAATCTTATAAATAACGGTCTTCTTAATAATCAATTAATTTACCTATATTTTACAGGTAACGCACCTACAGGTATTACTCCATTAACAAGATACTTCGTTGCGGAAACCACACTCAACAGCTTTAAATTGTCTACAAGTGTGAACGGTGGGAATATCATCGATATATCCGGTATAGGCACTGGTTTGGGTTATGTTGCTTCTGGTGCGCTACCTACAGAGTTTCCTTGCTTAAAGAGCCTAGAAGAAGATGCTCAAGCATTAACAACTGTAATAAATAATTATGCCGCGATTAGTACAAATTTTTTAGCCTCTTACTCCAGCAGTATAATTACGATAAAAGCAAGAAAACCAAATTTTAATCAAACTCTAACTAAAGTAGGTGCTTCATTAACTGTCTCAAATATTACTGGTGGTGTTCCACTAACTAAGAATGAACAACAGTTAATAACTTTTTCTACAGTACCTAGTTCTGGTAAATTTGCTTTACAGTTTGCTGAGTATAAAACATCTTATATTAATTATAATGCAACAGCGGCTGTTATACAGTCCACAATTAGACTTATACCCCATTTAAATGATGTAGTTGTGGCAGGTAACTTTACTACGGGGTTTACGTTAGATTTTGAAAAAACAGCAGGTAGTAAATCACAGCCGCTTTTCTCTGTAGTCGGTCCTAGCCACACTTTTGATCCTATAAATGTAAATGAATTTATACCTAATACTATTTATAAAATTAACCATGGATATTATGAAACGCAGCCTGTAACTGTTTTGACTACAGGAACTTTGCCCGCAGGTCTTTTAAACGCTAAAACATACTACGTCCATGTTGTAGATGAAAACAATATCGCTTTAAATGAAAGCGTAGCTGGTAGTATTGTTACTTTAACTTCAGGTGGTACAGGTACGCATCATTTATATGCAGACACTCTCTATACAGTAAATAATCGCGTCGAAATTACTATTACACGCACTATAGAAGGATACGGTAATAGATTTTTAGCTGGAGTAAGTCAATCAGATGATACGCTAGCTTTAGCTGATTTGATTCAGTCAAATATAAATTTAACTAGTCAATACTTATTAGATCTAACTGATGGGCATATAAGTCTTATATCAAAACAAATTGGAGCGAAGTTTAATAATCCTGTTGTAGTCGTTGGCGCATCCATTCGTGCAACTAATTTTATAGATGGTACAGATGCTAAGTTAGGTTTGCCTATGCGGGCAGAAAAGCAATTTTATCATCAAGAGGCACCTATAGTCGCCTTAGATGGTATTAGTACCCGTTTATATAAAGGTTATGGTGGTGTCGATATAAAATTTGATACTGAGCCAACTAACAGACAAGAACCTTATATGGTTTCACAGGTCTATCCCGTAGAACACCATCCGTTGGATTCTATGGAAGTGAATTTACCTTGTGCTTACCCCAAAGGGCAATACACACAAGGATTATCAGCACATTTAAGCGATGTGGAAATCAATGTAGACCAAGATGGTACGTTAATAAGAATAGTAAATAACTTGCCATTTCAGGAAGCACCAACAGGTGTACTTGATGGCGTTAATTGCATATTTGATTTATCTCTACCTTCATGCGCTGGACAAAATTCTTTATTATTGTGGTTAGATGGCATACTTCAACCACCTACCACTTATAACTATAGTGTTGTAGCAGGTCATGGACGAATAACTTTTATTACCCCACCTGAAAGTGAACAAGTTTTGTGGGCTTGGTATATACCTTATGGTGACGCCTGCGTTTATGAACACGTAGTAGAATTGACAGGCACTATAGACGGCAGCAATCAAAATTTTGCTATTCCTAATTCTCCGTTTGCGGACCAAAATATTCTTTTAGTATTTTTGGATGGTCTTTTAAATATTCAAAATATTGATTATGAAGTTGATACCGGCAATTCTTCGATTACCTTTCTAGGAGCATTTGCTCCAAATATCGATCCTGTAAGTTCCACCCCTCAAACTTTGTGGGCACATTTTAATGAAGGTGTGTTAGCTGCAGAGCCTTGGCGACAAGTTACCGTAGGCACAGGTGATGGTGTCGTAAATGTTTTTACAATTCCTCATTTATTAACGACAGAACTGCCAACCTCTAAAGATTCAGTAATCGTTGCTATGGATGGTTTAGTACAAAGAGAGGATGTCGATTTTACGGTAGAGATTGGCATGACGGGTTTTCCAACAGGACAGTTGACTTTTACTATACCACCAGAGGTAGGTCGCATCATACAGACAGTTTATATTACAAGGGCTTCATAAATGGCGATAGCCAACCAAAAAATAAAAACAGAAGATGTCATCAGTATTTTAGATACTAAAATACTTTCGACTAGTGCCCACAGCTTATTAAACGTGCTCGTAGGTGAAAGTTATGATGCAATCTTAACAAAACTTGCCTCACAAGTTTTAAGTCCCGCAGAAAAAGAAGCCTTTGATAACACCCTGTCCGTTCCTTCAGCTACCAACCCCATAGTACTAAAAAATGATTTGCAGAGTTACATACCACAAGCAGATCTAGGTGAAGTAAAAGATTCCGTTCAGACCTTTGCCGATTTACCCCCTACGGGTAATACAACAGGTGACCTACGTGCTGTTATCGACGACAATATTATATATCGTTGGAATGGTTCTGCATGGATTGCTTTTATTCATACGGGAACTTTAGATCACACACAGTTGACTAATTTTAATGGTAACCCTAGCTACCAGCATTTGAGCACGGCTGAAAAATCTAACCTTTTATCTCAAACACATATCCATAGTAATTTATCGATTTTACAACAGATTACTTCTTCTGGATCTGGGCAGATTATAACAACAGCCGAGCGAAATAACTTACCCACAGCATCACAAAAAGCGGCTTTGGTGGGAACGTCAGGGCAACCTAGTGCCACAAATCTATACGTCACAAGTTTAGATTCCAGGCTTAATACTGTAAGAAATCCTTACATAACTATTGGACCGCCTGGATCGTTAGCTACTTATTCTGGTGTTGATTCAGTACCATTTCAAAATGCTTTTTTGGCAATCGACACAGGAAGTGCCTCCGCTGTAAAAGCCATAGAGGTACTTCCTGGCTCTTATAATTTAGGTGGTACAGTTTTAACTTGGAATAATACTGCTCCCCTATTACTTGAAGCATTTGCTCCAGGCAGTGTGATTTTGTCCTTCCAGACATTTCAGGCAAGTATAGAAGCTCTAGGTGCTTCAGGTAGTCCTTTAGTGATCAGGGGTTTTGTTTTTGAACTTAATAATTTTAATACCTCTGGTATTAGGTCCTTAAGACCTAATACGATTATTGAGGATTGTGTATTTAAGCCTGGACCGACGACTAGTACAAATCAAATTGGTTTAACACTAGAAGGATCAGGTACTGTTATTAGACGGTGCCGTTTTGAGGGGTTATTAACTAAGGGAATCGAAGTAAAAGCACCCAATTGTATAATCGAAGAATGCACCTTTGATATAACCGTAACACAAGCCCTAAGTGTACATATCTATGCTGCTGCGACCAATTGCACTGTAGACCATAATACATTTAAGCGTGGGCGCATAAAAACAGAATCAACATATGCTCATATCTTCAATAATTACTGGGAACAATCCTCTACAGGCAAAACTTGTACCATAAGTAATACTGCGCCTATGGTTGTTTCTTGTGTGCATAACTTTCAAAATAGTGACTTAGTTACTTTTACAAGTTCTGGAACGCTACCCGCGCCTTTAGTAATAGGTAAAAGGTATTTTGTTAAAAACAGAACACCCACAAATTTTGAACTATCATTGACTGCAGGTGGTTCCACCATAAACGGTAGTAGTGCTGGTACAGGGACGCACACAGTACTTGCTGCTGACTTGATTACCGAATCTGGTTCAGGTAGCCGTTATATTAATAATCAACCAGCAGAGTTTAACCAACCTTACATAGGCACCTACCGTACAGTAGGTCCAATAAACTCTTATGCTGATTACCGTACCAGTGATGAAACCGGCTTTTTAACTGCCTTAGACGATGCGCGTGTACGCAATACAAACCTATTTTTAGAAGTGCTACCAGGTACTTATACCTTTACGAAAACTGTAGATGTATTTAAAGGATGTAGAATTAGAGGCGGCGTCTTAAGACCGTCCGCTTTAACTGAGACTTTAACTCAGATAACTACCAATGGTGTAGCTGCCTTCAATATGGAACAGAATTCTAGTATTGAGGGGTTATATTTCAATCATACTGATACGCCATGTATCACAATTTCTACATCAAACGTAGAAATTAAAGATTGTGAATTTTCTAGCAACGCAACAAATACGGGTATTGTCACGTATGCAAGTTTATATCTAAACAATGCCTCTAATTTTTCTATAAGACATAATCGTTTTAATGGAACTAGAGGTATATACGGAAATACTGATCTTCGTGGTCAAATATTTGAGAATATATTTTTAAATAGTTTGGCTACTATTCAAACTGTTAACGGTTCACAAGATCAAATTAAAGACAATTATTTTATAGACACTGCAGCATCGCCGGATATTGGTGGTAGTCAACTAATTATTGAAGGAAACCATTTCTTAGGAACGCTACCAACTAAACTTGGTACGACCGACAGTATTTGGCAAAGCAATTACCCAAATACTGCCAATAATATTAGCGGTATTGGTTCGATAATTTTAGAAGCCACGGGATATTGTCAGCCTCTATCTGGGGTTGTTTATTTAAACGATTTATCTGGTGTTGGAGCGTTTGCCTTTGATCCTAATTATACGTCTTCTATTGCGACAACACCTTTAGAGATCGGTGGTCGGATAAATAAGCTACTTGGTTTTCAAGTGGAGCTTTCTTGGTCCTCTTTTCTGGATACAGGTGCCGTAAAATGGGAGGCTACTGTAGTCTTTAGAGATGCTGCTGCCTCGACCTTTGGTACTTCAGTGTCGTTGCAAAATACATCTATTCGCACTGGCAGTACTGAAAAAGATGAGGATAAAGTTACTTTCAATTTCACAAATTTACAATATGGTGGTGTTACCGACCCCACTCATATTTCTTTGATAGTTAGTCGTTTAGGTGGAAATCCAGGTGATACTTTAAGTGACAGTTCTTACTTAACAAACATTAAAGTAACGCTACCAAGGGATTAAGGATGTCTTTTAATGAGAAAATTTTAACGCCAGATGTTGTTAATATTGACGACGTTAAGATCTTATCGAGTAAAAATGAATCTGCCATAAACATATCTACTCTAGAAAAATATGATGACGTTTTAACTAAAGTATCTTTACAAGTTTTAGATTCAGACCAAAAAGATGCTTTAAGTAGTTTATCGTCACCTTCAGCTACAAACCCAATCGTATTAAAAAATGATTTACAAATTTATTATCCAATTAAAGACCTTGGTGAAATTCGGGATTCTGTGGCTAGTATTGCCAATTTGCCACTATCTGTTACACCTACAGGGAATTTAGACGGTACGACACAGGTAGTAAATGTGTCCGATATGTCGTCTGTGGTAGTAGGTCAGTATGTTCTAGGTACTAACATACCTGCAAACGCTTATATAGTTAGTGTAGGCACCAATTCGTTTGAAATGAATATAGCTGCTCTTACTAGCGAAGTAGGCGCTACTTTAACGATTCGTCCAGGGACCGGCGATTTAAGACCTGTTTTAGATATAAATAGTATTTATAGGTGGGATGGCACTTCTTGGGAGTTGTATCTAGATACTGGAACACTAGATCATACACAGCTTATTAATCAAAATGCAGATGTGTCTTTTCAACATATAACATCGGCAGAGAAGGCTACTTTATTAGGTCAAAATCATACTCATGGTTTTACTTTTTTACCGAGTGATGTTCAAACAGGATTCTTAGCTAAAGACATAAATAAAAATGAGACAATGCTTGATGATGGAGTACCTATCCAGTTATTAACAACTGGAGTACTACCGTCCCCTTTAAGTACAGGTATTACTTATTATACAGTAAATACAACACCTATTTCTATACAGTTATCCACCTCTTTAGGTGGACCTTCTATTGTATTATTGTCACAAGGAACTGGTAGTCATAGTGTTTTTGAGCTACCGCTATTAGAAAGTATAACTGACGCAGGCTCAGGTAAGATCATTGCTGTAGATGAAAGAAAGCAGATACCATCAACTGATGAAAAAGGTGCTTTGGTCGGTTCGGTCGGGACACCATCGGGTATTAACAAGTATGTTACTAACCAAGATGTACGACTAAACACAATAAAGAATCCTTATGTGACGGTAGGCACCGATCCGACTTGTTCTTATGTGGGATCGGATGTAGCAGCTTTTCAAAATGCCTTTGCTGGTGTCACATACATGCCAACCAAATTGGTTGTTGATTCTCCTGGCATTCTTAAAGCACCAAATACATATGAAGATGGTGACCTATTTTTCTTTAAAAGTGCTGGATTGCTACCTACAGGCTTCAGTCTCAATATACCGTATATAGTAAAGTCACCTACACTTACAGATTTTAGGTTAGCTTTACCTTCATCTCCTTTTGATCTTTTAGATATTGAAGATGTTGGTAGCCAATTTGATTTTGTTGCAGCGGATATTGACACCGTAGCAAATACGATCCATATACCGTCGCACGGTCTTATTGACGGTATTGAAGTAGGGTTTATTACCACCGGAACAGTACCCGATGGACTATATAAAAATGCACGTTATTATATAAAGTATATCGATAACAATTATATATCCTTAAGTGTTGCAGTCGGTGGAGATGCTATAGCTTTAACTTCACAGGGTAGTGGTACACACACCATTACGAGTAATTTTGTCGTAGGTAATAATGGATACCTTAAAGCAATAGAGGTATTTCCAGGTAATTATACCATGTATGCCGGACACGTTTTTGAAAACCTAGTCTGGCAACAAGATGAAGGGCTATTATTAGAATGCCGCAGTGGTGGAGCAAACCTTACTTGGGAATGTCTCACAGATGCTTTATCTATTTTGTCAGGTAGAGGAAAGGTAACTGTTCGCGGTTTTACCTTTACTTTAAAAGGCGCTAATACGAGAGGTATTAGCCTTTCACGTAATAATTGCGTAATAGAAAATTGTAATTTTGTTGGTATCACACCCTTGGGACATAACCACAAGGGCATAACAGTAAATGCTGACAATATAACGATAAAAAAATGTAACTTTTCTGGTTATCTATTTGCAAGTATTGATGTATATGGACAGTCATGTCGCATACAAGAATGCAGTTTAAATGCACCGGTAGCCGTTAAAAGCACTGCTGTGGATACACAAATTTATAATAACGTACTTAATACCGCTGTCAGTATAAGTTCTGGAGCTAAAAATACATCACTTATATTTAATCAAATAAAAAGCGGTTTTATCTTATCGGATAATGGCACGGATACGACATACAGGGAAAAGAAAGTAAATGTTCCCGCTTATATAAATAAAAAGAAAACTATCGGTGCAAGTTATGCTGCAGACTATCAAGGAAATACTTCGGCTACTTTCTCTGCCGCACTGAGTGATCCTTATGTAAAAGAACTATATGTGTTACCTGGTACATACAATATAGCATCTACAATAAATGTACCTGCAGGTGTGACTATTTATGGTGCGTCTTTAAGTGACACTACATCTGCCGTCAATTTCACACAAACATCGAACCAACCAATATTTACTTTGAATAAAAAATCAAAGATTGAAAATTTAAATTTAAGCTTTAATCAAGCTATCGCCACTAGCGTAGTAGGCGATCAGGCATATATTAAAAACTGTAAATTTAATTCTCAAGGTTACTACGCTAGTAGTATAACTTCCGATGAAGTTATTATAGAGGATAATGATTTTGTTGGGACTTATGGTTTAAATCTGAGTAATGTAGAAAACTTAACCATAAAAAATAATAGGTTTCAGTGTAACACCGATTCTCTTGTTACAGTGGGATCAAATAGACTTCTGATAAAAAACAATTTTTTTATTGCTGGAGTTACCAGTCTAACTGGCGAAAAACATATAATTGAAGGTAATCATTTTTTAGCAGGCTCGCCTGATAAAAGTTTATCCACAGATAGTATATGGCAAGGTAATTATCCTCATCCTGAAGCAAATAATTATGGTGGTATAGACGTATTGAATATACCAGTGATGAATTTTTTATGTCCCCTAACTCCAGGGGTATCTAAAACACAAATTTTAGGGCTTGGGGTTTTATCTTACTTAAAAACTGCTGACGCTAAAGCAGGTATGTCTTTACTGCCTTTGGCTGGTCACTTGTTACCTACAGGCACATTTGACCTAAAATTACATTGGACTTCTAATTCAGGTAGTGGAAATGTTGTTTGGCAAATAGATGTTACGTTTAAAAACTATAACTCAGGAATTATAGGTACTACTCAGTCTCAAATTGTAATCGCTCCCAGAACGCAATTAGATATACGTGAGGAAGAAGTAGTTACTGTAAATTTTGCTAATGCTTCTAACTATGGTGGTGTTGTGCCAACGCATGTTGCAGTATCTATAAAAAGATTACCTGCTCATGCCTCCGATACTTTGCCCACTGAGGCTTTCTTAGTAAACGCGAATATTCGTCTCAAGAGGTATTAGATGTTTTTTTACGGTTTGAAATCCGAAGCATATTTGACTATGGATATAGAAAGCCTATCTCCTGAAAATTTAAAAGAATTAGCGTATTATTTGTGGTGTTTTTACCCAAATGACGACCAAGTTATGACTTGGCGAAAACTTAAATTATTACCACGCATAGAAAATTTAAGTCCACCTGATACCTTTGAGGAATATGATTTAGATGGATAATGTAAAAATAAAAACATCTGACGTAGCAAGTATTTTAGATACCAAAATCTTGGCGTCTAATAGTCATCCTGCTATATCGGTTTCCCAGTATGATAATTACGATTCCGTTCTAAGCTCCATCGTCAATCATATACCTACCCTTTTAGAAAAACAGGCTTTAGATGCCAGCGTATCTCCGAGTGCTGGTAATGAATATATTACTCAGTCGGCTTTAGGTAATACGCTTGCCGCAAAAATACCGTGGAAAACTATAGGCTTATCAGGAAGTGGAACCGACTTTGAGGGCAACACTGATGCAGTGTTTACTACAGCAATAGCTAGCGGTTATAAGTTCTTCCAAATACGTGAAGGCACTTATACTTTTTCTAGTTCTGTTACTGTACCGGCTAATTGTGTTTTTATAGGGGTATCTCCTGCCGCTACTATTTTAGCTGGTGCCTCTGTTTTTGACCTAAGTGGTGATGAAGTATATTTAGGGTATATGTCAGTATCTAATTTAAGTGTTACTGGCAACAGATGCCATCTTGAGAATATGTTAGTCACACAAAGTCTATTAGCTGATACTGTCAGTGACTTACTTCTATTCGCATGTGCTTTTTCTTCTAGTACCTGTACTTTTGATACGGTAACGGATTCTTTTATCAATAGTTGTCTATTTGATAAAATAGCAACGGACGTACTTAATTTATCTAACTGCACAAATGTATCGGTAACGAGTTGTGTAGTCAAAAACGGTAATTTTAAGATCAATACTTGTGTGAACGTAAAAGCTTTGGCTAGTCATTTTAATGATGGTTTAACTCTTACGGCTAGTCCAACCACGCTACTTCGCGCAAATACGCCTAATACGCTCAATAATGATGCAGATGATTTTCAAGAGTTATTACAATATATAGGATCTCCTGTAATCACAGCTTCGACACCTACTTATTCTAACAACTACGCGGGACCTCCAGGCGAAGACTTGACCTCTAGGGCGTCTGCTTTAGATCTTTTGACACAGTGGAGGTATGAGGAACGCAACTTCCAATTAACATCTACTGGTACAGTTAGCTGGAACCCTACGGTAAATCTTTTAACCTCTACGACAGAGTTGGGACTATATTCCTCACACCGTTCTAGTTATTGGGTTATACCCGATTTATCTGTAACAATTGCATCCAATACAGCACTTTATTATGTGTTAGACAGAAATCTCAATAATACACCGGTTACATTAACTCCCCAGACTGCGGCACTTGGATCAATACCTAATAATTCATCTAACAGGCAGGTGTGGGTTTTAGCTTTCTGTGTCGGTAATACTTTGTTTTGGCGTGGCGGTGGAGGTACAAGATTTCCAGCCACAACAGGTAATACAGGTGAATATTTCATAGATGGAACTTCTAAAAGCTTGATCGACTATATTGGAGCCAATGACTATAACGATTCTAATCCTTATTACAGTAATAATTTTGTTGGAATTGAAGGCGAAAGTTTAACTGTAAGGCTTGGTAAAACCGATACGTTAATAAAACGACTTTTTGAATACAGTAATGTATCTGTGTATTTACAGAATGATGGATATATAGAACTAGAAGGAGCTTATGAAGTTTCTTTAATTGGTACGCTTTTAATTTCTCTACCCCATGTAGCAGGAAGAATATACTGCAATAGTAATTCATGGTCTTTAAATGATGGTGAATTAGTTTACCTTACATATAATCAAGGGGACCTTGCGGGATCTGATACTGCAATAACATCAAGTACCGTTGCGACTACAGTACCGCTGCCAAACAATTATCCTGGGGATGGTTTAGGTAAAACCAAGTATTTCGTTTTAGCTAGACGTAAAGGAACGTCAGTTATCCTTTGGGATGGCACAGTAATGCCTCTTGGCGGTCGCTACCCCATTCCTGAGAATATACTGGTTGTTCCAACCTCTGCACCTATGACTCTTACAGACAACGTACAATGGGACGGTTCCAACTTGCTTTGGGAAAGCCTCGCAGTAGCGACCAGCACTGGAGCATCTATTGACAGAAATCGTTTCCCTGATCAAACCGCTGCTTCAGCAGATCTAACCGACTTAGCAGAGGGTGAAGGCATTGTTATAACACACTCTTGGAATAACGGTGCCGCAGGTTATGCTAGCTTAGAAAAAATTACTCTACCGGCAGGTGGATTGTTGCAAAATCAATTCTTATGGGCTTATAGACGAAGCGGCAAAATAATTTTGCCTTGACGATCTTGAGTTAAGAAGGAAACATGAGGGAAAGGCTATAACGTGAGTATCTCTGAAATTTGGTCAGGTTTTGTTCATGAGACAGTACCCCTATGGTTGCTTATTACTATCTTTATTCTTTGGTTTATTGATGTAAACTTTAGAAAGTAAAATTATTAATTTGTGAGGGCGGCAGTGTTAAATGTTAACGGCAGAGTGTCTATGTTGAATGTTGATAACACAAAGGTGACTGTAGTTGATGAGTGGGTTAGTATAAATGCACTGTGTAAAGCCCTTAAAATTTATTACCCTCGACAAAGAGAAAAAGCAAAAGCTAAGTATGCAACTATAATGAAGCGAATGCCCAAATTAGGGTACAAGCAGGGATCAAACATATCCCCGACCAGCATACAAAGGTGCATTTCTATGCCTGATGCATTAGACTTTATCTCAAATAAAGGTGTATGGAAAAGACCACGTAAACAATTGTCGTATGCGATGGAAGGTCAAAGTTTTACGGCATAGACTTCAAAGATTATATTGAAATCAAAGGAGTATATTACGTGGCACTTCAAACTTTACAACGATTTATTACTGGTCTAACGGTATTTGATACCTACACTGGTAAGACCGGTACTATTTCACAAATGAACCTTGACTTGGCGGCTACAAACCCCTTTGCGGTGCCTTATGTCGGTCCTTATTTTCTGGTGCTGTTTGCCGACACTACCACACAGCTTTTTACCGTAAGCGGTAACAGAATCGACATGACTACTGGCGTACCGACTACTGGTGTTACACTACTTACCCAGAATGAAAAGATCACCTTGATGGGTGTAGGCTATCCTGCAACAAGTTAAAACTTGACTAGTGTTGTATCTTGTCTACTATGGCACTCCCTTTCTCTCTTTTCCTCTCTCGCTTTTAGGAGCATACAGACATGGATGAAGCACAAAAAAAGGCATTCCTAAAACAATTCTACGGGACAGGGGGTAGTGTGCTCAAAGCTGCTCTCGGTGAGAATGATGAAGAAAAAAAGAAAATAGAGCGGAAAAAAAATCATGTAGACAAAAGTGAATTGCTTGCTTTGAGCAAAATTTTTTCTCAAAAAGACGACTAATCGTTTACAATATTTTTTTCCGCATTTAGATTTAATTAAACCTATCAGGAGATCTAAATGCCGGAACCTCTCTTGTCTTTAATGGACAAACGTGCCAACCTTGTTGTCCAGCTCAATTCTTATAGAAAAAAATCTATTTTTTTTAGAGCTTGTTTATTTTATAAAATAAAAAAAACAAGCAATATTTTAAAAGAAATAGATGATCTTATGCGTAATTCCAGAAAAATACTCATGAAAGATATTTTTACTTGGGGGGTAAAATGATCAACTTAGGATTTGCCGATCCTAAATTTGTAATTCTTACCGAAGACGAAATTTTTTTAGCCGATGAAATACCTGAAGAAATCTTAGAATCAGAAGGAGTACGTGTAGTCAATCTTGAAGACTATACATATACTACTTTGCCTAGTTTAGAATTCAAACCTATAGATAAAGTCGTTTGACTTGTAAAAATATAGTATCCTTGTCGAAATTATTTCTAGGAAAAAAATGAAAAAATTATTAGTAATAGTTCCCACTAGGGAAAGAGAAGTTAAAATTTTACATTTTTTTGAAGCATTCAAAAATAATTCTGTATTAGCAGATCTATGTTTAGGTCTTGATGAAGATGACGCTCATAAATACCCTAAATTTGATAATTTGCCGAGTGGTGATATAATATATGAAATATTACCCAGACAGGGTGTAAACGGGACGCTAAATAATTTAGCTAAAAAGTATTGTGAATCCTATGAATATATAGGATTTTTAGGTGATGATAATTGGGTGAGAACACATGGCTGGGATGAAAAATTAATAAACTCTATTGAAGATTTACCTTACGGTATAGCCTACGGTAACGATCTTATCCAAGAAGACAAAATACCCACCACCGTAATTATGAATTCTAATATAATACGCACTCTCGGCTTTATGGCTCCACCGAAAATTAAACATATGTATATTGATAACTTTTGGAAAGATTTGGGTCTTGGCTTAAACTCGCTACGCTATTTGCCTGATGTAATAATTGAACATATGCATTTTAGTAAAAATAAAGCTCCTATAGATAATATGTATATATTTACAAATAATAGTGAAGCTTTTTTAAGAGACCAAAAAGAGTATAGTAAATATATAGCAGAGGAATTTTCTCAGGATTTAACGAAATTTGTATCTAAACCAGTCGTTTGAGAACAGTCAGACCATTATTATTTATATATATTTTTTCTATGTACCATTCTTTATGTACATCTAAAAATTCATCAATAGCAAACCAAAGACCTTTTTTTATGTCTTCTTCGCTATACCCCGTCTCTTGACTTATTTTAAGTATATCTTGTTTTTTTCTTACATTTTCTCCTGTAAGTCTATCAATCTCAGTATCATGCAAGATAATATATTTTTTTACTTTGGAATGATGTTAACGAAGTATAGTGGTAGACAAGGTCTGAAACACCCGACAGCACGTAATGTTGACTTACTAATTTTAAAAACTTTGTGTGGAACATTCTGCTACCCATAAAGCCATGTTCACCAAGTAATGCAGATATGTGTTTTGATCAGAGAGCTACCTTCGGCATGGATTGCCATGGAGAACAACTTAGATAGCTTATCTACAATCGGCTTCACAGGTCGTAAAATCAATTAGGTTAGTAGTTAAAACTAAGTATTTAGAAAACTAATAACTAAAAAATAAACTCGCCGATACAGTTATTATTTAAAAAATAATTATAAGTAAATAGGCGGTGTTAAATTCAAATGTTTTTATCCAAGGCATTCCCCAATTCTCTTTTTAGCTATTTTAAAATAGGCATCGTCTTTTTCGATGCCGATAAAGAGCCTGCCAGTATCGAGACAGGCAACACCAGTGGAACCCGATCCCATGACGTTATCAAGGACAATCTCGCCCTCGTTTGTATATGTGCGGATTAAATATTCAAGTAAGGCGACGGGCTTTTGGGTTGGATGCAATCCAGCTTCACCCTTATTACAGTTAGCAAACTGAATAACACTTCTTGGATAAGTTTTATTTATTGGTATTTTTCTTGGACTATCTTGAACAGATTTACCATATGTCTCCGGTTGTCGCCCTCTTTGTGGCGGTCTTATATTTTCTTTTTTTTTATCAATAATCTGCGGATTATATTTCAACAAACTTCTATAAAAAACGCTTATTATTTCGTGTTGGCGCAATGGCTGAATTTTTGCATTTAAATGACCTGTTGATTGTGTTTTATGCCATATCCAATCGTATCTATAATTTTTAATTTGGCTCATTCGGAGGTAGCTGCTGAATGGCTCAGATCCAAACAACACTATTGCACCATTAGCCTTAATCACGCGCCAGTAATGCTTCCACAATGGATCAAACGGAATAATAACGTCCCACTTGCAAGTTTAATGCACGGCGATTGCCTTGAGCGCATGAGCGAAATACCGGATGGCTCGGTTGACATGATCTTAGCTGATCTGCCGTATGGCACTACAGCTTACGTTAGTCATAGTCGGTTAACTCCGTTATAGTAACGATACGTTTAAAACAGATATACTTAACAGTAAAAAAGGTACACCTGCCCTACACAAAATTCGGGCAGAAAACCAACAGAGGCGGATATCTTTTTTAGAAACGAGCGGTACATCAAACACGCCCTTTTCTGAGCTTCTCTCTTAGCTCGTCTGAGCACTGAATTTTAGCGGGGTCATCGACGTAGATCTTATCTTCTACGTTTAAGTCGTCGGGCAAAGAGGTGATCTTAGTGCGTCGGAGATATAAATTCCCACCGACCTTAAGCCCTGCGGGCAACGAGGTGATAGGAGTGTCACGGAGATATAAATCCCCACCGACCTTAAGCCCTGCGGGCAAAGAGGTGATAGGAGTGCCTTCGAGATATAAATACCTACCCACCGTGAGCCCTGCGGGCAACGAGGTGATAGGAGTGTCACGGAGATTTAAACTCCCACCGACCTTAAGCCCTGCGGGCAAAGAGGTGATAGGAGTGTCACGGAGATTTAAAAACCCATCGACTTTAAGCCCTGCGGGCAACGAGGTGATCTTAGTGCCTTCGAGATTTAAATCCCCACCGACCTTCAGCCCTGCGGGCAAAGAGGTGATCTTAGTGCCTCGGAGAGATAAACCCCCACCCACCGTGAGCCCTGCGGGCAAAGAGGTGATAGGAGTGCCTTCGAGATATAAATACCCACCCACCGTGAGCCCTGCGGGCAACGAGGTGATAGGAGTGCCGTAGAGATTTAAATCCCCACCGACCTTAAGCCCTGCGGGCAAAGAGGTGATAGGAGTGTCACGGAGATTTAAAAACCCATCGACTTTAAGCCCTGCGGGCAACTCGGTGATCTTAGTGCCTTCGAGATATAAATACCTACCCACCGTGAGCCCTGCGGGCAACGAGGTGATAGGAGTGTCACGGAGATTTAAACTCCCACCGACCTTAAGCCCTGCGGGCAAAGAGGTGATCTTAGTGTAGCCGAGATCTAAATCCCCACTTACTTTTAGGTTTTCTGGTAGGTTATTCACGTCATATTTTTTACCGTCGATGGTAACTAGATGAGCGGCATTTTCTACTTTAAAATTAGGAATTTTAAGTTCTGCTGGAACCGCGCTATGGTCTTCGTCTAGCACGTCCCAGTAGGTTTTCTTACCTTTAGAGTCTACTAAAAGAGCAATCTTAGCCCACGTGTTCTCTCGCGTATTAAGAGTCTTAGACAAAAGATAGTAGATATTGTTTGTGTCACTGTAGCTATTGTACTGCCTTCCGTCAGCTTCTGTGATGCACCACTTCGTATCTGCACCGTAAGCCATAGCAGCTTTATGCGACGTGATCTCGTAAACTCGCCAGCCTTCGTTCTCAGCGATCAGCTTGGCTCCCCCTCTTTTTATCTCGCTCTTGGTTTTTACTTCACTGAGCTTATCAACTGCCTCTTGGAACTCTTTGAAAGACTTCTTTCCCCAGAGGTCAATATTCTTCTCGTCACCAGAGAGCTTGTTCTTGTCTCTTAGAGCTTTGAACTTAGCAAACATGAAGCTTCTTTCTTAGTTCGTTGGAGCACTTAATTTTAGAGTTTTCTGAGCTTCTCTCTTAGCTCGTCTGAGCACTGAATTTTAGCGGGGTCATCGACGAAGATCCTATCTTCTACTTTTAAGTCGTTGGGCAACTCGGTGATCTTAGTGCCGCCGAGAAATAAACTCCCATCGACCTGAAGCCCTGCGGGCAACGAGGTGATAGGAGTGCCTTTGAGATTTAAATCCCCACCGACCTTAAGCCCTGCGGGCAACGAGGTGATCTTAGTGCGTCGGAGATTTAAATCCCCACCGACCTTAAGCCCTGCGGGCAAAGAGGTGATGGGAGTGTCACTGAGATATAAACTCCCATCGACCTGAAGCCCTGCGGGCAAAGAGGTGATAGGAGTGTCACTGAGATATAAACTCCCACCGACCTTAAGCCCTGCGGGCAACTCGGTGATCTTAGTGTCTTGTAGATATAAATCCCCACGGACCGTGAGCCCTGCGGGCAACGAGGTGATCTTAGTGCCACTGAGATATAAATACCCACCGACCTCAAGCCCTGCGGGCAAAGAGGTGATAGGAGTGCCTTTGAGATTTAAATCCCCACCGACCTTAAGCCCTGCGGGCAACGAGGTGATCTTAGTGTAGCTGAGATCTAAACTCCCACCGACCTTAAGCCCTGCGGGCAACGAGGTGATCTTAGTGTCTTGTAGATATAAATCCCCACTTACTTTTAGGTTTTCTGGTAATTTCAGCACGTCATATTTTTTACCGTCGATGGTAACTAGATGAACGGCTTTTTCTACTTTAAACTTAGGTAT
>Ga0315285_10000277_pt1 | contig 52187 bp, 46 predicted proteins | sample YL17G09_36_MG_FD_203698 | JGI IMG/M metagenome (GOLD analysis project Ga0315285, IMG submission 203698) | Sediment microbial communities from Yellowstone Lake, YNP, Wyoming, USA - YL17G09_36 | ecosystem: Environmental > Aquatic > Freshwater > Lake > Sediment | place: USA: Wyoming | collected... | reverse complement strand
TACCGTCGTGGCGATTCGGGCGATCAGCTCTGGACTGAACTCGCGCCCACATACCCGCATGCCCCGCTATATACCACCACGAACCCCCAGTGTCAAGTGTGTCCCGTTGCCAGCCCATCGAGGGAGAGGGGCACAATTCTTGATTCCCTCTCCCCCCCGTGGGAGAGGGCAAGGGTGAGGGGGCCGTTCCGACGTGCGAAGCGACTTCACGAATGATCCGGGTTAGGAACCAGCCCATCGCTATCCACCGAGGCACGAATGCGCTCGAGAAGCTCTGGCGGCAGGAATTCCGGGCGGTCCAGGATGTATTCGGGATACACCGGCAACCGCTGCCGCAACACGAACCCGCGAGATTCTGTGACCGCCTGCAGCTCCGCCAGATGCGGCCAGGGAGCCTCCGGATTGATGAAGTCTCGGGTGAGGGGCGAGATCCCACCCCAATCGTTGATCCCCGCATCCAGCAGGCGACCGTAGTCCTGCGTCAGGTTGGGCGGAGCCTGAACGTTCATCGACGGGCCCAGGATCAGCCGGGCCACGGCGACGGTCCGCAGCATCTCCTCCAGCGTCGGCTCCGGCTGGTCGCCCATGGGGATGGTCGGCTTCACCCGGAAGTTCTGGATGATGACCTCCTGGATGTGGCCGAACCGTTCGTGCAGGGCGCGGATGGCCAGCAGAGAATCCACCCGCTCTTCGCCTGTCTCGCCGATGCCGACGAGGATGCCGGTCGTGAATGGAATCCTCAAGCGCCCGGCCAGTTCCATGACGCGGAGGCGCGCCCGCGGATGCTTGGTCACGGCTCCGTGGTGCGGCCCCCCAGCCTGCAGCAGCCGGGGACTGGCCGATTCCAGCATGAGGCCCATGCTCGCGCTCACGGGCTTCAGGGCACGGAGGTCTGGCTCGCCCATCAGGCCCGGATTGGCGTGGGGAAGGAGCGGAGAGCGCGTGAGGACTAGCCTGCAGGCGGCGCCGAGGTACTCCAGTGTCCGCCGGTAGCCTAACCCTTGCAGGATTGCCCGCGCCTCGGGAAACACGGCCTCGGGCGCGTCCCCCAGGCTGAAGAGCGCCTCGGTGCAACCGAGTCGGGCACCCTCCTCGACCACCTCCAAAACCTGCTCCGGCATCATGAACCAGCCATCGGGATCCCCCGGATTCCGCCGGAACGTACAGTAGCCACAGCGGTCCCGGCAGAGGTTCGTCAGGGGCAGGAAGACCTTGCGGGAATAGGTGATGGTTTTCCCCTTCCCTCGGTTCCGCAGGGCCGCCGCAGCCGCAAGCAGCGGCGGGAGCGGCGCCGCGGGATCGAGAAGGGCGATCGCCGTCTCGCGCGAGAGTCCGCGCCCGGCCGCATCCAGCGCGACAGCCAACTGGCGGCCATGTAGCGAAACTGCTGGGGACACGCCTCACCCCCTGGTAGAGCGTCTGTTCGAGAAGGGTGCTCATCTTACTTCACTTCAAGAGAATTCGGAATAGGCAGGCTTGCAAGGGCGTGGGGTTATCCGCTGGACCACGCCACCCCAACTCTCGCCCGACCTCCCAGGACGACTGGCAGAGGCCGGACGGCCGGCGGAACGGCAGCAGAGTTTCGGAGGGCTCAGGCCTTGATGCTGCCCGCGGTGAGGCCGGAGATGTAGCCTTGATCCGAGATGCTTCACCACCAGGGCATCAGGCATGCCTGGGACTCATCAGTGCGAACCGGCAGAGCATCCCAACATTTCAACACCCCAAGCCGTCGCGGTTGCGTCCGCCCACCGCGAGGCAGAACGCTGAGATGTCCGGTGGCGAAATCCCCCCATTCCCCCCTTTGCCAAAGGGGGGAACGGGGGGATTTGTTTGCCAAAGGAGAGCGAGGGGGGATTTGCGGGAGAGGGAGCAGGACTGAGCGCCATCGTATTCTTGGGGCGCAGCAACAGGTATCCTCTTCGGCCCCTGGTGTTCGTGGTGTCTTGGTGGTGTAATGTCGGCTGAGATTCAGTTTGTTCCCCCATCCCCGACCAAGAAGAAGGGGGCCCAGGCGAAGGGGTGGGCGAAGTAGGCGGTGGGGCCCTGCGCCTGCGCCATCAGGGCCAGCGTCCCCTGGCGGAGCGCCTCGGCGCGCGGCATGGCCTTGTCCCGGGCATGGCGCCGAAAGACTTCGGTCATGAGGGCCTCGGTGGCTCGGTCCTCCACGCTCCAGTGCGACACGAGGAGCGATCGGGCCCCCGCGAAGAAGAACGCCCGGGCCAGCCCCGCCAGGCCCTCGCCACTGCCATCGCCAGCGGCGGTGTTGCAGGCCGAGAGAATCACCCAGTCGGTATTCGGCAGCCTCAGTCCCAGGACATCCTCCAGGGCCAGGAGCCCGTCATCCTGCTCGCTCGGCGTGGTGGGCGGCGTCAGCACTAATGCCGGTTGGGTCAGGCCCTTCAGTTCCCCGGCGAGGAGCCCATGGGTGGCAAAGCTGAGGACCTGGGCCTGGCCGAGCCGGCCCGTCGTGTTGAGCTGCCGGACGACGGGCTTGGTCGCCTGGCTGCCCAGGTAGAGCGCTTTCGTTGGATCAGCCCCCAGGGCCGTGGCCACGGCCTTCAGCTCCTCCCGCGTCCCCGGCAAGCGGTTCAGCCTCCGCAGTTCCTCCACGGGCACGCCCACTCCCCGCGCCGCCAGCATGGCTCCCCCGCGTTTCCGCCCGCCACCCCGCAAGAGCGGATCCCCAAACCCAATGAAGGGTTCGACCACAGTCCCCTTGGCATGGGCGATCCGCCGGAGCGCGCGCAGCGAGGTCGCGGAGGGGAGCACCGTGATCGCGTACTCCTTCGCCAGCCAGGAGAGCTTTGCGTAGGCCGCCAGCTCTTCCGGTGCGGGGCTGAGCTGCTTGGCGTACAGTTCCGCCAGGCTCTGGTACGCCTCCGCGTCTGTTCGGGTGACCAGGACCCCGAATGGGAGGGGGAGCAAGATCTCATCCGGCACCACCAGGAGGTGCTTCACCCCAGTCAGATGCTGCCGCAATGGAGCCAAGAGCAGGGTGTATAGCTCATGCGAGCCAGCAACATCGAAGGGCAGGAATCGCCCCGTCGCCAGATCAGGGTTCAGGCTCTGGTCGAGGCTCTTCCGCACCCGCTCGATCAACTTGACCAGCTCCGCCCGCTTGATCTCGATATCTCGGTACACGGGCGGCTGCCCCGGCCGTAGCAGCCACACGAGCACCCGGTCAGCGAGTGTGAAATAGCTCAGCAGGGCCTCGTCCGGTCGCACCAGTTGCCCGACCGCTGCTGCATCAATCGGCTCGGGCGCCGCCAGCTCCCCGTACCTCGGAAAGGCTTTGAGCAGCCGCTCGCTGGCCTCGGCCAGTTCCCCGTCCGTCTCCTGAACCTGTTGCTGGAGCGCCCCCAGGCGCGTGGCATTTCGTTGCGCCGTGGGCTTCCCGTACTCATCGGTGAGCTGCTTCCGCACCGTCTGCCGGCGATCCCGCAGCTCTTGCACCTGCCGCGCAAGCTGAGCGGTCGCCGGGTCTCCGGCGGCCGCCCGCGCCCCCGCCCTGGCCAGGGCTGCCTGGGCCGCCCCACCCCGCGTCTGCTCCGCCACGACGAATGCATCCAACGCCGCCGGGGCCCCGCCCGGATCGAGGGTAGGATCGCGAGCAATTGTGGCGAGGAGCGCGGTATAGACGTGAAGCCCGCCGGATTCCTGCCTCAGGAAGCTGCGGTGGGCCTCCTCATCCAGGTCAATATTGGCTCGGCCCACGGCGAGATGGATGCGCCGCGCCCTTTCATAGAGCGGGCGAGCCCGGGCAGCCTGGCGTTGCCCAGCCAGGAGATGGGCCAGGTTGTTCAGGCTCGTGGCCACGTCGGGATGCTCGGGCCCCAGGGCCTTCTCCCGAATCGCCAGGGCGCGCCGAAGGAGTGGCACCGCTTGGGAGAATTTCCCAGCGTGGTACAGGGCGACAGCCTCTTGGTTCAGTCGCGTGGCTTCAGCAAGCGCAGCCCTGTCCTCAGAGGACTGCGGGAGCGCCCTCGACGGCGCGAGGGCAAGAACCAGCATCACTAAACACGCAAGGCTCAGTAAGAGGCGGCGGTGCCCGATTCGCTGCTTTGCAGGGCAAACTCGCTGTACCTCGGCGTATTTCCGACCTGCGCTCATGGCCTCACCTCCCCCAGCGCCCTGCCGAGTGAAAGGACGTGCGCGGCCGTGCACCCGCCATCCTGTGCGCAGAGTACCAGGTCACGCTGGAGGCGCAAGCGGAGCAGTGCGTGGGCGACCGGATCGCTTCCATCGGCCGGCAAGCGGGTTTCGGCGATGTTGACGAACGCCGCACCCTGAGTTTCCTCGATGCGGCGGGATTCTCGCAGATGCTGAAGGGCGTCCTCGACGCGGCCAAATCGTGCGTGCCAGATGCCCAGCGCAGCATGCGCGAAGGCCGTATTGGGATGTTCCGCCCCGTACACTGTCTGCGCCTCCTGGAGCGCGCGCTGATAGTGATCGAGGGCGCCGGTCGTGTCCCCACGCACCTCCGCCCGCAGGCCTGCCGTGACGTGGGCTGCCGGCGCCACCGGAGAGGGCGGAATCCCGACTTCTGCCGTGCGGCGCACCGGCTCACCGGGAAGCGCACAAGAGAGGAGCAGAGGCGCCAGGGCGCACATCACCATCGCCCGCGCCCAGGTCTTGGAATTGTCCCGCTTTGCATACGGGTCTGCAAAGCCGATCATGTCGCTTTCTTGCGCTCACGAATGAGCCCCCTCAACCTCCCCTTCTCCCCCGGCGGGGGAGAAGAACGGGACGAGGGGCTGATTAGGGGGGTCAGGCAGTCCTCTTGCCTTTTCGAAAGGCACACCCCCATGCACCGGCCGTAGAGCGCCCGGCGAACCTACCCAAGACAACGCCGTCCAGCAGACAAGTCTATCGGTTAATCGAGAGACCACCGTCGTTGGGCTTCCTCGTAAACCTCCTTTCGGTGTCGAATCGCCCAAACGGTAACAGTATCCCGCTGGATTTCAAAGACGACCCGATAGTCACCGACCCGCAGCTTCCATAAACCCATGAGGGACTGGCGAAGCCGCGTTCCGTAGCGTGTCGGGTTCGTCATGAGTCTCTTTTCGATGGCCCGGAGAATCCGCCGATGGATGTTTCCAGGGATCTTGGGGAAGTCCTCACCATGGACCTCCGGTCGGTACTCGACAGTGTAGTCGGGCATCCCTATTTGATCTTGAGTCGCCGCTTCAGTTCCGCATGTGAGATTGAAGGCGCTCTGTTCCTGCGGCGCCTCGCCACAATCGCCTCGAGCCCTGCATCCTCGCTGAGCTCCAGCGCCTCAAGAAGAAGGTCCCTCGCTTTTTGTGAGAGCGACATCTTGTCCCTTTTCGCCAAGGCAGCAAGGGCGTCGTAAATCGGCTGCTCCACCACGGCAGAGATTCTCGGCAACGTACTCGGCATTTCTACCTATCCTCCCTTTTCCAGTAGTTTCGCACTTCTGCGACACCCTGTCAATTCGGTATACGCGCAAGCACCTGACTACCCTACGCAGCCAAAAGGGGCGCGAGATCAGATCTCTTGAGTGGGGCGAGGCCAAGCTCACGAAGCACGCGGTTCAGGGCGCTCAAGTTGACCTTGCTCGGCGCCGTGATCTCGATCCCGATCGGCTGTCCGGCACGGCCTAAGTCTATGATCAGTCCCGGTTCAACCCGCCGTGTCTTGAAGCTCTTCTGTCCAGGACGACGCGGCAGGTAGTAGTACGCAGCGAGTGGTGCCCCCCGACGGAAAGTAACTTCCAGGTAAGGCTCCTTCATCCTATTCTTCCTCCCCCGGGTAGGCAGTGATGACCACCAAGAGCTTCGCTGCCCAATCCGGCTCTACGACTGCCTCCCACCGCTTCCTCCGATGGCGGGTTACGATCCTCCACCTCCCTTGGACCACGTCTCGCCGATAGGTGCTTGCGCGTTGGAGCATGTGGCGCAAATCCACTTCGGAGAACCTTCGATCCTCCATGCGCTTGAGGAGGTGAGGGCTCAGTTCCAACTCCCATTCCCACCACGGGGGCCATCGTTTTCTCGTCAGGATTCCGCCTCCCTTGAAGTTCTCCTTGGCAAATTTCCGGTGGTGATCCGTTCCAGTCGCTCCGGCAGGCCACCCATGACTGCTTCATATACCGGTCTCCGAGGAGTGTCAAGACTTCCAGGGCCTGGTTAGCCCTCAGGCCTAGGCAGTCATCCCTCGACTCTACGGGATCGTCCACACTCGGATTGGCCTACGGGACCTGGGGTCTCGGAGTTGCAGGGCTGAGGGATGACCAGCAACTTAATGCTTGACCCAGGCCTCCTCCGCCTGCAACGCACGGTGGCGGGCGGGGATGACGACGCGGTAAACCTTCTCCGGCGGGCGTACCTCCCCGTTTACTTCCAGAAGCCGCGAGACCGGGACGCCGAACAGACGCTCGTTCTCCTCGAGCACCGGCCGGATCAGTTCCCAGTGGAGAGTCTCGAAGGTCCCGAACTGGCCACCGTTGAGTTGGTCCTCGCCGACTTTCCCTTGAGGATCCCTGATGAAGACGGCGCCTCCTGAGGCAAGGGAGAAGAGGTTGCCTCCCGGGTATGGGAAGTCGAGGTCCGTCAGACGGCCGTCGGGGCCGAATGCCACTCCATTCAGGATCACGAACCCACCTCCGTTGAGCGGGTCGCCAGCCATGAAGCTCTCGGCCAGGTAATCCAGGCAGGTGCCGTTGATCACCACCCGCGGGCGGCCCACCGCATTGATCAAGGGCCGGCCCGCGGCATTCCCCAGGACGAACGCCTCCCCGCCTTTGGCGGCATACATGAAGGTCTGGCCCACGTCGCCGTGGACGACCAGCTTCCCCGCTTTCATGATCTGCGCCAGTTGATCCTGCGCCGTGCCGTGCATCACGACCTCGGCACCGTCGATTCCAGACCCTAGGTAATCACCGGAGGAGCCATAGACGTCGATCCGCACCCCGGTGGTCCCGGGGCCGAGACCGACGGCGATGAAGCGATGCCCCTGTGCTCGCGCGACCACCAGACGCCGGAATCCGCGGTGGACCAGGCGGACCATCTCTCGGGCCAACGAGGCCGGCCCATCCGGTGCAAATCCGGAGGCGTCCAGTACCAACACCTGGGCTGCGTCACCGGGCTCCGGCATGGTGCGCCCGTGGGCGTGAAAGGCGAACCCCGGCGAGGGCGCCATCCGAATGGCGTCGAAGATCTGGGACAGCCCGTCATCGAACAGGGAGAGCAGGCAGCTGCGACGCAGGCCTCCCGTCGGACAGCGGCGGTCTATCAAGAGCGTGAGCGTCTCCAGCGCGTGGCGGCGCCCGGCGTCCTCCCCGAGCCGACCGGTGAGTTCACCTCGGAACGCCAGGACCTGCTCGTAGGTCCAGGAAGGAAGTTGTTCCACAACCCGGGAAAGCACCTCCTGAGGGCTGCCCTCGATGGGCGGCGGAGGTGTCCGCTCTCTCCACGACTCGCGGGCGCCCTCCGCCGGGAAGGCACGGGAGGTGGCGCGGCGGTAGGGATGGGCACGCTCTCCGACCTCGACCGGGCGACCGAACTTGTCGGTGCAGACCAGGCGGCCCTCGCCCCGCTCGTCGCGGGTGACGGTGAAGACGAAGGCGCCGCCGTCGGTGTGACTTCCCCCGCGTGCGTTCCAGGCCCGATCCGGACGGGACCAGAAGCGCGGATCCTCAGCGGCCAGGCTTTCCAGCGCCGCGTCGATCGCCTGCCGCTCCGAGGCGGCGAAGCCGATGGCGGGCTGGCCCGGCCCGCCGTCCTGAAGGGCGAAGACCTGTGGACGCAGCATGCTGGTGTCGGTGATCCCGATCAACCGCGCAAGGCGCGGTCCGCCCCCGTCCTTCGCCGACTGGGCGATCAGGAAGAACCACGGGCCATCCGGCGACCCGTGCATGTGGACGGTTTGCAGCATGCGGTAGATCTCGCGCTTGTCCGCGGGGAGCATGGCGAAGTCGCGCTCCGTCGTGGGGGCCAGCGCCTCGATCACATACTCCAGCGGATAGCCGTACGTCCGATGCAACAGGTCGAACATCAGGACGGAGACCTCGGTGTCGGTGAGAAACAGCGGGTGGATGTTCCGCTGCGCCAGGTAGGTGCATACCGAAGCGTAATTGGCGAAGTCCCCGTTGTGCACCAGGGCCTCGTGCAGCCCGACGAATGGATGGGCGCCCCCAGGGTGCCATACCCGCCCTTTGGTGGGATAGCGGTGATGCCCGATCCACACCCGCGCATGGACGTCCCGCAGCACGTAGGTTCGGATCACGTCGTCCCCGTAGCCGACCATCTTGAGGACGAGGAGATCCTTGCCGTGGGACAGGACGAAGGCGCGCTTCTCGCCAAGCGAGGTGTAGAAGGCGGTGTTCAGCCGGTAGCTGTTCTGGTAGACGAATTCATCCTCGATGACGTCCGCGGGCAGCCCGGACAGCTGGTGGTCCGAGGCAAAGGCCTCGGCCGCATCCGGGCGTACGCGGATGAAGTAGGCGACGACCTCTGGCGGCTGGATCGGCAGTCCCGACGCCTCCTCCCTGGGGAGGCGCACCACGTGGTCCACGCTGAAGGACGGGCCGATGTGGTCCCGCTCGACAGTCGAGCGCGCGGAGGGATCGAGGTAGGCGATGGCCAGCAGGTAATCGTCTCGCAGGATCTTGTGCGTGACGCCGAACTCCTCGGGCGCGAGGCCCACCAGTGCCACCCCGCCCCCTTTGCCGTTGCCGCGGTTGCGCATCTGGTCGAGGGCCCGGAGCAAGTGGCGGCCCGCCACGGGCTCGCTGCAGGCGATCCCGATGACGCCGCAGCCCCCCTCAGCCTCTGCCTTGCGCAGAGGAAACCCTAGTTGAAACGTCGCGCCGAGATGCCGCCGGGAGGCGATCACCCGCTCGATTCTCTCACGCTGTGGCATCCCATCCTCGCGAGACACGTCCCAGCCCTGCCCGCTTACGCCATGGCGCCAGCAGGCTTTCGGTACATCAGCACATCGGTCCGGCCCCGCAGCGCGCGCACGCTGGGAAGCCCCAGGCGGCGCAGCAGGTCGCGCAGTTGAGCCTGGAACGAGGCGTACACGTTGCTGATGCGGTCGGCGCCCCAGGCCGGTTCGATCAGCAGAGAAAGCTCCGGATCGGTCGTCGTGATCCCATAGGGACAGCCGCGGCCCCGCTCGCAGTTCGAGCATCGGGTGCAGCCCAGGGCCACGAGTTCCGTTGTGCCCAGCACGCACCCATCGGCACCCAGGGCGATGGCCTTGGCGATGTCATGGGCGGTGCGGATACCGCCGCTCGCCATGACGACGATCTCGTCGCGCACCCCCTCGGCCACGAGGTACCGATGGACCTTGGGAATCGCGTACTCGATCGGCATGGCGATGTCCTTCTTGGCCACCTCGGGCGCGGCGCCGGTCCCTCCGTAGGATCCGTCGATCTGCAGGATGTGGGCCCCGGCGTAATAGCTCCCCACTGCCACCATGTCGATGTCGGTCGGGGTCGAGACTTTGACCGAGACCAGCGCCTGGGGGTTCACCGTTTTGACCCAGTCCACGTGCTTGCGATGATCCTCGACCGAATAGACGCTGTGAAACGGGAAGGGCGAAAACAGGCTCACCCAGGGAACCGCCTCGCGCATCTTGGCCACCGCCACCGTGGTCTTGTCGCCGAGCAGATGCCCGCCCAGGCCGGGCTTTGCCCCCTGGGCGTACTTGAACTCCACGATTCGAGCGAACTGGATGGTCTCTTCCCGGACGCCGAACATGCCCGTGGCGATCTGAGTGATCACATGGTCCCGGTACGGGATCAGCGCTTCCGGATACCCGCCCTCGCCGGTGCAGGTGAACGTCTGCCAGCGCTGCGCTGCCATCGCTCGCGCCACCATCACCTGTTCGCTGACAGAGCCAAACGACATCCCCGCCCCGTACCATGGAACGGGGATGTCGATCTTCGGATCATAGGGGCGGCGGTTGAGCGGCAGGCTGAGATCGATCGGCGTTTCGGCAGGAAGCCATTCCGACTCGGGAAGGAACCGGAACTCCAGCCGGTCGAATCCGCCACCGGAGGCGCCGATCCGGCACTCCCATCGGTCACCGGGAGGCAGGCCCGTCTCAGCTTGCGTCCAGGTTGAAAGGATCAGATCGGCGGTCCAGCGCCGGTCCCCGAGAGCCGGGGGCGGGGAATCCTTCCCTGGCCAGTCGTGGAATCCCCGACGCAGCGCCGCCGAATGCCGCTCGGTGATCAAGGCTTGCGAGGGATTTTCCTCGGACGATGCCACCATCCTACCCCTCGAATCCCGCAACGCCGGTGAAGGCCTCGCGCTCCAGGTCCTCATGAAACATGGCTCGCCCCAGTTCCCCGCGCAGCCTTTGCACCTCGCGCAGACCCATCGCGCCGAGGATCTCCAGCATCTGGTCTCGCCAGGCAGCGACCAGATTCATGAGCCGCTGGGCGGCCCAGGCAGGCTCGAAATCCGGCATGCGGATGACGGCCGAGGCCCGGTCCACACACTCACCTTCGAAGCGAGCCTGCAGCGCCACCAGCACCGCGGTGTCCAGGGCCACGGCGTCCAGTCCGCAGATGATCGCCTTGGGGACGTCGGATGCGGTGATGATCCCGCCGCTTCCGATCAGGACCGTTTCCTCCCGCAGACCGTCCTTGACTAGCGCGGCATGGGCCACCCGGATGGCGTCGCGCACGCATGACCCGCTGCACCGGCCGTGATAATCCGCGGTAACGTGCAACAGCCGGACGCCTGCGCGCACCAGGGGCATCAGATCGCGCTCGAGGGGAAGGCGCACGAACACCGCCGTCTCGGGGAAGCGCCGTCGCGTCGCGAGGAAGGCGGACTCTTCCCAGGCGTCCAGTTCCACCACCCGGGGTGGGGCCGGGAGATGCTGCAGAAGCTCTATCTCCGCTGGCGCTGCCAAGGGAGCAATCGCGGCCCCATGCAGTCCGAGCTCCAGCACGCGACGCAGTGGGACGATGGCCAGACTCTCCAGGCGAGCCGCTGCCTCTGCCAGTCCCCGGTACAGGGTCGCCGACTCGGCCGCCCCGGCAGGCACATCGAAGAGAAAGGGGATCGGCAGGCTCAGGCCGCGCGGCAGCCGTCCGGAGGGATTGCCGGCCGGGTCAAAGGTCAGAAATGCGGGCCGTTCTCCCAGCTCGACCGCGGTCGAGATGAATTCCCGTCCATGGATCCCATCCCGCGTGGGACGGACGATCTCGGACATGTCCGTCCACATGCCGTCCCAGCCTGGGCCGCCGAAGGTCCCCCGGTACCCTGCACCGCGCACTGGGATTTGCCCCGTCACCGCCTCCTGGAGCACGGTGTCCACCTTGTCCGGAGTGAAGTACGAGTCTCCCAGCCGCACGCGGTCGGGATTCGGGCGGATCTGAACGACGTCCGGGTACTCCACCGTGCAGCGCAGGCATCCCACGCAGTAGGCGGGCCGAGCGGCAAAGCCGCCCACAGGTCCGGAAAAGGTGCCATAGACGCAGGGCCGGCTGGTGACCACGGCCAGATTCGCCCGGTAGTGATACAACTCCTTGAGGAGCAGTGCGGCCAGCCGTCTCCGCCTGACCTCGACGCGGAAGCGGTTCGGGTGGGGAGCAATATTGGGAGCAGGCTGGGACGAAATGTGGTACCGAACGTAGTTGCTCGAACCCATCTCAGATGTACCGCAGGATTGGCAAGCCCACACAGGCGAGCAAAGCAAAAGGCCTCCTGCAGCGTCCGAAGCGGGACTGCGACTTGTCAATCCCCTCCCTGCAGGGGGCCCTTAGGTTATTGGTACGGTAGCAGAAGCGCGCCTGCGGGTCAAAGGCGATCTGCGGATTCGTTGTTGCGACCAGACCTCACCGGGTTCGGAACTCTCAGAGCTTTCCACGCGAGATGACGACCTCGTTCAGGACGACATCTTTCATCGGCCGGTCATTCCGGTCGCGAGGCACGTTCCCGATCGCCACGACCACATCCTGCCCCTGCACGACCTCGCCGAAGACCGAGTGGCGGTTGTCCGGGTGTGGGGTGGGGACGTGGGTGATGAAGAACTGGCTCCCATTGGTATTGGGGCCGGCGTTGGCCATGGACAGGATCCCCGGCTTGTTGTGCTTCAGGTCGGGGTGGAACTCGTCGGCGAACTTGTAGCCCGGTCCGCCCCTCCCGGTCCCGAGCGGATCCCCGCCCTGGATCATGAAGTTGGGGATGACCCGGTGGAAGATCGTCCCATTGTACAGCGGGCGCTTCACCTTCTGCCCCGTCTTGGGATCGGTCCACTCCTTCGCGCCTGTGACCAGTCCGACGAAATTCTCCACCGTCTTTGGCGCCTTGTCCTCGTACAGCAGGACCACGATGTTCCCCATGCTCGTCTTGAACGTCGCATACAACGGTCCGTTCACCTTCTTCTCCTTTTCTGCGGCACCGGCCCAGCCAGCCATCGCGACGAGCAGGCACCATGTGAGGATGATAGCTCCGAGAGAACGGACCGAGATAACCCGCCTCCACTGAGTGTTCACTCTTTACCTCCGGAGAGCGGTTTTCGTGGCGCCTGTTCCTGATCTTCAAACGCAGCCAAGTGTTTCAGGCCAAGCGTTTCGTATATCTTCAAGGTGGCCTTGGATCGATTCAAGGTGTAGAAGTGGACTCCCTTCACCCCGTTATCGATGAGGTCCCTCACCTGCTCCGTCGCCCAGTGAATGCCGACTCGCTCGATGGACTCGTCGTCCTTCGCCCGGACGAGTGATTTTGTCAACCGTGCAGGAAACCTTGCCCCCAGGGCCAACTCCGCCATCCGGGCCATCCCCCTGATGGACGTGATCGGCATGATACCTGCGATGATCGGGACCTTCATGCCCGCGATCTCGCACCGCTCGCAAAAATCGTAGAAATCGCGATTATCGAAGAAGAGCTGCGTACAGATGTAGTCCGCTCCGGCATCCACCTTGGCCTTCAGGAACTCCATCTCCTTGAGGCGATTGGGCGTCTCGGGATGGCCCTCTGAGAACCCTGCCACTCCGATGCTGATCTTGGGAAAATGCCGGCGGATGAAAGTCACCAGGTCAGCCGCGTGAGCAAACCCTCCCGGCGGCTGTACAAAAGCGGTCTCGCCCTTCGGGGGATCGCCTCGCAACGCCATGATGTTCTCAATCCCATGATCCTGATACTCTTCTAGGATGTTCCCGATCTCCTCTTGCGCTGCACCGACGCAGGTCATATGGGCGACCACCGTAAGGCGCGTGTGTTCACGAATCCTGATCACGAGACCATGGGTCAGTTCCCGCGTGGAGCCGCCGGACCCGTACGTCACGCTCACATAGGAGGGCCGCAAGGGCACCAGGTCCTCGATGGTCTTGTACAACTGCTCCCCGGCCTCCCTCGTACGGGGGGGGAAGAACTCGAAGCTGAAACATGGCTGCTGTCTTCGCAGAATGTCTCGGATATTCATGGCGTCCTGCCATCACCCTGATGCGCTGACGCCGGCAATCCCAACATCACGAAAGTGCATCGCCAATCCCGGAAGTGGTTGCTCGGGTGTATCGCGCTTGCCAACTGTGACTCGATCGGCTAGCGCAGGATGGCCGTGATCAGCACCGGAGCAAGCAGGGTCAGCACCACGCCATTCACGACGGAGATCACGGCATACTCCGTCCCCACGGACTTTGTGATGATAGGCAGCGTGGTGTCCATGGAGGTCGCTCCGCCTGAAACGATCGGGGCCAGCCTCCCGAAGTACCGTGCCAAGAGTGGAGCCGTCAGCAGGGTTGCCAACTCTCGCAGGATGTTTGAAAGTAGTGCCACCACTCCCAGCGTCTTCCCGCCGATCTGTGCAATCAGCACGCTGGCCAGGGTGTAGTACCCGAATCCGAAGCCCACGGCCAGTGATTCCCTGAACCCCACCCCAGGGACGAAGACTGAAAACAGCGCCACACCCAGAAAGGTCCCGAGAATCGCCGAGAGCGGTACCAGAAGGATCCTGACGTTCTGGTTCCTGGCCATTTGCCAGACCCTAGTATTGGCGCCGATCTCGGTCCCGACCAGGAACAGCAGTACGTTGAGGGCATAGATCGTAGGGTCCAGGTCCAGGAAGGTCTTGGGGGGCAATGCCAGCACCCCGACCAGGATGCCGGCGGTCAGGCAGCCCAGGATGATCAGGCTACTTTTCATGGCGCACCACATCGAAGAACGCCCGGGAAACGAAACACGAGACGAGAACACTGCCAGCGATCCCGCCCGCGCTGAGGACGAGCGCCTGCACCCCAAGCCTGCCCAGGGCGCGAACCACCGTGTCATTCGTGCCCACGGAGATCCCCAACAGGAATATCAGGAGGTACAGTGACCACGTCGTTGCCGTGCTGGCCGTCGCAAGAATGCTCTTCTTGTATCGGAAAAGGTAACCCACGAACATCCCGGCCACGAGGAAAAGGAGAACCTGCATCGCTCTTGATCCTTGAGTCGCTGGCTTGCGGGGCCACAGTCTGCGGGTTCAAGGGATAGCCCCCGGACACGCCGGCCCCGCCATCACGCCATAGGTCGTCGTGTCCGACGATCAGGCAGGACCGGGGACGCCGATGAACCGGTCAATGGGAATCGTCAGTGGCCCTACGAGGCGGTCCAGCCCCCGTCAATAGGAATCGTCGCCCCGGTGATGTAGCGGGCGGCGTCCGAGGCCAGGAACACCAGGGCGCCTCCAATCTCTTCCGGCTGCCCGATCCGCCCCAGGGCGATGCGCTGGAGGATCCGGTTGTACCGCTCCGCGTCCGCCTCCAGGTAGCCCTTGACCAGCGGCGTCATCATGTAGCCCGGGGCAATGGCGTTCACGGTGATCCCGTGCGGCGCCAACTCCAGCGCCAGCCCCTTCGTGAACTGGGAGACGGCGGCCTTGCTGCTGGCATAGACCACCTTGTCCCGTTCGGGGGAGACGGCCGACATGGAGGACATGTTGATGATGCGCCCGCTCTTCTGGGTGATCATCTGGCGGGCGACGGCCCGGGCCACCATGAAGATGCCCTTGACGTTGGTCTCCATGATGGTGTGCCAGTCCTCATCGGTCATCTCGACCACGGGCTTCCGGACGTTGGTGCCCGCGTTGTTGAAGAGGATGTCGATTCGACCGAAGGCATCCACCGTCGTCCGCACCGCGGCATCGATCTGCTGGCTGTTCCGGATATCGGCGACGGCCACCAACGCTTTTCGCCCCAGCGCCTCCACGGCGGCAGCCGTCTCGTCGAGCTGGCTTCTCGTCCGGCTGACCAGGGCCACGTGGGCGCCGGCCCTCGCCAGGGCCAGGGCGCCGGCACGGCCCAGGCCGCGGCCCGCCCCGGTCACGAAGGCGATCTTGCCATCCAGGCTGAATTCCGGCAGGCTCATGATGACAGCTCCTCTGCCAAGGGGTTGATGATCAGCGACCCGAACAAAGGTGGCCTATTGTCAGCGGTCGACTGCCTATCGTCAAGGGAATTGAAGGCGGCTTGTCCTGGAGCCGACCGGCCGTGACCAGACAATCCTCCCGGGAGAATTGACACCCTCGACGCGGGGGGATAGATTCGCCTGCATTCAGTCAACCGCATCCGTTGGCACATGGAGGAGATCCGATGGCCAAATACTTCGAGGACTTCCAGGTCGGTCAGGAGTGGACGTCACCCGGACGCACGATCACCGAGGCGGACGTCACCGTGTTCGCCATGCTGTCCGGCGATTACGACGAGATCCACACCAACGAGGACTTCTCCAGGCGCGAGTCCGCCTACAAGACCCGGATCGCCCACGGGATGTTGGGATTGAGCCTTGTGGAAGGCCTGAAGAAGCGCATCCCGGCCTTTGCCGAGACGCGCTACATCGCCTCGCTGGAGTGGAACTGGAAATTCACCGGGCCGATCCTCATCGGGGATACCGTGCACGTCAAATTCCGCATCAACAAGATGCGCGAGAGCAAGTCGAAGCCCGATCGGGGCATCATCTGGGAAGGGGGACAGATGATCAACCAGCGGGGCGAGGTCGTCCAGGAGGGCGAGCACTCCCTGATGATCTGGCGCCGGCCGAAGGTCTAAAGGCGTTCGGGCGTTCGGGGGTTCGACCGTTCGGGTGTACTCCGAAAGGGAGTTATGCTCGTGGCAACAGTTCAACCTGGTAAGAAGTTCGAAAGCGGCGGGGCCTGGCTCGGCCAACGTGGGAGGACGGGCGACCGCGAGAAACGCTTGGCGCCGGATTGAAACTTTGCAGAGACGCTGCAAAATTTCATGGAAATCTTGCAGTCACTCTGATAGACTCATTCCGCCATGATTCTCCACCCACGCGAAGGGGGACGCCCTTAAATAAGTAAGTAGATCACGGGATGAGCCGATACCCACAGGCCTGCGCGATACGTTCCCCGCGCCGGACCGCATAGCCGATTGCTGGCGGGCTCAGGCTAAGCCGCCTGGCGAGTTCGGTGAGCGCCACGCCCAGTTCTTGAACCGCCCAGTAGCAAAAGAGGCTCCGCGCGTCCACCCGTGATCGCTGGCGCCCCCGCACGAACAATTCCCGCGGCTCTAGGTGGTGCAGGATGGCGGCGCGCTCGGCCACGCGGTCGAGATCGTACCCCCGGCGGCCCAACTCATACCGATGCGTGTAGTGCTCGTTGGCCTGCGCCAGAATGGCGTCCACGAAGTCGGATTCGCCGAGGATCCGCTCGTCACTCTTCACGTGGTCGGCGCGAGCGGCGAGCTGCCTTCGTGCTTCCGTCCACCCGCCCAGGCTGCGGATCAGTCCACCCCCGACGAGGTCCCGGCGATGCCCTTGCGAGCTCCCCGCCTCCACGTAAGCGAGGTAGGCTCGTCGGGCGACCGCCGGGCGCGTGCCGAAGACCTGTAGGACGTAGGACACGTCCTGCCATGGCCGAAGCCGCTTACCCAGGGGGGCGCTGTGGCCGCGGTAGGCGTAGGTGTTCAGCTTGGCGACGGAAGGAACGAGGCCGGCCCGGAGGGGGTTCAGATGGATGTAACGCACCAACTCCTGAAGGTAGACCTCCTCCTGACACACGATGGACTTGTACCGGTTGTGCAGCAAATGTCCAACCCGGTTGTGGCGCCGATTGAAGCGCACGACGTACCCGATCAGCAGTCGTCGCATCCCGGTGGCGATGGGGACGCGGCCGGTCCGCAGCAGGAAGTGCGCGTGGTTCGGGAGCAGCGCCCAGGCGTAGCAAGCGATCCCGGTCTCCCGGACGACCGTCGCCAACCGCGCCAGGAAATCCTCGCGATCCTGGTCATCCCGGAAGATCTGCCGCCGCTCGATTCCGCGGATGATGATGTGGTGGAGCACGCCGGGGGCGTCGAGTCGGGCTGCGCGGGGCATGGTCCGCACCGTTCAGGTCCTAGGGTTGACCGAAATTGAGTTACTTAAGGGCGTCCCCACTTACAATATTGGTTATTCCATTCCGTCAACAACGTCCCCCATCCCTGGCCTCGGAGCGCGCCAGCTTCATCCCGGGAAGCATCGTGGTGGTGGATGGTGGCTTGCACCGGGCCGCGGCCTAGCGCGTGACGCGCGCACCGAGGCGGTCGCATACTCCGCGCCGGTCGGAACACGGATGAGTTCACTCACGGCCTTGGGGAGTCCTGCCGTAGGCCAGAGTGGGATCGCCGGCGCCCTGGAACAGATTCGCCACTGCCCTCTGGCCGCTTCTAGCCCTGATCCGAAAAACGATTGAACCGCCATGACGCCAAGGTCGCCAAGGAGACGATGTTCCGATCTCTCCACCGGAGAACGCGAAAGCGCGCTCATGGGGCCTTCAGAACTTTCGTTCGTTTCCCCCAATCGAGCCATTTCGGCCTTGGCGTTCCGGGTACCCAGCGCTAGCGCTGGGTGTCCTTGGCAGTTAGTAATTTCGGATTGAGGCTAGCCCTGGCTCCCCTCGAACACCCGGACCCCCGCTTCGTAGGTGCGGGTGATCTCCCGCAAAGACTCCAGGCTCTCGCCCCGGGCGGCGAGGGCGTCGGCCTGCGCCAGGCCGCGGGGGATGGCGGGGTCGGCGGTCTCAGACAGGGCCGCGGTGGTCAGGGCGGCCAGCAGGCGCCGCTCGCCGACGCGGCTCAGGCCCAGGTAGGGCAGATTGTCGTACCAGAGCAGCCGCTCCTCCAGCCCGGCGAACCGATGACGTGCGCCCGCCATTCCGGCGAGCTCTGCGCCCAACTCGCCGGCCCGCGTGAGCGCAGCGGTCCAGTTGAAGCGGGTCACCAGCAGTGGCTCCAGCGCGCGCATGTGCAGCACCTGGAAGAAGTGGTACACGGGACGCAGGCCCGACACCAAGCCGTTCCCTGTACCACCGGCGATCCCGATGCCGAAGGCGGGCAGGCCGGCCAGCGGGGTCGAGCGCGCGTAGACGCGGAACATCTTGAGGACGAGGTACTTGACCATCCCCGTGGTGTCCCACCAGTAGATCGGCGTGCCCAGCACCAGGGCGCCACAGTGGAGAAGCTTCTCGCTCAGGTACTCGAAGGCGGGGTCGTCGTACTTGCACTTCAGCGTGTCCTTGCACTCCCACGGCAGGCAATCCTTACACGCCTCCACCACGTGGTCGGCCATCTGGACCAGCTCAACGGATGCGCCAGCTTTCGCCGCCCCCTCCAGCGCCGCCGTCACCATCTGAAAGGTTCTCCCATCGCGGTTGGGACTGCCCACCAGCCCTAGCACTTTCCCTCTTCCCGTCACGCTGAACCTCCTCTCTGGCCGCTTCCAGCCTGCATCCGGGTCCGTCCGCAACTCAACCATCTTCCCACCGCCGGGCTTTCCCCGTCGGCCCCCTCGCCGGACACTAGTCTACACCACCTGTAACTGGGGACGTCAATCAGGAACCCGGCCAATTCAAATGAGTCGCGCTAAGGAGGGCATAACCAGCAAGAACCTGAAGTGCCTAGCCGGGTCCGCACCGACAGGCCTGTCCGGCTGGTCCAGCGGACCACACGGGCCGTTCCGCTTGACGCGGCCCCGCGCTCCTGATAGTGTCCCCCGTGCCCGCGCTTTGGCCCTGGGGAACCCCGCACCCCTGGCGGAACCACCTTCCCCCGGGCGCCAGGGCCGTTCGTGGTGTCTTCGTCCGCCCGGGTTCGCCACCCGGGTTCTCCAACCTCCGATTGGCTCCTATTGGCTCACCCTCGGCGCCATTCGGCCCGATTCCACGAACATCCGGCCCGACTGAGAGTGAAGTTTAGACCCGGCGTTGGCTGAAGAGGCCGATTCAGCACCCGGTCAGGTGCTGGCCAGCCCCTGGAGCAGTCGTGCCCGCAGCCCGATCAAGGTAAGTCCTACGACTTCCTTGTGAACTTCGTCGTAGCGCACGATGACCCCTTCGCCGATGTCCACTCCCACCGCGGGTTGAGCTTCTCCGACAGAGAGATAAAGGACATCAGCTTCTTCGTCGTAGTCCCACGTGATCTCGGCCGGCTTTTCGAGGATTTTCAGCGTCTCCATATTGTCTCCCTCGTGCCCGATGGCCTGCTCGTCAGGTAAGCGGTCAGGATGAATCCCTCCTCGGGACTGACCTCTCGATATGCCACCACCATGAACTTGCGGGTCAAGGGTGTGTCGGGATATAGACGAATGGGGAAGATGGCAAACCGGCTAGACCATACCATTGAGGGGGCAGGTGTCAAGGCGAAAGGGGCTTTGGAGGGTGAGGGCCGAGGGGCAAGAGACCAGAGGCGCAAGGGGGTACGGGAGCCAGGGAGAGAGGGAGCACGAGATCAGCGGAGCGGACGTACTATTCGCTTCGTCCGCCCGGGTTCGCCACCGGGGTTTTCCAACTTCCGATTCGCTTCGCTTCCCATTCGCCTCGCATTCGCTACTCGCTTCGCCCCCGACACGAGCTGACCCGCCAAGCTGCTGCCGCCGCCTCGCTCCTCGCTCTCGCGCTGGACGCTCCCCCGGACGGGCCCGGTCTCGGCCAAGGGCCCCTCGTGGCTTGTCCTGCCTTATCCTGCGCCCCCGCGAAAATACTTCCCACCGCATGAAGGCCGAGAGTCCGGCTGCAGAAGCCTCGCCGCTGTAACGCTCGCGGCTTCAACGCAGGAAGTTCCGACACGGCTGTGAGGACGCCTCGCGCCTTGTCAAGGACCGCCGATTCTGTTACAAGAGATTGGGGAGAGAAGACCATGGCCGCCCGAAAGAATCCGGCCGCCCGCGCCGAGGAGCTTCGCTCGCTGCTGCATCACCACAGCTACTGTTACTACATCCTGGACCGGCCGGAGATCTCCGACGCCGAGTACGACCGCCTCTTCAACGAACTCAAGGATCTGGAGGCGGCACACCCGGAACTGGTCACGCCCGACTCTCCCACCCAGCGCGTCGGGGGGGCCGTGGCGGAGGGGTTCCCCTCGGTCCAGCACCGGGTACCCATGTTGAGCCTGGACAATGCCTACACCGCCGACGAGATCTGCGAATTCGAAGCACGGCTCCAGCGCGCCCTGCCAGGTGAGACCTTTGCCTATGTCTGCGAGCCCAAGGTGGACGGCCTAGGCGTGGCCCTACTGTACGAGAAGGGACGCCTCGTCCGGGGGGCCACCCGCGGCGACGGCCGGATGGGCGAGGACATTATCCAGAACCTGAAAACGATCCGAACGATCCCCCTTCGCCTCCGGGGCCCGCTCGCGGACCTCGAAGTCCTCGAGGTTCGGGGCGAGGTCTACATGGCCCACGAGGCCTTCGAGCGACTGAACCGGATGCTGGAAGCCGACGGGGAGGAGCCCTTTGCCAACCCACGAAACGCCGCGGCTGGCTCTGTCCGGCAGAAGGACTCCGGCATCACGGCCAAACGACCCCTGGACATCTTTGTCTACGCCGTCAGCGATGCCGCGCCGGACGCCTTCGCTACCCACTGGGACGCCATGCAGGCGCTCCACGAGGCAGGCTTCAAGATCAATCCGCGCTCACGGCGCTGCCGCGACATCGAAGCGGTCATCGCCATGTGCGCGGAGCTGGAACGGGACCGGGAGCGTCTCGGCTACGACGCCGACGGCGTGGTAGTCAAAGTAGACTCCCTCGACCGGCAGCGCCGCCTGGGCTCCACCACCCACCATCCCCGCTGGGCCGTGGCCTGCAAGTTTCCCGCGCAGCAGGCGACGACGGTCATCCGGAAGATCGAGGTGAGCGTGGGCCGCACAGGTGCCCTGACGCCAACAGCCCTGCTCGACCCGGTGGAGATCGCCGGGGCCACGATCAGCCGCGCCACGCTGCATAACGCCGACGAGATCGAACGGCTGGACGTCCGCGAGGGCGACACGGTGGTCGTGGAACGCGCGGGCGATGTGATTCCCCACATCCTCCGGGTGGTGACGGAGAAGCGTCCGCAGGGATTCACGCCGTTTGTCTTCCCCACCGCGTGCCCGGTGTGCGGCTCGGCCGCCTTCCGCCCCGAGGGCGAGGTGGTCTCGCGGTGCACGAACTCCGCCTGCCCCGCCAGGCTCAAGGAGGGGCTCCTCCACTACGGCTGTCGCCGGGCCATGGACATCGAGCACCTGGGTGAGGCCGTGGTGGAACAGTTGGTGGACGGGGGGCTGGTCGGCAACTTCGCCGACCTGTACGGGCTCACCGTGAATCAACTTGCGGAGCTGGAACGCCTGGCGGAGAAATCGGCGACCAACCTGCACACGGCCATCCAGGGCAGCAAGGGACGCGGCCTCGCCCGCCTGCTCTTCGCCCTGGGCATTCGCTACGTCGGGGAGAACGTCGCCCGGATCCTGGCGACGGAGTTCGGCAGCATAGACAAGCTGGCCCATGCCACCGAGGAGCAACTGGCCGCGGTGCACGGGATCGGCCCGCAGATCGCGAAAAGCGTCGCCTTGTTCTTCCAGCAGCCGGAGAACCGTCGCCTCATCGCCCTGCTGAAGCAGGCGGGCGTGAAGATGGAGGAGGAATCCTCCGCCGGTCCCAAGCCCCTCCTGGGCAAGATCTTTGTCCTGACCGGGGGACTCACGCGGATGACCCGCGACGAGGCCAAGGCCGCCATCCAGCGTCTGGGCGGTCGCGTGACCTCATCGGTCAGCAAGAAGACGGACTACGTGGTGGTCGGAACGGATCCCGGCTCGAAGTACGAAGAGGCCAGACGCCTGGGGATCCCTACGCTGGATGAGGATGCCTTTCGGGCGCTGCTCACCCGATCGTAAGGAAGGGCAATCAGGCAATCTGGCGATTGGGTGATCCAGCGATCGGGCAATTAGGCAATCTGGCAATCGGGCACTCCGGCAGTCGGGGGACTGGGGGACCCGGATCTCCGGATTGTCGGATTGCCAAATTGCCCAGTTGCCAGGCTCCTTCGTGACGATTGACTTTCCTGATTGTTTCCGCCATGCTACCGCCGCAATCGGGACCGCCCTTCGGCTGTCCCGCCGGCCTCCAAGGGAGCGCCCACATCACATGACGTACGCACTGCGTAACCCAGGGTGCCATCCGGCGGCCCGGGTGTTCCAGCGGCCCAGGGGAGGTTGGCTGGCCGCGCTCCTCCTAGCCGTATTTCTCCTGGCCATCCTGCTCCTGCCCGGAAACGCCCTCGCGGCGGATGCCCTGATCCTCGGCCGAGACGTGTACATCCGGGCGACACCCCAGGTCTCTGCCAAGGCGATCAAGACGGCACAGCCCGGGGAGACCTACGAGGTCATCGGACGCCGGCCCGGCAAGGGCCAGCCCTTGTATATCTTCGATGAGCGGGGAGATCTCTGGGTCAAGGTGCGGGTCAGCGAGGAGACGCATGGCTTCATCCGCACCGATCTCGTGTCCGTGGCACACGAAGAGTTCCCCTCACCTCGCGGGAATCCGCTGTTGATCGTCAATCTACGCCCAACGATCGACGGGGCGATCCAGCGAGACCTCTGGGTGATCGAAAAAGACTGGCACTACACCCGGCGGCTGGGCCCGATCGAGGGCAAACCCATCTGGGCTAGCCACGGCGAGTGGTTCATCTGTCAGGTGGACTCCGAGCGCCCGGTCAAGGACCCCAACGTAGAACGGACGGTCGAGCGCATTGACAAGTTCTCGGCGGACGGCCGGACGCGCACCTCTCTGGCCGTCGGCTCCTACCCGGTGTTATACGAGGCGCGGGGCGAGGTCTACTTCTACCGCGATGTGGGCGAGCAAGGTGAGGCGGTCCCACCCGGCCTGTTCGCCGTGAACGTGGATGGAACCAACCTGCGCCCCATCTTTCTCCTGCCCGAACGGTACCGGTTCTGGAAGGAGGACGGCGACTTCTTCGTCCAGGCCCCTCCGCCGATCCTCCATGCCTCGACCAACCGCATCTCCCTCTGGGCCTTCGACCGCGGGGGAGCCCGGATCCGCTTCACGGTCACCCTGGACGGCCAGATCGTCGAACAGCGACCCGATTGAGGCGACAGGGGCTCTTTGAATTGTTGGATAGGCTGAACCGTTGCGGGCGCCTGGATCCTGGTGACACTGCGAGATGACGGCCCGACATGCAGCCTTCCTGGTATCACTGCTCCTCCTGGCAACCATCCTGATGGTTTACCTCTCAACTCCTCCCCCCCCTGCGTGGGCGGCCTCTCCTCCAGGACATTTGCCTCCTGAGATTCTGATATACTTCACGCCGGAGGACGTCGCTCGCGGGCACGCCTACATGGAGGGACGTTACTGGCTTTTCGCGGCCGGGACCGCGCTTCGCCTGGCGGCCCTCTTGCTCCTCGTCGCGACGCCGGCCTCCGCCGCGCTTCGGAATCTGGCGGTACGCCTGTCGCCGGCCCGCCCCGCTGTGGCCGTGGCCATCTACATCGCCCTGCTGGTCGTGGCCTTCGAGGTGCTGACCCTACCCCTCGGGTATTACGCCGGCTTCGTGCGAGAGCACGCCTTCGGCCTCTCCACTCAGACGCGAGCTGCTTGGCTCCTGGATCGGGCCAGGGGTGCCCTCATCACGCTCGCCCTGGCCGTGCCGCTGGGCTCCCTCCTCGCCCTGCTCTGGCGGCGATACCCGGGGCGCTGGGTCCTGCCCGCGTGGGCCCTGGGTGGCGTCGCCATGATCCTGCTGGTGACCCTGGCGCCGGTCGTTATCGATCCTCTCTTCAACGTCATCCGCCCCCTTCGCGATCCCAACATCGCCCAGCGCGTGATCGCCCTGGCCGGACGGGCGGGAATCCCGGTGGACCAGGTGTACGAGATCGATGCCAGCCGTCGCACCCGGAAAGGGAACGCCTACTTCACCGGGCTGGGCCGCACGAAGCGGATCGTCCTCTACGACACCCTCCTCACGGAAAGCAAGCCTGACGAAGTGCAACTGGTAGTCGCCCACGAGATCGGCCACTGGAAGCGGGCCCACATCTGGCAAGGGATCGGTCTGAGCATTCTGGGCATGGGGATTGCCCTCTGGTGCGGTGCCCGCGTCATGGACTGGGTAATCCGCCGGGGGGGCTTGCACCTGGCAGGTCCCGCGGACGTGGCCGGGCTACCGCTATTTCTGCTCGTGCTCTTCATCCTCCACCTCGTGAGCCTGCCCATTCAGAATGCCATCTCACGAACCTTCGAGAGGCAGGCGGACGGAACATCGCTGGAACTCACGGGCAATGCCGCGGCCTTCATTCGTTCCGAGGTGCAGCTCGCACGATCCAATCTGGCCGATCTCGTGCCGCCCCCGGCAGTGGTCTGGCTGCTCTACACCCATCCTCCCGTGGCGGAACGCATTCGCATTGCCGAGGCATTCGCTAAAGGATCGCGAGCGCGGCCCTGACGTTGCGTAGGCTGAGCCTCCCGATGAGGATCCTCCTCATCAACAGTAATTGCCACGACCGATTCGCCGGCAGCCTTCCCACCGGCTGCGGGCTGCAGCCTGGGACCATTCCTCCTGGCACGTGGTATAACTGAAGCGCTCAGCCATCGGCACTCAGCGATCAGCAACGAAAAAGCCGGGCCAAAGTTTCCAGTATTGCAGGAGTCGTCGAATACCGATTAGTATTTGACCCCTAGAACCGCAGTCGTGATTGCCCACAAGAGCTGAACGCTGATAGCTGACAGCTGAACGCTCAGCCTTTGGAAAAGGAGGGTGTCATGGCACTGAACCGAGGTGTGAAGATCACCTGGCTTGGGCACACGACCTTCAAGATCGTATCTCCCAGAGGGCAAGTCGTAATCATCGATCCCTGGGTGGCCAGCAACCCCGCCTGCCCCGATCACGCCAAGGCCTTCGACCGGCTGGACCTCATGCTGATCACCCATGGGCACTTCGATCACATCGCCGACGCCGTGGACCTGGCGACCCGATTCAAGCCGACCGTCCTCGGCATGTATGAGCTCACCGAGTGGTTGAAGGGGAAGGGCGTCGAGAACACCATGGGGATGAACAAGGGCGGGAGCTGGACCGTGAACGACATCACCGTCACGCTCACGCACGCCATCCACAGCTCGACCATCGTGGACGGCGACAAGGTGATCCCCGCGGGTGAGCCCTGCGGCTTCGTCGTCAAGTTCGAGAATGGCTTTACGCTCTACCATGCAGGGGATACCGCCGTCTTCAGCGACATGAAGCTGATCGCCGAGATCTACCAGCCGGAACTGGCGATGCTGCCCGTCGGCGGCCTGTACACCATGTCCCCCACGGAGGCCGCGATGGCCTGCCGCCTGATGAACCCCCGGTGGGTTCTCCCCATGCACTACGGGACGTTCCCGCCTCTCACCGGTCGTCCCGAGCAGCTGCGCGCCCTCATCAAGGACCTGCCGGGCACCGAGGTGCTGGAGTTGAAGCCGGGCGAATCGCTTGCCTGACACTGCATGGGAGACCGTTTCTCCGCTTCTCCGCTTCTCTAGCCCCTTTCATCCCGGCAGCTGGCTGGCTATAATAGAGTCTCGGCGGGTGAGCGGATCCAACACCAGGAGGTAGCATGGCCAAGACCAAGGAACAGTCGCCCAAACTCTTCCTCCCCGGCTGGGATAACGAGGAACACGTGAGCCTCGGTCGAAACCGGGATGGCGAACTGGAACTCCGGTTCACGGGGACGTGTGGAGGCTGCCGGGAATCGTTTCCGGACATGCAGCGGACGATCCAGACCATCGCCCAGAAAACGTCCATGACGGTCCCGGAGGCGACAGCCTTCTATCTGGGGTTCACCGTGGGCGTGGACAGCGTCCGCCGGTACCACCGGCTGGGCGATTTCCTGGACGACGACGAGGTTCTGGAGGAATTCTTCGGCGGCAAGCCCGTGGCGGGGCGATTCCACTAGTCGCAGTCCGGATGTCCCTCGTCCATGCCCGCGCGCTGCTGCGCCGCTGCAGCAGTTCGCCGGCCCCGCCCATCAGCGCGGGCGCTCGTTCCGTAATGTGTGACTCTCATTGTCAACCCGGAGGGCTGTGATGTCGAAAGGGCTAGCGCTCCACACCTGGACACTCGACACGACCCCACTCGCTGAAGTGCTGCGCATTGCGCATCGCACCGGCTGGGACGCCACCGAACTTCGCCGCATCGACTTCGCCCGCGCGGCCGAGGTGGGCCAGTCGGCCCCGGAGGTCCTCAACCTGGTGAAGGCCAGCGGCCTGTCGGTCGCCTGCGTCGGCGTTGAGCTGGGCTGGATGTTCGCCGAGGGAGCCGAGCGGCAACGCCTCCTTAAGGCCTTCGCGGAATCCTGCCGCTGGGCCGCGGTGCTCCAGTGCCCAACGGTCATGAGCCCCGTGGATCGCGGGCGCGGCGATCTCCTGCGGGCGGTCGCAAGCATCCGCGAGGTCGGAGACCTGGCGGCGCAGCACGGCGTGCGGCTCGCGCTGGAGTTCAACTCACAGGCCGAGCAGTTCAACACGCTCGACCGTATGAGGGAAGTAGTGACGCGCGCCGGTCACCCGCACTGCGGCCTCCTCGTGGACACCTACCACCTCCAGCGCAGCGGCGGCGATCCGCGTGCGCTCCAGGATCTCGCCCCCGAGGAGATCGCCTACGTCCAGTACAGCGATGTGCCCCGGGACGGGCTGAAGCCTGGAGTGACGACGGATCGGCTGCCGCCTGGCCAGGGGATCGTTCCGTTTGCGGAGTTCTTTCAGGTGTTGGGGGAGAAGCGCTACCGCGGCTATCTGAGCTATGAGGCGCCGAACCCATCGTCCTGGGCGCGCGATCCCGAGGAGGTTGCCCGCGAGGCGCTCCTGGCGACTCGCGAGGTGCTGCCGGCCGCCTGAGCCTCCCGCGTCTCCCCCACCCAGCCCTGGGGCTGGGTACCCGGCTCCCGGCCACCCCCGCTGTCGCACCCACGCCCCGCGTGGGTACCCGGTACCCGGCTCCCCCGCTCCGCTCCGCGCAGCGGGGCGGAGTCGGCTCTAGGCCCGCCCGTGGCGGGCCTTGCCCGGTCGTGACGCTGCCAGTCCGGGCGGGTCCGTCTAGGGCGCGGCTCTCGGCTCTCCAAGCGTGATGCGGCCCGCCTCCATCCTCGGCACCACGTCGGTTACATCCACGCGGGCGCACACCTCCATGTCCGGCCCGAAGCCCATCGCCAGCAGGCGCTGCCCCCACGCCGTCTCCGGGAGCAGACAGAGGAGGTCGGACCCGAACCGCGCCCAGAGGGCCTGGCACGCCCGGGCCCCGTCGCCCAGGGCAAGCCGCGTCGCGACGCCGGCCGCTCGATCCACGATGGCCCCCGCGCAGACCGCATCCTCCAGCGAGAATCCGCCCTCGTAGCCCGAGCACACGATCAGGCTGTCCGCCCCCCGGGCGACGAGCCAGTCGCCCACCGCAGCCCGGTTCCGGAACGCGCCGATGGCGACCGTGCGTCCGCCGCCCACGGCGCGCAGGGTCTTGGTCCCGTTGGACGTTGTCAGGATCACGTCCCGCCCACCCACCGCTTCCCTCGTGAACTCGCGCGGCGAATTCCCGAGGTCGAAGCCAGGAATGCACAGCCCGCCCTGCTCTCCCGCCAGCACGGCATCCCGGGCGGTCGCGCGAGCGCGCTCTGCTTCCTCGCGGCTTGCCACCGGAAGGATGGATCGGCAGCCGTGCTGGAAGGCGACGACGATGCTGGTCGTCGCCCGGAGAACGTCAATGACGACAGCGTAGAGTTCGGGGCGGGGACGGACCGGAAGCTCGCGCGGCAGGAGCAGCACGTCCAAACGCATTGACGATTTGTGATTGTTGATTGGTGATTTTGGCGATTGGCCTACTCGCCGCTCCCGACTTCCAAACCTCAAGACCAGACGCTGGCCCCCGAGCCCCCGACCCAACCTGGCACCCGACCTCCGGGGACCCAGCGGATGGGCCGGTGGTCCGATATCCGCTGGGTGCCCGACCCCTGTATCTCATCGTTCGAGGCGGAACAGGAGCTTCTGCTTCCCGATCTCGATCTCGTCACCGTGCTTCAAGGTGCGCTCGCTGATCTTCTCCCCGTTGACCCGGGTGCCCGCCAGGCCCGCGACGTGGACGATCTTGAAGTGCCCCTCTTTCTCGGGAACGATCCTGGCGTGCAGCTTGGCCACGAACATGCCCGAGAGCTGGATCCTGCAATCCGGGGCGCTGCCCAGCGTGATCTCCTCGGCTTCCAGGGCCATCTTTTTCCGATCCGGGAGGATGAGGCAGGGCCGCAGCTTGGGCGTGGCGACCTCGGGCTTGCCCGTCGGCTTTCCCGCCGCTGCCTGGGCGATGGCGGCCGCGTCGATAAACATGGTCTTCTGGCCGGCATCGGCGGCGATCTCGACCTTGGGCGCCGCGGCCTCCTTGGGCACGCGGAAGAGCAGCCGGTGCTTCAGCACCAGGATCTCGTCGCCATCCTTCAGATCGTGGCTCGTGATCTTCTGCCCGTTGACGAAGGTCCCGTTGGCGCTTCCCAGATCCTCGACGGTGGCGTGCTCGCCGCTCATCTTGATCACGGCATGCCGGCGCGACACGCCCACGTTGTCGATCAGGATGTCGTTGCCCGGGTTCCGCCCGATCGTCAGCTCTCCCTTGGCCAGCGAGAAGGTCCCCAACTGCTTCTCTCCGAGGAATAGGAGCACCTCGGGGATCGGCCCCTTGATTGGCGGCGGGGGCGCCGGCGGCACCGGTTCCGGCGGCGCGGTCGGAGCAGGAGCCGGGGCTGGCGTGGGCTCCGCGGGGGGAGCCATCGTAAGTGGCGCCTCTTCGGCCACGACTTCCGGGGCGGCGGCCGGAGGCACCGACGCGACGAAGACCTCCGCTTCTTTCGCCGAGACGTCCGGCTCCACCGCCTGCTCCAGCTCCAGGCGCGGGCCGGCTTCCTCGGCGACCCTAGCGGCGACCGTCAGGAACACCTGGCTCAAGCGCCCACGCGTTTCGGCAGTCACCAGCGACGCATCGCCGGCTGGACTCACCCGCGTCTGCTCGTACACGTCCACGGTCACCCCGCCCGGTGGACGCGTGAACACGTACACCAGAAGCTGCTCGCCCGGCGTCCGCTCCTTCAGGGCCTCGGCGCCCGATGGCGGGAAGTAATTGGCCACGGGCTTGCCCTTGGTGCAGATGCTGACGGCCCACTCGTCCCCCGCCCGGATCCCCACGATCGCATCAGCGCCCCGCGCCGCCAGCTTTTTCAGGACCTCTTCCATGTCCACGAGGTCCGTCGTGAACTGCAGCGCAGGACGGTGCCGGAACAGGACCATCAGGCCCAGGAGCAGCCGCTTGTCCGCCACACAGAAGGACAGGGGCGACTGGGGATGTCGGGAATACGCGGCGAAGAACTCGTGGATCTCGCCGAAGGTGAAGGCATCCCCCGCCAGTCGCCCCTCCCCGTACGGCGCCCCGTTCACCACGAACAGAAACTGGGCCTCGTCCGGGTGGGCCTGCATGAAGTAACCGTCGGGGATCTGGCGTTCCTGCGTGATCTTTGCGAAGAGTGGGTCGAATTTGTCCAGCGGACAAACCTTCGCGTCCAAGAGCGTCGCCGTCGCCGGGAATCTGACACTGGGCATCGTGCCTCCTTGCGTCCGAGCGGGCGCCGACCCCGACAAGCGGAATCGTGAAATGCCGTCCTGCGCCTGGTGTCTCGCCCTCCGCCTTGCCAAGACGTGCCCCGGCACGATCGTCGGGGCGGCGCCGCGTCAGCGCGAGCCGGCCTTCAGGGTCAGGATGTGCCTCCCGATCGTGATCCAGTCGTTGGGGCGGAGTTCCACTTGCTCCACCCGACGGCCATTCACGAAGGTCCCGTTGGTGCTCTGAAGGTCCGTCAGGATGACCGATTGGCCGTCCACCGCCACCCGCGCGTGCCTCCCCGAGACCCCCATGTGATCAATGACGATGTCATTGTCCTCGTGCCGGCCGATGGTGAGGACCGGTCGGTCCAAGGGATATTCCCGGATCAATACCCCCTGGAAGCTCAGTACCAGCTTCACCGCCAGCCCCTCCCGCCTCAGCGACCGAGCATTCCCTTGAGCCGCGCCATCATCCCCGGTCCTCGGCCCTGAGGCTGGGCACGGTCGCGATCGCCCGCCTGGGCCTGGATCAGCAGGGCGGTGATGTTGTCATCACCCCCCTTGTAGTTCGCCCGGTCCACCAGGGCCTGGCAGGCCTTCTCCAGGTCGTCGGCGTGGTCCCGGACGATGGCCAGCATCTCCTCGTCCTCCAGGAGATCCGACAGGCCGTCGGAACAGAGCAGCAGAAAATCGCCCGGCAGGACCGGCTGCTCCACGAGGTCCACCTCCACCGACTCTTTGAGCCCCAGGGCCCGCGTGATCAGGTGCTTGTACTGCGACCCCTGCGCCTCCTCGGGAGAAATGATGCCGCGATCCACCTGGTGCTGGACCAGCGAGTGATCCCGGGAGAGCTGGACGATCTGCTCGCCCCGGACCCGGTAGATCCGGCTGTCCCCGACGTGGGCCAGCGCCACGTGATCGTTCATGGCCAGGACCGAGACCACGGTCGTCCCCATGCCGGCATACTCGCGCCGGCCCTGGGCGGTGTCGTAGATGATCCGGTTGGCCAATCGAATGCTGCTCAGCAGGAAGTTGGCCTCGCGGGAGCACGTGGGAACCGGCTTCCCCACGATCGCCGCGTCCGCTCCGCTCAGGTACTTCGCCACCCACTCCTGGATCGTGTCCACGGCCAGCCGGCTGGCTACCTCGCCCGCGGCGTGCCCCCCCATCCCATCGGCGACGACGAAGAGCCCGATCTCCGGGGCCAGGCAGAAGCTGTCCTCGTTGCCATGCCGCTTGCGCCCCACGTCGGATTTGGCGGCCGCAAAATACCGCATGGCCTGCTACCCCCCTTCCGATCCCGGAGGGGTGGTGAACTGTTGGGTCTCACTCCCCGCTGCCTCCGTCCGCCGGGTCACTTGCGGAGCGGGGCGGGGCGCCCCCTGGGGCGCCGTGCCCGCCTGGGCCAGCGCCTTGTCCAGCCGTTCCTTCAAAGCCCGGAGCGTCTTGGAAAACTCCTCGCCCGTCTGGAAGCGCTGCGCCGGATCCTTGGCCAGGGCCTTCTCGACCAGCTTCTGGAAGATGGGCGGAAGCTTGGGGACGAAGTTGGTCACAGGGGGCGGCGGACTGCTCGTGATCTGGAACATGATGGTGGCAATGGAATCCCCCTGGAACGGTCGTTCCCCCGTGAGCAGCTCGTACAGCACCACGCCCAACGAGAACAGATCGGAGCGCCCGTCCACCTTCTTGCCCGCGATCTGCTCCGGCGACATGTAGCTGGGAGTCCCCAGCACCATGCCGGTCTTGGTCTGAGACGACGAGACGACGCGAGCGATGCCGAAGTCGGTGACCTTCACCTCGCCGCTCTGCAACAGCATGATGTTAGCCGGCTTGATGTCCCGGTGGACGATGCCGGCCTTATGGGCGTAATCCAGGGCGTCCGCCACCTTGGCGCAGATCTCCAGCACCCGCGACCAGGGCAGCAAGCTCCCCTTCTTACAGAAGCTCTCCAGGTCCTTGCCCGCGAGGAACTCCATGGCGATCCACGCCACGTCCATCTCCTCGCCGCTGTCGTAGATGGTCAGGATATTGGGATGGTTCAGGCCGCCGGCAGCCTGGGCCTCCCGGAAGAAGCGCTCCTTCACCTGGGGAAGCATGGCCTCTTCCACGTCGTCGAAGTGGACCGTCTTGATGGCCATGGTCCGGTTGATCTTGGGGTCCAGCCCCTTGTAGACGATGCCCATGGCCCCCCGGCCCAGCTCCTCCACCAGCTCGTAGCGCCCGAGTGTCGGTCGCTCTACGCCCTCGAGAATGGCGGTGGATTCCCCGCGCTTCGGTCCCCCGACCCCGGCCAGCATTGGGGTCGTGGCGGCCGCCTGGACCTTGGTCATGCGATCCGCGAGGTCCCGGAAGGCCTTGTCGACGGAGGCGATCCGCTCGTATACCGTGAGGGCCTTGGCCGGCTGCCGCTTCCGCTCGAAGTCCAGGGCCAGGTTGTACAGGACCCCCTTCATGTCCTCGTCCACGGGGATCCGCGCGAACTTCTCCCACGCCAGGTCCAGCATTCCCTTCCCCTGGAACGTGAGGCCGAGGAGCTTATTGGCCTCGTCGCTCTCCTCCTCGACGATCTCCTTCTCCCGCTCCACCCCGAGGAACCGGCGCGACGTGATGGCCACGTAGTTCAGCACCACCAGGAGGGCCGGAGTGGTGATGCTGAGCCAGATCCCGCGCATCGCGAAGGCCGCGAGGCCGGCGGCGACCACCCCGAAGAAGAGCACCGCGCCGAGGGCCGATCCAGGCCCCGCGCCGAGCCGCGGCAGGAGGAGCGAGGTCAGCAGGCCCAGGACCAGGACCACAGCCAGCTCGTACAACCCCGCCCAGTCCGGTCGCGTGAGGAACCGCCGCTCCTGGATGTTGGCGATGAGGTTGGCGTGCTTCTCCACTCCGGGGAAGACCGGGGCAAGGGGCGTCGGCTCCACGTCCCCGATGCCCGGCGCCGTGGCCCCCACCAGGACGATCTTCCCCTGGAACGCCGAGGCCACGATCTTGTCGTTCAGGACATCAAAGGCGGAATAGTGAGGGAAGGTCTTGGCCCCGCCGTAGTAGTTGAGCAGGAGGCGCATGCGGCCGTCGGTCGGGATGTGGGTGGAGCCCAGGGTGATCCCATCGCCGAAGGCAACCCGGATGCGTTCCCGGGGCACGCCCATGGCCTTGGCCGCCACCGCCAGGGCGAAATGCGGGAAGTACTGATCCCGGTATTCAACTACCAGGGGCTCCCACCGGCTGATGCCATCTGCATCGGGCAGCCGGTTGATGTGGCCGATGCCGACGGCCGCCTCGCCCATGGCCGGCAGCGGCCAGGTCATCTCCAGGGCGCGAGGCGCCGCTGCCACCGTCTGCCCGTCCGCCATACTCAGGCTGGTGAGAGCGCTCTTGGCGGCGAACTCCGGGATGCCTACCGCCTTGCCCGCCGGTGCCGCACCCCGGGCTGCGCCCTCGAGGTTGGCGAACCCGGGCAGCAGGATCATGCCGGCCTTCTGGATCGCCGCCACCAGCTTGGCATCGTTGTCCAGGGAGGCCCGGAGGTCCTGGAGCATTTGCAGGAACTCGGGCCCGCCCTTGACGTTTCCCAGCGCCTGGAACTTCTGGTCGACGGCTTGCAGGGCGATCAGGCCGCTCTGCTCCTCCGGCTCGGACAGGATCAGGCTGAGGCCGATGACCTTCGCCCCCTTGGCCGCCAGCAGATCCACCAAGGACGCCACCCGGGAACGCGGCCACGGCCAGCGCCCCAGCTTCGTGATGGATTCCTCATCAATGGCGACGATGGCGATGTTCTGGGCGGGGGCGCCTGAGCCAAACCACTTCAAGCGGAGATCGAAGAGGCGATACTCGGTGGCCTCCAGGAATGCCGGACGGATCCACACCATGACCAGCACGATGAACGTGATGGTCAGGCCGATCGCCCACTCGGGAATCCGCCGGGTCGCGCGCCTACGGGCCATGAGGGAACCTGACGCGTGGGGGGACGGACTGCGTCCTCCCGCCGCCTTTACGGAAACACGATCCGGGCGCGGCGTCGGTAGCTCCGGAACAGACCGGCCGCCGCACACGTCTTCACCACGTCCCCGACCAGGAACGGCACCATGCCCTGTGCGATAGCGCTCGGGAGGGACAGGCGCAGGCTCCAAGCCAGCCAGAAGACCCCGCAGGCGTACACCACCAGGCTCCCGGCTGCCATGCTGCCCATTATCCACAGGATGCCGGGATCCTCGCGCAGGCGAACCAACCGCCCCACGAGGGCCGTGGCCGCGACGAAGCCGATGAGGTAGCCGGTCGTGGCGCCCTGGAGGAGATAGAGGAATCCGCTCCCACCGCCAGCGAAGACTGGGAGGCCGGCTGCGCCCGCCAGGAGATAGACCGCCTGGCTCAGGGGGCCGAGGGTGGGTCCCAGCGTGGCGCCGGCCAGGTGCACGAAGAACGTCTGCAGTGTGATCGGGACCGGTGTCCAGGGCAGCGGAATTCGCACGTGCGCCCCGAGCGCCGTCATGACCACGAAGGCCACGATCCCGATGGTCCCCGAGACGGCGCCCCGCTCCAGCCAGGCCGTCTTCGAGGCGACCCTCGATCGCCCGATCACCTCCCGCTCCGCCATATATCCCCCTCCGTCAGGATTAGCTCCCAGATCAGTGCGTCTCCTTCACGGGGAAAGCCCCCCGTGAACTCTCGAGCCACTCGCGAAGCTCCCCCAGGGAATCCACGATGACGTCCGCGTGCTGCGATGCTTTGAGCACCGGGCCTCGCAGGAGGACCGTGCGCACGCCGGCCCTTCGTCCCGCCAGCATGTCGAACTCGAAGTCGCCGACGAACATGATCTCAGAGGGAGGCAAGCCCATCCGCCGGCAGGCCAGCCACACCGGCTCCGGCGCCGGCTTGGGCGGCCCGTCTTCCCGCGTGACAACCGCGTCGAAGCGGAGGTGGAGCCGCGCGAGGACCAGGTCCACGCTCTTCCGGCTGTTCCGCGTCACCAGCCCCCGCTTGAGACCCCGCGCATCCATCCACTCCAGGAACGGTAGGATCCCGTCCATCGCTTCGGCCTCGGCTGCGGCGGCCGTCTCGTGCCGTTCCAGGATGGCGTCGGCCCGGGCCCGCTCGGATGGGGGCAGCTCTGCCATCCGCTCCAGGACGTAGCCGTGCGTGTCGCCGAAGATCTCCTGCTTGATGGCCAGGAAGTCCAGCCGCTGCCGGACCACCACGCCGTCCATGTCGAAGAGGATGCCGCCGATCAAGTCGGGGATTTGCAACCCGCCTCCCATCCGCAACGGATCACGTCAAGAGGTAGCGCACGCCCGCGTAGCCGAAGTACAGGCCGAATCCCAGGAGGAGAACGGCGCAGGCGGTCACCAGCCCGCGATACGTCCGGTCCGTGAGCAATCGGCGACCCATTGCCAGTGTCAGGCTCACCGTGCCGTACCATATGAGGTCCGAGAGGATGTGGCCGATGTAGAAAGAGACGAGACCGGTCAGCCCCAGCCGCAGCGAGATGGCGATGTAGCTCAGGCCGATGGTGGCCCACCAGATGATCCAGTAGGGGTTGGAGAGCGTCGTCAGCAGTCCGGCCAGAACGGGGTGGTGGCGCTTCTCCTGCTGCGTCCCGGTGCGGAGCGAGAGGCTGCCCACGCTCTTGAACATCCCCCAGGCCATCCACGTCAGGACCGCGCCCCCGAGGAGCGCGATCGTCCCGATGACGGGTCCCAGGATCAGGAGTTTCCCGAGGCCCAGGACCACGGCCGCCACCAGGAGGACCTCCAGGATCCCGTGGCCTAGGACGATGAGGGGACCCGCCAGGGCGCCCCGGGTCTGCGCCCGACTGATCGTATCCGGAGTGTCTGGCCGCAACCGCGCGGCCGTCTCGCCGATCGTGACCGTCAGCACCGGTCCGGGCATCATGGCGCCCGAGAGGCCGACGAGAAACGAGGTGATCGCTATGCCTGCCACACTGTCCATCGGTTACCCGGCGGGTCCCGGCAGCCTCGCGCTTGCCGCCAAACCCGTGGAAAACAAACGCAGTACAAGTGCTTATGTATAACGTCAATCCGGGGGCGGCGCAAGCAAATTTCCGAGGGCTGCCGTCGAGAGAAGGGGGATCTTCCGGGGTCGCACACAAAAACCCCGGGCGGCGAAGCCCGCCCGGGGTCATCCCAATGGTCGTGTCCCTGTCGCGCTTGACATTCTCAGAGTGTGTGAAAATATCGGTGAATCAGCGCCGTTCGGCTGAGCTCACGACGAAGCCAAGCGCATTTTTCACCCACGGAAAATCAACCTGTCTGCCGTCGCCCGGCGACAGGCAGGGAGGTTACAGTCACACTCTCGGCCCAGCAACGATTTCTTCACACACTCTCAGCGGTGAATCATCCGGTCGTTCCTACCTCCAATACCCCTCTACCCACACTCGGGTCCAATAGCCGCCGCCTCGTACCCGGGCCTCCCAGTGGCCGGGGACCCACCAACCATTCTCGTAATGACCCTCCACCCAGACGCGCTCACGCTCGGTCGTCGGCAGCCAGCGGTCCTCGTAGTGGCCTGGAACCCACGTCCGGTATTCCACCACAGGCGGCGGGGCATACACGACCGGTGGAGGCGCGGAATAGAAGACCGAAGGGGGAGTCGTGACCACCGGTGGCGCCCCGTACGTGCTCGGCGCGGCGACCGCCGCGCCGCTGCCCCGAATGACATTGTAGAGGATGCCACCCATGACGACCGACCCCGCCCCGATCGCCGCCCCCAACCACCGGTTCCGGACGGCGTGGGGATCGCCAGCCAGGGCCGCCGAGGGTAGCAGAGCCAGGATCAGGCTGGCAATGAGGGTGACTGCAAGGAATTTCCGCATCGGGATCACCTCCTTCCCGGTTCGCACCTTACGCCTTTGGCCGTCAGCGATCAGCGGGCAGCCCTTTCCCTGCCGGGCTGATCCTTGATCGCTGATTGCTGAACGCTTGTTCACTCCATTCACCTATTTCGACGACCTGGCGGCGTTTTTGTTCAATGTGTTCTTGCGGGAAGGGAAACCAGGAGAGGACAGGAGACCGTGCTCTGGCCTGAGCCGGCGGCCTTCGCCCACAGGCCTGCGTCAGCCGCCGTGATGGCCCACCGCCGATGTCAACCAGCGGTTATGGCCCATAGGCTGGCATTAGCCAGCCGTTATTGCAATGATGAGAACGCCCTTCTGGTGACTCGGACCGCCGACCAGTACCGTGGCCCCACTCCGCAACCGAACTGCGGTGTTCACCACGGCTTGCCCGCCGGAGGAGAGGACGCGGACCGTCAGGCTGTACTGACCCCCCTGGATGGCCGTGGGGACGATCTCCAGGCGCCGGTCACCCGGGAGGGATGCTGTCCAGGCCTGGTTCAGGGCCGCCGATCCCTGCGGGGCATCCAGGAGCTGATACATGGAATAGCGAAACGTCTTCTGGAGATCCCCAGCCAAGCCCCCCAGACGACTGTCCACGCCGCCTGGCTCGTTTGCCGCGTAGATCACCTGGATCCGGAGGGAAACTGTTGCCTGGGCGTGCAGCTTGACGGAGGGCGTAGCGAGGATAACGCTGAGGATGCAGAAGAGCGGGATGCAAGAGTACGCAAGAGACCTGAGTTCCTGTGGATGTCCCACCCGGTCACCTCCTTAGGATGAGGAGGGTTTCTCGAACACCCAGATGACCTTCAGCTTACTGCCCGGCGCCTGGAATACCATGACAGGGGCGTCCTCGCCAGCCTCGATCGAGAGCACCTCCACACCATTCGGCCCCACCGTTGGGCCCCACAATTCCATCTGGCTCAGCGTCAGACCCAGGACGAGGATCACCGCGGCAGCTGCCGACGCCAGGCTCAGCCGCGGATGATCCCAGAAAAGCTCGCGCAGGGCCGGGCGCGCCGCCCGGGCCAGCTCGGCCGTCCCATGCCTGATTCGGTTCTCCACACCAGGCCAGAAGGCTGCCGCCTCATCCGGAGCCAGGACAGCCCGTGCCGACGTCCGGAGCGTGTGGGACACCTGCTGATACGCCTCGACCTCGCGCCGGCAGGCGGGGCAGCGCAGAAGATCGGCCTCCACCCGGTCCCGGACCACCGTCGGCATCTCGCCCGCGGCGTAGGCTGCCAGCCGCCGGCCTCGACCCATAACCATGTGGAGCCGGTGCGTCATCGCCATCCCATCACCGGAGGTCGCTGAGGTGCGACTTCAGAACCTGCTGCAGCTTCCGCCGCGCGTAGAAGAGCCGGGACATCACGGTCCCGAGCGTGCATCCCACCGCTCGGGAGATTTCCTCGTAGCTCATGCCCTCGATCTCTCGCAGGACCAGGACCGCGCGCTGGGCCGGCGGGAGTTGGGCGATCCCGCGGGCGAGCAGGTCACGAACCTGCCTGTTCTCCAGTGCCGTCGCGGGATCCTCAGGCGTGAAAAGGTCGGCGTCTCGTTCCTCTGGTGCGGCCCGGGTGTCGTCGTAGGTCGCAATCGCGCCCCGCTGCTTCCGCCGGAGGCTGTCGATGGCCAGGTTGACCACGATGCGATGGAGCCAGGTGGTGAAACTCGCCTCGCCCTTGAACGCCGGGAGCGATGTGTAGGCTCTGGCGAAGGCCTCCTGCGAGATATCGAGGGCGTCCTCGCGGTTGCGGACCATCTGATACGCGAGGTTGAAGGCGCGATCCTGGTGGCGCCGGACCAGGGTGCCGAAGGATTCCCGGTCCCCCCGTCTCGCCCGTTCCACCAGGTCCCGATCGTCTTCCGTCTCCTTCGGCGGCCCCTCAGGACCTCCCATTCCCCGTAACCTTGGACGTGCCAACGCGCCATTTATTCAACACTTGCGCATGCTACCATCGTCCCCGGCGGGGGCGCAAGGGGATTTCCGGACCTAGGGTAATGACCAAATCCCAATGACCAATTCGAGCTGAGATCTGGGAGTGCCCCCAGGGGCCAAACGTCTCTTGGTGGGATCCACGTCGGCGATGCCAACCAGCTTGGCATCCGCCACGCGGCGATCACCCGAGCAGCGCCTCGGGTGTCATGGCGTGAATCGCCTCCAGGCTCATCGGCCCGGTGAGCTTGCCGCCCTGCTGCGCAGCCTCGATGTAGTTCAGGCCGTTCCCCGAGACGAGGCAGACGACCCGCGGGTCGCCATCGAGACGCCCCTCCTGCCTCAGACGCATCGCCCCGGCGAGGGAGATTGCCCCCGCCGGCCCGAGAGTTCCTGAGACCAGACACCTAAACAGAAGCGGGCGGGACCCGCGAAATCGGGGCCCCGCCCGCGATGCAGGCCAACGCATTCAAATCTGACGTCGGCCCAACGAGCCGGAGCGGTCAGGCGGTGACGACCTTCCTGCCGTAATAGATCTCGCGGTCGAGTTGGCCTTCTGAGGAGGCCACCGCCAACGCGCCGGAGAGGTCATCCAGGACGTTCAGCGTGGTGCGGAACATGTCGGGGATGGCGTCCACGCCGGCGATGATGGCGATACCCTCAACCGGCCAGCCCATCCCGGCGAGGATGACCGCGAGGAGGACCATGCCGCCACTCGGAATGCCGGCCGAGCCGAAGCCGATCAGCAGGATGAGTATGAGCAGCCGAATCTGGTCCCCCAGGGTGAAGGTCACGCCGAAGAACTGGGCGATGAGGATGGCCGCGATCGCCTGGTAGATGCACATGCCGTCCTGGTTCATGACGGCGCCCAGGGGCAGGGCGAATCCGCTGAGCTTCTTGCTGATGCCCAGCTTCGTCTCGGCGCACTCCATCGCAACGGGGAGGCTCACGTTCGACGAGCGAGTGGTGAAGGCCACCAGCATGACCTCGGTGCACTGACGGTAGAACTGGATCGGGTCCAGCCGCGCGAACAGCCACACTACGAGCGACACCACCACCGCCGTCTGGATGATGATGGTGACGATCACCGTCAGCATGTACTTCACCAGTGGCAGTATAATCCCTATCCCTAGCGTGCCCGTCACCCAGGCCATGAGGGCGAAGACGCCGATGGGTGCATAGTACATGCAGATGCGCACAATGTTAATCATCGCATCCCGCAGCGTCTCGAAGAAGTCAATGGCGGCTGTCGCCCGCTTACCCAGAAGGGAGAGCGAGATCCCGAGGAAGATCGAGAACACCACCACGCCAAGGATGTCGAACCTGGCCATGGCGTCGATCGGGTTCCGCGGGACGATCTGCAGGATGGCCTCGACGATGTCCACCTTGGGCATTGTCGTCGGCCTCTTGAGGTCAGGGGGCGCCTGGATACCCGCTCCGGGCTGGACGAGGTTGGCCGCCAGCAGCCCAAGGATAATAGCGATGATCGTCGTGCCGACGTAGTAGGCGATCACCTTGCCCCCCACGCGACCGAGGTCGCGCAGGTCCATCCTGGCCAGGGCGAGGGTGACGGAACAAAACACCATGGGGACGACGGCCATCAGCACCAGGCGCAGGAAGAGGTCCCCCAGGAACCTGATGTTCGCGATGGGCTTGCCGACGATGAGCCCGGCTACCAACCCTAGCAACGTTGCGATCAAGATCCATGTGGCCAGTGATAGCTTGCGCATGGCCCGATCCTCCTCTTGCCCCCTTCGGGGCTGATTCCGCCTCGCCTCCAGAACATGTCTCAGACCTGTGTGGATCCCACCTCCTTTTCGGAAGCTTTTCCCTTCCTGTCGGCCCTCGGCCTCCGGGAAACGGACTGCACCTGGCATCCCACCCGGTGAGTCCTGCGCCCTCCTGGCTTTCAGGCCCTTCCCGGGCGCCGGAGGCCCGGCGTTACGCGTGGTATTGTTTGACCAGTTTCACGAAGGTGTCGATCTCGTCCTCGGTGTTGTAGATGCCAACGGAAACGCGCAGCGAATCGCGGCGGCAGGTCGTAATGACCTTTCGCCCGAGGAGCCACTTGTGCAACCCGGCGGGATCGGCCACCTTGAAGCACACGATGGAAGAGCGGCGCGTCTCCTCCCGGGGGCTCACCACCTGGAACCCGGCCTCCTCGAGCCGGGACGTCAGGTAGCCGCTCAGCTCCAGAATCCGCTCTTCGATGGCCCGCATGCCGATGCCCAGCAGATACTTCAGGCTCTCGTTGAGGACGGTGATCCCCAGGTAGTTGTAGTTCCCGATCTCGTATCCCCTTCCAGTGGGAGAGACCCGCAGCTCATACCGCTGGGAATCGTGCTCGACCGCCGCCCCCCCCATCATTCCCGCTCGGGCGACGTAGACCGGCGTGATGTCCGGGATGATCGCTTTCCGGCAGTAGAAGGCCCCCACGCCATGCGGGGCGAAGAGGGCCTTGTGGCCGCTCGTGGCCAGCATGTCGATCCCCATCCCGGCGACGTCCACCTGGAGCGTCCCCAGGGCCTGCACCGCGTCGACGACGGTGTAAATCTCCCGGGGGCGGCAGAACTCCCCAATCGCCTGGACGTCGTTCCGGTTGCCGGGCGCGTAGGTGACGTGGGAGATGGCCACGGCGCGCGTTGAACCGTCGACCAGGGTCTCTAGATCCTCCAGCAGGACCATGCCGTTCCGGGTGGGCACCCACCGGACCTCCACGCCCCTCCGCTCCAGGTTCAGCCAGCAATAGATATTATTCGGGTGCTCGCTGGCATTGAGGACCACGTTGTCCCCGGACTTGAAGGGGATGCCTCTCGCGGCGATGTTCAGCCCCTCGGACGTATTCTTCGTGAAGCCAATCTCGTCGGGGCTGGCGTTGATGAGTTGCGCGAATCGGGCCCGGGCCTCGTCGATGGCACGGAACCATTCGTCCTTGTCCCCGCTGGTGGCCTGCTGCTTTGCGATGTACTCTTGGATCGCCCGGGTGGCGAAGAGCGGCAACGCACACTTGTTGGCCAGGTCAAAGAAGAGGTATTCCTTGGTCACCGGAAACTGCTCGCGCACTTCCTGCCAGTTCATGATGTCCCCCTTGCCGGGAATCCCAGAACCCCTCCCCATCCGGACGCCGCATGGGTCAGAGGCCCAACCGGACAGCAGGCGTGGTTGGTCTCTCCCGCCGACGTTCCCACGCCGATTGAGCCTTGATGACCGCTACCTGTCCTGGAAAAAACGACGGCCCTTCAGGATCGCCGATTCCTGAAGGGCCAATAGAGTCCGAGCCTCCCTCTCCCGCCTGCTTGATCAGGCCGACGGCCCCATCCCCGATGTCCGCCATGGATAGGCCTCCTCACGGATCGAAGGGGCGCCTGACGTGCGGTCGCTATTATCAAGTTCTCCTGGCAATGTCAAATCCAAAGTCACACTTGACCACACGGCCTATCCATCGTCCATGCGTGCGGCCTATCGCTCGCTTCGGCCAGGGGAGATCCACGAGGATGCCACGATGCATGCCGCCCGAATCGGGTCGGCCGGGAACTTATGAGCTGCCCCTCACCATTTGCGCTTGACGAGGTCGAGGACCCGTTCCACGTCGCTTGCCGTGTTGTAGACGTGCAGCGAAAACCGCAGCGCGCCGCGCCGGATGGACAGCTTGACCCGGTTTTCCACGAGATACTTGTAGAGCGCGCCGAATCGGGGGTCATCGGTCGAGTCATGGCCGCCGCGCCCGATCTCGCCCACGGTAACGATGTGGGCGAGATGCGGCCCCGGCCGCCCGCCGCAGACCGGGAGCCCGAGATCCAGGATCCCCCGAGCCAAGGCATGCGTCAGGCCCACCACGTAGGTTTCGATGGCGGCGGGACCCCATTCCAGCAAGTACTGGATCGAGGCATTGGCGGCCGCAGCGGCCAGGAAGTTGTAATTCCCGAGGTCGAACCGCCGGGCCGCTGGCCGCAGGCGGAATTCGAACTCACCCATGGACGCCTCGTGCGCCTCGCCCATATCCACGCCGAAACGCGCCAGGTAAACGGGCTGCATCCGCTCCGCCCACTCCCGTCGGCAGTAGAGGAGCCCCATCCCGTACAGGCCGAGCAACCCCTTCTGCGTCGACACGGATAGGGCGTCGATGCAGGACCGCCGGACGTCAGTGGCCAGAACACCGACCGACTGGGCCGCATCCACGACGAACATGATCCCCCGCTCGCGGCAGGCCCGTCCCAGGCTGTCGAGATCCATCCGGAATCCGGGCGCGAAGGTCACGCTGGACACGGTGATGACGCGGGTGCGGGCGTCCGCCCGAGCCAGCAGGTCCTCCACGGAAATGGCGCCGGCCCGAGGCGGAACGGCGCGGACCTCGACCCCGAGGCGTCGGAGGTTGAGCCACGGGTAGATGTTGTTCGGGTGTTCCAGATCGGGGCACAGGATGACGTTATCGCCCGGGCGCCAATCCAGACCCGTCGCCACCATGTTGAGGCCGTCCGACACGTTCTTGGTGAACGTGATCTCGTCGGGGTCGGCATGGACCAACGTCGCGAACCGCCCGCGGGTCTCCTCGATGAGTTCGAAGAATTTCGGCTTGTTTCCCCCGTCGAGCATCCGATGATCCAGGTGTTTGTCCATGGCCTCCCGGACGCATCGCGGGAAGACGCACCGTGCCGCGACATCCAGGTACGTCCAGCGCTCGGTCGCCGGGAAGTCCCGGTAGGCCTCGGCCAGAGAGTTCGACGCGGTGGGGGCGAACCGTTCGGGATCCATTCGACGACTCCTTTCTGCAGCCTGACGCGAGAGTCCCAGGTAGCCTGTCAGCGCCCTCATCTGGGCCGCTACGGGGCTTTCGGGGGAACTGATGAGTTACGCGTCGGGCAATTCCGCATGACACACCTACGCCCCGCAAGGCACCCCCGCTGACGCAGGATTCCTGGCTCTCCCCGGATTGGCCGACCCGGCGGCCTTCTCCCAGGTGCTGCCCCGCCTCTTTTCTGTTACTCCTTTTCTACTCCCGTAAAGGTGATCTCGTCGGGGGACAGCTCACGCTCCCCGGACAGTATGTCCCGTCGCAGCATTCCCTTCTCGGTGGCTGCGACCATGATTGCCCCGGAGAGGTCGTCGACCACGTTGAGCGTCGTCCGGAACATATCCGGGATCACGTCGACCCCGATGATCAGGGCGATGCCCTCCAATCCCTTCCAGCCACCGCGAAGACTCGCTCGACCACGCCGTGTCTGACCCCGGAGATCTTCTCTTGCATGCTGATCACCAGCGTGGCGTTGTTGGGGACGATTTCCAGCCGATCCCCAACCCGGAGCCGTTTCTCGGGCCCGATACTCGGCTCCATGTAGTACACGCAGGCACTCTCCGCGGCGAGACGTCCCAGCCAGAGGTCCGGGCGGCCTTGCACCGAACCGTAGCTCGGCCTTCCTTGCCAGAAGAAGCCCGGCATGTCGCGATACTGGATGAGCGAATCGGCTCCAAAGGTCTTGTACCCCGCATCGATCACGACGTACCTCGGGTCGACGGTGCTCATCACCGCGCACACGACCGCGGCCGCACACGCCTCTCGCGTGTTGACGAGCGCGTGGACGTGCCACATGTCGCCGATCACGCAGTGCCCCGGATGGATCTCCGTGATCTCGGGGAATTGCTTTCCTTTCAGGAGGGCGCACGTGGGCCGCAGCGTGGGCGAGGCCCCAACGGACACGTGCGCTACGGGGATCCCCGCCTTCGTCAAGAGCCTCGCGGTTTCCGCCGTCATCGTTGCGACCTCGAGTGCCAGATGGTCCAAGCTCTCCTGGGTCGGCTTCCCTCCCGACTCGTGCGCGTAGATTCCCTCGAAGGCAATCCCCGGGAGACGGCAGAGCTGCTTCGTCATGTGCAGCGCCGGCCCACCCGGACGAACGCCGAACCGATCTCCCCCCGTGTTGATCTTCAGGAGCACGGGAATCGTCTTGCCGAGGACTTGCCCCAGCCGCGAAATCCCGTCTGCCTGCTCCATCATGTCAACCAGCACGGTGATCTTCAGGCCCGGTTTCTCGAGGAGTCGCCGGAGGGTGTTCAGTTTCCGGTCGCCGTAGAATGGGTGGGCGATGAGGATGTCGTCGATCCCCGCTGCCGCCATGCAAACCGCCCGCTCGACGGTTCCCACCTCGATTCCACACGCGCCGCCTGCAATCTGCAGCTTGGCGATGTCCGGGCACTCGTGGACCTTCGTGTGGGGCCGCAGCTTGACCCCCGCCTCTGAGGCGAGCCTCGACATCTCCGCGATGTTCGCCTCCAGCACATCCATGTACACTACGACCGCAGGGGTGTCGAGAGCGGACACGGGCATCCGTTGTTCGTTCATTGTCTCCTCCTGGCGATCGCGATTTCGGATTTGGCCTCCTGCGATCTTCCCGACCAGGAAGCCGCCGGCCTTGCCGGGTTCCGGGGTCACGGTCTATGCTCGGCGCGGAAGCACGAGGCCACAAAGGAGCCTTCCGAGGGCTCCCGCGAGGTGTGTGAACGGTCGCCAACGCCCCGGTGCCGCGCAGAGCATATCACCGAGTGCCAGAATGCGCGAAGCTTTCTCGCATGACCGCCACCTCGGGGTCGCCCACTACCCGCTCCGGCAGGTCGTCCGCCGGATCGGCCTGGCAAATGCGGCGGCGCGGGATTCAGGGGCCCCGCAGGTCGTTCGCATTCTGGAGGCGTCGCGATGTGGGGCCTCCGTCGCGCAGCGGGAGCCGGCCCTTGCCCGACAGGCGGCCCCACGCCTGATGGTTCTTGCACCGAAGAGGAGCGGACGACAGACGAAGGGAGGGAGCCGGGATGTCCAGCCTCGTTTGGCTCGCGTGCGTGAAGTGCCGAAGGGACTATCCGAAGGCGACGAAGTTGCGAGAACATCTTTTCAATGAGCTCGCCCTGCTCGATGAAGGCGATGAAAGGAAGGTAAGCGTACAGCGGGAAGAGCGGCCCGCGATCTCCAACGGTAAGGAGGACCGAGCGGCCGGGGTGGACTCCTCACCGCCCCCGGGCGAAGCAAACCGCCGCCTCGGCCAGCACCTGGGTGGGGTCCAATACCGGAACGCCCACATCGCCATCCTCGAGCACCAGGGGAAGTTCGGTGCAGCCGGTGAACACGATCTGGGCCCCCGCATGAGCGAGCCGCTCGGCCACTTCCCGGATCTTCGCCCGCACGGCCGGGCCCTTGTCTCCGGCCTTTACACTATAGATGACCGACACGACGATCTCCTGGTCCTCATCCGAGGGCACGATGGCCCTGATGCCTTTGGCTTCCAACCTGTCCTGGTACAGGCGCAGCCGGATGGCCCCCCGGCCGGCCAAGACGCCCACCGATTGGAGTCCCTGGTAGCGCCGCTGCGCCTCGCCGATCGCCTCGTCCACGATGTGGAGCACCGGGATCCGCACCGCCTCCACGATCCGGTCGTAGAAGAGATGGGCGGTGTTGCACGCCACCACCAGGAAATCGGCGCCCGCCCGCTCCAGGTTCCGGGCGGTTGACTGGAGCAGCGGCGTGGGGTCCGCCCCACCTTCCAGCAGCGCCGCGGGCCGGGAGGGGATCTTCGGGTTGCAGTCTATGATGATGCGCAGGTGCTCCTGGTCGGTCTTCGCGGGCGTCGCGGCGACGATCTTGCGGAAGAGGTCAACGGTGGCCTCCGGCCCCATGCCTCCCATGATGCCGATGATCTTCTCCTCCATGGCTCCCTCCTCTTTTCCCCAAGGTGCTCATCTTAGCGCGATGCGGACCGCCAGTCGAGGTCGCCGATGTCAAGAGGAAAGCAGATTCCAATTACCCCTACCGGGTCACAACCTTCCGCAGGGCCGCCGCCAGGGCATCGAGGTCTCCTCGGGTGTTGCAGTAGTGGACCGACGTCCTGACGATGGAGGTCACCCCCCTGGGCTTGATCGCCAAAAGCGAGCCCTGGGCGCCCGAGGCGACGGCCACGTTTCCAATCCGGTCCAGCTCCCTGGCCACCTGATCCGGGTTCATCCCCTCCACGTTCCACATCACGATGCCGGCCTGCCGGTCCAGCCGGGCGCTGCCGTGGAAGATCACCTTGGGCGTGGCCCGCAGGGTCTCGATCATGTAGGCCGTCAGATCCCGGATGTGGGTGAGGATGGCGTTGTAACCGATCTCTTCCACGTACTGGATGGCCCTGCCCAGGCCGATGACCCCCGAGGTGTTCAGCACGCCGGCCTCGAACTTGTGCGGGGGGCGATTGACCTTAAAGCGTTCCTCGTCCACTACGTTGGCCGCCCGGCTGCCGGTCGTGAGGGGCTGGAGTTTCTCCAGCAGCTCCAGGCGGCCCCATAGCAAGCCGGTGCCCTGGGGTCCCATGAGGGCCTTGCGGCCGCAGAAGGCGACGAAGTCGCAGCCGATCTCATCCGCCCGCACCGGGATGCGACCTGCTGACTGGGCGGCGTCCACGAAGGCGAGGGCCCTGTGTTCATGGGCAATCTGGGTGATCTCCCTGACCGGCTGGATGGTGCCGAAGACGTTGGAGACGTGGGTGCACGCCACCAGCCGGGTCGCGGGCGTCATCGCCCTGCGCACGTCGGCGGGGTCCACCATGCCGTCGGCGTCGGCGGGGACGAACCTCACCCTGCCACCATGCTCCTGCGCGGCCCGCATCCAGGGGATGGCGTTCGACTGGTGCTCCAGGTCCGTCAGGACGATCTCGTCTCCAGGCTTCCAGTCGAGACCCTGGGCAACTAGGTTGATCGCCTCGGTGGTGTTCTTGGTGAAGGCGACCTCGGCCTCCGAGGTGGCTCCGATGGCGCGCGCGGCGATGCGCCGAGCCTCGTTCACCCGCTCCGCCGCTTCGACCGAGCGCTTCCACACGCCTACGCCGTAGTTGAAGGGATGGCTGTAGAGGTACTCCTCCATGGCCTTGATCACCGGCAGGGGCGCGGGCACCACCGAGGCGCTGTCCAGGTACACCAAGTCCTTGAGATAGGGCATGTCCCTGCGGACTTCTTCCACTGACTTCGCCATGTCTCGCTCCTTCGCGGTGTCTTCGGGTCCGGCGTCCAACGCGACGCCGGCGCCTCTACGGCTTCACCTGGACCGTCATATCGATCTCGATGGGCGCGTCGTCGTTGAGCTCGTTCTGGTAGAGGGCGGCGCGGGCGCGCTTCCCGCGTTCCGGCCTGAGGTGATACAAATTTGGTTTTCGATCGCGCTGCGGCCCGGCCCTCTTTGGAGCTCGCTTGAGCCGCCTTCCACCCTGCCCTGCCCCATCCCCTGCCCTCGGACGCCGACACCATCGAGCATGCTGTAGCCGTGTCGCTGATGTCAAGAGGGAATCCGCAGGATCCGGGACGCGTCATCGTCTGTGCGATGTCCCGCTATCCGAGGAATGGAGTCCCCTCGCGCACGGATTTTCTTTGCGAGGCCGACAGTCGCGTGTTATAAGCCCAGGATGAACTTCCTCTTGGGCTCAACGGGAGAAACCGCATGCGACGATCATGGCGCTTCCTTTATGTGCTCGTGGCACTCGCGCTGCTGGCCGCCTGCGGAGGCGGGCAGTGGGGACGGAGCGCGGGGCTTCCTCTTTTCAACTGGCGACAGTTCGAGGGAACGACGCTCCGGGTCCTCCTGAGCCAGAACCACTGGCAGCAGGTCATCGCACCGCGTCTCCCCGAGTTCGAGCAGCTCACGGGGATCAAGCTCGCCACCGAGGTGTATCCCCAGGGTCAGCTGTGGGACATCCTGGAGAACGGCCTCAAAGAGCCAGGCCGGGTGGATGTGTTCATGACGCTCCCCGGCCTCGACGGGATCCGTTTTCTCCGCGCCGGCGGCATCCAGCCGATCAACGAGTACTTGCGGGACCGGACCCTCACCGCGCCGGATTACAACTGGGAGGATTTCTTCCCTCGCGCCCGGGCGGCCATGGAGATCGAGGGCGCCATCCTCGGTCCGCCGGTGATGGGCGAGCACCTCGCGCTGCTCTACCGGAAGGATCTGTTCAAACAGTACCAGGTCTCTGTGCCGCGCACCCTGGACGAGCTGGAGGCCGCGGCGCGCTTCCTCCACAAGAAGCCCATGGGTCCCGGGGGAGCCCCCGGCGTCGGCATCGTCAGTCGGGGCAAGGGCAGCACCGCGACGTCGCTCTACGCCGCCTACCTCCACGCCCTGGGAGGGACTTGGCTGGATGAGGGCCGCCGGCCCACGATCAACGGACCGGTGAGTCTCGAGGCGCTGGAGCGGCTCGGGCGCCTCCTCGGCACCTACGCGCCGCCCAACATCTCGGACTTCGACTGGCAAGAGGCCTCGACGCTCTTCATGGATGGCAGGGCAGCCATGTACCTCGAGGGCAGCTCGGTGTTCCCCCTCCTCGAGCACTCGGGAACCTCCCGCGTATCGGGCAAGGTGGGATACGCCGTGTTCCCTGCCGGCCCTGGGGGTCCCGGTACGACCATCGCCGTGCGGGGGCTGGCCATCGCCAAGCAGAGCGCGAATCCCAAGGCCGCCTGGCTGTTCCTCCAATGGGCTAGCAGTCCGGAGATGGTCCGTCTGGCTCTCGTGGGCGACGTCCTGGTGGGCCGGCGGTCGGCCTGGCAGGACAAGTTCAACTGGGATGGAATCCCCGCTGACCTAGTGCAATCCTTCCAAGAGGCCGCGCAGATCGGCGTGCCGAACTGGGCTCCACCGCTGGTCGCCGTGACCGCGGCGCGCGAGGTGGTGGGCCAGGTGATCGGGGCGGCCATCCGGGGCGAAGACTTTCGCGCGGCCGCGGACGTTGCGGCCCAGCGCCTCGCGGAGATCCTCAGGACCACCGAAGGCCTTGAGAGCCCTCCGGTCCCGGCGACCCCCCAGTCTGGACGACGGAGATCCTCGTAGGAGACTGCCGGGCATATCGCTCCCCGGCTGGCCATCAATGCATCGTCCATACAACTGAGGTCCCTCGCGACCTTTGACCTTGAATCGGCCAGAGGGCTATGCTAGTTATAGTGTGTCGGACTCACATTGGTACTGCCCTTCAGCCCAGAGTCTCCGAGTTAACGGATACATGCAAAAAGGAGGGCCTCTCATGAGGATGACACGAATGGTTTTGGCCCTTGGCCTGATCCTGGGGCTGGCGTACGCCTCCACGGCCCAGGCCGCCCAGTTCAACTGGCAGCAGTTCAAGGGGACGCAGCTCCGCGTCCTGCTCAACAAGCATCCCTGGCAGGCAGGCATCGAGCCCTATCTGAAGGACTTCGAAGCCCTCACCGGGATCAAGCTCATCACCGAGGTGTATCCGGAGGACCAGTTCCGCGCCAAGACGCTGGTCGAACTCACCTCCGGCGCCAGCAGCATCGATGTCTTCATGAGCATGCCCGCGCAGGAGGGGCTGAAGTACATGCGGGCCGGCTGGCTCCAGCCGTTGGATGAGTTCCTGAAGGACCCGTCCCTCACGGCGCCTGACTACAACTGGAACGACTTCCTCGACAAGACGCGCGATGCCATGGTTATCGAGGGGAAGCTGATCGGCCCCCCGATCCAGGTGGAGAACGCAGCCCTCATGTACCGGAAGGACGTCTTTCAGAAATACAATGTGAAGGTCCCCACCACATTGGACGAGCTGGAAGCCGCCGCCAAGACCCTAAACGGCAAGGCCATGACCGATGACGGGCAGCCCGGCTTCGGCTTTGTGGCCCGGGGAAAGCGGGCCGCCGCCACATCCCAGTTCGCAGGAATGCTCCACGCCATGGGCGGCACCTGGCTCACTCCGAGCCGCGAGCCGGCCATCAACAGCGAAGAGGCCGTGAAGGCCATTGACATGTGGGGGCGGCTCCTTCGCCTGTACGGCCCCCCCGGCTCTGAGAACAACCACTGGTACGAGGCCAGCTCCATCTTCTCCCAGGGCAAAGCGGCGATCTGGCTGGATGCAAACTCCCTGTTTCCAGTGATCGAGGACCCGCAGAAGTCCAAGGTGATCGGGAAGGTGGGTTACGCCCTGTATCCCAAGGGACCCAAGGGGCATCCGGGCGCCACGGTGGCCGTCTGGGGCTTGGCCATGCCCAAGACCGGCAAGAACCAGAAGGCCGCCTGGCTGTTCATGCAGTGGGCCACCAACCACGACCAGGTCTTCAAGGTCCAGAGCGAGAAAGGCGTCCTGGGCTGCCGCGAGTCGGTGTGGAAGGATCCCAAGGGCAAGGGCAAGGTCCCGGCCGATCTCGCCGAGTCCCTGATGGAGGGCTCCAAGATTGGCACGCCTCTCTGGAATCCGCCTGTCGTCGCGGTGGCCGAGGTGCGCGATACGATCGGGGCCGCCATCGTGACCTCGATCCAGGGCGGCGACGTCCGCGCCGCGGCGAACAAGGCCGCTGCCGACATGAAGCGCATCATGGCGGAGACCGAGGGGAAATAGCCTCGGCATTTTTCCCTGTACTGTCAAAGGGAGGAGGTCCGGAGGGGCCTCCTCCCTTTTCGTACCAGCCGTCATGGCAAACGAGATTCGCGCACAGAAGATTCCGGTGTGGGTGACCCCGCCAAGGCGGGGCTCGGCGTGGTCGCTCTTCGTCGAGCACCACCCGGTGCTGGTCTTCACGCTTCCGGCAGCCGTGGTCGTCTTTATCCTCATGGTCTTCCCGGTGTTCTACACCGTGTACATGAGCCTGCACTCGTGGTTCGCCAGCAGCCTCACGGCGCCGGAGTTCATCGGCCTCCAGAATTTCAAGCGGGCCTTTACCCAGGACGAACGCTTCCGCAACGCCATCTGGCTGACCATCTACTTCACGGCCCTGGCCACCGCGCTGCAACTGGTCCTGGGCGTGGCGTTGGCCCTCCTGCTCAACCGGCCCTTCCGGGGGAAGGGGTTCTTCCGGTCCATCTTCCTGATGTCCATGGTGGCCACGCCCGTCGCCATCGCGCTCGTCTGGATGATGATGTACAACCCGACGTTGGGGGTCATGAACTATCTGGTCGGCCTGGTCGGCCTGGGCCCTTACAAGTGGGTCAGCGACGTCCGCTTCGTGATCCCGGCCCTGGCCGTGGTGGACACCTGGGAATGGACGCCCCTCATCACCCTCATCACGCTGGCCGGCCTGGCCACCCTGCCGCTCGAGCCGTACGAGTCCGCCCTGATCGACGGCGCCACGCCCGCCCAGATGTTCTGGCGGATCACCCTGCCGCTCCTGCGCCCGACGATCATCGTCGCCCTGCTGTTCCGTTCCATTGATTGCCTCAAGACCTTCGACATCATCTACGTCATGACTGCCGGCGGCCCGGGGTTCGCCTCGGAGACGCTCAACGTCTACACGTTCCAGGTTGGCCTCTTTTACTTTCACATCGGCTATGCCTGCTCGCTCCTGGTGATCCTGTTCGCGCTGGTCCTTGGGGTGAGCCTGATCTTGATCAAGGTCCGGAGAGGGGCCTGGTAGGCCGCGCCGATGCGGGAACGAAAATATTCAAAACGGACAACTGACAACCGGTCATTGCCGGTTTTGCATTGTCAGTTGTCGGTTGTCGGTTTTCAATTGGCCCCAATCCGAAATTATCAACCGCCAAGGCGCCAAGAACGCCAAGACCGGATAAGCTCCTTGGGTGAGACAAACCAAGCTTCTGAAGGCCCCACGAACGCGTTTTCGCGTTCTTGGATCGGGAGAC
>Ga0315285_10000275_pt1 | contig 52257 bp, 65 predicted proteins | sample YL17G09_36_MG_FD_203698 | JGI IMG/M metagenome (GOLD analysis project Ga0315285, IMG submission 203698) | Sediment microbial communities from Yellowstone Lake, YNP, Wyoming, USA - YL17G09_36 | ecosystem: Environmental > Aquatic > Freshwater > Lake > Sediment | place: USA: Wyoming | collected... | reverse complement strand
TACAATACCGGTGTGATCTTCATATCTGAATATGATCTGCTCCCTAACTATTTGTTCAAGATGTTTGCGTACAGTCTCCCACTTCAAGCTAGGCCTACCAGTCAACTGCCTCAGCCTAACGGTTGCGGTCTGGCATTCTGCTGGATAGGCCTATCTTCTACTTGGTTTTACTGGTAAACCCGTGCGCGAATCCCACTTCCCGTACCGTTAAGGGTGCGCTAGTCTCTCAGCGACTCCAAGTAATGATTGCAGGCTTCAGATAGATTGCGTTCTCGTTCGTTGAGAAATTGTTCATAATTGGCGACTTTCAAGAGCTCTGGGTCGGTTGGCACATACTGTTGGTCGAATAGGTCATTGGAGATTTCAAGATGCGGAATGTAGATTTCGGGTGGGTTGCTGGGAGTTACCCTATTGCTCTTCTCGTTAAGAATTACTATGTTGGCTATCGCGTTGGCCATAAGTCAGTCAGAGTACCTGCCTTTCACAACCGAGCTAAACCGACTTCGCGATCTTCTGCAGACGTCTTATCGATAGCTCATCCACTCCCGACTTGGTTTGAACATAAGGAAGAATTTTCTCTCTCCCAACCAAAGTGCGCACTAGACTGGATTCTTTCAACTGCTCAACTTGGTTGTAATCCCAAATCGCGGAATAGGAAGGCTCACCGCTAACCCTTCTTCTGGCGTCTTCAGGGCTGCATAGGTCATAAGAGTACTTACTCCTAGAAAAGATCTTCATCTTTGGGGTACGTTTTGCAAAAGGAAATTGCCGTCTTTTGAACGTGCCCCCAAGCACATCTACATATGCAAAAAGACTCAGAAAGTCGTCAGCTCTGCTGGCAGACTTGTCGAAACGAGGAAAACCGCAATTGAAGGCGCAGATGAAGGTTCTGTCTAAAGGTGAACTGGAGTTGATCTCAGACAAGATGAATCTAAAGTCAGCTTCATTACCGAAGACATCTTTGAAGTTAGCATCTATGGCAAATGCTCCTACCCCTTTCCTATGGTAGAGATCAATGAGGGGCTTGGAGAACTTGCTCGCAATCAAAGGGACCGTGCCAATGAACGTTTTGGAATTACCAATGCTCTCGGTTTCGTCCATGATGAACTGCATCATGTCAAAGTACTGTTTGAATTTCCTCTCCGATAGTTTCTTCTGATCCATCAGCATACCCGTCTTGATCGTCGGCAAAACGAACGTTTTTTCGCTTGCGGCGTACAAGCAATGCGAAAGAAGCTTCACGTGATTTGTAGTCGGGATCCGATCAACTGCTAAGTCGAATATGGTCAGGTTGAGACTGTTTGGCATGAACTTGGATTTGATATCACTGACAAAGCGGTGGCTGTCGCTTTCAAGTGATAGGGGTGTCTTTTCGTCTATTCGTTTGACTATCTCATTAACGGCCATCTCTTTGTAGGTCTTCGAACCGATGCGTCTTATTGATCTTGAAGGCGTCTCGAACGAGAAGCTACTTGAGATAGACACGTCTTTCTTTGTGACGCCTAGTTCTTCGTCTCTCTCAATCTCTTTAACATTCATTTATGTATCCGCATAATCAAATATGGTCATTGGTGGCGATAAAAGTATGGCTCTCACGGCAGACTATGGCCTTGAAACTCCGGCAAGGCGTCTGCTCTTGGTGGCGCTGTCCCTCGAGGACAGAACCCGGAAGAGAAGAATGGACATGCTTCATATCCAAAAAGTCATTAGATTCTACGAGCATCTTCGCGCCAAGGCTCTAGAGGTAGACTTCTCTAACTATGACATGGGCGGAGTGTCCTATGAACTGCATGAAAACATAGACACCCTGCAAGAGTACGGCCTAGTTCACAAACAAGCTGACTGCTACGAACTCACAAGAGAGGGAGAAAGAGCCGCCCGAGAGTTGAGGAAGGAATTTACAGATGACGACCTGCAGAAGTTTGCCTTTTCCAAACATCAGCTAAACGACCTGTCATTTGAAGAAGTAATGTATTTCATGTACAAGACCGTTCCAGAGACACAAGAGAACTCAACCTATTACGCACGTCTCGAGAAGAACAAACAATCACTAGTGAACTCCCTGTTTCTGAAGGGGCGAATAACCTCCGCCACAGCCACAAAATGGCTTGGTATCAGTGAGAGGGAGTTCGACACGCTTTTGTCCAGTTAGGGACCGAGATGAGATATGTCTTCGACACTTCAGCAGTGATATATCTTCTTGAAAAATGGCAGCTAGCTGACAAACTGCAGAAGTTCTCCCGAAGCAATGAGTTATGCATACCAGAACGAGTTAAAGAGGAATTCCTCTCCGGTGAAGTGGATCCGCCCAATGTAACAAGCTTGGCAAAGACCTTCCATGTTTGCCGTGTTCATTTAGATGACAGATTGTTGTCTTTCTTCAACCATGATTCATTCGATGGGGCAATACACGTAATGTCTTACGGCCTTAGACACTCGAATTCATGTTGTGTGATCGACGAAAAATTCGGTAGAGATCTATGCGAGTTTCTAACGCAGAAAATGGGCCTCAGACTTAGATTCACAGGGACAATAGGGATACTAAAGAAGATGAAGAAGTCAGGTATTCTCTCAAAGAGAGACTTGGCATGCATCAAGAGCGGAATTAGAAACAGCAGGTTCTATTGCAAGAGAGAACTACTCAATGAATTGGATCTCCCTGAATAGCGCGCGAGCTTCTTGCTAAAATGGCTAGAAATGGCTTTTAATGGACATCTTTTCATATCTTAATGGTATGGATTCCTTTGATCAGCTTATTCTAGACTCCTTGAAGGATGGCTCATCAAGGACTTTCAAGGAGATCCTAGCCAAAGGCGGACTCTCCCATAATACGTTGAAGCGTCACCTGCAACACTTGATGGATGAGGGTCTAGTTCAAAGAGCAGAAAAGGCCGAAAATAGGCGTGGTAGACCAGAATACGGGTACTATTTGACTCCAAAGCTCAGACAACATGTTAACCTCACCCTGGAAGGACGCTACACGAGCCTTGTCACGTTGAATTTCACCAAGCTCAAGCAGATATGCAGGCACAGCAAAGGCGGATTCTGCAAGAGAACGAGGAGAAACTGCCGCTCACACACCTGCCCATACATAATCAGAGAAGAATAAAAGCCATTAAACACCAATATTGCAAGAGGCTCGCGCGCCAGTTGTTGCTGGTGCACGTTCGAAGTTTCATGTTGGTGTTTTCTGGGGGTCTGACTTATATTTCTGGGAACTCTCTGATCGTAAGGGGTCATCAATGGATATCCCAGAACTAATGAATATGCTGCAGGCCACTATCGGTTCAGCCGTTATGATTTCTAGTTCCGCCCTTCTATGTTTGATAATCCAAACAAGGTATGGAAGAGTTGTTGACAGGATAAGGCAGCTGATTTATGAACAGCGTTCTTTGCAGCAAGAGAAGGAGTCGGAACGTTCGAATCGAGGCAGTGAAATTGACCTGACGCAGGAGAGGCTCAAGACCATAGACGTTCAGATCGAGCTTTTGTTGAAGAGGGGGTCAAAACTTAGATGGGCGCTTTCCTTGACCTTCTCAGCAGTATTCTCCTTTGTCTTCACTTCTTTCCTAATAATGATAGGTTCCTTGATTAACCAAGCTATGGTCATTTCTCTAGTTGCGGTCACTTTCTTCTTTGGCATGTTCCTCCTCCTACTTGGAGCTATAACCACTGTTAACGAAATTGCGAACTCATATGATGCAATTATGAAAGAGGTCAAGTTCGCGAGGTTCGAAGCTTCAGAAGCCGAAGTTCTACACAAGAGGTTGAAGAGTCAGGCTTAGAGACTAGACGCTCACGCGTCAGGTTACTGTGAAGTCTTGGCTGTGTGTCTCTCTGCAAGTTCCTTGAATATTTCTCCAAGAGGTATTCTTCTTGAAGCGAGAAGGATCATGAGGTGGAAAACAAGATCCGTAGTCTCAGCTGCAATCGTGTCTGGTCTGTCCTTGGCAGCTAGGATGACCTCCGTCGCTTCTTCGCCAACCTTTCTGAGGATCGCACTCCCCCCTTCGTTGACCAGACTCTTGACGTAGGACTCTTGGCCGCCACTTCTAATGCGCTCTTCGATAGTTGCGTAGATCTTGTTTAGTATCGCTGCATCTGGATAAGTCTCTGTATCCGGTAGGACAGGGTTGTGAAAGCAGCTCTCTTTGTTCGTGTGACAACAAGGACCGATTTGCTGGACTTCAATCAGCACTGCGTCACTGTCGCAGTCAAGGATCAGATTCTGCACTATGGAGAAGTGGCCCGACTCTTCCCCCTTCATCCACAGTCTGTTCCTAGTGCGGCTCCAAAAGTGGGTCTTTCCGGAGAGTAAGGTTAGGATCAGCGCTTCCTTGTTCATGTACCCTTGCATCAGTACCTTGTTACTGGATGCATCCTGAACTATGGCGGGAACCAATCCTTTTCCTTTTTCAAAATCAATTCTATCAACCAGCTTCTCAGCATCGTTTCTGTTCATCTGAAGGACCAATTCTGACCAACTCATCGATTCGCCTGTCTGACAGGAACATCGTGTTTCGCGAGGTAGTCCTTGACATTCTGGACAGGGTGGGCGCCCCTATGGAATATTGACGCTGCCAGAGCAGCGTCCGCCGCGCCTTCAACCAAAACCTGTCTTATGTGCTCGGGCTCTCCGGCCCCTCCGCTGGCAATAACAGGTATATTCGTGCTTTCAGAGACCGTTTTAGTGAGAGGTATGTCGTAGCCCAACTGAGTACCATCATAATCCATGCTAGTGAGGAGGATCTCACCAGCGCCTAATTCTTCAACTTGTTTGGACCATTCCACAGCGTCTTTTCCAGTCGCCGTTCTTCCTCCTTCAACGTATACCTGCCACCAGCAGGGTCCCTTTGGGGTCTCTACCACGCTCCTGTCTTTCGGTCTTCCATATGCCCTCTTTGCATCTATCGCTATGACGATACATTGCGAACCGAGAGCTTCGGAGGCTTCTTTTACAAGTTGTGGCTTTCTTACCGCCGCCGTATTTATCGAGACCTTGTCGGCTCCCGAATCTAGTATCTCTCTTATGTTTTCCAGTGAGAGTATGCCGCCTCCCACAGTAAAAGGTATGAACAGTGTCTCGGCTGTTCTCGTTACGGCATCAAGAAGTATCTTTCTCCTCTCAAAAGAAGCCGTGATGTCGAGAAAGACGACTTCGTCAGCACCGTCTCTCCCATAAGCCTCAGCCAGGACAGCGGGGTCGCCTTCTTCCCTAAGGTTCACGAATTTGACTCCTTTGACAACTTTGCCTTCTTTAACGTCCAGGCAGGGTATTATTCGCTTAGCCAGCATCTTCCGCTGCCTCCAAGGCCTGTCTGAGAGTGAACTTGTTTTCATATAGTGCAGTCCCGACTATGACCCCTTGAACACCTATCTTTGCTAATGCCTGAATATCGCCTACGTCCTTTATGCCCCCAGATGCAATAACTGGAATTTTCAACGACCGGACAAGCCTCTTTATGTCATTTAGAGCAGGGCCGCTTAACGTCCCGTCTGCGTTCACTGACGTGAAGATAATCGTTCCGGCGCCGCTGTCTTCCAGTTTTCGTGCAACCTCAATATATTCGAGAGAAGTCTTGCTTCTCCATCCCTCTATTGTTGGGCTGCCATCCTTGACGTCTATCGCTGCTGCAACTCTCTCTTTGCCGAATGCCGATGCAACTTCGGATATCAACTCAGGCTTCCGGATGCAAGCTGTTCCGAATATTGCTCTCTCCACGCCAAGGTTTAGGATCTCCTTGGCTTTTTCAAAGTTTCTTATCCCGCCTCCAACTTGCGTTCTTATCCGGACTGACCTGACTATTCTGCTTATGGACTTCGTATTCTCTCCGAGTCCCAACGCAGCGTCTAGGTCGACTATGTGCAGCATCTCTGCTCCTTGTTCTTGGAAGGATCTTGATGCTTCTGCGGGATCTTCGTAGTATTGTTTGGACTTAGAGGGATCCCCTTGGAAGAGGCGAACGCATCTTCCCCGCATCAAGTCTATTGCTGGAATCAATATCACTTGGGTTTTACTTCCTTACTGTTCTGACGAAGTTCTTGAGCATTCTCAATCCGGTGTCTCCGCTTTTCTCAGGGTGGAATTGGGTGGCAAAAATGTTCTTTCTCTCGAGAATCGATGGAAACCTTATTCCATATTCTGTTATGCCAACGATATCCTCGGGTTCTTCTGGTTTCGCAAAGTAGGAGTGAACGAAGTAGACGTAGGAGTTGTCTGGCACACCCTCAAGAAGCGGGCTGGGTCTTTCGATAAGTATGTTGTTCCAACCGACTTGAGGAACCTTCAGTGTTTTCGGAAGTTTCACCACGTCTCCCTTGAGGAGTCCAAGTCCTTTGGTTACTCCCCCTTCGTAACTTCTGGTGAATAGGAGTTGGAGGCCTAGACATATCCCAAGCAGTGGTTTTCCACTCATTGTCTCTTGGACTATTATATCCTCGATCTTGGTCAGGTTCTTCTTGGCTTCTGCGAAGGCACCTACTCCTGGAAGAACCAACGCATCCGCTTCTGCAATTCTGGCCGGTTCAGTCAAAATCTCTACTTTCGCACCTGCTCTCTCAAGTCCTTTTCTGGCACTGTGGAGGTTTCCAACGCCGTAGTTTATGATGACGATTGTGGGCACTCTATAATTCGCCTTTCGTGCTTGGAATCATGTCTAAGATTCTTGGTTCAGGTGAGCATGCCTCTTTGAGAGCCAAGGCTAGAGCTTTGGTTGCAGCTTCCACTTTGTGATGATCATTGGTTCCATACAGTACTGTGAGGTGAATGTTGGATTCGGATGACTGAACCAGAGAACTGAAGAAGTGGTCAATATCTTCTGTCTTCAGGTCCTCAATCTCACTTGATTGTATCTTTAGATCCAAGCTGAGGTATGGTCTGCCGCCGAGGTCAATCGCCGCTCTTGCAAGTGAATCATCCATTGGGACAAGTGCTGATCCGAATCTTCTTATCCCTCTTTTATCCCCTAAGGCTTTGTTTATGGCATCCCCGACCGTGAGTGCTATGTCCTCTGACAGATGATGCTTGAGATCTCCACTCGCTTTGACTTCTAAATCTACGAGTGCGTGTTTGGCGAGAGTTGTCAGCATATGATTGAGAAATCTGTTTCCAGTATCAATGTTGACTATTCCTCTGCCGTCAAGATTGAGTTGTACCGATATATTGACCTCGGCTGTCTCTCTTCTTCCTGCTACTTTCCTCAGTTCCATCACATTCCAGATCTATCAAAGACTGATGGTAGTGCGTTGACATCTTTAACTATTATCTCGGATCCTAGCTCAAGGAACTTGCCCCTTAGCCTTTCCTTGGTTGGCGAGGAATACAATGTACCGATGAAAAGTACGTCTCTATCTACAAGATCTCTTGCGTTCCTTATCATCAGGGCGTCTGACACAGTGTCTCCAACGTACGCTGTTACGCTGGATCGTGGAAGTCTTCTTAGTATGGTAACGAAAGCTCTAGCGTCCGGTTTCCCCCAGTTCAGGCTCCCCATTGAATCCCCAGAAATTCTTGCGATGTCTTCGCCAAAGAATATTGCTTCTCGGTCGAAGTACTGAAGGAGGTTATGTTTCTCCAGAACATAGAGCCCTTCTTGTCGTGGTCTTTCCGAAAAGATTCCGAAAAGGCCAAATCTGGATTTCAGCTTGTCAAGAGTCTCTGAGTTTGGAATCGCGTCTTCTTCCTCTATCAGTCCGTCAGTGAAGTCGAAGAATGGTTTTCTATTGCTGAATCTTGTGTACAACGACTGGCCTAGGTAGATCTCGTCAAATAATCTTCTCAGTAGGTCGTCCTCTTTGATATCGTAGGGGCAAAGCCGCTCTACGAGCCTCGAAATATGTTTTCCTAGACCTAGAGCTTTTTCCACATCTCTAAGGATCAGGTTCTGCTCGTTACCAACGGGTTTTTCCAGCAGCTTCCATAGACCAAACTGGGGATCTGACTTGAGTTTTCCCAGGCATTCTACATCTAATCCAAATTGGGCTGATATAGTGCCTAGGCGTTTCAGCCGCTCCAAAATCCGTTCGGGATCTGGGATCGATACATCCTCGAGATCTCTCAGGATGTCTTCAGAACTTGCTTGATATAGCTTCCATATTAATAGGCCTAGGTAGTAAGTTATTATAAGGTATGTCAAGTTCCAATCATTGTTGAAAGCACCCGTGTCCTTGATCTTCTGAATATCTGCTTGCGTTACGAGCCTTCCTTTCTCACCATTCAGGCCGACAAGTGTCAAGAAATAGTAGTCCACAGAACGAGCTATTGCTTGCCTGTATGAGTCCCTATCAGAGACTATGACGCCATCGCAGTCAAAGATTAGGTTCGAAATTCTTGATAGAAGAGGAATTGAATCTTCCCTACACAGAATTTCTTCGCCCAGACTTACGTACGAGTATTTGTCTGTCAAAGCGTTAAGCGCCTTAGTTCTCTCAAAAACCTCTCGTTTGAGGACCTTGTTCCGACGGTAACCCTAAGACAGTTCTTCAGCATGGGGATGCCTCCTCTGTCTTTGATGAGTATGCCTCTATCTCTCAGCCCAGACTGAATCTTTGATGAGGGTGTTCTATTATTCACCCTGAAAAGAATGAAATTCGCATCTGACCTATATGGTGTGACCCCCTCGAGGCATCTCAACTGTTTAAGTAACCATTCTCTTTCTTTTCTTACAGCCCTGAAGCCCCTCTTGAAATAGTCATGCCGATGAAGTGCCTCAACTACCAGCTGCTGCGCAAAGGAACTGACATTGAAAGGGTGAACCGTTTTCTTTATCGCCTCGACCAGATCCTCATTCGCTACGAGATACCCTATCCTTATCCCAGCAAGGCCAAACGCTTTGGAGAAAGTTCTTAGTACGATTAGGTTGCTGTACTCATCGATCCATTTCAACGCAGAGTACCCTGCAAAATCCACATAGGTCTCATCGACAACCATGAGCGACCGGCATTCACTGATCACTCTTTTCAGGTCGTCTTGTTCGAATTGGTTTCCGGTTGGGCTATTAGGCGAGCAGACAAATGTGACTCTTGCCTCTTTCGAGGCTCGTATCAGTGTGTCTACGTCTAGACCAAAATCCGGACTCAGCATAACTTGGGTTTTTCGGCCGCGACACAGCTGAGTATAATAGGTGTACATGAAGAAAGTTGGTTCTGCTATGACCACCTCAGATCCGACGTCGACGATTGTTCTCACAAGTCTGTCCAGAACATCATCTAACCCATTTCCAACAAGGATCCGTGAGGGACTGATTCTGTGAAACTTGCCGAGAGCCTCAGCTGCAATCCTTGCGTGTGGCTCAGGGTAGTTCCTTGGATCGATATTTCTAATCGCGGTCTTCAACATCTTCATTAGTTGGGATCTATCAACTAACGGATTCTCGTTAAGACTCATCCTGACAAGATCGGGCAGATTCTCCGCTGGGAAATCATCATCGAGTCTGTAGGGAGCTAGTTCCAAGACGTCATTACGTATGCTTTCTTTGAGTCTCATTCTTGGACATCTCTTACCTGTATTGATTTGGAGTGTGCCCACATTCCCTCTATCTCAGCTAGCGTTATGGTCGTCTGGGCTAGGTTCTTTAAGCCCTTTCTAGAGCAATCGACGTAACTGATTGTCTTGAGGAAGTCTCTGATTGATAGGCCGGAGTAGGTTAGGGCGTATCCGCCTGTCGGCAGAACGTGATTTGTTCCTGCAGAGTAGTCTCCGAGTGCGACTGGAGAATAACTGCCCAGGAATACAAGACCTGCGTTCCTGACTGCCTTGAGAATTGATCTGGGTTTCCGTGTCATTATCACTAGGTGTTCAGGTGCTATCTGGTTTGCGAGTGTAGTCGCCTCTTTGAGGTCTTTGACTGTTACTATGAGTCCGTTCTTTTCCAAGGCGCCTCTTATCGTTTCAAGCTTCGGGGGCCTCCCAGAAGTCATCTCAGACAGTCTTTCTTGCACATCATACGCCACATTTTCTGAATTGGTGAGGAGGATGCAAACGGCATTTTCATCATGCTCCGCCTGAGCAAGCAGATCCGCTGCTATGAACTCAGGTTTGGCGCTCTCGTCGGCGACGATTAATATCTCACTAGGTCCAGCTGGTAGATCAATGGAGACGTACCTGCTCAGCAACTGCTTGGCCGCGTTGACGTAGATATTTCCCGGGCCTACTATCTTGTCTACGGATCTCAGTGTCTTGGTGCCGTAAGCCATAGCTGCGATGGCTTGGGCCCCGCCGACGCAATAGATCTCGTCTACCCCGGCGATATCAGAAGCCAACAGTATGTACGGGTCGAATCTATTCCTTGGGGAAGGTGGACTGCAGACAACCAGCCTTTCAACCCCGGCAGCCTTGGCTGGGACTGCGCACATGAGAACTGATGAAGGATATGATGCCTTGCCCCCGGGGGCGTAGACTCCTACTGCAGGAATAGGCCTAGCGACCACGCCTAAAGTGATGCCTCGACCAGATTCCCTGAAATCAAGTCTCTCAAGCTGCATTTTGTGGAATCGCTCTATGTTCGATGCTGCCCTTTCCAGTGCCTTGATCTCGGCTTCCTTGGCGAGATTGTAGGCAGCGTCAATATCTTCTTTGGTAGCTTTGACTGTGTTGGAGTTTATGATTGCGCCGTCGAGTTTCTCAGTGTATTCAAATAGAGCATCGTCACCACGTGTTCTGACCGCTTCAACTATTGATCTGACGTCTTTCTCGATAGCTTCGACTTCAACTCTGCCTCTTCTCAGGATGCTCTTCAGGAATTCATCTTCTAGGTCGATCGATCTAGTAAGGTGTATCAAGACTGCAGCTCCTACACGAATGATACGGCGATTAGTTCAACTGACCTAATAGGTTGGCGTACGCGGACTTAAAGTTCATTTGGAGCGCGCGCTGCCCGGACTTGATCTCTTCAAATAGATCAGAATACATAACTAGAGTGTGGGTTGGCCCGAGTTGTCCAAAGCAGCTACAGTTGCCTACCTAGGTCCGAAAGGAACCTACTCAGAGCAAGCAGCCAGATCTTATTTCCCGGAATCCTCCAAGTTCATTGAATGCAGGGACATTCCAGAGGTATTCGCTAGTGTGTCCTCCAACTCTGCAGCGTTCGGGATCATACCGGTTGAGAACTCCATAGAAGGATCAGTAAACATAGCGCTTGATCTGCTGTTTGAATCAGAGCTTAATGTCACAGGTGAAGTAGAACAGCGGATAGTCCACAACCTGATAGCCAAAGATGATGTTGTGCTCTCAAGAATAAGAGCAGTAGTTTCGCATCCTCAAGCATTAGCGCAATGCAGGAACTTCTTGCGGACGAGACTTCCGGAGGCTGAGATTATTGAGGCTGGCAGCACGGCCGCAGCAGTCAAGACCGTCAAAAGCAGCAACGATATGGTCGCCATTGGAAGCGAACTGGCGGCAAAAAGCTACTCAATGAAAATACTGATAAGCGGCATAGAGGATAGCCCGAACAATTATACCCGTTTTCTAGTCCTAAGCCATTGGCAAGCGGCGCGGACAGGAAACGATAAGACTTCGACAATATTCTCCACCGAGCATGCTCCTGGCGCGCTATACGAAGCTCTTGGCGTATTCGCCAAAAGAAAGATCAATCTAACTAAGATCGAGTCAAGACCAGCTCGCAAGAAACCTTGGGAATATATCTTTTATTGCGACTTTGAAGGTCACCAAGAAGAGGAGCCGATCAAAGAAGCCTTGGGTGAGTTGCGAGCCAGAACAGTTTTCCTTAAGATCCTTGGATCGTATCCAAGAGCAGGCCTTGGCTGACCTGCAAATCGCCCTTCCTCATACTGAATCCGTCATCTTTGAATGACTCTTTGAAGCACATTCTGCAGTTTTATTGTATCACTAGAGTACAATCTAACGAATTCCCCTCTTCGAGGATGGAGTAGCGATACATACATTCTCTTCTGGTTGGCTTTGGTCCTGTAAGTGTGTTTGATAGGAATTATCTTCTTTTCTTCCGAGTCTATGCCTCTGGGCAATATCCGGTAACTACTTGGAACGATTAGGATCGGAACGGGCAGAACTAGAATTGTGAGGACCAGGAATGCTGTAATTGATACCAGTGGGTTTGGAACATGCAGAATCATAAACTGAACAAAGATCATTGCATAGAGGATGCCAAAGTCGAAGAGAAAGATCAGTAGCGCTCTCAAGATTCGCATCTTGCGATCAGCTCGTCTAAGCTCGGTAGCGTTAGTCTGGTACAGAACACCCTCTTCAGCCACTTATTTCAGCCTCTCAAGAAGGTCATAACATAACCGTGGGCAAGACAGAAAAGCTTTCTCAGCTGCCATTTGCTCTTGTTGATCTCTAAGCTAACCAGATGGTCTCATGAAGATGCGCGAGCTGGATGCGTCCAGCGTTCAAGCGTGCTCTGCGGGACAAGCTTAAATAGCGATTGCAGACTCTAACACCAAGAAATCCCTCAGGTTTCTTCAAACATGGTGTTCGGGCTTGGCAAGGCTATACGCTAACAAGCGTGGAAGATCAGGGTCAACTAGACCAATCAGCAAGAAATCCCCAAGTTGGTGCAAGTACAGAGAAGAAGAAGTTGAGGCGCTGGTCGTAAAGCTTGCAAAACAAGGTAATGGCCCAAGCATGATAGGACTAATTCTTAGAGATAACTACGGAATCCCGTTGGCTCGATCAATATCGGGCAAGAAGGTTAGCCAGCTTCTGCGGCAAAACCAAGCTTCTCCAAGTATTCCCGAGGATCTTCAGGTTCTTGTTCAGAAGGCGAAAGACCTGGCTAAGCACCTACAGAGGAACAAACAAGACTCCGTCAATAAACACTCTATGGCACTTGTTGAATCGAAGATTCACAGACTCACAAAGTATTACAAATCAGAGGGACTCTTGCCGCAGGACTGGAAATACGTGCACGCTGTAGCATCTGTTGAGTAGGAGTCTTTTCTTTCTAGCGCGCTGTGAGAGAACGAATACCTTGGCGCGCATTTTCTTCACAAGCACTCAGCGATTGTGGCGGCTAACTACGTTTAATTATGGTATCAGCATCTGTATAGAATGGCGAGATGGAGTTGCCCACTGGAAGAAACATTGGCATTATCCTCCTTATTGTTGGCGTAGTATTGGTGATGCTCACTTGCATCGCATTCCTTCAGCCACAGCGAGCTGCAGTTGAGCTCAGGAATGCTGAAGGCCAGACGGTTGGTCATGCTGACATCAGTCAGCAAACAGAGGGCGTACGCATAACTGTTAACGTAAAAGGGCTTACGCCAGGAATGCATGGTATCCACATCCATGCTGTATCCACGTGTTCGCCCCCTAACTTTACCTCGGCTGGAGGGCACTACAATCCTGAAGGCAAGAAGCATGGAATGAACAAAACTGGAGGGCCGCACGCAGGCGACATGCCAAATCTGGTTGTTGGTCCGGACGGTACAGGGGCACTCGATTACATAAACCCACGAGTCACGCTGGCTCCGGAGGCCGCCAACTCACTGTTTAAGGTCAACGGGACTTCTCTAGTCATACATGCCAAAGCAGATGACGAAGTGACAGACCCATCAGGCAACAGTGGACCACGCATCGCTTGCGGACCAATTGTGAAGGCCGGCCCAAGCCTCGCATATGGTCTACTGCCCCCCTCCTACTTGCGATAGCTGTGACGTTGCTTGTGATCGGATCTGCCGCCCTGTGGAGCTCTCGAAGAAAAGACACGCGCTAAGGCATTCCCCTTCGAATTTGCTCCATCTCACCGTGCGCGCTTCGATAGTTGCTCAAAAGCAGATCTATATTTTAGCAGACTCTTGACCACTTTCTCTTGATCTTCATCAGGTGAGATGTCGAGGGCCTTTATCTCAAATCCTTGCTCGTTGAGAGTGGCTTCAAACTTCATGTAATATCGCCTATCAAGAGAATTGTTGATTTGATTTATGAGGGTTTGCAGGTGTGAGCGCGTGCGAAGAGTAATTGAAGGAAAAAGCCAGAAGTGGCACCATTCTGCCGCGTGCTACATCGTCGTGCACGCTTAAGTAGACATAGGCAAGAATAGAACCTGCTGGTATGGGATATAGTGTCTCCTCATGACGGGCTTGTCGGCCCTGCTGTTCTGGCTAATAAAAAGAGAGTGCGCCGAAACTCGTCAACCCAGCAGAATTGGCTCCCCCAAAATCAAGGTGCGAAAGCAGAAAACCAGATTATGCTCCATACTACATCTTTTAAGATTCGCCGACTCATAGTCCGCCAACCACTTCATGACAGTTGGTTCATCACCATGAGACATCCGTCAAATCAAGATCCCAGGAATCCCGGATACGAGACTAGTGAGAGGACCATCGAATAGGAATGCTTGATTCCTACAAGGAGCTTAACAACCAGGCTCAGATTGCTGCTGAGACAATACTCGAAAGAGTAGCCTCAGGATCCAGATTTACCGTCTGCTGTCACTTTGACGCGGATGGAATAACGGCTGCTGGGATATTATCAAAATCACTTCATAGAATGGGCGCGACTTTTCATCTGAGGATCCTGAAGCAGCTCGACCTCGAAGCGGTGGAATTCCTGTCAAAATCGACTTCTAGTTCTGTGATCCTCTCAGACATTGGAAGCGGCTATCTAGACCTCCTCAGAGACCTTGCCGAGTCAAAAACCGTAGTTATACTTGATCACCATCAAATCAAAGGGCAGGATTTCAACAAGGTGATACAAGTCAATCCCCACCTATCAGGCATTGATGGAGGAAAGGAAGTCAGCGGAGCGGGAGTATCCTACGCAGTGGCAAAGGCATTAGACCGGAAGAACATTGACCTGTCTCCTCTGGCAGTTGTGGGCTCATTAGGGGACATGCAAGACAAGAACGAAAAGCGGATGCTGCGTGGCTTTAATTCGCTTATAGTCGAAGATGCTACAGAAAATGGTCTTCTCGAAACTGAAACCGATCTAATAATCTTTGGAAGGGAAACGCGACCACTCCACAAAGCCCTGTCACACACTATGAACCCATTTCTTCCAGGACTAAGCGGAGAAGAGGACGCTTGTCTGGCACTATTATCCTCCTTATCGATTCCCATCAAGATCGGTGACAGATGGCGAACATTCGTTGAACTGTCAAATGATGAAAAGAAGAAGATACTATCAGCCATAGTCGAACACATTACTTCAAAAGGCCTTGCAGGAGCGGTGGCAATGAACTTGATTGGAACTGTCTACACGCTCCTGCACGAGGAGAAATGGACCCCTACCCGAGATGCTAGAGAATACGCTACCTTGATCAACGCCTGCGGAAGAATGGAGCACCAATCCCTTGCTGTGGCCATATGCATGGGCGAACGAGGCTCGACTTTGGCCGAGGCGATCAATGTGCTCTCGGAACATCGAAGGACTCTGGCAAAATATGTCTCTATGATAGGTGAGAGGCCTGGAGTAGTAGAGAACCTTGGCAGTCTCTGCATAATACACGGAGAGGAATTCCTCAGCGAAAATATGACAGGTGCAGTATCCACCATGCTGTCCTCCTCTGAGACTTTCGCACCGGATAGGGTAATGATTGTGTCCGCAAGAACGAAAAATAATGAAATAAAGCTATCAGTTCGCGCCAACGACAAAATGGTCGAGAAAGGCCTAAACCTAGGTCTCGAGCTTCAAGTCCTTGCAGAAAGATATGGCGGAATAGGTGGAGGGCACAAAGTGGCTGCCGGTGCTCAAATTCACAGCTCAAGATTGAAGGAATTCATCGAAGAACTGAGCCAGAGAGTATCAAGGTCACTTGACCAATGAGAATGAGAATACGAATCAAATGTATAAGCGCCAAGCTGTGTAAGGCCATTGCCGAGTCCCTGGAGCCAGACAATCTATGCGCCCCCCCTACGATAAAGGTAAGATCAAATGCTAAAGGGAATGTCACAACCACCTCAATAACGTGTCGTGGCAACCTTGAAACATTCATAGCCACGATCGATGACTTACTGTTATGCATGGATGCCGCCTGCAAAACCTTGGAGGTTGTTGAGAGTGAAAGAAGAGCTTAGGATGCAAGCAACGCTACTAATGAAGCTGAGCGAAGATGCGGAAAAAGCACGAGAGACCATAGAATCAGCTGTCGAGGAAGCGAACAGAACAATCATGACCAAGGGTGTTCCGAAAGGTCAGGAAGCCGAGGCAGCAAAGGTCACCACATGGAATCTTGAAGGCACCTCCCTCCAGATAACAATCGAATCTGGAACACTTGTCAGGGCAACGACAGCTTCTCTAAGATTAAGAAAATTCCTTGCAGGCACACTTGGACGAGACTTCAAGATTGGCATAAGAGAGCTCAAAGCTCAAACCATAGAATTCTCGATTCCAAGTGCCCATGAAATCAACACGGAGACAGCTAATAGGATAAGGGCAATGCCTGGCATCTACAGAGTTGAGTATCAGCGGGACAAGGCGAGGATTATCGTTGGCGAGATGAGCGAGCACGACCTTAAGAACAACGTACCTGACAGACTCATTACTAGAGTCAAAGACATTCTTGCTGGAGCTGCAAAACCGGCACCGACTATTCAGACCAATCTAATCGTAAAGAAAGGCGCAGCCAAACAGGCTAAGTTTGACAAGGATCCCATGCAGACAGCAATCGAGCTAGGGTGGGTTAAAGAGTTTCCAGGACGTGGCCAGTGGATCTACACAACTCCCTACGCACAACTTTTCACAATAACAAGGAACATTCTATTGGATGAGGTCGCTCATCACCTAGGCTTCCAACCCTTCATGCTTCCAAAATTGATCCCTCTTGACGTAATGAAGAAGATGCCAGGATACCTCAATGATATCCCTGAAGGTATGTACTACTGCTTCCCTCCACCAAGAGACCCAGACGCCTTCAATGAATTCAAAGAGACGATGCGATTGACGAAAGAGATATCAAGAGCGTCCCTAAAGAGAGCCCTCAAGGATCCAGAATATGTGCTGGCCCCAGCTCAATGCGAACCATTCTGGCAGTTCTACGGAAAAGAGACCTTGAATCAGGACGACTACCCACACAAACTCTACGATGCATCAGGATGGACCTACAGGTGGGAGGGCGGCGGAGTTGAAGGAATGGTCAGGGTTCAAGAGTTCCAGAGAATAGAGCTGACCTATCTGGGCACGCCCAAGCAGATCGTTGAGATCCGAGACTCGATTCTAGACCGATGCGTCCACGTGGCTGACAAATCTCTAGACATGGAGTGGCGAGTCACCGCGGCTATACCCTTCTGGGCCCGCGAAGGTTCGGTGGATATGAACATCCATGACAGTGAGAAAGTGCCCGCATACGACCTTGAGATATATCTGCCGTACAGAGGATCGAGAGAGTCCTCTGAATGGCTTGAGGTTGCGGGGTGCTTCGTACACAAACTGAAGTTCATTGAGAGCTTCAGCATTCGCGAACTTAAGAACCGAGAGACTTGGACAGGTTGCTCAGGCCTAGGACTGACGCGCTGGGTGGCCGCTTTCCTGTCCACTCACGGATTTGAACCCGAAGATTGGCCAAAAAGCGTAGAAACGAAATTCAACAAGGGCTTCACTTTACCCCAAAGTCTGATGTGGCCTCCAAGGAAACAATAAGTTCGGGAGAATTGAACATGGTACGCGCACCAGCGCGATGATGCAAAGGTGCATCCAAGGAATCCCAGCAAACATTTTAAGGATGGCTATGGTAGTAGCTCGAGCCAAGATTGAGGTCTAACACTTGTCAAAAGCCCCTGGAAGGATCCGAGATAAGTGGCGATTGAAAGAATGGTACCAAGTATTCACACCATCATATTTCGGCGAACTCAATATTGCTAACATTCCGTGCGCAGATCCATCTAGATTACTTGGAAGAGTAGTGGAGAGTACTCTCTACGAAATAACCGGAGACTTCTCACACCAATCCATCAAACTCTACTTCCTGGTGAGAGAAATCAAGGGAGATAGAGTCGAAACAATACTGAAAGGGCATGAGTATTCCGCTGACTACCTCAGAAGCCTAGTGCGTAGGGGTAGTTCAAGAATAGATGGCATTTTCAAGATTACGACAAAGGATGGTTACACTTCAAGGGTTTCTGTTGTCGCTTTTGCCAAAAGCAGAGTGAATATTTCACAGCAACACGCCATAAGACGCATGATGTGCGAAGTTCTTGAGGAAAAGGCAAAGGCCCTGACCTATGACCAGCTCTGCCATGAGATGGTTCTGGGGAGCGTAGCTAAGGCCGGGATAGGATCAGATATCTACAATATCGGTAAAAGAATAAGCCCTCTACGGCACGTCGGCGTCAGGAAGTCAAAGCTACTTTCTCAACCGCAGGTACCAGCACCTAAGGTGGCTCCAGTAGCCCAAGAAGCCCAGACAGCCTAGTCTCTAGCATTTCGTAGGTAGGGCATGTGATAGATCTGCTTACCTTAAGATGTTGTTCAGCAAACTCCATCTACGTGAGCCAGACATGACTATTCTGGCAAGGAATGAGCAGATACTCCTTGTGGTCGGACTTGAGAGAGAGACTCTTCGGGACATCTGGTGTGCGGGGCGTTGCGAATGTCGATCTCACACCAGAGTTCGTGCTGAAACTCGGTCTCGCAATTGCCAATTTTACTGCTTCGGGCAGAGTGGCCGTTGGCTTTGACACGAGAACGTCAAGTCAGATGATGGCCAGCTCCTTGATTGGTGGCCTCTTGGCTGGAGGTGCGGCTGTCAGAAACTATGGTTTGATTCCCACTCCCGTACTGGCGTATTTGACATCGGACACAAAATGTCATGCAGGCACGATGGTTACTGCAAGTCACAATCCCCCGAAATACAATGGCGTGAAGTTATTCGACGGAGATGGCATGGCCTTCAATCATAGCTTAGAAAGAAGAATCGAGGAGACTATGAGCTCAGGAGTTTTGAAGCGGTCGGACTGGTCGCATCTGCGCGTAATGGACTCTGTGGATTGCGTTGACCGATATGTCGAGATGATTAAGAACCTAGTTGTCTTTGAGAGGGCACCAAAGGTCGTCGTGGACCCTGGATGCGGCGCCGCACACTCAATCGGGCCCAGACTCTTCCGCGATCAAGGATGTGAAGTCCTCGCGATCAATGCTCAACCCGACGGATTCTTCCCGGGACGTTCTCCAGAACCAGATTCTGAGTCTCTGGGCGTGCTCTCGAGTTTTGTCAAAGAGGTCGGAGCAAACGCTGGAGTAGCATATGACGGTGATGCGGACAGAATGGCTATTGTCGATGAGAATGGCGCGATCGTCCCCATGGATCAGTTGATAGCTTCTTACGGCGCTTATCTCGTGTCATCACACAGCGAAAGCACAATCGTTGTTCCCGTGGACGCCTCGATGTGTATCGAGGAGTGCGTTGAGGCAGTTGGCGGTAGAGTCATAAGAACAGCTGTCGGAGATGTGAACGTCGCCGAAGCAGTGTTGAAGCACAAAGCAGCCCTTGGCGCAGAGGCTAGCGGTGCTTGGATAAACCCCGACTACAGCCTGTGCCCAGACGGGCTACTGTCGAGTATGCTCGTTCTGAACACCGTTTTCAGCGAGCAGGTCAACATGACTCTCTCAAGGTTCGTTGGTCTAGCCCCGAAATACTCAATACTGAGAACCAAAGTCGCTTGCCCTGGTGAGCATAAGGCCAACGTCATGAAGAAACTAGAATCGGAACTTCCCAAGATAATATCGGCAGAAAGTGAAGTCCTCACTATTGACGGTGTTCGGATGTCATCTGAATCAGGATGGGTATTGGTCCGACCAAGTGGAACTGAACCGATTCTCAGGATAACTGTTGAAGAAAAGGATCAATCAAGGGCAGAATCACTAATGAGCGATACCATCACATACACTCAAAATCTGATAAAACAAGATTCGACGCAATAGAACCGTGGCTGCGGAAGAGAAATTCGTGATCAACAAGATAAGCTACCTGACAGAGTAATGATCTGAGAGGCTGATGCTTTGAGAGCCGTTATCCTAGCCGCTGGTAAGGGGGTGCGGCTGCTACCTCTAACGGAAAACCGTTCCAAACACATGATTCCAGTCGGAGGCCGTCCGCTGATTCTGCATCTAATCGACGCCTTCATCCACAACGGTGTAAGAGAGTTCACAATCGTAGTAGGTTACAAGGGAGAAATCATTAAGAGCTATCTCTCCGACGGACAGAACTTGGGCATTACCATCAAATACGTCAATCAACATAAGGCGCTTGGCACCGCTGACGCAGTGGGGCTGGTGAAAGACCAGATTGAGGAATCACGTTTTCTCTTATGTCATGGAGACCTGTATATCTCTCCAGATGCTATCAAGCAAATGATGAGCGCATTCAATGACAGATCCCTAGAAGCAGCAGTGAGCGTCGTCGCTGTCAAGAATCAAAACCAATACGGCTTAGTCCAAACTGAGGACGGGTATGTCAAAGACATAATTGAGAAACCTAAACAACCTGTTCCAGAGGGCCTAGCAAATGCAGGGATATACTTCTTCGGGAAAAGCATCTTCGATGCAGTAAAGACAACAAGAAGATCCATACGAGGAGAGTATGAGCTAACCGACTCCATACTGAAAATAGTAAGACATGGAGGACGTGTCGGATCAATCCCAATAGAACCAGAGTATTGGCTTGACATAGGTGCCCCTTGGGATCTACTCGACGCAAATGAGCGCGCTCTGAAGACTCTTAAACCCGACCGAAGCGGAAACACAGAAAACACAGCTGTCATCGAAGGTCCGGTGATCCTACAATCAGGCGCGAAGATCTTGTCAGGAGCTCGCATAGAAGGCCCAGCATACGTCGGTGAGGGATCCATAATTGGCCCGAATTGCTACGTCAGACCATATACGAGCATCGGCCAAAATGTCCGGGTAGGAAATGGTTGCGAACTCAAGAACTGTATAATCATGAAGGACACAAAGATCCCGCACCAAAGCTACATTGGTGATAGCATTATAGGAGAACGATGCAACGTCGGTGCCGGAACAATCACTGGGAACTTGCGTCTGGATCACAGAAGCATACGTATGAGGATCAAGGGAAAGGCAATTGACAGCGGGAGAAAAAAGCTGGGAGCAATAATAGGGGATGACGTTAGCACGGGTATTAATGTCAATTTGATGCCCGGAGTGAAGATTGGTACAGGGGCCCAAATAGGCCCCGGGGTGACGTTGTATCGTGACTTACCCACTGGTGTCAAGGTCCTAAGGCAGACTACGACCGTGCAGAAACCCCAATCAAGGCAGGCGCGGAGGATCTGAGAATTGGTTGAACTGGACAAGAATGAATTCCGAAGAAGATTCCCAAACCTCTGCCGAGAGATTGAACACGGAATCTCCGATCCGACAAGCGAGGAGGCTGGAGAAGTTGACAAATTCAAGGACTATGCCCCGACCGTCATAGACTACCTAAGAAGATGCGACACGAATGAGCAAGCGGAGAATACTATCTCATATCTTCTAGAGAAAGGAGAAATCACAACGGACTGTGCCGAAGATCTTCGCAAACAGCTGAACGAAAAAGGTCTCAGAAGCTTCGGAACCAGGAAGAAAGACGGATTCTATTTGAAGGAGGCAGGATTAGCATAGAACAATCGAACTCAGCGCGCGCTAACATTTTCGCATACAAATCATCAATTGCTGAGTACTCACAGCTGCACAGTTCAATAATCTAGGAAGGTTTATCAAGAGATTACTGCAGAAGTAGCCCCCTATCTTCACGTTAAAGATGGGTATGCGACTACAAACGAGTCGAGGATAATTGAGTTCTCCAAATGAGTCTAGGAGCAAATCTTTGCGAGTTCGAGGCGAAGCGACGGAGCAGATGATGCGCCAGCTTGCCTTCAAATGGCGCAGAGATCCCGCTATTCTACGCGTGGAGAAGCCCACTAGGCTAGGGCGTGCACGAAGACTCGGCTACAGGGACAAGCAGGGCTACGTAGTCGTTAGGGCCAGAGTCCGAAGAAGTGGTGCCAGAAAGGCAAGACCGGTCTCAGGTCGTAGGCAAAAAGGCATGGGAGTAACCAAGGTCAAATGGGCCAAAAGCTACAAACGGATCGCGGAGGAAAGAGTAGCCAGGAAATACCCCAACATGGAAGTTCTAAACTCCTATTATCTATGGTCAGACGGGATGTATTTCTGGGCAGAAGTATTGGTGGTCGACCCGAGTCATCCGGCAGTAGGCATTTTTCCCAAGACGAAATGGATCTAAGGCTCAAAGTAAAAATCCCGGTTGATATCTCATGAATCCTGTTCAGGCGAGGGCCAAGCGTCGAGACGGCCCCAAAGACAAGATGGGTATTGGAAGAGGGTTCTCAGTTGGTGAACTCAGCGAAGTCGGGCTCTCAACAAGCGTTGCAAGACGTTTGGGCATAGCGGCGGATGTGCACAGGAAGACAAAGCATCAGAAAAATGTTGATGGCCTACACGAATGGCTCAAAAGCACTGGAAAAAGTATACCGGAATTGTCGAAAGCTGCTACTCCCGTCCGTCGTGAGGTCAGAAGCGGACCCCACACCGGAAGGGTATACCGAGGACTGACCTCTTCGGGGAAGAGAGGGCGCGGTCTTCTCAGGTCGAGAATCTAAGGAATTCGTTTCAATAAGGGTTCAAGAAGTCGGGACGCGCGGGCTCTTGGCTTGCCAAACGCTTCGAGTTAGGATGATCATTCAATGCTCCCTAGTCTATGGTGCACAGGCGAGTACTTGTGACGTTGAATCAACCGATAGACAAAAGAAACCTCGATGAACTAGTCATCTTGAAACTAGGCGGATCGGTAATAACTGAAAAGGGCAGTAAGGCTTCGCTTAACAGACTTCTCTTGGAAGAAATCGCCAAAGAGCTAGCCAAAGTTAGGACCAAGTTGCTTCTGGTTCATGGAGCTGGAAGCTTCGGGCACCCAATTGCGAAGAAGTACAACCTACACAAAGGATACGTAAATAGCAGTCAGCTGAGAGGGGTCACTGAAACAAAGCGTTCTATGCTTTCATTGACCTTGATGATTGCTGAGATACTTGCTGAGAGGGGCGTACCCGTTGTCCCTTTTCTTTCTTCCAGCTGCATGATCGCCGAGGCCGGCAGGCTCATCAGAGTGGACCTTGAGCCCTTCAGGATTATGCTTGATCTTGGGCTAGTTCCCATGTGCAGCGGAGATGTTGTAGCCGATCTGAAAATGGGGTTCAGCATAGTTTCAGGGGATCAAATAGCAGTCCACATGGCTGACAAGTTGGATGCAAAAAGAGTCATCTTCGGATGTGATGTCGACGGGGTGTTCGATTCAGATCCAAAGAAGAATCCTAGTGCAAAGTTGATAAAGACAATAACCCCCAGAACTCTAGGCAAACAGATGAGTTGCATCGGGGAGTCAACAACAACTGATGTGACCAAAGGAATGTTGGGAAAGATTAGGGAATCCGAAGCGTTGATTACTCGCGGCGGAGAAGTAACCATAATCAATCTCAAGAAACCAGATAACCTAACGAAATTGCTCCGGGGTAAGTCGATTCAATGTACGCGTTTTATCTCAGATCCCGTTGTAGCATGATCTTTGCTACAGGGCATCAGATCGAAAAAGGGTGCGCTAGAAATGTCTGGGGTTCTAATTGATCGATTTATGAGGCATCATCTCTGGTGAAGAGTTTGGCAATAATGAAGATTCTAGGTGAGACAAGCAAAGCCGTCAATCCCATTATGAGAGAGTATCTCGGGAAAAATGTCGACAAGGATTTCCTTCCAATAGTCCAACACCAAGTCAAGTCTGGTGGAAAACGTGTCAGGCCTGCGCTGACAATCCTGTGCTGTCAAGCTTGTGTTGGCAAGATAGAAGATGCGCTTCTTCCCGCGGCCATGATCGAACTCATACACAACTACTCACTTATTATGGATGACCTAATCGATCACGGCGAGTTGCGCAGAGGTTTGCCCACTGTCAGGGCCAAATATGGTGATGCCCAGGCGCTGTTGGCAGGAATGTTCCACAGAGAGGTCTTAGGCGAACTAGCGTGGGACACGTCACAACCGGGAGAGATGTACGCAATTATGGTCAATGCAATCAAACAGACGATAGAAGGAGAGCGAATGGATATTCTGTGCGAACAAAGTGGCAGAGATGATGGGTACTTCGTAACCCACCGGTACACCAAAGTCACACCGAGACTTTACTTCAAGATAATCCAGAAGAAGACAGCCGATCTCATCAAGGCAGCTTGTGTAGCAGGGGCAATTGCCGCTCGTGCAGAAGGGGACTACCGGCAAGCAGTCTCAAAGTATGGAGACAAGGTTGGTCTCGCATTCCAAGTAATAGATGATTTTCTAGACATATTCGGTGAAAAGACCGGAAAACAGAAGGGTAAAGACATCATCGAACATAAGCTCAACAACATCGTTCTTGTCTATGCCCTTGCAGAGATGAATCCTGGCGAGCGTTCTAAGCTCTTGAAAATAATCAAGAAAACGAAGCTGGACAAGGCAGAGCTTGACCAAGCGTTCGCGCTGTTGAACTCTACCAAGGCAAAAACAAAGGTGCTGAACTTGGCGGGGAACTTGGTTAAAGAGGCTAAAGTGAGCTTGAAGATGCTCCCAGAGACGCCTGCCAGACAGGCTCTTGAAGAGTTGGCCGATTTTATTGCGTCCCGCCTCTATTGAGAATGTTTTTCCCTAGAGTAGTCTGAGATGACCAGTAACTTCGTCCACCAGCTTACTTGGGCCCGGGCCTATCCCCATACATGTCACAGTGTCAGGATCGAGTTGCGTTAGCCCTCTGTCTCTGATTACTACGACTGGCAGACCTCGTCTTTTGGCTTTGAGCTGTAGCTCTCTGAACTCCTCTTCGGAGTTCGTTTTCAAGACCACCTTGCATTGGCCCTCCTCAATCCATTTCTTCCACAATTCGTTATTCTCCTTTCTAATTGTCTCAGAAGCCTCAACGGAAGCGTGGCCCACCTGAGCTGCGACTTTGCCCTTACCCATTCTGATGTCTTGTCTGACGACTATCGCCATCTTATACCTGATGTCTGAGGAGGAACCCACTCGGATCATCTACTCAGTTTCACTGAGTCTGTGTTCCGTAACGTTGATCTGGCCATCCTGACCGATATCAATTATGTTGAATGAGTGACCGAATCTGCCTCTGGTTCTCATACTGGAGGTAGTTCCAGCGTTGACCAGAACAGTGCTGTCAATCTTCAGGACTCGTCTTACGTGTCTGTGACCCATCAGTACCAGATTGACTTTGTGTTTGAGAACTAAGTCAAGAATGTCTCCAGCATCTTCTAGCACATTCATTTCACGGCCCGAATGAGGCACGGGGACCAAGTGGTGATGGAAGGCGATGATCTTGACCGTGTGTTTAGGCAAGGCTTTCAGCCTCTCCTCTAGGTAAGTCTGCCTTCTTCTGCCAAGCCGTCCCTCGTCTCTATCGGGCTCTGGGCTATTCATTATGAAGAAAATGAACTTGCCTTCATCAACTTCGTATTCCAGCGGAGAGACTAATTCCCGAAAGAGCGATTGACCAAAGTTCCTCTCATCATGATTACCGACTGCGGTTATCGTTTTCGCATTGATGATTTTCAATTTCTCCACTGCAAGTTCATAGTCTGCGAGAACTCCATTGTCAGTGAGGTCGCCAGTATGAACCACGATGTCTGGTTTTGGTTCGAGTCTGTTGATAATGCGGACAGCCTCGTTAAATCGCCCCTCTTCATACTGTCCGTACTTGGAGATGTGAGTATCAGATATCTGCACGATTCTATATGCAATGTCTCTCAAGGCTTTTCACACCACTCCAGACTATCTCTATTCCTATTGGTTTACTCAGGGTCGAAATTCCAGCCCTACCTCTCAGAATAGACTCCTGATGTTTCACATTAGGTTCCGCCCATATTTAATCGCGCTCGTTGAGGTCGAGTCGGCAGGCTGTGACATTGGCGAGCTGAGGCCATCACTTGTCAGGTGCCGCCGAAGTCAAGGCATTTTTCTTTGATAAAGTGAAAATAGTAGCATGTCCTCTAGGGATAAAGAGGTGTGTCGTGAAGCATGTCTTCGCACGAGTCTAGGGGCAGAATTATGTCAGTTCAGCTAAGCGCAGTAGCCCACGCAACTGAAGACGCCGGTAAGGTTGAGATGGCTATGTTGAACACTCTGCCTGTTGATCTCCGAGACTCGACATCAATTTCAAGACAGAATCTGAAAGGTCATCATGGGAACCCGATGGTCATGTTGACAATACGGATATCCAGGGGAAAGGCTGTGAAGAGTGTAATTCAGAACTTGTTTACGATGATGATTATGAATGAGAAGCACGAAGTAAACTTGGATTTCGAGAACCTACTTGATGAGAATGGGAACTTCTACGTGAGACTGGACAAACAGGAAGCACTCAAAGGCAAGATCAAGCTAGCAACTAGGGACCCTATCAGGATCAAAATGAAGGCAAGAATGTTTCGGCCTACCCCAAACGGAGTAAGAGAGATTTTCAAAGATCTGGGCATGTAAAATGAAAACCTTTGTTGACATCAATGTGAAGCCTCCAATTGGGGAATACCGTGTCCAAGAGCAGATGGCGAAGATGGCGGGCCAAATGGGCTTGAGTGTAGTTGGTGTGCGTTTTCCATCAGGCATTGCTTCGAGTGAGATAGAATCATCAAGGGAGATATTTAGAAGCAGGGGGCTGGATGTTGCAGTCGGAATAGACCTCGTTCCAAATAACAGAAAGCAACTGCTGACCCAGCTTGGAGCTCTTAGAAACAAGTTCGAAATCGTAAGGGTCATATGCTCAGATACTAAAATCGCTGAAGTAGCCTCAAGAGACAGTCGCGTTGACCTCATATCGCTTGAACATCAGAAATCGTTTCGCAGCAGGCTGTCCGCTCTGTGTAACTGTAAATCAGCTTTGGAGCTCGAAATCTCAAGACTGATAGCGCCTTCTCTTAAGGCCCGTTCGGAGTCGCTGAAAGCTCTCTGCGAGGAGATCATATTAGCAGAAAGATGCGATGTTGACATAGTAATATCAAGTGGAGCAACCAACGCGATCACGCTTCGAGCCCCAAGGGATATGGCATCGGTCTTCACGTTTCTCGGTATGCCGAAAGATGTATCTCTGAAGGCCGTCTCCAATAAGCCTCTAGAACTCATCAAGGCAAATCGAGACCGGTTGTCAGGGAACTCCGCAGGCTCCGGAGTCCGTCTGGTGAGGGTGAAGCGCCAATGAAGCAGGATCGATGGAGGTATTTCCTGGTGCGAATAGTCTGTGACAGTGCCTTCTCTGAGAGAGACTTGATATGGGCTCTTTCCGATGTGGGAAGAGACTTCTTTGGTCTAGCAGGGCTCTCACAAATGTCATATCGCGTTGTCAGGTGTTACCTCAACCGTGGAGAAGCCGTACTCAAGTGTCGAATGGACTCCGTAGACAAGCTGAGAGCAACAACCACCTTGCTAACCCATGTTGCAGGACAACCGGCTGCTGCCTTCGTGGTTCGATCATCAGGGACCATCAAAGCACTTACAAAAGCTACGGGCCATCAGTAGTCAATAGCGTTCGCGGCTAGAGTACAAAGGTGACCTCAGAGCAACCATCGCAGATAGCGCCCGCTCACTTTTCATTCCCATTTGACATCGGGTTTTCTCACAAGGCCATATATGAGGCTGATCGCACCTAAGACTGCAAGTGGATAGCCGACTTTCGTTAGTATGTCTTCTTGCCTAGTCTCCGGGACTCTCGTCTCAAAGGTATATCTGGCTGTGAATGTAACCTCCTTCTTGTATTTCGGATCGAATCTGTTATCGAACGTCACGTAGTAAGTCCCATTCTCCGTAGGGACAAAAGTCCCGTTGAATCTATCGACTCTTTCCCGCTTGACCAAATACTCCACATCCTTCTCTCCGTTTCTCCATCTCTGATATTCGCGGCTGTTCATGACATAAAGATCTATTGCCCCGCTGCCGTTGGAGCCAAGAATCTCCACCTTTCCCTCAAGGTTGACAATCCAAGTATTCCGAAGATCTATTTCCTTACTCACAAAGTCTCCGATTTGAGACAGTCTCTCTCCACTCAGGATGGGGCGCGTTTCAATTCGAGGTACTTCAACGGTGTAACTGTAGGCTCCAAAGTTGATCATCAACAGACCCACTACTAGTATGGCCAATCCTCCAAAAGTCGGCGCAGCTCTCAACTCTAGCACTCGCTCCTTTTCGACTAATGTTTTGGTGATTGATTACACATGAGGTCGTTGCTCAACCTCATAAATCTGTTTGTCAGATCTTATGAATGTCTCCCGCGCGGCATTCCTTGATTCATTCTCTACTATCTTAACACAAGGGCTAAACTATGACTTCTCCAGATTTAACATCTCCTCTCCGACTCGCCAATCCTATTAGCTCAGTTTATCAGCAACATTATTGATGCAATGAGCCACTCTTTGTGACCATGATGTGAACTGTCAGCAGGGGTAGAAAGATCGAACAGGTCGATCAAGTCACTGATATGTGGGATCCTTTGAGGTGAGCGGATTCTACAAAAGGTTTTTACTGGGGCACATTACTAATCGATAGCCTAGATTTCTAGGCTGGTAACAAATTTTGTCGATGTTTGCAGCTCCCGGAGCATACGACCGTGCAATTACGGTCTTTTCACCTGATGGTAGGCTTTTCCAAGTCGAGTACGCGTCAGAGACCGTGAAGAGAGGTGCGACGGTCCTCGGAATCGCCTGCAAAGAAGGCGTTGTATTGGCGGCTGAGGAGAGGGCTGCCTCGAGATTGCAGGATCCATCATTTATGTGGAAGATCTTCCAGATAGACGAGCACATCGGCGTGGCAGTCGCTGGTCTGAGTTGTGACGCACACACACTCGTGGATCAGGCAAGGGTCCACGCACAGAGCAACAGGCTCATGTATGATGAACCCATCGATGTCGAGATGCTTACCAGAAGAATAGGCGAGATAGAGCAACTCTATACGCAGCACGGCGGTGTTAGGCCATTCGGCCTCTCGATGATTTTTGCGGGAGTTGACAGAAAAGGCAGCAGAGTGTTTTGGACAGACCCCAGCGGGGCCTATTTGGCATACAAAGCCTGGGCGATCGGCGCTGGAGGAGATGTTGCAAACGAGGTTCTGGAAGCAGAGTACAGTGAGGACCTCGTGCTTGAAGACTCGATAGTTCTTGCTCTAAAATGCATGGCTAAAGTCCTTGAGGGAAAAGCAGTTCCTCAGAAGATCAGAATGGCAATCATCCCCGCAGATACCAAGAAGTTCCGAAGACTCTCTAACGATGAGATTGAGAAGTATCTGAAGAAGATAGAGCCGAGCAAAAAGGCTCCTCAGAAATGAGCAGCAAATTCACAACTGCTAGAATGACTGTTGGAAGCGATCACTTCGAGATACTTGTGAAACCAAACCTGGCTCTCGACTACAAGCTGGGGAAGACTGTCGCAGTAAGTCAAATCCTGGCAATCGATGAAATATACGCAGACGCAAGTAAAGGAACTAGAGCCTCAGTAGAGAAACTGCAAAAACTATTCGGCGCCACCGATCCTGTTAAAGTGGCCGAAGAGATAATGCGGCGGGGGGAGCTACAGCTCACCACCGAACAAAGACGGCAGCTTGTGGAAGAGAAGAGGAAGAGCATAATTGCTTTCATCTCAAGAAACTGCATTGATCCGAGGACGGGTGCTCCGCACCCTCCATTGCGAATTGAACAAGCCTTAGCACAGATCAGGCTTTCAATAGACCCTTTCAAGAGTGCTGAAGAACAATCGAAAGATATCATCGATATGTTGAGGCCCCTAATACCAATCAAGATGGAGCAGATGCGAGTGGCAGTCAAAATACCGGCAGACTACGCAGCCAAAGCATATGGGGCTGTAAAGAGCTATGCTGTCATAAGTCGGGAGGAATGGCAGTCCGACGGCTCGTGGGCCGGCACTCTGGAAATGCCAGCCGGGCTTTACGGTCCTTTCATTGAGAAGTTGGGAAAACTCACTCAGGGTACAATTCAATTAAAGCTACTCAAGTAGATGGGAAGCTCCTTACTGGTTATTCGGTAACCCCGCCGCTTCAGGATTCTGTTCTAAGGCCCTAGAGCTTTCAAAGTTAATCTCTAGCGCGCGTAGCCGCAAAAGGGTCTTGCTGTTCGTTTTCTAGCGCGCGCGTTTCTGGAGTTGGACTGTCACGTGCGCGTCACGCATTAGTATGTCCGGTCTTGGCGGGATCAGCGAGCGCTGATGGCAGAGAATCTTGAGGGATAGGCTCACGGATCCCGGTCATTGGTATTTGAGAATTGACAGGATGCCTTGGGGGGGAAAGATTTACTAAGGTAGGTTTGTGAACTAACCTAAGCTCGAAAGTCAAAAGGGACAAATAGCATTCTGACTATAGTCAGGACTTGGAGCGTTCCAAGTAGCTGGGCAGTTGGCCCTTGGACTAGTTAGAGTACCTACCATAACAATAGATTAAGGGCTCTTAGAGAAAGAAGAATGAGTGGTGCATCTCTTACCATGTACGCACAGAAAAAGCAACTCGTCACCCCTGGAGAACTGCTTGCCCAAGGGGACTACTACCCAGATCTCAATACCTTCAAAATTGGAAATAGTGTGTACTCGACAATACTAGGTATATCAGACTTGAGAGAAAATCGTCTATCAGTCGTTCCACTCAAGCACTGCTATATCCCATCTGTGGGAGATCTCGTTATAGGTACGATCGTTGATATCGGCATGTCCGGATGGTCAGTCGACATAAACTCACCTTACCCAGCACTTCTCCTCGCTACTGAAGTACTGAACCGACAGCATTCGCAGAGAACGGAAACTGACAGAATATTCAGCGTTGGAGACCTCGTAAAGGCTAAGGTGATTGCGTTTGACAGGACTCGAGATCCACTTCTTACAGTGAAGGATAGAGGGCTTGGGAAAGTAACTCATGGAAGGGTGATGAAGATCTCGGCCTCCAAGATCCCTAGTTTGATAGGAAAAGAGGGCTCTATGATTAGCATGTTGAAGAAAGAGAGTTCATGCTCATTGTCAGTGGGGCAAAACGGGATAGTGTTGGTCACATGCGAATCCCCGGAGAATGAAGAGCTAGTAATGGATGTGGTAAAAATGATTGAACGCGAAGCCCATACACACGGTCTGACCGATAGAGTACTAGATATGATCAAGAAAGGACGCAAAGGTGGAAAAGTTGTCGAAGGAGAAGGCCCCTGAAAGACTAATCGATGACAGTGGCTTAAGGATCGACGGAAGACGGCCCGAAGATCTCCGGCCAATTAAACTCGAAGTTGGAGTACTGGAGAATGCAGACGGATCAGCGTTCATCCAGCAAGGAAAGAACAAGATCCTAGTTGGTGTCTTCGGGCCGAGAGAGATCCATCCTAAACACATGGTTTTGCCCGACAGGGCAGTAATTAGATGTAGATATCGAATGGCCCCTTTCTCGACTGAAGAGAGAAAGAATCCAGCGCCCTCGAGACGTGAGATAGAGATCTCAAAAGTAATCCGCGAGGCGTTGGAGCCTGCTGTGATGTCTGAATATTACCCAAGGACTGTGATTGACATATTTATTGAGGCCCTCCAGTGTGATGGAGGAACTAGATGCGCAGGAATAGTTGCAGCATCATTGGCCTTGGCTGACGCCGGCATATCCATGAAGGAGTTGGTCTCAGCCTGCTCAGCAGGTAAAGTGGGAGGCCAGGTAGTAGTCGACCTCTGCGATCTCGAAGACAAATATGGAGAAGCAGATCTCCCCGTTGCCCTGATGCCTAACCTCAGTGCGGTGACCTTAATACAAATGGATGGAAAACTCAGCAGAGAAGAGTTCGAGAAGGCCTTGGACATGGCGTCTGAGGCTTGCAGACAGATCCGAAACTTCCAAGCTGAGGCTCTGAGGCATAAATACCAAGGAATGGTTGACACGGAAGAACCACCAGCGACAGGCGAGGCCAGCAAGTAATGTCCGCAACACCTAAAACATCGGGAATGGCCAAACTCGAGCGAGATGCCGTACTAGAGTTGGCCTCGAAGAACAGAAGACTCGACGGTAGAGCCCTGACAGACTACAGGAAGATCAAGATAGAGACTGGAATAATAGAGAAAGCAAATGGTTCTGCACAAGTTACCCTGGGCAAGACCAAAGTGATGGTGGGAGTCAAAGTTCAGATGGGGTCACCCTTTCCTGACACGCCCAACGAGGGAGTACAGACGGTCAATGTCGAATTAACGCCTTTGGCCTACCCAACATTTGAGACGGGCCCTCCGGGAGAAAACGCCATAGAGCTTGCAAGGATCGTAGACAGAAATCTCAGAGAATCCAAAGCGATAGACGTAACGAAACTGTGCATAACACCTGGAAACAAGGTGTTCGTAGTCTTTGTTGACATAAATGTTCTCGATCACGACGGCAACCTCATAGACGCTTCAACATATGCAGCGTTGGCTGCTCTCATGACCGGGAAGTTTCCAGAGTATGAACTCAAGGACGGTGAAGTGATCTTCAAAGATAGCTTCCAACCGCTACCAATAAACAACCACCCAGTACCCGTCACATTCGCAAAAGTCGGAAAGATATTGGTGGCAGATCCCTGCTTGAAAGAAGAAGAGGCTATGAGCGCCAGATTGACGGTGGGAATTGACAAGGACGACTTCGTATGTGCCATGCAGAAAGGCGGTATTGGAGAGTTGGACTCAAATGAGATAAAAGCCGCAGTTGAGACTGCAATCAACAAATCAAGGGAACTCCGCGGAATTATAACGGAGGCTTCGAAGTAATTGCCGAAGATGAAGAAAACCGGTCTGGGAGGAGGTCTTGCAGTAAGGTACGGGACCGCACCCCGAAAACGGTACATAGGCATCCTTACCCGTATGAGAAGACCGCATGAATGTCCAAGATGCCAGGTAAAAGCCACCAGGCGTGTGAGCGTCGGAATATGGCAGTGCAGGAGATGTGGAAACCAATTCACGGGTGGAGCCTACATGCCATTCACAAAGGTCGGGGAAGCAGCAAAGAGATCAGCTGCAGCAGCCGCCTTCTCAGTTGCCGCTGTTGCGGGCTCAGGTGCCGCAGCCGACTTGGAAGCAGCTGATAAGGAAGCTGGCAAACCGAAGAGAAAGCCCCGCCGAAAGAAGACCATGAAGGAGGCTCCGAAGGAAGAGGCTACGTGATAACTGTAACCACTGGAAGAAATCCTTCTCAAAGTACCCGGCGCCTATCTAAAGAAATCGCCGGATACATACCGGAAACACGTAGACTCCTACGAGGCAAGCTTAGTCTAGGTCAGCTAGCGGAAAAGATCGCCTCAGAAGGCCTCAACCGCATGATTTTGATATATAGAGGCTTTGGGGGGCCAAGTCAACTTGAACTGATTAGACTCGACAATTTCGAATTCAAGAGAACCCCTCCAACAATACTCTTGAAGAATGTTGAGTTTAAACCGGCAGGAAAAAGACGTAGAACCAAAGTTGAATGCGTAACTGCGGACTCAAAAGGGAGCCTGCGTCTTGCCAGAGTGCTTTCCAATTTTCTTGAACTGCCTCTAGCCGAATACGAAAATGCCGACTTCGAATACTCACTCCATCTATCGGAGAAAGGAAAGAATTTCACGATCTCTCCAGTCCACCTTCGAACAAAGGAGGCAATGGGTTTCATCATATCAACTAAGAAGTTGAGTTGGTGAATCTGGATGCGCCGCATGAGCAAGCGCGTAGAGGTTGAGGTTGTAATCCCCTTTGGAAACCATTCGAGTCTGAAGGCTATAACGAAAGCATTGAATACAAATGAGGTGGACCCTCCAACCCACAAGAGTCAGTTGAGAATCACGGCTCGTCAGAAGTCGCTCATCCTACATGTCCAAGCAGATGAACTTCCATCTTTAAGAGCTGTCCTTAACTCCAATCTAAGATCGGTGCTGGCTTGGAAGAGAATTGTCGAGGCACTCGAGTGAACACTGCCACAAGCGAATTGAGGATAAATACCGACTCACGTGAACGATCGAAGTCACATCCTTTTCGACGTAAATTTTCATTCTGAAGGTAACGGCTTGCATACGGCGATTACGCGATCCAATTGCAGAGACGTCCAAAGTAAAGATCATCAAACTCAGTTTCAAGCAACTTTCGCATCACAACGAACATTCTATATATTACATGAGCGTAACATTCGAGTGCTACTGTTCTCTGACTTGAATGACACTCAGGTCGGGGGTGAACAATTGCCAAAGGCAAAGGCTAAGAAAAAAGCTAAGAAGAAATGATGAGACAAGACTCAGGTGTGCCCAGCACAACGTGACATTGATAGAAAATATCACCATGTCAGTTAGGTTCATATCTAAGTAACCATCAGCTTACTGGGCATACCAACTTTGTCGAGATGTCACAATTGGAAGCAGAACCAGAGATACCGCCAGATGTTAGAGAGCAACTTGTAAGACTTCAGCAACTGCAGCAGACCCTTCAGGCAGTTCTCTCTCAAAAGCAGCAACTTGAACTGGAGAAGACAGAGACTCAAAAAGCCCTCGCGGAACTGGATAAGGTGACCGATGATACGCCAGTCTACAAAAGCTTGGGAAGCATACTGATGAAGTCTGATCGGCAGAAACTGCTGGTCGAGCTTAAAGAGAAAAGTGAACTCACTAACACGCGAGTTACAGTTCTAGGAAAACAGGAAGAAAGAACAAGGAGTCGACTCAAAGAACTTCAGCAGAAGCTTCAGGAGAGGCTCGGGGCGCCTTCAGAATCCAAGTGATTCAGAAGAATGGGCAGATCGGAAGGCGCACGCTTCAAGCTGAAGAGAAAGCCTTCAGAAGAAGAACTAGAGCAGACATGTGAAGCAGCCGAGAGTGCTGCACGAAGAGCTCTTTTTGCAGAGTTCGATCCAAAACAGATCTCAGACTTTGAGATAGCGATCGAGACGGTCGGAGACAGGCCCCTGTACCTTAGTGTTGAAATCTCCGTGTTCTCAAATTTCCCTCCAGACCGGCTCAAAGATCTCGTTGATAAAGCATGCGACGAAGCATTCAGAGCAGCTGAGAAGAAGGCCAAGGAACTCAACTATGCGTGACTTCTCCAGAATCCAACCGATCATTAGAAAGCTCAAATCAATCATAATTCTCACTCATCGAAACAGCGATCTAGACGCCATTTGCTCAGCATCAGCTCTAAGAAGCCTTCTACTGAAGATGAATCCTAACCTCTCCGTAGCAATAGGAACGCCGGAAGGTGTAAACAAGGTCTGCGAGAAGATACTCAGCAACTTCGAAGTGCGATATGATCCAAATCCCACCATGGAGGGAATCGACATGGTGTTCACAGTAGACACAAACAATTTCCAGCAATTAGGTACACTCGCGTCAACCCTAGAAAACCTTAAGGCGCCTATCATAATGGTCGATCACCACTACCCCCACCCATCAATGAAACGTTTCACTAAGATCGGGTTCTGTGACGATAAATCCACATCAACATGCGAGATAGTCTGCCAATTCTATAAGCGGATGCGAATCAAGCTGAGAAAACGAGATGCAGAGCTACTACTCGTGGGAATTCTATTTGAGACTCGGCATCTCAGACTGGCCACCTCGAGAACTCTGCTAACAGTTGTGGATCTTATCAAACAAGGAGTCAAAGTAGAAGATCTCTATCCAATCCTGGAGTTCCCTATGGATGATTCTGAAAGAATGGCCCGGCTAAGGTCTGCACAGAGAGCCAGAATTCTTCGCAGCAACGGATCAGTCATAGTGACCTCGGAAGTTGGATCACATCAAGCATCCGCTGCACGAGCCCTCATAACGCTGGGAGCTGACTTGGCCGCAGTAGGTAGCGAAGACGGAAATCAGTTGAAACTTAGTCTCAGATCAACAAGAGAATTCTATCGTAAGCACAGAATCCACCTGGGAAGGGACCTGGCAAAACCATTAGGCGACTTTCTTAACGGAACCGGTGGCGGGCATTCCCTAGCCGCCGGAGTCAACGGTTCCGGAAAGCTTGAAGATGCCCTGAGAAAGCTTACGAACATGATCAAGGATCAAATAGAAAGACCTCAGTTGTCACAGAAATCCTCTTGAATTGAAAGCTTCTGAACTAATAGGATCTCTCCCTGAATCTCGCAATCTCAATCTGGAGTGTTACCGGAATTGGAAATAGTCAGTGCGCGCAATTTGACCTTCACCTACGCAGGTTCAAGGAGACCCGCAATAGAAGGTGTCAATTTCTCGGTCAGACAAGGCGAGTTCGTCGTCCTCACAGGTCCAAGTGGCTGCGGCAAAACAACTCTGGCGCGGTGCTTGAATGCTCTCATACCGAGCTTCTATCAAGGAGAGTTGTCCGGAAGCTTATCGGTTCTGAACAAGGATATATCAAACTCAAGTACAAGCGAACTCTCCAGAAAAGTGGGATTTGTTTTTCAAAACCCCGAGAATCAATTGTTCTCACTTTCAGTTGAACGGGATGTGGCCTTCGGTCCAGAGAACTTGGGGCTTCCGAGAGAGGAAACGAAAAGGCGAGTCGACTGGGCCATGAGACTAACCGGAATAGACGGACTTCGAGAAGCCGCCCCATATGAACTCTCAGGTGGACAACAACAGCGAGCTGCTATAGCCTCTGTCTTGGCGATGAGACCCGAGATAATGGTTCTAGATGAGCCAACCTCATTTCTCGACCCTCTCTCAGCATCTCAGATTCTGGAAGCCATAGCGAATCTGCGACAAGAAATCGGCATAACAATAGTCCTCATTGAGCACCGGCTTGACTTGGCATCGAAATATGCCAACAGAATACTGATCATGGATAAAGGGCGGGTTATCCTTGAGGGCCCGCCCTCAGAAGTCTATAGTGAAGAAGTAAGACTCATAGGCGTTGGGATACCCAAAGTCTCCATGCTATTCCATCTACTCAAGCAGGATGGATTCGACCTAGGAGAGACCCCCGTAACAGTCGATGAAGCCTCGCAAAGACTACGGAGACTGCTAAGATATGATTGAAGTTAGAGGCCTTCACTTCAGCTACGACAGAGATGAGGTGCTTCGAGGGGTAAACACGACGATCTCCGATGGAGAGTTCGTGGCAATTATGGGCGAGAACGGGGCAGGGAAAACCACTCTTGTTAAACACTTCAACGGCCTGCTCAAACCGACGAAAGGTGAAGTTACTATTGATGGTGTATCTACGAAGAAGACTACGGTAGCCAATCTCTCAAGAAAGGTCGGACTTGTCTTCCAGAATCCTGATCATCAGTTGTTCTCCGAAACGGTGTTCCAAGAGGTAGCTTTCTCGATGAAAAACTTCGGCTATTCCGAAGAGGTCATAAAGAAAAGGGTTGATTTCATTCTTGAAACACTTGATCTGAGTTCGTACGCCGATTCGTCACCATTCATGTTGAGCGGGGGAGAGCGTAAGAGAGTCGCCTTGGCTTCTGTCCTCGTCTCTGACCCAAAGCACATAGTTCTGGATGAACCAACAATAGGACAGGATTTCCAGCAGAAAGACAAACTCAGGAACTTCATTATTCAGATGAATGCTCAGGGAAGAACCGTCGTCATTGTAACGCACGATGTGGAATTCGTAGTTGACTGCAAACCGAGAGTGATACTTGTCTCAGGAGGACATATCATAGCAGACGGCACGTATTACGAAGTCCTTTCGGACACTGCGCTCATACAGAAAGCCTCACTTACTTCACCGCAAATCGCGATGCTTATGCTGTCATTGAAGGACCTCGGCTTCAACCCCAAGATTCTGGACATCTACCAAGCTAAGGCGGATCTCGAACAGAGGTTGAGTAATGTTGTCTATAAGGATGTTTGAAGGCTTCAAATTCAAACAGCGCAAGACACCGATTCATAGACTAGATCCTAGACCAAAATTCATGATTGCTCTAACGATCTTCGCACTCTCCCTGATCTTCGCGAATGTGATGGTTTTTCTGCTTCTGTTTCTGGCTCAGCTTCCTTTGGTCTGCATTTCAAGGTCTGTTAGAAGATGGCTTGGATCCATCAAGGGAGGCGCAATTCTCGCTGCAATGATCTTCGTGATGAATTTCCTTACAGGATCAACCCTAGTATTCTCTGCGACAATGACTCTGAGATTTCTTGTGCTAGTATCAGCCTTTTCTCTATTCTTCATGACGACTTCCCCCGACGATCTAGGCTTAGCTCTGGAGAAAGCAAGGGTTCCCTACACGTTGAGTTTCACCTTCACAATGGCGGTCAGATTGGTTCCAACTATAGCACTTGAAGCTCAGACGATAATTGATGCCCAGAGATCTAGAGGACTGGAAATGGAGCGAGGGAACTTAATCCAGAGAATAAGAAACTACATCCCAATACTGATTCCGTTGATAGTATCGGCCATAAGACGGAGTACAGAATTAGCCGAGGCGCTCGAATCCAGAGCCTTCGGTGTCACAAAGGATCGTGAGTCACTGGTTGAGCTTAGGATGAAGTTGTCAGATTACGCGACCGTAATAATCGCATTAGCAGTACTGGCTATTGGAATATATGTGCAGCTTTTAATTACACTACCTAGCCTTGACACTGGAATAAAAATGCCGGCTCTCTGGAAATTCTGAGGGTCTAATGGTTGGTCCCTGAATTACGCGTCAGTGATCCCTCCCATCGCACACTGCTGGACTTGAATGGGCGAGTCTTAAAAGAATAATCGTGATTGGAATCGGGAGTGAAATAGAGTTAGATCCTAAGATTCAAATCCTCAACTTCCAGAATATTCTCGAAAGAGGGAATTTGAAGTCACTGGCTCATAGTACGGTGGTGATGTCTTGGGTAGCTTTGATACCTCAAGCTTTGCAGATAAGATTCTGGCCGCTTCTAGCCTTGCTTCTGAGGGTTTAGAAGGCGAAGTTGAATTTGCATTAACAGACGAAGCGCTGAACAGTTCCTCAACGAGGGAGAACATAAGCAAATATGCTGAAGAACACTCACGTGAAGGATTTGCTTTCGATGGTTGCGTCAGCATTAGAGCTGTAAGGCCCTCGCGCAGAGTAACCCTTGTGACTGGGGCGCCAGTCAGACCAATTGAAGAAAGAGTCAGAGACCTCCTGATTCTTCTTTCAGAAATGGGTCGCCTTGAAGATTTGGTGCAGTACGTTCTTGTCCATGCAACCCCAAGAGAACCAAAGATGTTCTACACGCAGTCTGAAGAATCTAAAGACATGGATCCTGCGATCCGAGAGCGGCTGCGGCAACTCGAATCCAAATGGGCTGAGATGCCTGAACTGGGAAGACAATTGCTAACCGTCACATTCCTGATTGAGAATGATAACTCATATGAGATAGAGGTCGAAAAAGCAGAAGGCCCCTTGAAGGGAAAAGAAAGTCAAGCCAAAGACATAGTGAATTCAATTTTCCAGTCAAGATTGAAACTTGTCAGGAGTTACACAAAATAGCCTCCCTTGAACATGCTGATTCGGCACCGGACAGCTCGCGCGCTAGACCTTTGTCCACTTGCTGCATCTGGCAGTGCTGAGCGATCGCTTAATGAGGTATTGCCGAACAAAGTTCTTTGGGGCAAGCCGACAGGGCGTAAGAAAATGGTTAGAGTCATTGTGGATGAGCGGGAGAGATCCCATATTCCCACACACCTCAAGAAGCTTGGACTGACCGTGGATTTCAAGATGCTCGACGAGGGAGACTATCTAGTCCCGGGTTACGCTATCGAGAGAAAGTCCATTCAAGACTTTATCTCCTCACTTTATTCAGGAAGGCTCTTCAATCAAGCATACAGAATGAGACAAGTTCATCGCTTTTCCATCTTGGCCGTTGAAGGTGACTTCTTCTCGGCTCTTGGAAAGATCAAGAATCCCAGGGTCTTTTGGGGAGCTTTAGTCTCTCTGAGCTTTGAATATGATTTGAGAGTATTCTTTACAAGAAGTTCTGAGGACACCGCAGAACTCATAGGCATTCTTGCCAAGCATCCACCAGAACTGCGATCTCATCCCCCAATCATAGTTAGAAAGCCAAAGTCAAGCAGACTCAGAGAGACTCAGATCGCCCTGATCGAAGGGCTTCCAGGAGTAGGGGCTCGTCTTGCAGTCCAGCTTCTGAAACGCCTGGGGACGCCACGAAGTATCTTTCTGGCCACAGAAGCTGAGCTCAGCGCCAGAGGCGGCTTGGGCAGAGCCAAGGCCGCTAAGATAGCGTCACTTCTTGAAGCCCAATACGAGGAGCCGGATAAGAAAGCCGCCCAACTGAAGCTCTCTGAGGTCAGACCGCAACCATAAAAAGAGCAATGTGGAGTCTTAGATCGAGGTCACCTAAGAAATGACGCTCAAAACCTTCACTGAAGCCTACCATCAAATCATCAAGGGGGTTGAGAGAACCCTTTCTAGGACATCCCAAAGCCAAGTTGAAGGCATGATCAACATGATGCTTTGGGCAAAGTACAAACGCATACTTATCATAGGTGTCGGTCGAAGCGGGCTCATAGGAAGAGCGTTTGCAATGAGACTGATGCACCTTGACTTCGACGTCTACGTCATGGGTGAGACAATAACGCCGGCGATTGGCAAGGGCGACCTAATAATTGCAATATCAGGTTCAGGAACAACAAAACTTGCTGTGACAGCAGCCGAGATCGGAAAGGAAGTCGGAGCCAAGATAATAGCCGTAACCTCCCACCCTGATTCAGACCTGGGAAAGATATCTGACCACGTTGTTCAGATAAGAGGTCGAACCATGATTGCCAAGGAGAGAGATTACTTCCTACGTCAGCTGACGGGAGTACACGAGCCTCTAGCGCCACTTGGGACGATATTTGAATTGAGTGCGATGGTCTTCTTTGACAGCCTGATTGCAGAGTTGATCCAGAGACTGGGGAAGAGTGAAGGCGAGCTAAAGAAGAAACACGCAACAATAGAATAAGACTAGAGGCATCGTCGAACTAGCTTCAGGGCTTTTCAACAAGTTCAGCAGTATTGATCTCTAGGCACCCGCTTTCTCCGTTCCACACCCTAGTGCTCTCTCCAATCATGATCCTCTTCTTGAACAAAGGGCCGTCAGTCACAAATGTCTCATATTCCCCTCCCTCACCTAAGGGGTTAAGGCCGTACTTTGACACGAGGCGACTTAGCTCTTCAGCAGCTTCTCTGTCAAGTCTTCTTCCGAGCCAACTCTGATCCAGACCCAAAGCAGCAACAGCTACGAAGACTATGTTAAGTCCCGAATCGACCTGATCATAAAGGAGTGATAGGTGATTTCTCCCCCACAGGGGTGTGAAGCACTTCAATCCAAGACCTTCAGCAGTCTCCTCAATTCTTCTCTTTTGGTAATCGCTAGCGAGTGCGCCTGCAGCGATGGCTTCAATGTTGAAAAGTCTCTTGACATCCGTTAGATGTTTTCTAAGCTCGTCTTTTTCTTCTTCACCTTGTGCCTCTATTCTGTAGGTTGCTATCGGAAGCTCCATGGCCTCAGCTTGGAGCTTGGTCCACTGGATACACGGGTGATGGAAGAGCCATGATTCATTAGTCGGGGGGATAAGCGTCATGAGCAGCTCAATATCCATGTTCTCTTCTCTGGCTTTCATGACTGTGTAACAGCTGTCTTTTCCACCGCTGAAGAGGACTGCTACTCGCATATCTGATCAACGATATTTGGTGAGACACTCATCATGGTCTGGCTTTTCTTTCAAACTGAGCTTCATATCTCTCTCTTACTCTATCTATTGTGTCGATCTCGCTGGCTGATTTGTCTTCTCTTATTCGTGTTATCCTTGCAAATCTTAGTGCGTAGCCAGAACTGTAGTAGGGGCTTTTCTGCACCTCATCATATGTGACTTCAACAACTATCGCCGGTCTGACTTTGACTGTGGTCGCATTCTCGCTTGTCTTAAGGCTCTGGAGCAAGGTGGTCATCCGTTCGAATTCGACGTCTGTAAGTCCCTTGAAGGTCTTTCCAACTTCCAGAGAATCTCTCTGCGTTTACGTTCCTTACCGCAAGATGATAGTTGCTGAGCCATCGGTGTCTTCTGCCAGAGCCCCAATCTGCAGCTACGATAACGGAGTCCAATGTCTCTGTCCGCTTTATCTTCAGCCATTCCTTTCCTCTTGCCCCTAGAGTATATCTTCCTTCAAGAGCTTTGGCGACGAGCCCTTCGGGACCTTCCTGAAGGGATTTCTCAAAGAAGATCTTGGCTTGTTCAACGCTCGCAGTTACCGGTCTGGGGGCGAGCAATTCCGGCGGGCAGACTTCTTCCAGAAGCTTTCGCCTATCATCCTGAGGGAGATCGATCACTGACCTTCCGTCGAGGTAAAGAAGATCGAAGAGATAGAGCCTTACGGGGATCCTCTCGATCGTCTCTCTGACATCAGATGTTCTTCTGAATCTGTGCATCAGCTCTTGGAAAGGCTTTGGCCTTCCAGATTGATCTACTGCGACCACTTCACCTTCAAGAATTGCAGTTGAAGTTCTTACATTGATACGGATGAGTTCTGCGATTTTGGGAAGGCTGAGGGTTATCTTGGAGAGTCTTCGGCTGTATATCTAGACGTCTTGGCCTTGTTTGTGTATCTGTACCCTAGTACCATCAAGCTTGTAATCGAGAGCGGTTGTCCCATGGTGTAAACTGAATATGCTTGCGAAGTCTGAAGCGGTATCCGGCAGCATCGGTTTTATTGGATCAAAAAGCTTCAATTCTATCTTGTTAAGGCCTTCCTCATGTTCAGTGAGTGCCTTGGTGGCAGTCTCACCCAGATCTCCTGTTAGTGCATAACTTCTCTTGACAAGTTCCAGTTTCACATTTGCGGCTAATGATGTGGCCTCTAGAATCAATCCTTCCGCTAGGCCAATCCTCAGTTCAGTCAAGATTATTCGTATTATATATTCAGCATCGGTCTCGCTGGCTTGGCTGATTAACGTTGATAGAGCTGCTTCTTTCTTTGATCGCGAACCCCTTCCAGCAATGGATGCAATTCTCTGAAGTTGATTGAAGAGGCTGGTTATTGTCAGGGGTGACTTCTGCAGTGGCAACTGCTTACTTTCGCTGAAAAGTCTTAGAAGGGTCTTACCGCTTATTTCCAGAACTTGGTCTTCCTTTTCAGGGAAAACTGAGCCCGTCATCAATAGGACTGTGGGTGAGATTTCGGAAGGAGAGAGAGTCTTTTCAGAAAAGAGCTGAGAGTCTGGACTTTATCGTTTCTGCTTGTTGTCGCTCTGAGCTCTTCCAAGAGTTCTACCAGCTCTAGAAATGATCTTGGCGTATTACCTCACTCCGGGATTGTGGTGTCTTTGTTGCCAGTTTGCCCAGCTCGAGATGTAGGACCCAATCAACAAACATTTCCTTGTGGGAATCGAGCGAACACTGACTGACATAAGCCAGAATGTTTAAAAGTTGACTTCGCCTTTTGGAGCTAGCTCTAGTAGAAAATGCACTGGAGGACATAAAAATGCCTCGTTACAAGTCGACAGCAGAGATAATGAAGATCGTTATGAATAAAGACCAAATCCGAAAGATTTAGGCGCAATCTGCCTAATCCGGAATATATTGGCATTATCGCTCACGTCGATCACGGAAAGACTACGATGTCTGATTCTCTGTTAGCCTCGTCTGGGTTGCTCTCTCCATCACTCGCCGGAAGTGCCTTGGCTCTTGACTACATGGAGGAAGAGCAGAAAAGGCAAATGACCATCAAAGCTGCAAACGTCAGCCTATTACACGAGAAGGAAGATGTCCCCTACGTTATCAATCTGATCGATACTCCAGGTCACGTTGACTTTTCGGGGCGAGTCACAAGATCTCTGAGAGCTATCGACGGTGCTGTTGTGGTTGTAGATGCTGTTGAAGAGGTCATGGTTCAGACTGAGACTGTGACGCGGCAGGCCCTTGAGGAACGGGTAAGACCTGTTCTCTACATCAACAAGATCGATCGGCTCATCAAAGAGTTAAGGTTGACCCCAGAACAGATTGAGGAAAGGATCACAAGAATCATCAGAGACTTTAATCAATTAATCGAGATGTATGCTGAGCCCGAGTTCAAGAATGTTTGGAAGATCAGTTTTGCAACGAACACTGTAGCGATGGGTTCAGCAAAGGATCGCTGGGGTTTCACCGCAGTCATAGCTGAGAAGAAGGGTGTCAGGTTCTCTGATGTTGTAGCGGCCTATGAGCAGAACAAGATTGAAGAGCTCAGGGAGAAATCCCCGCTCAATGAAGCCATTCTGAATATGGCTGTCGATTCTATGCCAGCACCGCATGTGGCTCAGAAATACAGAGTGCAGAAAGTCTGGAAAGGAGACATAACCAGCGAAATAGGGCAAGCAATGATGAATTGTGATGATAATGGCCCCGCAGTAATGGCGGTCTCAAACATTGTTGTCGACCCACAAGCGGGAGTCGTCGCGACAGGCCGGCTTTTCTCAGGAACACTGAAAGAAGGGACAAGGGTCTACCTAGTCGGAGCCAAGTCTGAAGCCAGAATCCAGCAGGTCTGCATTTACATGGGCCCCTACAGGGAAGTCGTTGGGCAACTCACAGCTGGAAACATTCCCGCCCTCCTAGGACTCGAAGCCGCACGAGCTGGCGAGACAATCTCATCAACAAAGGGTACCTCGCCCTTCGAGGCTGTGAAGTACGTCACCGAGCCCGTCGTCACACTTGCGGTCGAACCGAAGTACAGCAGGGATCTCCCGAAGCTTGTCGATACCCTAAGGAAACTCTCTATAGAAGATCCTAACCTTGTCACCACAATCAACGAGGAGACCGGCGAGTACCTGATTGCAGGTATGGGTACACTGCATCTTGAGATTGCCACGACATTGATTACGAAGACCGGCCTGGAGATCACAACCTCAAAACCCATAGTAATCCACAGAGAGAGCATCAGAAAGGCTGCCGGGCCCTTCGAAGGCAAATCACCTAACAAACACAGCAAGATATTCATCGAGATTGAACCTATGGGCGAAGACGTTGTGGATATGATAAAGACTGGCAAAATCGGAGAATACATGGACAAAGCGGCGCTGGCCAAGATTCTAAGGGAGAAAGGATGGGTTCCAGAAGAAGCCAAAGGTGTCTGGGCCATTGATGAGACCTGCAACGTACTCACCGAGGCCACCAAAGGTGCCCAGTTCCTTCAAGATGTCAAAGACATGGTTGTCTCAGGTTACCGCTGGGCAATAAAGGAAGGCCCCTTGGCATACGAACAGATAAGAGGGGTCAAAGCCAAGATAACGGACATTCAACTTCACGAAGATCCCGTACATAGAGGCCCCGCACAGATAATGCCCATGACCCGAAGAGCCTTCTTCGCCGCCTTTCTATCGGCCGACCCAACACTCCTTGAGCCCATTCAGAGGATCACTGCAAAAATATCCCCCGACCTGCTGGGCGCGGTAACAAGTGTCATCAGTCAGAAAAGAGGAAAGGTAGTCTCCGTTGACCAGAAAGGCAACATAGTCTATGTTGTCGGTGAGATCCCAACGGCTGAAACCTTCGATCTTTCAGAATCCCTTAGAAGCGCAACGGGTGGAAGGGCGTTCTGGGGTTTGGAATTCGCGAAGTGGGCCTCAGTTCCAGCATCCATGATCAATCAAGTCATCCTAGACATCAGAAAGCGCAAGGGCCTAACGACTGAAATACAAAAAGCTCAAGATCTCATGGAATAGGAAACAAACCAAGAACCTGAACTATACGCCTAATATGCGTCTCAAGACCCAGATCACTATCCCTGTCAGGAAGGCCAGACCCAGCGCTATCAACACAACTATGGCATAAGTTACAACTCTTCCTAGAAGCTTTAGGTTCAGATAACTCTCCACTTCTTTTCGACCTTCACTTGCTGAAGGGCGTCTCTCCTGCTTCTGTCCCATCAATACTAACCACCAATAGTTCTTCTTCGTAGGTCTTTGCCGTTTAACTCTTTAGACTGCTGCAAATCATCTTTTTCTTCTTCAGGCTGATTCCAAATGATCTCTAGTAAATTATATGCGGGGCTGGACGCTACTTTAGTTCTCTGGCGAACCCGCAGAGGCGCTACAATGAGACCAGTATAGCGCGCGCTAGGACGAGCCGTGCAAGAGGGTGTGGCGCCGGAGCATCAGTTCGAAGATCTTATGTCCTGAATCATGTGTACACTGCAGCAGGACTTATTGTGACCTTAGGGAGGGCCGCGAGAGGATGAGAGATGAAGATTTTCAATTATCGGGATGTTAGGGCCGAGAATGCGGAAGAGGAATCTAGAGGCCTGAATGTCAGGTGGCTAATAACCAGGGAAACTGGTGCTGAGAATTTTGCGATGCGTCTCTTCGAGATGGCACCTAACGGATTCAGTCCGCTACACAGTCATCCTTGGGAACATGAAGTCTTCATACTGGAAGGGAATGGCGCAGTGACTAACGGTAAAGAGGAGAAGGAATTCAAAGAAGGTGATGTGATCTTTATCCCTTCCAATGAGAGGCATCAGTTGAAAAATGCGGGTAAGGTAATCGTGAAATTCCTATGCTTGATCCCTCACGAGAATGAGCTATGAAACGCCAAGAATTCCAGCAACGAGAAAAGGGGTCCGCGTTCCTCATCCAATCTGAGTTTTCGTCATTTCTCTCTTAGTTTAAGGGTCACTAAGACCGTCGCCAATGATGCGCCCAGAAACATGCCTACTGCGGCAAGCATTAGGGTTATCAATTTGGGTTGCAAGGGGTTTTCTGATGGAACGGTTGGAGAGGCCTTCAAGTGAGGGTTGTGGCACTTAGCACAGTAGCGCGCGCGCTATCAATATGCTCGAAAGGCTATTATTTCGCCACAACTCATTGGGGTGACGTATTGACCCAAAATGGGGCCATTTGTATAGCACGCGATTAGATTTGGGCATAAACGCTTGCGGCCGTGGTCTAGCCTGGTCTAGGACGGGAGACAAGGCAGTAAGACCGAACTTCCCATTCCAGGAGAGAGCTCTTAACCCGGGTCCAAATCCCGGCGGCCGCACCATACTTCGGGTTCAAATCCCCCAACCATTTTTACTACAGAGTTGAAGGAGACGAACTTGGAAACTCGCTAAGTTGAGCTGATTCATCTGGGACGCGCTCTGGTCGATACGACAACTCTTTTGATACCAGTAAGCCGTTCCTTTACTGTGGTCTCAATGGAGGATTTGATTTCATCGAGTCTGCCCACTGTCATGGTGGCTTCGGCTTCTATGTGTATCTCGGATTGCACATAGGGGCCAGCGGCCCTTAGGAGCACATCCTTCACCCACACTCCATCGTTGCTTTCGACAATTCTTCTTATCTCTTCTACGAGTTGAGGGCTGTGGTAAGCGTCCAGTAGCACCAACGTCGTTTCTCTTATGGCAACGTAAGAAACTAGAAGGATGAAAACTCCTACGACGATCCCTCCGACCGCATCCATCTGGTGAAAGCCAAGTGAGGACGCAAGCACTGTGAAAAAGACCAGAAAGGAAGCTGAGCCGTCCTTGATCGCGTTGTTGGCGTCCAATTTAAGAGACGATATATTGTATCTCTTCGCAATTCTCCTCATCTGAAGGGCTCTGTAAGTAGAAATCGTTCCCGCTATCAGCAACACTGCCAACGCCAAGATTGGCAGCGTGAGTGGTTTCGGTTCGAGGAAGGCAAGATAGGACCTGTATAGGATAAAGCCACCGATTCCCATCAACCCAATTGATGTGGAGAACGCAACCAAGCTTTCGACTTTGTAGTAGCCAAAGTGGAATTTCTCATCTGGTGCCTTTCGAGACATCTTAAGGCCAAGCCAAACCAAGAAGGAGACGAAACCGTCAGACACTGAGTCTATGCCATCCGCTGTCAGACCAATGCTGCCTGTGAACTGCCCAACTGCGATCTCAATTACTCCTAGACCTACAAGAGTCCACACTGAGACCTTTGCTAGCCTTTCTCCTTCAAGGTAGCCAGCTGACACTTCATCCAACCTCGAGACTAATGGAGATCACGGCAAGAGACTCAAGCATCCACGATTTATTCTCTTGGTGATTGGCCAAGGACGTGACAGGAGCGCGCACGTACGTAATATCCCCACAGATGACCCGCCCGAATAGCATCATGAAGACAACTATGCACGCGATAATCAATCGTGTACCCATAGATTTAGAACCACAATCACTGACTCTACGTAATGTCAACTTAGTTTTGCTGTACTTGGTTATAATGTGCCCGCTTCATGTCAGTCAGTTTGGAAACAGTGGGATGTACTTGGGTTTGCTCAGCCATAGAAACTAGCATATTCATAGGGATCCGTGCAAGCTAACCGCGAAATATCTTAAGTCATCTCATGATTGAGTCTGCCAAAAGTATCTGTTTATTGCTGGAATGATGCGACAGCCAAGGCTGACCCTTAGCGCGCGCCATGCTTAGCGGGCGCCTAGGTGATTTTCTTCCTACTCTACATTGAAGCGTTGTTCAGGCTTTTTGTTCAAATAGTAGTATCTAGATCGGATTCCGAATAATGCTAGTAAAAAATATTCGAACCTAGAGTACTACTCTATTCTAGTGGAAGCTTGCAGGTAGAAACTCTTCTGAACATTTGAACAAGATATTGAACATTTGAACATCAATGTGAAATAGGTGAACGCTATGCCCGCCATAATAGATGAAGCGACTAGAAACACTGTCATTCAATTATGGTTAAGTAGTCTCTCAAACTGGGCCATATCAAAAAAGATGGATATATGTGCAGGCTCTATCGCAAACACCACGCCCAGTGCAGGAAACAGAGCTCAGACCTAGCGCATCTGAGGCGCGCGCGTGGCCGTCGGCATTACGCAAGACTAATTTCTAGAGCCCGCTCACACAATCTGAAAAGGCAAGGAGTCACAACATGAATGTCATGATCTTAGGCCCAGCAGGCTGTGGCAAAAGCTCGCTAACAGGACATTTCGGAAGCTATTTGCAGCGACACGGAGACACAGTTAGATTTCTGAATCTTGATCCTGGATGCATCGAATTACCCTACCGATGTGACTTCGACATTAGGGACCTGTTCACCGTGGAAAGAATCATGAGAGAAGAACGACTAGGACCAGGCGGGGCAATGACCCGAGCGATGGAGCTACTCAGCCGAACAAAAATTCCAAAAAACGAAGCAGACTTCGTTTTAATAGACACTCCTGGTCAACTCGAGGTTTTCGCATTTCACAAATCTGGACCTAAGATTGTCAACCAATTCGTTAATCTGGTCGGCCTCTTCATCCTGGATGCAAGTATCGGGATAGCTGATATTCCGGCTACTTACCTTTATTCTCTGGCAACAGGTTACAGGCTTGGAATCGATACAATCAACGTCATAAACAAAGTAGATCTTCTGGAAAAGCGCGATATCGAAGAACTAGAACGGTACCTTAGGAATCCTGCAGCTCTTAAGGACGAGCTTCGCACAAAGGGTGTAATGTCCGACATCTACGCACCTCTATCTGAACTGATGCAGAAAATCATCCCCTCCCAAAGGAATCCCTCCATATCCGCAAAGCGCGGAACAGGCTTTGATGAGCTCTATGACATGTTACGTGAAGTCAGATGCGCCTGCGGGGATCTGACCTAAATCAGCGGACAACTTCTTTCCCTAACCACTCTGCTTATAAAAGAGTGTAATCTTCATCTGTCTAGAAGATGAAATTAAGAGGGGCGCGGATCGACGATGCGCTTCCTTTGATTGATGGTGCTGCCTTCAAGGGAACGCCGTAGATCTCACGGTTGCATAAGAGTCACCCGATGGGTTGTTCAAGATAGATGAAGATCAGTGACCTCAGTGTCGGAATGAGGAAGGTCAACCTACAAGGAAAAATCGATGATATGAACGGCTTTATGATAGCATTAGACGATGGATCAGGAAGGACTTTCGTAAGGTACCGTGCAAAGGACCTCGACAGTGAAATAGAGACTGGCGACAACATCCAAGTCCAGAACTGTCGTGTTGTGAACTACTCTGGAATTCTTCAGGTCAAGCTGGAACGTGATGGTCGAATAATTAACAGATCCCGAGCCCGTCCTCACACAACTGTTACCTGAGTCCTCTTCTTTTCAGACTCCAGTCTATGAACAAGTCGAATGACCCCCCGCGAGATTTGAGGCGTCAATCGAAACAGCGATCTATTTGGGCAGTGCTTATCGAGTGTGACTTGTTTTCTGTCTAGATCGAGAACCGCAGGATAGAAACGGCAGCCTTCGGGACGGCCAAAGTAAATGGTACATCGTAGGCCGTCATGAAAGACACACCTTCCCGAAGAGTTCCTGAGGCATCGATGGCCATTTCGCTTTACAACGGAGAAATTTCTGAACCCCAGTTTCTCTATTCTTGATATGTCCAAGTCGCTCAGTGGCATCTCGGTGTCTTGGCAGCATTTGGTGCAGCTTCGTTGGAGACAGATGCTCTTCACCCCATCTTTCGCCGGGCTCTCGAAAAGGGCTTTCACCAATGGAGAACACCTTGCGGTTGCAGAATTTCATAATATGTTGTCTAGCCAGAATTCTTTTGAATTCATCATTCGATTCGAGCAGTTGAGTATCTACACTACTTGTCTTAGAGTTTGCAGGAAGGGTATTACGTCCCATCTAGCATCTTTTCCAGTCGAATCAATCCAGGTTTTCCTTTCAGTGATTTTGTCCATTTCGATATCCGCGTATAGGACCTCATCTCTGCAGTAGGAAGGGCCGACGAGGTAGTTGCCCATCGGATCCACTATTCCACTGCCGCCGTAAAAGTCCCAATTTGCCTCATCGTCGTCGGCGTTTTCAGGTTTACCTTTTAGATATTGGGAGGAGGCGAGGACGTAGCATTGGCATTCGAGGGCATATTGCCGTATAGAGGTGTCCATCACGTGTCTGGGAAGCAGACTCCAACCGGGATAACATGCAATATGAACTTCTTCACGTTGTATTGCCATGGCCGACTTCAATACCGTATGTAAATGTTCTGCGCATATGAGGCCCCCCACTCTTCCATAAGGTGTGCTGAAGACACATCTCAAATCCTCAGGTGACCCACTCGTCCAGAATAGCTTCTCTCGGTAGACAGGTGTGAGCTTTCGATGCTTGCCGATGACTTTGCCTTCAGAACCGATGAACACCAGCGTGTTGTAAACTGAATTTGGATAATCCATATCCCTCTCGTTGACCCCCAAACAGACCAATGATCCAGCAGTCTTGGCTGCTTCACAGAGCTTGTTGATCTCCGGGCTTGGGATCCCTATGGACTCTTTCACTACTTCCAGCCACTTTGTGTTCCATTTGATTGGTGGTCTGGCCTCGATTGCCCAGTTGGGATATGCGGGAATGAAGGTTTCGGGGAAGACTATAATCCGGGCGCCTTTTGCGCCTGCCTCTCTTATGATCTCAGAGATCTTCTCTACAGAATCCTTCTTGCTTGGAGGATAAGGTGGGGCTGTCTGGACTACGGCGGCCTTGAATTCTGAGGTTTGCATTGGGATTGAACCTTTGCTCTTGAGGGGTCTCAGAAGACTTAGACTTTTCTATCTTGGTCGTACATGATCTCACCGGGAAGCATCAATGCAGTTGGAGCATGATCGGCGAATATCGAGAGCAACGGAGCTAATGGCTGCTGAAGGCCTGGACGCCTTAGTACTGTCTACTTCCAACAAATCCCAAAGCCTCTACTATCTTACAGGACTGGATAGACTATGTGCGAATCTAGTTCTGCTTAGAAACGGGCGTAACACTCTTCTCATTCTTGACCAAGATCTGCTCGATGCCAAAGACACAGCACACGCAGATAATATCAGAACATATTCTTCAACAATTGCCCAGTTCAAAGCAATCGCCGAAACTATAGAAGAATGCGGACTGAAAGATGGATCCGTTGGAGTAGATACGCCTTTCCTACGGGCCACCTTCCACGATTCACTGAAGGCTGCACTCCCAGCTGCAATCACCATCACAGACGCCACAAAAGTAACTGGGCAACTCAGGTTGATTAAAACTCAATACGAGATCGACCTTATCAGAAAAGCCTCAGCAATAGCCGTGAAAGCTCTCGAATCAACAACAGATCTGATCAGGTCAGGAATAGCGCGCGAGCCTCTTGCAATATTGGTGTTTAATGGCTTTTATTCTTCTCTGATTATGTATGGGCAGGTGTGTGAGCGGCAGTTTCTCCTCGTTCTCTTGCAGAATCCGCCTTTGCTGTGCCTGCATATCTGCTTGAGCTTGGTGAAATTCAACGTGACAAGGCTCGTGTAGCGTCCTTCCAGGGTGAGGTTAACATGTTGTCTGAGCTTTGGAGTCAAATAGTACCCGTATTCTGGTCTACCACGCCTATTTTCGGCCTTTTCTGCTCTTTGAACTAGGCCCTCATCCATCAAGTGTTGCAGGTGACGCTTCAACGTATTATGGGAGAGTCCGCCTTTGG
>Ga0315285_10000274_pt1 | contig 52263 bp, 46 predicted proteins | sample YL17G09_36_MG_FD_203698 | JGI IMG/M metagenome (GOLD analysis project Ga0315285, IMG submission 203698) | Sediment microbial communities from Yellowstone Lake, YNP, Wyoming, USA - YL17G09_36 | ecosystem: Environmental > Aquatic > Freshwater > Lake > Sediment | place: USA: Wyoming | collected... | reverse complement strand
TTCTTTTGTTTGCTTACAAGATAAGCAGGAGCTTGATACGGGTTTTCTCCGTGAAGAATTTTTTTTACCATAAATTGCCTCCTTTTAGAAATAATTTAACTATATATTACTTAAATATTAAATTAAAGTCAATAGTTTTATATTGACAGATTAATTTTTTGATTATATACTTTAATTCGCTCTTTAAAGAGCTCTTTGAAAAATAAATAAAAGGAGGAAAAAATGAAAGGCAAAAAGTATGATTTTGACACCCACAAATTATGGTGGCACTTGGAAGATGTGCTGAAATGGAAAAATGGCAAACTGATCGTCCCTTTGCAGATTGATTTGGGGGCTACGCTTTTGTGCAATCAGAATTGCGTTTACTGTCTGTATCAGTATCGCCAAAAAGACGTGGAGGCAAATCCCAAGAAGTATTCTCTGTCTCGGGAAGTTTATCTCAAGCTGATGAAAGACGCAGGTCGTTTGGGAGTAAAAAGCATAGCCATGGTCGGCGACGGCGAAAATTTCGCTCACCCCGACACGCCGGAAGCGATTATTACGGGATTCAAAGCAGGACTGGACATTGGCATTGCCACAAACGGCGTCAATTTGAGAGACGCTTGGCTGGAAGATGTTTTACGTTCCTTGACCTGGATCAGATTCAGCATCTGCGCCTGGGGCAATGAAATGGCGAAAGCGGTTCATCGCGGGAAAAGCAATGACTTCGACGTGGCTAATTCCAATCTTGAGGAATGCGTCAGAATCAAAAGAGAAAAAAAGCTCAAAGTCGACGTCGGAATCTGTTATCTCTTGATTCCCAACATGAACCTGGACGGTCTTCTGCCTATGGTCAAGCACGCGCGAAGAATCGGCGTGGACTACATGTACATCAAGCAATTTTTGGCCTGCGGCAAGAATGAATGGAATTTCCCCTTGGAGCTTTACGACAGATGCGAAAAAGCCCTGAAAGAAGCGGAAACCTATTCCAGCGATTCCTTTGCCTGCGTCGTAAGGTGGCATCAAATCAAGCATCGAGGCGAAAAGATTTACAAACACTGCTATGCTCCGCGTTTCATCATGAATGTTTCCGGCGACGGCAATATCTATACTTGCGGTCCTTATCACGGCATGGAAAAATTCTGCTACGGAAATCTTTACGAATCAGATCTAGAGACTATTTTGAGGAGCAACCGCCGCTTTGAGGTGAGCAAGTACATCGAACAAGAATTCGATGCGCAAAAACAGTGCGATTCGCTTTGTTGCCGGCACCATCCCATTAACACTTTTCTTTGGCAGCAGCTTCACCCGCCCGACCACGTCAATTTTCCGTAAGGAGGTGGCAATGAGTAATTTACAGCTTTCTGGTAACAAACTGATGTGGCATCTGGAAAAATTGGTAGAATGGCAGAAAGGCAAGGATATTTATCCTTTGCACATCGACCTCGGACCTTCATCGGCCTGCAACCAAAATTGCAGATTCTGCTATGTGGGATACCTTGGCAAAGAGAAGCCAGTTTTTCTGGGAAAAGACGTGTTTTTGAAGCTAATGCGGGACCTCGGCAGATTGAAGGTTGAATCAGTCGCTCTGTGCGGGACAGGTGAACCGTTTCTCAACAAGGCAACGCCGGAAGCCATACTTACGGCAAAAAAAGCAGGCGTAGATGTGGCAGTGATTACCAATGGAGTCTTTTTCTCTCCGAAAATCGCCGAAAAAGTTCTTGGTTCTTTAACCTGGATAAGATTCAGCGTTTACGGAGACTCCCAAAAAGTTTATGACTGGGTGCATCGCGGAGGAAAATACGATTGGGTAAAAGTGAACATCAATATTCTGAAAGCGGTAGAAATCAAGAGGAAAAACAATTATCCGACCACACTTGGAGCAGTGGTGATTCTCCTTCCCGAAAACGGTCACGAAATGCCTTCCTTGGCAAAAAAACTTCGCGAATACGGACTTGATTACATGGTTATTAAGCCGCCCAGCCAAAATCCCAGAAACAAACTTTCTATTCCTCGAGACTTGGCCAAGAGATTTTCCGCGGAGATAAAAGAAGCCGAAGGATTCAATTCAGAGAACTTCCGAATGGAAGTTCGCCGGGATCTCTTCGCACACGAAGAAAGTCTCAACGGGGAAGATTCTCCGGAAGCAACAAAGCCGTACGAGAAATGTTTGGGCTTGCCGTTTATCGCCTGTATTGATGCCGATGGCAGCGTCTATGCCTGTAATGGTTTTTGGAGGAGTTCAGAATTTCTCTACGGAAATCTTTACCAGAATTCTTTCGAAGAAATCTGGAAAAGCAATCGCCGCAAGAGGGTTATGGATTTCATCAAGAACAAGCTGGAGCTCTCCCAATGTGAGCCGTTCTGTCGTCACAACTCTATCAATATTTTTCTTTGGGATCTCGCCAATCCCCCTCGTCACATTAATTTCCCTTAGGGGTGTCAGGGCAACGCATGAAATGCGTTGCCCTTTTTCTTGACTTTATAGATATTTTTTGTTATATTTCTTCTACCGTTCATTTCAAATAAAAGGAGGTAAAAATGAGAAAAGACGAATACGGTTTTGATAGCCAGAAATTGATTTATCATCCCGAGAGAGTGGCCCAGTGGCTGAAAGATCCTTTTTCTGTTTATCCGATTTATGTGGAAATAGCGCCAACCAATAATTGTAATCATCGCTGTACTTTTTGCGGCTGCGATTTTCTGGGTTATAAGAAGGTTTTTCTCCGCACTACAGTTTTACTCGAGCGGTTGACCGAAATGGCCAAGCTCGGCATCAAGAGCATAATGTATGCCGGAGAAGGAGAACCTTTGCTGCACAAGGATATTGCGGAGATAATTCTTCACACCAAAAAGACGGGTATCGATGTGGCCATTACCACCAATGGCGTGGCTTTGACCAGAAAACTATCAGAAAATATTTTGGGTTCGCTTTCGTGGATTAAAGTCAGTATCGATGCTGGCACAAAAAAGACCTACAGCCAGATTCACGGTTGTCCGGAAAATCATTTTGAGATAGTTCTCAAAAACTTAGAAGCAGCAGTCAAGATAAAAGAAAAGAACAAATACGATTGTACTATCGGTACCCAAATGATTCTTTTGCCGGAAAATCGCGGCGAAGCTTCGATTCTAGCCAGAAAAGTGAAATCAATCGGCGTAGACTATTTGGTGATTAAACCACATTCCCAATACCCTTTGAGTATTACCAAGAAATACAAAGACCTGATTTATTTTTCCGATGACCTGGAAAACCTGGAAAAGCAAATGGAAGGTATTTCCGACTGCAAATTTCAAGCCGTTGTCAGAAAACACACCATGGAGAAATTGAGGAGCGAGGGTCGCGGTTATGACAAATGTTTGGCCGTGCCGTTTTTCTGGACTTATCTGGACAGCGCAGGCAATGTTTGGTCTTGTAGTGTCTATCTGACCAATCCCCGGTTTCTTTGCGGAAACATCTACGAGAATTCTTTCAAGGAGATCTGGCAAGGAGAATCGAGGCGCAAGAATATGGAGCTTCTCAAAGAACTGGATGTTTCCAGGTGTCGAAAAAACTGCCGCATGGACGAGTCGAACCGTTATCTCTGGCTACTCAAAAATCCTCCCAAACACGTCAATTTTCCCTGAAAACAAGGTGGTATGAGAAATCTCATGCCACCTTAATTTTTGATATTTTTTTATAAAAGTGTTATGCTATTGAAATGGATAAGAAGAGCGTATCAATAATTGTTCCGGCTTTTAATGAGGCGGGAAACATCGAAAACGCGATAAGGGAAATCATTGCTGCCGTTGAAAGTCAAAAAATTCAAGATTACGAAATCTTGATTTTTGACGATTGTAGTGTCGATGAGACGGGGAAAATTGCCGACAAAATGGCAAATGAGAACAAGGGGATTAAGGTTATTCATAATGCTAAAAACATGGGTTTGGGGTATAATTATAAAAAAGGCATCGAATTGGCCGAAAAGAATTATATTCTTCCGATTCATGGAGATAACGAGATAGTTACGGATTCGATTGGAGATATATTGGCATTAGCCGGAAAAGCAGACATAATCGTGCCCTATACAAGCAATCCGGAAGTCCGTTCTCGTTTCAGACGATTTGTTTCCAGGGCTTTCACGCGACTGATGAACTTTTTATTCGGATTGAGTATGCGCTATTATAATGGACACTGTTTGGTGAGCAGGGAATTGCTTAAAACCGTTTATACCAATAATTTCGAATTTACCCATATTGCCGTGGCCGAAGTTTTGATAAAGCTCATAAAATCGGGTCACAGTTTTCTTGAGGTGCCGATATATCTTCGTGCCAAAAAACATGCCACTGCCAGTGTATTTAGATTAAGAAATATAATCGGAGTTAATAAAACAATCATACGTTTATTTTGGGAAATTCATTTTAAAGACAGGGGAAAATATGCCCAAACTAAATAAAAAAAATTTATTGATTATATTTTTTCTCGGAGCAATATTTTTTATTGCCGTTGTAGTTTGGTATTCGCCCGTGATTTTTAAGGGTTATCCGATTCAGACCATCGGGAAAGAGATGATTCTTGCCAGAAATTATCATTTGGCCGGGGTTTTGGCCGACCAGAACAATTTGAACATAACCATTGCCCCGAGCCTGGTTAAAAACGAGGGTCGTCCCTTGGTGTTGTCCGAGTATTTGGGGTCGTTTTTTTATGCCAAGATTTTTAATCTTTTTGGCGTGCCGAGCTACAATAATTTGATTTTATTATCGATTATTTTGTATGCCCTGGTCTTGGTTCTTTTTGCCGTTTTAATTTTATATTTATTTGGTTTTAAGGTGGCGATTGTTTTTTCTTTGATTTATATATTTTCTCCGATTGGTTGGGGATTGGCTTATGCTTTGGCAGAATACGAATTTTGTTTAATTTTCCTGGCTTTATTTTTTATTTTCTATTTTGTGGGTTTGAAGAAAGAAGAGAAAACCGACAAAAGTAAATTAAATAATCTATTTTTTGTCGTCTCGGGTATATTTTTGGCTCTTTCCGCCTTGTCTTCAGAAGCAATATTGGTATTTGTTCTGGCGTTTTTTATCTTTTTGTTTTTTAAAAAACATCGGAAACAGTTGATTTACATATTCGTTCCTTTTGTTGTCTTGTTGATAGTTTTCTGGTTGCCCTCTGTTTTAAGCGGCGAGAATAGATATATCAGCTTATTTGCCCAAAAAGCGCCCGAGAAGTCGTTATTTTCTGTTTATACCCATGTTTTTCCCGACCCCTATACTTACCACTTTGAGAAAGAAGAATTTTTAAAGACTTTTGAAAGTCAGAATCTCGGCTGGTCAGAGAACTTGGAAACAAAAAAAGTTTTAACCAATTTCGGTTTCGAGGGAATCGGTTTGTTTGGCAGAATTAAAGTCGGTTTTTATATTTTATCCCAGCACATTTCCAGGTTTTTCTCCCTGGAAGATTTCGGCGGGCCAATCTTTGCTTTATTGTTGATCTTGGGACTCTTTTATTTTAAAAACAAAAATAAATTCATTTATCAATTATCGCTCTATTGGCTGATTATTTCATTTTTTGTTTTTGCCTTTATTGTTCTGGTTAGCCGTAATCATTTGATGGATTTTATCTGGTTGATTATTCTTTTGATTACCGCGGGTTTATTTTACTTGCTCCAAATCGTTAAGGACTATTTTAGGTTGTCGGAGAAAAAATCTTTAATTTTTGATTTATTGATTATTGTTTTAATCCTCTATCATTTAGTTTTGGTGAACCATATAGTTTTGGGCAGGCAATACGACAAAGATTTTGTGCCCAGAAGCATGGCTTATGCCCAGGAGGTGAAGAAAATCGAAATTCGGGATAAAGACGTAATTGCTGTTCCGGGCGATTTTCCCGAGCAGGCCTCAACTTTGAATTATTTAACCGATAAATCTTTTGTTGTTTTCCGGGCATCAACCTTGGAAAAGCTGCTCAAAGAAGAAAAAATAAAAAAGGCATTTGAAGCCTTTGGGGTAAAATATATCATGGGATATCCAGACGATTTATCCAAAAGATTGACAGACGGTGCGGGAATAATAAATATTGCTTCTGATTCGCTGGAGATTAACAAGGAAAGTCTTTCCCAGAACAAGAGTTTTTTGATGAACCTAATTAGATAGGATATTAAATTTTAATCGGTTTAATCAGCCAACAAATTAATCCCATCAAAGAGACAGCCGCAGTCAGGAAAAGTATCAGTGCCGAAAAGACGATTATTTGTTCTTTGGGTATGAGAAAAGGCGAAAAAAGAAGGATAAGGGTGGCATCGCGTGTACCGATGCCGAATAAAGAAATAGGGATTAAGGTTATCAATCCAGCAGCCGTTACCGATACCGCCAAATACACGAAAGGAATTTTTATACCCAAACCATGAGCCAGCAAACCCATTTGCAGATAATAGAAAAGCCACGAAAAAGTTGTAATTGCGAAGATAATTGAATAATGTTTTAATTTGTAGATTTTGAGACTATTAATAAAATCCTGAGAATTAATTTGCCAGGATTTTTTATATTTTTCGGGGATAAAAACATTGAACGCCTTGATTAAAGCCCATTTTACCAAGCCAGTTTTTATAAATACGAGCAATAAAATAACAGAAATTATTAATCCCGAAATCAGAATCAGGACCTGTTTTTGAAACATGCTTAAATAGAACAATGAACCAACAAAAACAAAGGCCAGAAGAAAGACAATATCGGAAACCCTGTCCAGTACGACGCTTACCAGAGACCCTCCGAGAGGATGGCCGTCTTTTTTAAGGTAAACCGCTTTAGCCAATTCGCCCAATTTACCCGGCGTGATAAATCCGAGATAAATACAGCTATAATACATTAATAGTGAATCTTTCAAGCCGTATTTTATTCCTTGCTGTCTTTTGATGTAATTCCAGCAAAGCGCTTTACTGAATATCATCGGAATAGTGGTCAGAAAAGCGAGAATTAAATAAAGGGGATTGATTTTTTCTATATTTTGGAATAATTTTCCGATATTTATTCTTGAGAGAATTATCAAAAACAAAATTATTCCAAGAATAAAAAAATATTTTTTGAGAAATTTTATCATTTTCTCCCAACAATTAATTGATTTAATAAAATAAAATCTAAGCCCAAAAATCTAATAACTTCTTCTAGCCAGATAAAGGGATAGCCTACTGGTGAAAGCATGAATTTTTTTTGTTCCGATATCTCAAAATTTGTTTTTTCCAGATAGTTTTTTAATTCAACCAAATTAAAGGTTTTTTGATGGTAGCCATCTTTAAGGTGTCCAATTTTTTGTGCCAATTTCTCAAATAAAGGAACGGGAGTAGTTATTATTAAAATACCCTCTGGTTTTAGGCACCTATAACTTTCTTTTATCATTTGTACGGGTTTTTCCAGATGTTCTATGACTGCGGTTGCCGTAATTATATCGAATTCATTATTCTTAAAGGGAAGACTTTGAGCATCCCCCTGGATTATTTTTATATTTTTGTCGTTGCAGGCATTTATTAATTCCTCAGAGTATTCCAGACCAATGCATTCAGATTTTGGAAATGTTTTTTTGATTTGGCCAAGCATTAATCCATCGGCTGTGCCTATGTCCAGTATTTTTTTGGGTTGCGATAAGTGTCTTTTAATTGCCTTAATCACTTCGCGCGTTCTTCTTTTAAGTCTGTATTTCGGCGCTATCTTGGTTTTTCTATCTATATTATATTGTTTATTCATTGCGCCTTTCATATTTTTAATAATTTTAGAGCTGCTTTTGCCTTTTTTAATAGGTCTTTTCCAGATTTTAATTGAATGATTTTTTTAAAGATATAATTCGGACGCAAATAGAAAGATCGATAAGCTTTTTTGAGCAAGGAAAACAATTGTTCTCGCGATAATTCTTTTTCCCAGAAATAAGGTTTGAAGTCGGCTGTGGGATTTTCGGCAAATTTTTGCCAATAATCATAAGGCAGAACTTTTTCTTTCAAGCCCAAGCGGTAAAGATCGGTGGCGGGAAAAGGAGTGACCAAGGTAATATGCACGTAGTCCGGCTTAATCTTTTTCATAAATTGAATCGTTTGCAGAATATCTTCTTTTGTTTCTGTGGGAGAACCGATCATAAAATAGCCCTCTGCCCTGATTCCTATTTTTTGGGTTAATTTGAAGGTTTTTTCAACCATTTCCAGGGTAATCCCTTTTCTGAGGACGTCGAGTATTTTTTGTGTTCCTGCCTCTACGCCGTAATGGATTCTTTCGCAGCCGGCCTTTTTCATTTTTATTAAGATTTCCTCGTCTACCGTATTTACTCTGGTTCTTACATCCCAGGCGATTCTCAGATTCCTTTTTGTAATTTCTTCGCAGATATCCAAAACCCGTTCTCTGTCCACCCCGAAAGTGTCGTCATAAATGAATATTTCTTTTATGCCCATTTTTTGGCATTCTTCCATCTCATCAACAACGTTTTTCGCTGAACGAGCTCGGAAATTTTTGCCCAACTGGGGTCGGTCGCAAAACAGGCAATTATAGGGGCAGCCGCGACTGGTGAACATATTGGTAATCGGAAAATTCGACGAGATAGAAGAAAAATATTTTTTATACGAAACAAGGCGGCGGGCAGGGAAAGGCAATTCATCAAGATTGTTTATAAATTCGGATTGACCATTATTTATTATTTCTTCTTTGTTTTTGAATGCAATTCCCTTGATTTGTTTGAGTTTTTCCAGATTATCAATATTTTTAATCAATTCTACAATCGGTCTTTCTCCTTCTCCGATGATACAAAAATCAATTTCTTTAAATTTTGCTGTTTCTTTGGGATAGATTGTGGGATGAGGTCCGCCGACAACAGTGATTGTTTTGGGATTTATTTCCTTTGTCATTTTTGCTGTTTTAAGAACATCTATCAGGGTAAAAGTCATGGCCGTAATTCCAACCATATCGGGTTTCTTTTCTTCTATTTTTTTCCTTAACTCCGGATAATCTATTTTTTCCACGGGGCTATCGATTATTTCAATCCTGTGATCCGTATATTTTTCTAAATAACTTGCGATACACATTAAACCAAGAGGCGGGATGAACCCCCGCCCCTCTTCAATGGTTTTTGGCAGACATGATTCGATTGGCTTTAATGAAGGAGGATTGATAAGGAGTATCTTCATATGACATTAACCTTTTCTTTTGTTGATTAAATCAGCCAACATGCCCAGAATCAAAACTTGCACCGAAGAAATCACAAATAAAGCCGTGGTTGTATCCAGTATCCGTGGAGTAAAAAGCCAACTGTAAAAAAAGATTATTATCCCTAAAAGAAAAAGAAAGACAGAAATCGGAGTAAAAACTTTTAATGGCTTGAAATAAAGGCTCAGTCTCATTATCAAACCCGAGAAATTTTTGAAAGCTTTAAATGGTTTCAGTTTTGATTTGCCGACTCGTTTTAGATAATCTATTTTAATATTGAAAACGCCATAATTATTGGTTAGGGCAGCCATCGTAATGGTGGAAGTAAAGGAAAATTTTTCTGGCAGAAGATTCCAAAAACCTAAGGCCAACTTTTTGTTGAATACTCTCAGTCCCGAATTCAAATCCAAGACCTTGCTTTCACTTAAATAACTGGCAAATTTGTTTAAAAACCATTTTGCTGGTTTTCCCAGGGCTGGTTTATAGCTTTTTCTGGCAGCTATAACCATATCATATTCGGGAATATATTTTATCAATTCCGGAATGGCCGATACCGGATAGGAACCATCCCCGTCAATAATCAAAATCCAATCAAATTTTGAATTTTTGATGCCGGTTTTTAGACTGGCGCCGTAACCTCGATTGGAAAAATGATTAATCAATTTTATTCCTTCGATTTTTTCCAAAATCTCTCTTGATTTGTCCGTTGAACAGTCGTTGACCACGATAATTTCGTAGTCCAAACCCAATCCTTCAAGGTTTGATTTGACTCCGTTGACCGTTTCTTTAATTGAGCCCTCTTCGTTATAAATCGGAATTATTACCGATAAATTTTTGTTTAAATTTTCTTTCATATTCGTATTTTAATTTTTATTTTATCTTCCGCCTCCCCTAAGGACAATGTTGATTGTTTTCAGCATTATGCTTAAATCCAGGGCAAAAGAACGGTTTTTTATGTAATATAGGTCATATTGAAGTTTTTCAAAATTGCCTTCGATAGATGAGGTATAGCCATACTTAATCTGGGCCCAGCCGGAAAGTCCGGGTTTTATCAAATATCGTTCTTGATAGAATGGTATTTTTGCTTTGAGCTTTTGGTGAAATTCTGGCCTTTCTGCGCGTGGGCCAACAAAACTCATCTGTCCTTTTATAATGTTCCAAAGTTGAGGAAGTTCGTCAAATCTGGCTCTTCTTAAAAATTTTCCGAATTTGGTTGCTCTCGGATCATTTTTTTGAGCCATTTTTGGTCCATCCTTTTCCGCGTCCTTTATCATGGAACGAAATTTGATAACTTGGAATGGTTTTCCTTGTCGACCAATACGAATTTGTCTATAAAAAATTGGTCCCAGTGACTCGATTTTTATAATTAACGCAATAATTATCCAAAGAGGCAAAGATATAATTATAAAAATAGAAGCGAAAATCAGGTCGAAAATTCTTTTCGAGGCCTCGTAAGAAACTTTATGTCTTTGGGAAATATTTTCCAGAAACCAGATCTGATTAATGGCTGCCAAGGGAACTTTTTTGGTCAACACTTCATAGAATTCGGGGAGATTAATAAAATCAATTTTATAGCGAATACATTCGAATAGATTCTGAATCAAGTCTGGAGACTGATAGATTTCCGGCGTCACTATGGCCACGGTAATTTTTTCTTGTTCTAGTGTTTCTCTGAGATTTTTTATCCCCTCAAATATTTTAATTCCCGATAAATCGTTTCTCTCTATTTTTTCATGATTTTTTACAATAATTTTTAATTTATATCCCAATTGAGGGTTTTTTATTATTTCGTGGGCCAAATCAACAACTTGGGGATTATAACCAATAATTGCAGTATTCATCTTTAATTTTAATGAGCCAGCCAAGAAGTTGAACAGATAACGCCAGCCATAGAAAAGGACTATAAATATCAAAATATTCAAGAAAAGATTAGTCTTGGGAGTAATTGCATTGAAGGCAAAATTGGGGACAAGGTAGAAGAAAACTACAGAAAGTAGCCCGCCGATGATTAAAGCCCTGATTAGAGCCGAAGAAAATTCGATATTGTTTTTTGCGATATCCAGATCGTAAAGATTGTGGATATAAAATATAATTAGCCAAATGAGATAAATTATTGAGAACGGCATCAGATGGTTGCGGAGAATACTTAAATCAAGTCCCCGATAACGAATAATCAGGGCAATAACCAAGGATGCATACAATATTAAAATATCGCCGATCAAAAGGATAAACTTTTTAGTCTTCATAGCCTAATTTTAATGATATTATATTTGGACTCAATTGACAAGCGATTATTAATTCAATTAGAATTAAATTATTAATATGAATACCTCGAAAACCTATGTAAAAATCCTTCAATGGGGAATTTTTATTTCTCTGTTTTTGCCTTTAGTGGTTTTTTCTCAGTATTTATCGCCATTTCATTTCGGAAAGATGGTTGTTTTTAGAAGTCTGGTAGAGATAATGGCGGTTTTTTATATTCTTTTGATTTTAATTAAGAAAGAATATCGACCAAAGTGGAATAAAATTTTAATAAGTTTTTCTATTTTTACCGCACTTTATTTTTTTACTGGAGTTATCGGTGCAAATTTTTATAATAGTTTTTGGGGAAGTCTGGAAAGAATGGGCGGTATTTTCAGTTTTTTGCATTTTTGGGTATATTTTATCATTCTCGTTAGTGTTATAAAAAGTAAAGAAGATTGGCATAAAATTTTAAAATTATCGGTTTTGGTAGGTTTTCTTTCCATTCTGTTTGCTTATGGTCAGCGTTTGAAATTGGGGAACTTTTTTGTCGGCTGGCAACATGGCGAGCGAGTGATTGGCACCATCGGCAATCCCGCTCTTTTTGCTGGTTATCTTTTGTTTATTTTTTATTTAGCTCTTTTGTTTTTATTTAAAAAAGACACACCAACCTGGCAGAGAGGATTTTTTGTTGCTGTAATTATTTTGGGCGTCCCGGTTTTGTTAATGACCACTGTTAGGGGTGCGATTCTTTCTCTTTTTGGTTCGGTTTTTATTTTGGTGTTATTCGCTGTTTTCGCATCTAAAAATCGAAAGGCAAAAATTTGTTTATCAATTGCACTCGTTCTTTTTATAATTTTAGCTGGTGGAGCTTGGTTGAACAGAAATCAGCAATGGGTAAAAAACATTAGTTGGTTAAGTAGGGTGACAGATATTTCTATGAGTACTTCCACCGTTAAAACTAGGTTGTGGTCCTGGAAAAGCGGTATTTTGGGTTGGGAGGAGAGGCCAATATTTGGTTGGGGGCCGGAAAATTTTATGTTTTTACACATGAAGCATTTTGACCCCCGTCACTTTACTGGTTTGGGCGCCGAGACAATTTGGGACAGGGCGCATAATATTGTCTTGGAGATGCTTTCTACGATGGGAATAGTGGGATTGATAAGTTATTTGTCTATTTTTGGTGTTGCCTTCTGTCTTTTGATTAAAAAATTTAAGCGAAAAAACATAGATCAAGTAACTTTTGGCGTTCTTTCGGTAATGCTAATTGCTTATTTTGGTCAGAATCTGTTTATTTTTGATACTTTTGCTAATTATTTTTTGTTCTTTTTGGTTTTGGGTTATATTAATTTCTTGAGCTCAAAGAACGAAAACTCAATCCCCGAAACTTCGTCTCAGCAGATAAATGTCCCGACAGAGCAGAGACCATCGGTTTTCTTAATGGCCGTATTATTGATTTTGGCAATTATTATTGTCTATCAGACAAATATAAAGCCAACTCGGGCTAATTTTGCCTGTACTCGGGCGATTATTGCCGGTCAGAGCGGCAACGCCCAAAAGGCGCTTAGTAAATACCAGGAGGCTGTTGACTATAAAACTCCGCAAGGCGCTTACGAGATAAGACACAAATTAGCCACTTTTGCTATTCAGGTTATTGAATCTCAGCGTCAAAAAAACAAAGATTTTGATCCAGCTTTACTCCATTACGTAATCAAAGAGATAGAGAAAAATATAGAAAAATATCCCCTAGATACTACTCCTTATCTTTATGTGGGAAGGATGTATATTCTTCTGATTGATAAAGAAGCGGGCGCTGGAGACAAGGCCGAAGGATACATTAGAAAGGCACTCGATCTTAATAAAAGGAATCCGAGGATTTGGTATGAAATGGGCCAGGCGCAAATGTCTGAGAAAAAATATAAAGAAGCTTATGAAAGTTTCAAAATTGCCTCGGATTTAAATCCAAATGTTAGTCTTTCTTGGTGGTTTTCAGCAGTAGCTGCTGCGCAAACAGGAAATAACGATGAAGCCATTTTTAGATTGGAGAAGGCCCTTAAAATGGGTTATGATGGTTACAAAACCAGTATTGCCGATATGATGCGAATGGTAAACATTTATGAAAAAGTTGGAAATTATCCCAAAGTAGTAGAGTTTTACGAAATGGCAGTTACAGAACAGCCCCAAAATCCCCAATTATATGCTTCTTTGGCTGCGGCTTATGCCCGAGTAGGAGATTACGATAAGGCAAAACAAGCAGCCCTGAAAGCAGCGGAAATAGACCCAAAATTTCAAGAAGAAGCCGAGAAGTTTATTGATTCGCTGCCGAAATAAATTTAATGAGTCAGCAACGGAAAAAAGTATTAGTTACCGGCGGAGCCGGTTTTATTGGTTCTCACTTGGTTGATGCCCTGATTGAAAAGGGTTTCGATGTTGTTGTAATTGACAATCTTTCAACCGGAAAAAAGGAAAATTTAAATCCTGGAGCCATTTTTCATAAATTGGATATACGGGATTTGGAAAAAATAAAGCCGGTTTTTGATGGTGTCGATTATGTTTTTCATTTGGCAGCCAGAACCCGAGTGCCTTATTCGATTGAATTTCCGGCCGAATCCCACAGCAATAATGTTTCGGGGACATTAAACGTCCTGTTGGCGGCAAAAGATGCCGGAGTTAAAAAACTTATTTATTCTTCCTCGTCTTCGGTTTACGGGGAACAGGAAAAATTACCGCTGCACGAAGAAATGCTCCCCAATCCCAAAAGCCCTTATGCTTTACAGAAATTGATGGGTGAGAAATATTGTTATTTATTTAGTAAGCTTTACGGATTACCCACTGTTTCTTTGAGATATTTTAATGTTTATGGTCCGCGGATTTCTTTCGAGGGTTCTTATATTCTGGTATTGGGCGTATTTTTACAGCAAAAAATCAAAGGCGAGCCATTGACCATCGAAGGCGATGGCGAGCAAAGCCGGGACTTTACTTATATTGAAGACGTGATACGGGCAAATATTTTAGCCATGGAAAGCGACAGAGCGGGAAAAGGAGAAGTGATTAATATCGGCGCGGGCAACAATCATACCATAAACAAAATCGCCCGATTGATTGGCGGAGAAATTATTTATAAGCCAGCCAGAAAAGGCGATATGCGGCACACTTTAGCCGATAACCAAAAAGCCAAAGAACTATTGAGCTGGGAACCCACGGTTTTTATTGAAGAGGGGATTGAGAACCTCAAAAAATGGATGGAGATGTAAAAACCCTTGACAATCATTTTTTAGTTTGCTAAGATGTATTTATTGGATGGGTAGTCCTGCAAGGGACGACTCCATTACTTGGGGAGAAACCTCTGGCTTTATGTCGAGGTTTCTCTTTATTTGCCCTTGACAAAGATTCAATACAGGTGTATAATGTAGTTAGATCCTGAAAATTGAACATTTCGGGAAATTCAAGAAAGGAGACATGAGATGGCAGAAATGGGTGCGCATTCAGCTTTGAGTGGTGCGATTGCAATAATGGTTTTTCGGATTTTGGCTTCTGTCTCTTTGTTGGGGCAAGCCATAATCGTGGCAATCGCATCTTTCGCGGGACATCTTTTCCTGGACATCTTTCCACATGGACACACGAAAAAAATGTGGAAGGAATTAATCAGCGGAGCCATCATCACTCCCGTTATACTCTACTTATCATTTTCTCGCGGGAAGTGGGGTCTGCTGTTTCTGTCGTGTGTGTCGTTATTCTTCGGCAATATCTTCGATGTTGCCCTGAAAGCGGCGGACATACTTAGGAAAAAGTGCGCGGGACAATTTAGGTGGGCTGCGGAAAAAATCATCGAATTCAACTTATGGATTCATTGGTTTGTTCGGAGCCAAACTTTTTGTCTTGGTGCTCGCCAAAACGAGTCCAGGGAAGACTGGAAAGGAAGACCGGTTTATTCCTGGAAATACGGTTGGTACAACTTTATTCCTCTGATGCTCGGAATTGCCGCATTTCTGTTCGTTCTTTAGGAACAATCCCGCAGGTCTTGGTTTTGCCAAGATCCTGCGGGTTTTTTATTTGTCCCGAATTTAGTCGAAGGGTTTGACCTTATTATTTTCGTAAATTATACTTAGAATAGATGATTGTGCTGCTAAAGGAGTCCCGGAACTAGTACCCATTCAATACCAAGTATTGGGGTTTTTACTTTCCGGGCTCCTTCGGCAACATAATTTGTCGTGTAATTGATTTATGCTATCTTTTTCAAAACAAAGAAAATTTATCTTTACCCTGCTGATTTCGGGCGGGATTTTTATTTCTTTATGTTCTTTTGCTTCAGCTTTCGAAATCGGGGATAAAGTCGATTTTTTTGTTGACCCTGTTTACGATTTTAATAATCGGAATCAGGCTTCGGCCACCTTAAAAAGGATTTCTGACAGAGCATATTTTTACATTGAAGACGAATATTGGAATACTTTGTCTGTTAATGAACAGAATTTATACTTGGATTTACTAAACAATATGACTAAAAATTTCGATACAGCAACCTATCCTGCTCTTCATTATGTTTTTGGCTCGGAATGGAGCCCGGGTATCGATAACGATGAAAGAATAACTATTTTATTGACTAAACTCAAACCTACCACTGGCGGATATTTTAACTCGAAGGACGAAATACCCAAAGACTCAGAAGAGACTTCTAACGAGAGAGAAATGATATATGTCAACGCCACCCAAATTAACAATCCCTTGATTGACAGTTTTATCGCTCACGAGTTTCAGCACTTGATATCTTGGAGCTTGAAAGAACGGACACAGGGACTGATGGACGATATCTGGTTGAACGAACTTAGAAGCGAATACGCGCCTACGGCGGCTGGATACGATAGCATCTATACGGGCACCAATCTTGAAAGAAGAGTTGATGATTTTTTGGCCCGTCCGTTCGACTCTTTGACCGAATGGCAAGGGGACAGATTTGATTATCCTCCGGTCAATCTTTTTGGTCATTATTTGGCCGAGCAGTTTGGGGAAAATATTTTTTCCTTGATGTTTAAAAACAACAAAGTTGGCATTTATAGCGTGGAGCAGGCAATTAAAGACAAGGGTTATAACTTCAGTTTTTCCCAGGTTTTTAATAATTGGACAATTGCCGATTATCTGAACAATAGTTCTTTAAGCGACGGCCGTTACGGATATAAAAATCCCTATCTTAAAGCAGTCAACGTTTCACCGATTAATTATTCGATTGTTTCAACCAGCATTATTAGTATTGCTCAAAGCATAAAAGATTGGGCTCCTTACTGGTATCGTTTTATCAATAAACAGGATGCCGGAACAGTCGCCAAAGACCTGGAAATAGAATTTGATGGCACGATTGATCACGGTAATTTTAATGTAATTTATGTCATCGAATACAATTCAAGACCAACAGTCATCAATTCTTTAACTCTGGCAAGCCAAAAAGGTGTCATTAAAATTCCCAATTTTAAAGATGACGTTGATTCAGTCACATTGATTATTTCCAATCAATTCAAAAAGAGCGGTTTTGACAGCAATGGAACCACGGCTCCTTTTAATCTTTCAGTCGTGACCACTGTTTTTCAAGAACCGGTACCCGAACCCCAACCAGAACCAAAGCCGAGCGGAATGGCTCGGCCCGAAGATTACGGTTTGAAAGAAGGAGATTTAATCCGCGCCCAGGGTGATTTCGATGTCTTCATCATCAGTCAGTACGGGTACAAGAGATTGTTTTTAAACCCGACAATCTTCAATATGTACGGACACCTTACGGGCGGTTGGAAAGCGGTGAAGACCGTTAGTCCAACAACTCGAGATGCTTTTGTAACTTCCAATCTTTATCGTTACGTTGATTCACCTAAAGTTTATTTACTGGAAGTCACTGGCGGAGATACCGGAATTCTCCATTGGGTTGATATGACCGCGGACAATTTTTTGACCCAGGGCGGCAAACCCGAATCGATATTTATTATCAATAAATCCGAGCTCAACTGGTATCCCAAGGGCGCGGATAAAATTTCTTTATGATGTATGTTGGAAAAACTATTCGGGGATCCGAATAAAAGGTATTTGAACAGAATTCAGCCGATTGTTGACGAAATAAATAAGCTCGAATCGAAATTCGAGCGTTTTTCTAATCAAGAATTTAAAAATCTGACCAATAGTTTTAAAGAAAGATTAGAACAAGGGGAGTCGCTCGATAACATTTTGCCCGAGGCATTTGCCTTGGTCAGAGAAGCCTCGAAAAGAACCCTGAAACAGAGACATTTTGACGTTCAGCTGATTGGCGGAATCGTTCTTCATCAGGGGAAAATTGCGGAAATGAAAACAGGGGAAGGAAAAACCTTGGCCGCGACCCTGCCCATGTATTTGAACGCATTAACCGGCGAGGGCGTGCATTTGGTTACGGTCAATGACTACTTAGCCAGGCGTGATACGGTTTGGATGGGGCAGATTTACGACTTTCTCGGATTGACAATCGGATGCATAAATCACGAAAGCTCCTATGTTTATGATTTTCAATATAAAAATATTGAAGGTCAGGACAAAATTAGGGATGAGTTGGGAGGGTTTAAGGTGATTGAAGATTACTTGAGGCCGGTTTCCCGAAAAGAAGCATATCAGGCGGATATTACTTACGGCACGAACAATGAATTCGGTTTTGATTTCCTCCGCGATAATATGGCTTACAACAAAGAAGAAATGGCGCAGAAAAATTTCAATTATGCCATTGTCGACGAAGTAGACAGTATCTTGATTGATGAGGCGAGAACTCCCTTGATTATTTCCGCGCCGGATGTCGAGTCAGCCGAACTTTATCAGAAATTTGCCCGTATTGTTCCGCAGTTGAAAAAAGATATTGATTATAAAATCGACGAGAAAATGCGCGCAGCAACCTTGACCAATGAAGGAATGGACAAAATCGAAAAAATTCTGGGCATGGGGAATATTTATTCGGAAAAAAGTATCCAGATTATTCATCACTTGGAACAAGCTCTGCGTGCCGAGGTTCTGTTCAGGAGAGACAAAGATTATGTGGTGAGGGAAGGCGAGGTAATTATTGTTGACGAATTTACCGGCAGGCTGATGCCCGGCCGCCGCTACAGCGGCGGCCTCCACCAGGCAATTGAAGCCAAGGAAAACGTGGAAGTCCAAAAAGAATCAAAAACTTTAGCCACGATTACTTTCCAAAATCTTTTTCGCATGTACAAGAAATTGGCGGGCATGACCGGAACCGCTTTGACCAATGCCGAAGAATTCGATAAGGTTTATAAACTGGAAGTAATCAGCGTCCCGACCAATCAACCGATGATTAGAACGGATTTGGCGGATTTAGTTTTTAAAAGTGAGAACGGGAAATTTAAAGCAGTCATCGAAAAAATAAAAGAATGTCACGAAAAAGGCCAGCCGGTTCTGGTGGGCACGGTTTCCATAGAGAAAAACGAGCATTTGGGAAATTTATTGAAAAGAGAGGGGATACAATGCAATATTCTGAATGCCAAAAATCACGAAAAAGAAGGAGAAATCATTGCCCAAGCAGGGAAATCCAAAGCAGTAACCGTGGCGACAAATATGGCTGGCCGGGGAGTGGACATAGTTTTGGGAGGAAATCCGTCAGATGACCAGGATGCCCAAAAAGTCAAAGCAGCTGGCGGATTATTGGTTATCGGCACGGAAAGACACGAGGCGCGAAGAATCGATGACCAGTTGCGTGGTCGTTCCGGCCGTCAAGGCGACTCGGGCATGAGCCAATTCTTCGTTTCTTTGGAAGACGAATTGATGCAGAGATTCGGCTCGGACCGGATAAAAGGCTTGATGGATACTTTCAAGATTCCCGAAGACCAGCCAATCCAGAACAGATTGATTTCCGGCGCCATCGAAAAAGCCCAAGCGCGAATCGAGGGATATAATTTCGACATCCGGAATCATGTTTTGGAATATGACGAAGTGATGAACAAGCAAAGAAGCGCAATTTACAAAATGCGAAAAGACACTTTATTCGCCGGCGACGAGGAATTGCGGAAAAAAATCGAAGAATTGATGAACGAGGAAGAATTGAAGAAATACAAAGAAAAACTGGAAAAAGTAGGGGAGAGCGAGGTAAGAAACTTGGAAAAATTCGTAATATTAAGAACCATTGATATGCTCTGGATGGAGCACTTGGAAACAATGGAGTGTTTGCGTGAAGGAGTGAGATTGCGTGCCTATGGTCAGCGTGACCCATTGGTGGAATACAAAAACGAAGGCCGCAGATTGTTCGGCCAAATGCTGGATGAAATTGATAATGCAATTGTGCAGATGTTGTTGGGAGTAGAATTAAAAGCACAGCCGAGCATTCAACAAAAATTTAGTCATCCCATTAAAGCGGATAAAAAATCGGACAAGGTCGGCAGAAATTCACCCTGTCCTTGTGGTTCAGGTAAAAAATATAAAAAGTGCCATGGGAAGTAGTCAATTTATAAAATTCAGAGGGGAAATGCAAAAGGTTCTTAAAAAAGAATTCGGAAAATCTACTTGTCCATGTTGGGGCAATCAAGAAGCCAAGATTGTTTCGATAAGCCAAGCACCCTCATTATCTGTAATTAGAAATCAAAAACCTTTTTCTGATAAAAGTGGTGAAAGACTAAGAAATGAATGGTATAAAATTTCTGATGAGGTGTTTTATAACCCAAATAATTTCTATTTTACCGCGATAGGTATGTATTTCCCCGGCAAAGACAAAAAAGGTGGAGATAAAAAACCATCGTTTGATTCCGCAAATCATTGGCTGATGCGGGAGATATCCTATTTAAACCCCAAGTTATACCTTGTAATTGGAAGAATCGCCGCAGAATTTTTCTTTCCTAAACAGGCATTTACGAATTTGGTTTTTACCGATCAAGAACTAAATAAGACTCAAGCATTTGTTTTACCTCATCCTTCGCCGGTAAATATAAAATGGTTTAAAGATCATCCCGATTTTGAAAAAAAGAGATTATTAACAATAAGAAAATATATCAAAATGACTTTACAAAATTAATCTCTTATGAGCGCAGAAATAAATATAAAAAGTTTACCCCGTTAATTTGCAAGGCAAATTTTACGGGGTGTTGCGGGAAGTAAAAATAAAAATATGGACGAACAAATTAAATTAATAAGAAAATGCGAATGGGAAGAAGTTTTTCTTTGTTGGTATAAAAACGAAGGAGAGAATCCTAATTGGATTAATCTTGCCAAAGAGAGAGGTTTTGAGTCTTGGGCTGATTGGCGCGTAAGAGGGTATGCCAGGCGTTTTGAATGCGCCAAAGCGGACTGGGGATTATACGAAATTACGGATCCTTCCACAGTGGTTTCGAATTGGTTTGGCGGGCCGTTCAGAGGCTGGATAGAAAAATATTACAAAGGTGAAAAAACTAAATCTTTTGCCGAATTGGCTTCCAATTCCGACATCGTAAATTACGCCCCGATAAGACCGATGACGGAAAATTATCCTAAAGATTCAGTAATTACTGTTCTTGAATTGAGCGATGGACGGATTTTCGTAATAGAAGGCATGCATCGCGCCTGTGCTTTGGCAATGATGGCCAAAGAAGAAAAACCATTTCCCGACAAATTAATTTTCGCTATCGGAAAATCTAATTTATCCGAGCTCCCGCCCGCTGGCCAAAACACCAGTAAATAAAAAGTGTTATGGGAAATAGGAAAACAAAAATAAAATTTGTTGACGTTAAAAAATATGGGTTTATTACAGAACCGAGATACTACTTTTGGGGATGGAGTAATTCGCCAAAAATTTTGGCACGGAATTCAGCCGTAAAAGCGTTGATCAGGGCAAAAAGATTTTTGCCAAAAGGATATAATTTTAAAATTTGGGATTGTCAGCGACCAAGACAGGTTAATGAATTAATGATTAAGAGTTTTTGGCGGAGAATTAAGTATTCACATCCTAAATTATCTAAAAAAGAAGTTAAAAAACTTGTCATTCGGTTTGCGGGACCAGTCCCATCGCCTAAACGGGAAACGAAACTCTGGACTCATCGCACCGGAGGCGCGGTTGATTTGACACTTGTTGACAGAAGCAGAAAGGAAGCATATATGGGTACGGATCATGATGATCTTAGCGAACGGGCTGCTCTTGGGTATTTTGATAAAAAGAAAAATCTTTCAGCGTTGGATAAAATCGCCAAAAAGAACCGCCGTATTCTTATACGCGCAATGAAAAAAGCCGGTTTCGGGGACTATAAATACGAATGGTGGCACTGGTGGATTGATAAATAAAAAGCTATCAGCGTTTTGCTGATAGCTCTCGGCCTAAGAACTGAAGGTCTTCGAGGGTGGTTTGGGCAATAGCCCAAACAGTGAAGGCGCCGATCGCCAAGATAATGATGACGGCGACCCAGAATAAAACCCATTTCGTTATCGAGTTCAAATTCAGCTCTTTGTTTAAAATTTTAAAAATGTTCATCTTAGATCTCCTTTCATTATAATTATAGCATATACAGTGACCTTGTCAAGTTTTTTCTCTTACTATTTACAAAAAATTTATTTTGTTTTATACTAAGGTTTGAAAATTGAGTCATTGGAAATTGATTGAAAATTGGAAATTGAAAATTAGGATTTTTTTATTTATGGGTTTGTTTATCAAAAAAACCAAATCAGAAATAGAGAAAACAGGATTTATTGGTCGGAAAACAAGTAAAATCCGGCTGATTGTGCTGGGGATTTTTATTTTGGCAATTTTAGCCGGCAGCTTGAATTATCCGGTTTTATGGGACAAGGGGATTGATTGGCTTAATTCCAATCTTTCTGTGGGTTTGCCGCATTTTTATAAACTGCCCTTTAAATTGGGATTGGATTTGCAGGGCGGCACACACTTGGTTTATCAAGCAGATCTTTCCAATATTGATGAGACAGAAAGGGACGCTTCGCTTGACGGAATTAGAGATGTTATTGAGAGAAGGGTTAATCTTTTTGGCGTTGCAGAGTCAATTGTCCAAATCAACAAAAGCGGTGGTTCTTTTCGATTAATCGTTGATTTGCCGGGCGTTACCGATGTTTTTGAAGCGATTAAAATGATCGGTGCCACCCCTTATCTGGAATTTAAGGAACAGAGAGAACAAGCCGAGACGGATGCGATTTTAAAAAAGCAAGAAGAAAAAGATCCCGAAGCCCTGAAACTGGATCCCTATTTTAGCCCAACCGCTTTAACCGGTCGTTATTTGAAGGATGCGCAGATAGCTTTTGACCAGACCACCAACGAACCTCACGTGGGTTTGGAATTTACCGATGAGGGAGGAAAAATCTTCGCCGAACTTACCAAGAAAAATATCGGAAAAGTATTGGCTATTTATTTGGATGGCGCGCCGATCAGCATTCCTCGGGTTCAGGAAGAAATCAGCGGGGGCAAAGCCCAGATTACGGGTAATTTCACGATTACCGAAGCAAAAGAATTGGCTCAACGTTTGAATGCCGGCGCATTGCCCGTGCCGATTAATTTGATTAGTCAGCAAAACATTGGCGCTTCTTTGGGCCACGCGTCTCTGACTCAAAGTTTGAAAGCAGGACTTATCGGATTTTTGGCGATTCTTTTGTTTATGATTGTTTTCTATCGTTTGAGCGGGTTTTTCGCTTCATTGTCTCTGATAATTTATGTCATCTTTCTTTTGGCTGTTTTCAAGCTCATTCCCGTGACTTTGACTTTGGCCGGTATTGCCGGATTTTTGCTTTCTATGGGTATGGCGGTTGATGCCAATATCTTGATATTTTCCAGAACAAAAGAAGAACTGAAAGCAGGGAGAAATTTCCTGGACGCCTTGAGCAACGGAATTAAGAGAGCCTGGCCTTCGATTCGAGACGGCAATTTTACCACTATTTTGGTCGGTGTGATTTTATTTATTTTCGGAACCAGTTTCGTTAAGGGGTTCGCCTTGACATTGATTCTCGGTAATTTGATAAGCATGTTTTCCGCAATCGTAATCACCAATTATTTTATAAAGCTTTTTTGGGGAACGAATCCCGAAAAAAGCAATAAATTGTGGCTATGAATTTCCCATTCGTAAAATATTATAAATTTCATTATATTTTTGTCAGTATATTGGTTGCTGCCAGTATCGCGCTTTTAATTATGTTTGGTTTGAATTTGGGCATTGATTTTCTTGGTGGTACGATTTGGGAAGTTGAATTCGATAACCGACCGGCCAATTCAATAATTCAGGAAAAATTAAACAAATTTGATTTAGGGGAAGTTACCATCCAACCAACCGGAGAAAAAGGAGTGATTTTAAGATTGAAAGACATTGACGAGAATACTCACCAGCAGATATTTTCCAGCTTGGGAGAGATTTCCAATATCCAGGAGAAGCGTTTCGAAAGCATCGGACCGACTATCGGTAAGGAACTACGCCAGAAGACACTGCTTTTGGTAATTGTTTCCCTGATTGCTCTTTTAATATATATCGCAATCGCTTTCAGGAAACTCAAGTGGCCGATTGCCGGCTGGCAATACGGTTTGGTTTCGATTGTTACCCTTGCTGTTGATATTCTGGTTCCGTTTCTGGTTTTAATTTTGCTGGGAAAATTTTATAACGTTCAGTTTAATATTCCCATTATTGCCGCAATGCTGACAATTTTGGGTTACACCATGAACGATAAAGTCATTGTTTTTGACCGGGTCAGAGAAAATCTCTTGAAGACCAGAGTGGAAAGTTTTGCCGAGACGGTTAATCAGAGTTTGAATCAGATAATCAGCCGATCATTAAGCACCGGTTCTTGCACTCTTATGGTTCTTTTTGCCATATTTCTTTTTGGCGGAGAAACCTTGAAATATTTTTCTTTAACCCTGATTATCGGAATTGTTGTCGGGACCTATACCTCTTTATTTATTGCCAGCGCCTTATTGGTGAGTTGGGGCAAAAGAGGTCGGGAATAGCCAAAAGACTTGACAGCGTTTTTTTATTATATTATATTAAAGAAGTAATAAAACTTAATTTTTCTCCCGGGAGGGAAGAACAACAAAAATATGGCAAATAAAACAAACAGAAAAAACGTAGAAACTTCCAAGGCTTTATTTAACAAAATAGAAAAGGCTCTACTTTTTTTAACCAATCCTCGAGTGAAAGACGTTATTGAGCGTCGTTTTGGTATCAAAACCGGCAAACCGGAAACCCTGGAAGCGATTGGCCAGGGTTATGGCATTACCCGTGAAAGGGTAAGACAAATACAGGATAATGGTCTCGGGGTTTTAAAATCCGAAAAGGTTTTACAATTATTCGAACCGATTTTTGAGCATTTGAATGAATTCTTTGGCGAGCACGGCAATTTGGTTGGTGAGGATTATTTGTATTGTAACTTGACCAATACAAATGAACCTCATCCTTTGCGGGGTCGTCTTTATTTAGCTTTAACCATCGGCGAGCCCTATCAAAGAGTGGTTAACGATGAGCGATTCAATCCTTATTGGATAACCGATTTGGCCGCTCGCAACAAAGCCGAAAAGATAGTTGATTTTTTGATTGGTTATTTCAACAAGCAAAAAAAGGTTTTTTCGGAACCCGAAGTGCTGGATATGCTTTCGCAAAAACATTCCGACCTTCCTTCGAAAATGTTTTGTGTTATTTTAGACATTTCTAAGGAAATAAACAAGAATATTTTTGGCGAATTGGGTTTAACTTTTTGGCCGGAGATTTCTCCGCAGGGAGTCAAAGACAGGGCTTATTTGGCGTTAAAAAAAGAAGGAAAACCCCTTCATTTTACCAAGATTACGGAATTGATAAATAATCTTGGTTTAACAACCAGGCTGGCCTATACTCAGACCGTTCACAATGAATTAATCAAAGATTCCAGATTTATTTTGACTGGTCGCGGCACTTATGCTTTGGCCGAGTGGGGATATCAGCCGGGAACGGTTGAGGAAGTAATCGAAAGAATTTTGAGAGAAAACAAAAGACCAATGACCAAGCAGGAAATTTTGGAGGCGGTATTAAATCAACGCCAAGTTAAACCGACTACCATCTTGCTTAATCTTCAAAGATCTCCCAAAACAGCAAAATTGGGGGACGGAAGATATAGATTGGTTTGATTATTAAACATTAACAATTGTATCAGCGGATGGGATTCAATATGACTGGCGGATTGCCTGACATTTTACATATTTATAAAGTAATACTCCTGGGCTATTGGTGGATTTATTTGCCATTAGCTCTTTTTTTTATTTTAAGGTGGTTCTGGCTGGATTATATTCGGAAAGAATATCTGAAAAGCCTTGAATGGGTTCTTTTGGAGATAAACTTTCCCAGAGAGGCGGTGAAAAGTCCAAAAGCAATGGAGCAGATTTTTAGCGGCTTGCACGTAGTAGAAAGAAAATTAAAATTCAAGGATAAATACATCAAAGGAGAGTTTCCAACCTGGTTTAGTTTGGAAATTGTCGGTGATGGCGGAATGATCAGGATTTTTATCAGAACGCCAAACAAATACCGCAATTTGGTTGAGTCCCAGATTTACGCCCAATACCCCGAAGCCGAAATCAATGAAACGGATGATTATATCGGTAATTTACCAGCAGGTATTCCCAGCAAGGATTATGATCTTTGGGGTACGGAAATTATTTTAATCCAATCCGATGCTTATCCCATCACGACCTATCCGTTTTTCTTTCAGGAAAAAGAAATTGAGGAAAGAACCGACCCGATTGCCGGACTTTTTGAATTTTTAAGCAGCCTGCTTCCCCAAGAACATGTTTGGATACAGATTCTGATTAGTCCAACCAATGATGACTGGAAAAAGGAGGGAGAAAAAGTAGTCAGTAAAATTCTGGGGAAAGAAGTAAAAAGTTCCAAGGGACAATTGTTAATCGTTAAGGAAGCCACTGGCTGGCTTAATGCTCTTATTGACGGGGTTCTGGCATTTTTCACCGGACCATCTGAGGAGAAAAAAACAGAAGAAAAGAAAGTGGAAAATCTGGTTGCTTATTTAAGTCCTGGCCAGAAAGACGTGGTTTCCGCCATTGAAGCCAATATTGCCAAATTGGGACTCAGGGTTATGATTAGAGAGATGTATTGGGCGCATAAAGATGTTTTTTCCAAGGATAAAACTGCGGCTGTTGGTGGGTTTTTCAAGCAATTCAACACCCAAAATCTCAACGGATTTAAACCGAACAAGCTGGTTACTACCGGCCGCGGCAGGGTATTCAAGAAACGCAGAGAACCTGGTCAGAAAAGATACATCGTCAAACTCTACAAATCAAGAAGATTTCTTTTTCATAAACCAGGAAGAGGATTTATATTCAATACCGAGGAGTTGGCCACGGTTTTCCACGTCCCGTTAAAATATGTAAAAATCGGAAGAATACCGCGGATTGAAGCCAAAAAAGGCGGTCCGCCAAGCAAGCTTCCCACGGTTTAAAATTATTTATGAATGACGACATTACAATTTTTGCCGAAACAAATTTCCGCAACAAACGGACAAGATTTGGCATTAAGCCCGATGACCGCCGGCGCCATATGTACATTATCGGAAAAACCGGCATGGGCAAAACGGTTTTACTCGAAAATATGGCGATTCAGGACATCCAGGCAGGAAAAGGCGTGGCAATTGTTGACCCTCACGGAGAATTTGCGGAAAAAATGCTCGATTTTGTGCCTTCTGACCGGGTCAATGATGTGATTTATATTAATCCTGCAGACATTGACCACCCGATCAGTTTCAATGTCATGGAAAAAGTTGCTCCCGAACTCCGTCATTTGGTGGCTTCGGGCTTGATGGGGGTTTTCAAGAAAATTTGGTATGATATGTGGAGCGCAAGAATGGAATACATTACCTATAATACTGTTTTGGCGCTTTTCGAATATCCCGGAACAACTTTGTTAAGCGTTAATCGCATGCTAGCAGACAAAGATTATCGTCAGAAAATCGTGGAAAAGATTACTGACCCGACCGTGAAAGCATTTTGGATAAACGAATTTGCCAAATATCCGGACAGATTCAGGGAAGAATCCGTGGCCGCTATTCAAAATAAGATTGGTCAATTTATTTCCACTCCTTTAATCAGAAATATTGTCGGTCAGGTCAAATCTTCTTTCGATATGCGGCAAATAATGGATGAGGGCAAAATTTTGATTGTCAATTTGGCAAAAGGAAAAATCGGCGAGGACGCGAGCAATCTTTTGGGAGCTTTAATAATTACCAAACTGCAATTGGCGGCAATGTCCCGAGTCGATGTTCCCGAAGAAGTGCGTAGGGATTTTTATCTTTATGTTGACGAATTTCAGAACTTTGCTACCGAGGCTTTTGCCACAATTTTGTCCGAAGCGAGAAAGTACCGTCTTTGTTTGACTTTAACCCATCAATATATTGCCCAGCTCGATTCCATGACCGACAAGGGTAAAAGCACCAAAGTAAGAGATGCGGTTTTCGGCAATGTCGGAACTTTGGTTACTTTTCGGGTTGGCGCGGCTGATGCGGAATTTTTGGAAAAAGAATTTGTGCCCGAATTTACCATCGACGATTTGGTGAATTTGGATAAATATAATATTTATTTGAAACTGATGATTGACGGTGCGGCTTCACGGGCCTTCAGCGCTACAACTCTACCCCCGCTTCCCAAACCGGAAAAATCCTATCACGAAAAAATAATCAAGGTATCGCGCGAACGCTATACTATGCCGCGCGAAGACATAGAAAATAAACTGGCAAAGTGGAGCGAAGCGGTTCAAGTTCAGAGAGAGGAAAAAAGGAAAAAATATGATGCGGTTTGTTCCCAGTGCGGTAAAAAGACCAGTGTTTCGTTCGTGCCCGATGGGGTGCGGCCGGTTTATTGTCCGGATTGTTTGCAAAAAACCAGAGAAGTTACATTACAGCCGCTTCAATCTTTTAAAAAGATAAAAAAAGAACCCAATCCCGAAGAAGTTCGCAAAGCCATCGAGGACGCGATGAAAGACGAAAAGAAATAAATCAGGTATCTACAATAAAAAACCCGCATTGGGCATAGTTTTCATATGCTCTTAGATTAGCAGAAAAGTGCAAAAAGTATGTATACATTACCGCAAACACTTGACACGACATTAATAATATGCTATTATTAGTTCGAAAGGAGAATAAAATGTTCATTAAAAATTTCATCAACAAAATCAAACAAGTGTTTTCTACATTGAGATCTTTGGAACAAGCCGAGAACCGAAGAAAGCTTACGCGCGAAAAGACGATTCGAGAAATCATCGAATCGTTAAAGAGCAAAAGCAATTTGGTTAAGCTTGAGAGGGAATGGGACGGATGTACGTTACAGTACAAAGAGTCAGAAATATGGGTAGATTTTGGTTCCAGAGAGGTTGTCTGGGATGGGGTCTCGGTAAGGATTCCGTGGCTATTGCGAAAAAAGCTTTTACACAAGACAGGATTACTGGAACACCAGCCGTTGTCTCCTCCCAAGAGAGTCCCTAAAGACGATTCAGAATTACTTGCTTATGTTTTCCTTCTCTGGGCATTTATGTGGCTACTTTGCTTGGCCGCCGACATTTTTTAAAAGCTAAGTAGAATCACTTGTAATTGGGGTCACAAATTTCCCGTGGCCCCATTTATTTAAATCTCTCCTCGCGGGGATTTTTTGTTTCTTTTTGCGCGAAGCAAGTTATGTATTGACAGAATAGCAATAATATGCTATCCTTTTGTTATCTTCAAAAAAGGAGGAAAAATGTATTTAAGAATCAAAGGTAAAAAGACAAATCTTCGAAAAGGGGATGAGATCATTTTTTACAAGAGTCTCCCGTCCACACCCATAACAGTAGGTTTCAGTCGAGATGGTACTCGTATTGAATTCGCCAGTGATCCTTTAACCGAATGCTGCGATGATAAGCAGATTATCTATTTACACGAATCTTGTCTAAAGAGCTCCGTTTGGTCTATCACTGGATTAGTCGCGAGTGTTGCCGGGTTTGATATCAAGCTTATAAGCGAAGATGAAACGAAGACGATTTACGAATTCGTATGAATTTTACCCATCGATTCCCAGGGGCCAATTGTTGGCCCCTTTTTTTATTTTTGTTTTTTTGGTATGATAAGATTGATATGAAAAATTTGGAAGAATTGAAGAAAATTAGATTGCGAAAGCTGGAGAATTTGATAAAAGCGGGGATAAATCCTTATCCGGCCGAGATTTTGCGCACGCACACGAACAAAGAGGCGTTAGGTGGCTTTAAGAAGCTTACAGGCAAGAAATTAACCTTGGTGGGCAGGATTCGTTCGATTCGCGAACACGGCGGTTCGACTTTTTGCCATATTGAGGATGGTTCGGCGCAAATTCAGATTTATTTCCGCAAAGACAAAGTAGGAGACAAGCAATACAAATTATTTTTGGAAAATATCGATATCGGGGATTTTGTCGAACTTAGCGGCACTTTATTCAAAACCAAAAGAGATGAAAAGACGTTAGACGTCTCGAAATGGAGAATTATTTCCAAGTCCCTTTCGCCTCTGCCGAGTGAATGGTATGGCTTGGAGGACGTAGAAGAAAGATTCAGAAAAAGATATCTCGATTTGATTTTGAACAAAGAAATCAAGGAAAAATTCATCAAGCGTTCGGAAATCATCAAAAAAATCAGAAAATTTCTGGATGAGAACGGATTTTTGGAAGTCGAGACGCCGATGTTGCAAAGCATGGCTGGCGGCACAATTGCCCGTCCCTTTAAAACCCATCTTAATGCTTTGAATATGGATTTGTATTTACGGATTGCGCCCGAACTTTATTTGAAAAGACTGTTGGTCGGCGGATTCGAAAGAGTTTATGAGTTGAACCGTAGTTTCAGAAACGAAGGCATGGACAGGGAGCATAATCCTGAATTTACCATGCTCGAATTTTATGCTGCTTATTGGGATTACAATCAAATGATGGATTTTACGGAAAAATTATTGAAATCCTTGGATAATAAAGTTTTCGGAAAAAAGTTCGAGCGCGTTGAATATGATAAGTTGGTTTACCCCGTTAAATCCCGCAAAGCGGGAGCTGCGGAGCAGCAATTTAACGGGGCGAGCGACAAAGAAGCTTTTGCCAAAATCAAGGCGCCGACATTCGTGATTCATCACCCAGCGGAGATTTCGCCTCTGGCAAAAAAGTTGGATGGAAAAAACCCCGCAGAGCGGGGCAGGGTTGCCAGATTTCAGTTGATTGCCGAAGGCCTCGAAATCGCCAATGGCTGGTCTGAAATTAATAGCGCAATTGACCAGGCAGAAAGATTCAAAGCCCAGGAAGTCAAAAGGAAAAAAGGAGACCAGGAAGCGCACCAATATGACAAAGATTTTATCGAGGCTCTGGAATACGGCATGCCTCCGGCAGCGGGAATCGGCATCGGCATCGACAGATTGGCGGTTTTATTAACCAATTCAAAAACCTTGCGGGAAATAATTTTATTCCCGACAATGAAACCGAAAAATGATTAAAGGCTCAGGAAATAAATCTTCGCTAAAAATTATGACACGAGAAGAAGGGTTAAAATTAGTGCAAGAAAAAATTCAGAATCAAAACCTAATTAAGCACTGTTTAGCTGCCGAAGTTTGTATGATTGGCTTGGCCGAGCATTTTAATGAAGATAAAGAAAAATGGGGATTGACCGGATTGCTCCACGATATTGATTACGAAGAAACGAAAAACGACCCGGACAGACATTCGATAATCGGCGCGGAAACATTGGAAAAAGCAGGGCTGGAAAAAGATATTGTCGATGCAGTAAAAACCCATAACGAGAGACACGGCATCGCGCCGGAAAGCAGAATGGCAAAAGCCATATTTACAATTGACCCCTTGACCGGTTTGATTGTTGCCGCGACATTGGTTTTGCCTTCGAAAAAAATCGCTGATTTGACCGCGGAAAATGTTATTAATCGCTTCGGAGAAAAAAGTTTTGCCAAAGGCGCAAATCGGGAAATTATTTCTCAGTGCCAGGACTTATTGGGTTTGAGTTTGGAAGAATTCATAAAAATCGGCTTAGAGGCGATGAAAAAAATAAGCAATGAATTGGGATTATGATTGATATAAAATTATTACGTGACAATCCGGAAAAAGTGAAAACAGCTTGTAAAAACAAACAAGTCAGAGTTGATATTGATAAAATTTTGGAATTGGACAAAAAGAAAAGGGGATTGATTCAGGAAATCGAAAGCATGAAAGCGGAACAGAAAAAAATGGGAAAAGAACAAATTGAAAAAGCCAAAAATCTGAAAGAAGAAATCAAATCACTGGAGCCGGAATTGGAAAAAATCGAGAAAGAGTTCAATGCATTGTTTTTACAGATTCCCAACATACCTCTGGATGACGTGCCGATCGGCAAAGACGAATCAGAAAATAAAGTAATCAAAACATGGGGCAAGCCGTCGGCCCAAGGCCGACCAGCCTCGGGCTGGAAAGATTATATGGAGCTGGCAAAATGCGATGACATTATTGACGTGGAAAGAGCAGCCAAAGTTTCCGGCACGCGTTTCGGATATTTGAAGGGTGGAGCGGTTTATCTGGAATTTGCCCTAATTCAATTGGCTTTCAATACTTTGGTTAAAGAAGGGTTTTGCCCGGTGATTCCTCCGGTAATGATAAAAACCAAGATGATGAAAGGCATGGGTTACATGGAAAGAGGCGGTGAGGAAATCTATCAGCTTCCCAAAGATGATTTGGTACTGGTCGGAACTGCGGAGCAATCAATCGGGCCAATGCACGCGGATGAAATTTTCAATGAAAAAGATTTACCAAAAAGATATGTTGCTTTTTCGCCGTGCTTCAGAAGAGAAGCGGGTTCTTATGGCAAAGACACCAAGGGAATTTTTAGGGTGCACCAATTTTATAAAGTGGAAATGTTCGGTTTCTGCCTTCCCAGCCAATCCAAACAAGAACATCAATTTTTCCTGAAAATGGAGGAAAAACTGATGCAAGCATTAAAAATTCCCTATTACGTTGTTCAGATGTGCACCGGTGATTTGGGCGACCCTGCTGCTTCCAAATACGATATCGAGGCCTGGCTTCCTTCGGAAAACAGATATCGGGAAACTCATTCCACCTCGAATTGCACGGATTTTCAAGCCAGAAGATTGAATATCCGCTACAAAGCCAAAGACAATAAGTTGAATTTTGTCCATACCTTGAACGGCACGGCTTTTGCCACGGGCAGAATAATAATCGCGATTTTGGAAAATTATCAGCAAAAAGACGGAAGCATAAAAATTCCCAAAGCATTACAAAAATACACGAAAATGAAAGAAATATGAGACCGGCTTATTACCGCAAAAGAAAAAGAAAGAGAATTGGGGGAATACTGATTGTAATTTGTTCCCTTTTTTTAATTTTGCTGGCGGGATTTTTTCTTCTGCCGATACTTAAAATCAAAGTAATAGAAATCACGGGCAACAAAGAGATAAGAGCCGAAGAGATAAGAAATATCCTGAATTACAAAAATATATTTTTGGCCAGCAAAGAAAGAATTAAAAGCGATTTGATAAAAAAATTCCCCTTGATTGCGGAATTGGAAATAAAAATAAATTTATTCAAAAGAAAAATAGAAATCAATCTCAAAGAAAGGGAGGAATTCGGGATTGTTTGCCAAGCGGAAAAAATAAAACAGGAAAACGTAGAAATAGACCAGACCAAGAATTGTTTCTATATCGATAAAAAGGGAGTTCTTTTCGAGGAAGCGCTTCAGACCAGCGGTTCTTTGATTATTTTAATCAAAGATTATTCGGGGAGGGATTACAGAATAGGGGAAAAGATTTTTGAGGAAAATATAATCAATTTTATTGTCGAAGTAAAGGAGTTTTTGGCTTCGGAAACAAATGTCAAAGTTATAGATTTCGATATCCTGTCTTTTCCGCCCGATAATTTGAAAGTAATCACCGGCGAAAATTGGTATATTTTGTTCAATTTACAAAAAGAAGCCAGGAATCAACTCCTGGCCCTGAAAGCGGTTTTGGAAGAGAAAATAAAAGACAATAGGAACGAATTGCAATATATAGATTTAAGAATCGAAAACAGGGTATATTATAAATAAAAAGTTGTCTCAGTGCAAACAAATTTTTTTATTTTTTTATTTTGGAATGTAATATACAAAAATCGAATTGCCGATGACCGTGACCGGCTGATATTGATTGAGCCAGAGATAATAGTCGGTTGGTTGGTCAAATCCGGGCGCGGGTTCTGCTCGGCTTTGTTGTAAAAATGTCGCGGAAATCGCCAGCCAGCTTCCTTTGGCATCTTCCGGGTTCCAGTCTCCGTGCCACGGCTCATATTTATCTCCCAAATAATAATAAGTATCCGAACCGCCGAAATAATCAACTTTTATTTTTTTGATTTCCTGCTCGTCAACCCATTTGGCGAGCCTTTTTAAATCCTGGCCCCAATCCAGATTGGAGTCGGTGACGTAAAGATAGCCATTTTTCGGTCCGCCCACCAGTTCGTTGAAATGCGTAAGATAATAGGGAAAAACGGAAATAGAAGAGAGGGCATACCAAAGCATTAAGAAAACAACCAATGACCAATAACCAATGAACAATTTTTTCTTTCCTCTTGCGCGTTCGGACATTCTTTTGACTTGGCCGGAAATCAGCAGATAAACAAAAGGAAGGGTGGGCAAAACATGACGCACGCCGATATTAAGATTGCTTTGCAAGGTAAAAAACCAATAAACAGCCAGAAAGACAAACATGGCAATTTCGGGAAAATTTTCCTTGAGAACCTTGCTTAAGGAAGAGAATATTTTTTTCCAGAATTCCTTGTTTCCTTGGCTGGCCAAAAACAAGAGAACGAGAATTGTAAAAACATGCAAAGCCAGGGGTTCTTTTATGGCATAAACAACCGGGAAATAATTTTTCCAACCGGCGCCGGAAACTTCTCCCAAGAAGAAAGTCGTGTTTCCGCCGGTGGCGCGCTGAAAAACCATGGAAAGGCCGAATAAGTATTGTCCGTAAGCCCTCAAAATCGGTTTATCCGACATCCAAACAATCAAATTGGCAACGGGCCTAATCATAAAAGACCTGGTGATGAATTCCGCATCTCTGACCTGTCTTTCCGGGGGATAATTCAGAACATGATATTGATATACGGGATAAACAACAATATAGCCGATGATTAGAATAACTATAAACTTTAAACAATGAACTATAAATACTTTGAAGAATTTATTGCCTTCGCGCCATTTGATGTAAATCCAGACAAGCAAAAGCAGACCGAAATAAGGAATAAGCAGAAACAGGGAAAATTTTATCAGTTGAGCAATGCCGAAAACAATTCCGGCAATAATCAGATTTTTCTTGTTCGAATTTTGAATCCATTTGACGAAATAATAGGTGGCAATAAAAAATGCCGCAGCCGCGCCGACGTCGGTAGTGACATAACGGCCGTGGGCAATGAACGTAGGGGAAAAAGAGAACAAAAACAAGGTAAAAAGAGCGGTTTTTCCGTTGAACAGTTCTTTTGCCCAGCGAAAAACATAAAATCCCAGAAGCATCAAAATCAAAATCATCGGGATTCTTGACCAGAAAATTATTTTTGCCGGATTATTTCCGGAGTTGAAAATAAATTTCCAGCCCATTGTCCATTGTCCGTTGACATCGTCTTTCCAGGCGCCGAAACCGGTATCGAATTTCAAGTTCATGAATACGAGAGGAATAGCGGCCCAATCTTTAAGCAAGGGCGGGTGTTCGGGATTAAGCCGCATATCCTGTTGGGTTAAATAGGAATAACCCGCAGGGATATGCGCCAATTCATCCATGGTCAGAGAATCCCCGCTCATACTCAAAATTGCCACCATAAACATGAACAGCAGCAACAATATAGCGATTAAATTGTATTTTTTATCCGACATTTTACATTTCGAATTGCCAAAAATCTTCTTGGCTTTTTATTTGTCCCTGGGGAAATCTTTGTTTTAAATTTTTCAACAGCCCGCTATCGTATTGCAGGGGAATGATTATTGAATTTTCGGGAAAATTAAATTTATCCACTTCTTCCGGCAACAGATAAACGGTTGGCTTGTTGTTGCCGGTTGCCCGGACAAAGACAATTGTTTGGCTGGGCATGGGTATATCTTTAATTTTACCATTTTGTTCAATTGGAACCAATACTCCGGATTGATTTACAATCACATAATTGTTTGTTGTTTTGGGCAAACTGTTCAAATGTTCGCCGATTTCCACGAAGTTTTTAGCGAAAGAATCCTTGACTGCCGGTATTACGGCCCAATCAAAGAAATATTTGTCAAAGGTGAAATAAACGCAGAGAAAAAGAAAGAGAAAGCAAATCAGAAAAAGTACGCTCTTTTTGAGATGCTGAAATTTAGCCAAAAATTTGTAAACAAGAGATCCACCCAAAGCAGCAAAAATATAACAAACCGGGATAGTGCCGATTGTGCGTAAGGCGTGGGGTAGTCCTTCGGCAGTAAGAATGGCGGGCAAAAGCATTGCCCCGAACCAGACCAGAAGAAGAAGATAAACGCCTTGCTTCAATTTTTTGATCGAGAAAATAATCCCGATAAGGAAAAGAATGCCCACGGGCAAAAAAAGTTGAGGAGAGCCGGAAAAATTATGCCGCCAATTTTTGTCTCCGACCACATTGAACATTCCCAGGGTTTTGACTGTGCTTTCGATTACGGCTTTTATGGGATTTTCTTTATTGAACACCGAAACTCCGCTTGCCCGGCCAATAAAATCCTGAGGATTGTGCAGAAAATAAAGACCAATTGGTAGGGCAACGAGTATTGCTGCGAGAATCCAAATTTTGTATTGCCAGAAGTCGTTTCCAAAAAACGTGCCCCAAAAACGATTGCTGGTTTTGTATTCTTTAAAAAATCTGGCAATAATCATTATCAGTGGAACAATTAAAATGATTACCGTCATTCTGAAGGCAATGTAAGCATGGAAGCCCAAGCCCAGGAAAATGCCCGATGAAACAAGATAAAAAAGCGAAAGCCAGTTCCTGTTCTTTTTGTCAGCTGGCAGATTCATGGTTTTAAACAGAAAATAAAAACACCAAACCAGGCAAAAAGGTGTCATAATTGCCCGGAAGCCGATGCGGGAAAAATTTACGTGCCAGAAGCTGGTGGCAATAAAAAACATCGCCAATAAAGCGATGCCCGTGGATTGGAACAGTTCTTTGGTCAAAAAATACGTTCCCAAAACCGTAAGAATTCCGATTATCGCGCTGACCAATATCAAAGACCAGATATAGGTTCCGAATATTTTCAAAGAAAGCGCCTGCAAATTGATAAAAAACCCTTCACGGCCATTGTTCTCGGGATAATATACCTTATAATCTCCGGTTTTAATCGCTTGAAGGGCATTGTTGCCGTTTATTGCCTCATCCGGATACAGTCCCGGAGGGATTGAATTCAAATGCCAGGTTCTGAAAAATATGGCAAGTGCCAATATCGAAATAACAAGTAAAACTATCTTTGTTTTATTCATCAATTATATTTTACCATATTTGTTGGTGGCTTAGAAATATGCTATATTTAAATTATGGTTGCCAAACTGCAAAAAATCGAAAAAGTCCCCAAACTTAATGAGGAAATTTTGGAATTGGAGAAAAAATTGGCCGAAAAAAAGCAGGAATTGATAGAGAAAAAAGAGACGGGAAAACACGAAAAAGAAATAATTAAGGAAATTATCAAAGAAAAAGTCGAAGCAGCGGCAGTTGCTCCCGCTTCAACTCCGCAAACCCAGACGATTAAGAAGATAAAAGAAATAGCCGGGGAACCGAAAGAAAGACAGGTTCAGCTTTTGGTCAATCTGGCTCTGGAAAAAGGAATTATCCAGGCAGTGGAAGTGGCCAAGGGTCTGGATAATCCCTATTTGCTTGACGAACTTCACGATGTCTTGGCGGACAAATATTACAATAAATTAGTCGAAGAGGGAAAATTAAAGAAAATATGAGCATAATACAGTTTGTTTATCTCGTTGTTTTTATAATTGCCCTGTTGGTGATTTTTTTGGTAATTATTTCACTTTTTGAGCGCCGTAAAAGCAAAGGAACAATAACTCGAGCTCTGAATATGAGCCTGTTTTTAATTAGAACACCCAAAGAAACCAAAGAAGATTTATCCGTGGAAGAAAAGAAAAACCGCATTGCCGTAATGGAGCAGTTTCTGACCAGTTTAACTTCTTTAAGGGAAAAAAGTTCCCTGAAGCAGATTCTGTATGGTCAGCCGTACGTCGCCCTGGAAATAGCCGTGCCTTTTGTGGGCGCGGAAATTTCTTTTTATTTGGCCGCGCCCAAAAAATACGAAACATTTCTGGAAAAGCAGATTTACGGTTTTTATCCCAAAGCAATCGTGGAAAAAATCGAGGACTATAACATCTTTAATCCCGAGGGCTATTGCGCGGGAGGATTTTTCAGATTGGAAAGAAGAAATGTTTTGCCTTTAAAAACCTATAAAGATTTGGAAATCGACCCATTGGAGAGTATTTCCAATGCCTTGAGCAAAATAGAAGAAATCGGCGAAGGAGGGACAATCCAGATTGTTTTGAAACCGGCATCAAAAGGCTGGAACAAAGAGAGCTTGGCGATAATCAAGAGGATGAATCAAGGTATAAGTTTTAAAGACGCCCTGAAAGGGAAAACATTGCCCAAGCCGAAACCCGGCGAACCGCAAATTCAGCCCAAAATTTCCTCAACCGACGAAGAAATTATCAGGTCCCTGCAATCCAAATCTTCAAAAATGGGTTTTCAGGCAAATGTCCGTCTGGTTTTCTCGGCCAAAATCGAGGGCAGGGCAGAAGAACTTTTATCTCACGCCCAGGGAGTCTTTAATCAATTCAGCTCTCCGAATTTGAATTCTTTGAAATTCAAAAAATTGAAAGGAGGCGGCTTGAAAAAACTTTGCTTTAATTTTTCCTTCCGCTTGTTCAACAGAAAAGAAAATATTATTTTGAACAGCGAAGAGATGGCGAGCATATTCCATTTTCCTCTGACCCGTATCAGTTCTCCGAAATTAAAATGGCTGAAGGCCAAAGAGTCGGTACCACCTTCAAATCTACCCAAGGAGGGAATTATCTTGGGCAAAAATACATTCAGGAGCGAAGAAACGATTGTCAGAATGCTTGATGAGGATAGGCGCAGACATCTTTACATCATCGGTCAAACCGGAACCGGAAAAACAACTTTAATCCTGGACATGATTCGCCAGGATATCGAGAACGGCAAGGGAGTGACATTTATTGACCCGCACGGCGAATCAGCGGAAAGAATTTTGGGATTTATTCCCAAAGAGCGGATTGAAGATGTGATTTATTTCAATCCAGCCGACATCGAGCGGCCAATGGGTTTGAATATGCTGGAATATAATCCGGATTATCCCGAATACAAAACATTTTTGGCCAACGAAATGGTAAGCATTTTCAAAAAATTATGGGAAGCGATTCCCGAAGCTTTCGGTCCAATATTCGAACAATATATGCGCAATGCTTTGCTTTTGATTATGGATGATCCGGAATCTGGTTCAACCTTATTGGAAGTGCCAAAAGTGTTGGCTGACGCAGAATTTAGACATTATAAACTATCCAAAACAAATAATCTGGTGGTAAAAGATTTCTGGACAAAAGAAGCGGAAAAAGCCGGCGGGGAAGCGGCTTTGGCAAATATCGTTCCCTATATCACCAGTAAAACCAATATTTTTCTCGCCAATGACATTATGCGTCCGATTGTTTGTCAGCAAAAAAGTGCTTTCGATTTCAGAAAAATTATGGACGAGAGAAAGATTTTTATCGCCAATTTATCCAAGGGTAAATTGGGCGACGTGAACAGCAATTTGTTGGGCTTAATTATTGTGGGCAAGATTTTAATGGCTGCGTTTTCGCGGGTCGATGTTCTTGAGGAAGAGCGGTCCGATTTTTATCTTTACATCGATGAGTTCCAGAATTTTACTACGGACAGTATTTCCACTATTCTGGCCGAAGCCAGAAAATACCGTTTGAATTTGATTGTTGCCCATCAGTTTATCGGTCAGCTGAAAGAAAATATCAAAAATGCGGTTTTCGGCAACGTGGGCAGCATGCTGGCTTTTCGGGTCGGAGCCGAGGACGCCGAGTTTTTGGTTAAGCAGTTCGAACCGATATTCAGTCAGCAGGATTTAATCAATATCGATAATTTTAATGCCTATCTCAAGCTCTTGATTGATAACCAGACCAGCACGCCGTTCAATATCAGAATTCCTTTCAGAAAAGAGGGCAGTCCGGAAATTATGGAAAAAATCAAAGGATTGTCGCGTCTGAAATACGGCTGCGAGAGAAAAATAGTGGAAAAAGAGATTCAAGAACGGTCAAAAATCAAATCAACAATCGGCGGGGCGGATGTTCTGCCCGAAACACCCGATTTGAGATAAAAATTAACAATTAAATATTAATTTTATGAAAAAATCTGACGTTGTTGCGGTTTTAATTTTGGGCGAAATTGCCTCCTGGTTAATCTTGTCCGTGGTTAAAGGCTTTTTAAAGCCCGATTTATATGCCAAAATGTCGGGGATTCTGCATTTGGGATTGCCGATACTTTTTCCCGTTGCTTGCTTGATTTTTATTTTTATCGCCAATATAATCAGCAAGAAGATTGCGGTAGTTCACGAGGTAGCCAAATTTATTTTGGTCGGCGGACTCAACACTCTGGTTGATTGGGGTGTGTTGAGTTTTCTGATTATCGCTTCCAAAAATGCGGGAATCGGTTCAACCAAAGTTTTGTTCGAAGTTTTTTCCGTAACCGTTGTTTATTATTCGATTTTTAAGGCAATTTCTTTCCTTATTGCCACCACCAACAGTTATATCTGGAATAAATTCTGGACTTTCAGCAGAAAAACCATTGAGACCGTAGGCAAGGAATTTATGCAATTTGTGGTTGTTTCGGTAATCGGATTTTTGATAAATGTGGGAATTGCTTCTTTCATCTTCAAGTTTATCGCCGCGCCCCGCATTTTCAATCTTGACCAGTGGGGATTGATTGCCGCTGCTCTTGCCACGGTTGTTTCCTTGATTTGGAATTTTATTGGTTATAAATTTATAGTGTTCGAAAGATCCAAAGAAAAACCCCAAAATGATCAACCTGGTTCTGTATCGTAAATACCGTCCCCAGAAATTTTCTGAGGTTATCGGTCAGGAACACGTAATCAAGACTTTAACCAGCGCTTTAAAATCTGGCAAGGTTGCGCATGCTTATTTATTTGCCGGACCGCGAGGCACGGGAAAAACTACGGTGGCACGGCTATTGGCAAAAGCCGTGAATTGTCTGGATGATTCGAGTTACGAACCCTGCAACAAATGCGAGTCGTGTCTGGATATTATGAATGGCAGGGCGATGGACTTGATTGAAATCGATGCGGCATCCAATCGGGGAATCGACGAAATCAGGGAATTGCGCGAGAGAGTAAGATTTACTCCCAGCCGTGGAAAATACAAGGTTTTTGTCATTGACGAGGCGCATCAACTGACCAAGGAAGCGTTTAATGCTTTACTGAAGACATTGGAAGAACCGCCGGCGCACGCAATTTTCATTCTGGCCACAACCGAGCCGTACAGGATGCTGCCCACGATTTTATCCCGCGTGCAGAGATTTGATTTCAGGAAATTTTCTTTAGCGGATATCGTGAAACGTTTGGAAATGATTGCCAAAAAAGAGGGGATAAGAGTCGAAGAGAAAGCGTTAAGAATAATCGCTTTGAATTCCGAGGGGCATATGCGTGACGCGGAAAGTATGTTTGGTCAGGTAATTGCTTTTTCCGGAGACAAAGAAATCGAAGTCGAAGACATTGAAAACATCTTGGGAATAGTTGATATCAATTTGGCGATAAAATTTATCGATTTGATATCCAATAAAAATACAGTCGAAGCGTTGAGTTTTATCGATAAATTCGTAAATCAGGGTTACGATTTGGTGCAGTTCGTGGAATCTTTGATAAATTATTCGCGAAAATTATTGCTGGTGAGAGTAAGCAAAGATTTGTCCAGAATCATAAAAGAAGAGTTGAGCGCCGAACAACTGAACACGGCATTGAAACAATCGGAAAAGTTTTCCCTGGAGGAAATATCGGGAATGATAGAGATTTTTATCGAAGCGCTTTATAAAATGAAACATTCAACCTTCCCGCAAATAGACATAGAGTTGGCAGTGGTGGGAATCTGCGGGAAATAAAATTGCGGGATCGTCTAACTTGCCCCGCCAAATTTTAAAAATGTTTTTGTATATACTTAAAAATAATGAAAACAAATATTATATCGGCATTACAAAATTATTGCCTAAAGTAAGGTTATTAAGACACAACAAAGGCGATGTATCATCAACAAAGTTCGGTCGTCCTTGGAAGATAGTTCATATCGAAGAATTTAAAGATTATAAATCAGCTCGCGATAGAGAAAAACAAATTAAAAGTTGGCACGGAGGTGCTACATTAAAGAGGTTTCTAGGCAAATCTGCGGGATCGTCTAATGGTAGGACAGCGGCCTTTGAAGCCGTCGATCTTGGTTCGAATCCAAGTCCCGCAGACTTGCCTAGAAATAGAAAATTTGGCGGGGTGAAGTAGGACAGCGGCCTTCCCGTCTTTGGCGGGACGAGTTGAAGAGAGTATCTTGCTTGCCCCGCAAATATGCGGGGGTTCGAATCCAAGTCCCGCAGTCCGAGTCAGCGCGCTATCGAGGCAGACCGGAGAGCCGATTTTGAAGCTAATTTTATGATGGGTCTTGGGCGTCCTAATCCCATACCCGTCTAGGAAATTGAACTAATAAAATAAAACAAAATTATGGAAAACACAAATCTAGACATTTGGGCAAAAGAGATTATTAAAAAAACCGGATTTATTCCCAAAAAAGAAATCAGGCGAGGTTATTATTATACTACCGATAAAGTTAGGTCTATTATTTTCAGTGGTCTATACAAGCAAAAACCGGCTGTTCTTAAAATCTACGATGACCCTCGCTTAACCGATGAGCCGATTTCCTTAAATAGTTTCTATAAAAGAAATAAAAGTAAGATTATAAAAGTACCTAAAATTTATAATTACAATAGAACCTCTGCCAAGAAGGGATGGCTGATCATGGAAAAAATTCCGGAAAAAGCAGCATGTTTTATCCGTCCGATTAAATCAGGATATAGAAAAACAATTGCCAGTCTTTATTTGGAATATAGAAAAACTTTCGCTGTTAAGCCGACCAGAAAATTGGTTCTTGCTGAAAATCTGTCAGCCGACCAGTTTCATATTTTTAGAATCAACCGCTGGTTTGAACTATGTAACAATAAAGAGACAGAAAGAGTATTTACTGGCAAAAAACCAATTTTGGACCACAGAGAATTCATTCCTAGATTCGAAGAAGGAACAGAATTAATCCGCAAAGAATTCAAAAACAGAAAAATGATTTGGTGTCATGGCCATTTCAACCCTGCCGAACTTTATCATGATCCGACCAGCAACGTTTATTATCTGCTCGATTTTGCCCACACCCATATGTATCCAGAGGGTTATGAATTTGCGTTTATTATTTGGTCCGATTGGATTATGAGCGCTAATTGGAAAATGAATTATTTGAATTGGAAAAAAGGAGTCGTTGATTGGCTTAAAGAATTCGAACCAATAGCTAAAAAATTAAAGATTAGAAAATTTAATTTATTAATGAAGGCCAGTTTAGTTGAAAGGTGTTTAGGCGCAATTTTAGCCGATATCTGTGCGAGCGATCGTGCTGACGCAGAAAAGAAAGGCAGAATTAAATTGATTTATCATTTGTTAGACGAATTATTAAAATAACCCGTCCGAGATTCGAACCGAATCGGACGGAAACAAAAATACAGGTTTTGGTACTAGACCAAGACGGTTCGAATAGACTCTCGGCAGTTCGAGTCAACGCAGTATCGAGGCAGACCGAGACGGTTCGAATTAAAGTAATAAATTAAAAACAATTTTTAATGGAATATATTGATATTTTAGAGTTGCCATCAAAAGAGGCAATTCAAGCGTTTGCAAAGAAGATGAAGATTGCTGATCATTTGGCACAAGATTACCATCACCCGCAAGAAGATTTTTTGATTGCCTCGGATACTCCTCCTGTTTTTGTCGTTTCTGATGGTGTTACTTTAAACTTTATGAAGTTGATCGAGAATAACACAAAATATCCAAATCCTTCTCCTGCCGGCGATGTTTCCAGGATATTCTGTGAGTCAGTCGTTAGGTGTGTTAAAGAAAGGTATAAGACATTTGCGGAAGGAGGCGAGGTTGATGTTTTTAAATATGCTAATGGCGAGGTTCGTAAATATAATAACAAGATTGGAAAAAGTGATATTTCCGGTAACATCACCGGTTATTATTCCGCTACAGGATCGTTTGCGATTGTCAAAGACAATAAAACTTACTGGGCTTCTATTTGCGATTCATTTATTGCGCATTTTGATGGGGAAATGAATTTGAAATTTATGACCTCTGGATTATGCAGGCCCTACGCAGTCATTAATGGTGAGGAACGAATGGTTAATCACCCGGAAAGCGGGGTTTTTGATATTGAAAAGAGCGATCGCGTATTCGTATTCACAGATGGTTTTGAGCACTATATAGAAAATCCTGATTTTTTGGAATTGTTTAAAGAGTGGAATAAAAATCTCAAAGAACGTATTGCAAAATTTTCTGAAAAAATGAATTCAATAGATCCGGAAAAATATGGCCATGAACGTTCACTTATAGCGGTTTTGTTTTGAATCAGCGACTTTTACTCCGGCCGATCCCTCCGAGATTCGAACCAAGTTTTTAGAGCCGTTTCGAATAGACTCTCGGCAGATCGAGTCAGCGCGCTATCGAGTAAGACCGAGACGGTTGGATTTGCTAGAATTTTTGAAACAAGACATAAGACGATCACAACCATATTGATCTAGTTAAATATCGATAGCAAAGATGAATTCGAAATTAGAGATTTCCATTCACTAAATAATATGATACACTAATAATTATGAACGAATCACCATCAGTCGAAGTAATTACTTTGGCAAGAGCTGCTTTTTCTAGTGCCCAAGGACAACTTGGTTTAATTAAATTTACCATTGAAGAGCTTGTTCCGGCCGATAAATCTAACACCGCAGACCCCAAAATTTGGAGTCTAACTTGCAGTTTCTACGAAAGTTTAGGAAGTCCATCTCCAACAAGATATAACGCTCTTGTTAATCTTACCGATAAAACTGTATCAATTAAGAAAGTAGGCGGAGGCGAACCAGAAAGAAAATTCACCATAACAGAAGAAGGGGTCGGTGCCGAAGCCCTAGACAAAGCAACGGGCCCCGAAGATGATTCCATCCCTCCTAGCTCATCTAAATAACAATGACTCTCGATAACGTAAGAACACAAGATTATGAAACATTTATTGCGCCATTTCTAGTAAATGGCGTGATACTTGATTCATGTGTTTTATATGAGTTAATCGATGGGCTAGTAAAAACGAGAATTAGTAAAAAGAAGTTGGACCCATTATCAGAGTTTGAACAAATCAATGTTGTTTTTGATTTGCTTCATCTTACCTCTAAGTGGAATAAATTGTATATAACTCCACATATTCTTACTGAAACTTGTCGGTACCTTGAAACGACTTATAATTTTCGTCACGACTACGCAAAAATTGTTGAGGAGGTTTTCCCAATATTCGAAAATACAAGTGAATATCCTGTCTCTAAAGATAATTTTTGTAAAAAAATAGACCCCCAACAGCCCATTATAGAAGCAGGCGATATATCCATCTTTGTTACCGCAGATAATTTTACAAACAGAAAAGAAAAAATTGCCGTTTTAACTAAAGATAGCAGGATCCGAAATAAATACAAAAATTTGTCCTACGTCCTTGTAATGGACTATAGGACAATTGCTTACAATGTTGTCTAGGAATGTTTTATATTCTGGCATTAATCCAGGCCCAAACATCCGCATTCATCCAACCCTGGTGTGTACCTCCTTGAATTTGAGTAATGAAAATTCTATCACTTATATCTAAATGATGACGGAGGTGTTCATAAATTTGTCCCGGAGCCAACTGGGTAGAAACAAACCAAACAGAATCTAGGCCCGTATCTCTTATGAATTGATATTGTCTTAAGGCCAAATAAAGAGATGTATAGTCCTTTCCAGGTTTATTTAGATCATATGTTATGAGATAAACCATTTAAACTAATTATACAATTAAATCATTAAATTTCAAATACTGCATTAGAATACAAAGCCACCAATTATTCGGTGGTTTTATATTTAGTGTTGACTTTTTTACTTTATAGATATACACTTACTTAGTAAGTAGTTGACTTATTTATAAGGGTATCATATACTTATAATATAAATAAAAATTATGGAAAAGATAACCCCATCAAACGAACATCCGCGAGATCGTTTTAAACGACTCGCCACTCAGCGCACAAATGTCGTTTTAAAACGACTAAAAGTTTTAGGTAATTGCTCAAACCGCAATATTTATGAATACGATGAGCAGGATATTGAAAAGATTTTTTCCGAGATCGAACGGAAAACCAAAGAAACTAAGGCAAAATTTCACTTCCCAAAGAGGCGTGAATTTAAATTATAAATTTATGACTTCCCAACAAAAACTCAATAAAGAAACTCTTCTGAAATTTTTGTATTCTCAAACTTCTGATGAGGTTGAGAAAATAGTAGATAACGATCCATTCTTTAAAAGCTGCAAATGGGTTTCTTATGGCGATAGGTCAAATAATGTCGGAACGGTCGAGGGGCAGATGCTGGCCGCCGACAACGCTTTGATGGAAAAATTAACCAATTCTATTGATGCAATTTTAATGCGTCGATGCTATGAGGAAGGTATTGATCCCAAGGATAGAACAAAAGCACCCAGATCAATGGCCGAGGCGCTAGAACGATTTTTTGGTGGTAAGGAAAAATTACGAGAAAAAAGATCCGAATTTGCCAAAGAATGGTTACGTCTTACAGCCGAAGGGAAGAAAGATCGTCCAACTATTACTATTATTGATAAAGGGGAAGGTCAACAACCAAATCAGATTAAAGAAACCATTCTTAGTTTAAATAAAGACATCAAAGAAAAAATTTCCTTCGTTTATGGAACATATAATCAGGGTGGTTCAAGCCCCTTGGGATACGCAGGTAATCCAACATCTTATGACTGTAACTATTTACAGTTAGTGCTTTGCAGGCGAGCTGAAACAATTAAGGACAAGGACCGTGCGAAAAATCACGATCATTATGGTTTTACTATTGTCAGAAAGCGTTTCGATCGCGAAGCGCAGAAATTTACGTATGAATATTTTGTAGAAAAAGACAGCGGGGACATATTTTCATTTCCCCAGGATACCTTAATAGAGGTTGATGATTATAAATTTTCCGAGGGATGTCTAATTAAATTATACGACTATCAATTGCCACAAAGAGGAAACATTGTTTTCAGGGGTTTGAATGAATTTATAGAGAAAAAATTACCAGATTCCCCATTACCTATTTACCTGAAAGAATTAAGGGATTATAAGGGAGGTATAGATTATACCATTTTCGGACTGAGAGAAAAATTATTGAGACGTGAAATTATTTTGCGAGAGGGTTATCCGCAAAAACTCCCGATTGACCTGGGAGAAATCGGTAAACGAGAAATAGAGGTTTTTATTCTAAAACACAAAACCCAAGTTCAGGAAGACCTGAGTTCTTATATTGAGCAACCAGAAAAGATTTTCTTTATAAAAGATGGTTTAGTACTTCATACAGAAAATGTGTCTTGGCTACGCAATGAATGTGATCTCGTAGATTTGTCTCCTTACCTTTTTGCATTTATAGATATTTCCAATATTGATCCACCCGTAGCCCAAATGCTTCATTCCGGACGAGAAAAATTTAAGAATAACGCTACTACTCGTTTGGCTCTTGATCGACTTAAAGTTTTTCTTGGTAATGAAACATTTAAAGAGATAGACAAAGAATATGCTCATCTTTCTATCGGGTCGGAAGGATCATTTAAAGATGAAACCTTGCGCAAACAATTAATGAAAGATTTTGAAGCCCAACCAGAATTAAGAGACTATTTTGAACTAGGAGAAGATATTCCTGCCGGAGAGGGAGACGGAGAGGAACCGCCAACTCCCTACGAAGGCACCTATCTTCCCGAAAAATTTGAGCTTTTAGGCTCCGACCCAAGAGAAGTCGATGAGGGATCTTACTGTAAAATCACTTTTAATTTGGGAGCAGATGAAAGATTATTTGAACGCAGAGATGATCGTGGAGAATATGATTGGAGTAAATCTGATAAATTTCAAATAACTTTCAACTCATACAAGCGCGGAAAATTGAGTTTTAGAGTAGATCCGAATCGGGACGTGAAGGCACCAACCGAGGAAGCATTAATGTTTTATCTACGCGTACCATCAAAAAACATAGAATTCAGTAGAGCAGCGACCGTTGTGGTGAAAGAGAAGGCACAATATATTGGAGAACAATTTCCGTCATTCTTCGAATTTACTAAAAACATAATGCAAATTCCGCTTGGCGAGACTCGGAAGTTGTATCTTACTACTGATGTTGAAAATGATTATTTTGAAAGAAAAATATCCCCAGGTAAATTTACAATAGAATCACATGATGATTTGAAATTTAGTAAACCGAGGTTGAACGATGGATTATTGGAAATAAAAGTTCGTTATACTGATAACAAAATTAAAGAAGTTGATGATATAAAAATAATGATTGATGATGATGCGGGGCATAATTACAAGCTGGTTATTCCTGTAGAAATTATACCCGCAGAAAGTGAACCACAATTTAATCTTCCAGATCCTATACCCATTGAAAGGAAAAATTGGAACGATGACACTCCTGCATGGGACGAAAATTGTATAGCTCGTATTCCGTCATGGAAAGAATTACGCGCAATAAAGATTAATATTGATTCAAAACTATTTGATGACTTAAAAAAACTTGCTGTCGCTGATCGTGAATCTGCACGTGATCAACTAATTAGACAAGTTTACATTAGTTCCGTGTGGATGTTTTTGGAATTTAAAGATCTTCAGGTTGCACCGATTGCCGAAAACGGAAAAATAAAATATCCCGACGCGCGGGATGAAATCTTTGAAATGGGAATTAGGGCTGCAACAAAAATTGCCGTACAGAATATCAAGAAGTTACTACGATAGGTTTTTCCATTATTACGATATATTCGTATTCATATGCCCGTATTTTGGATGGGTTATCTTTACTCGTAAATTTACCACTTCCTACGTCGCGCCATGGCGTAATCATTTTGTTGGGAATTTCTCGTTTAATAAAATCAACTTTACCAAAACCAATTGTTTGCATTTGTTCGACCACAACTTGAGCATTCAGAATCTCGATTCCGCGTAAACTAGTATTTCCGATGATAATACACGCCTTACCGCCTGGTTTTAATACGCGGTACATCTCCACAAAGATTTTTTTCATATCCAAAAAATAGTTTGCAACATTTACAGCAAGTGATCGTTCAATTTTAATTAAATTTTCTATGATTTGTTCGGCGATTAAGCTATTGAAATCGCCATTTTTTTTTCTTTTTGAATTAGTACCAATAAAGTTCCTGCGGAAATCAATAAAATCATTGCTAAAACGATTCCATTTCTTGAAATGTTTTGGATCGTCGCCAAACCAAAGTAACGAAAGTTGATGAAGATCAGCATATTCATATGAAGTAACGTAGGGTGGCGATGTGATGATGAGGTCAATCGCATCTTGTTCGATTGGGAGTTTCTTGGTTGAGTCTCGACGATACATTTTTGCGGTTATATTTGTATATCCGGATTGAGCGAGAATAGAATAAAATTGTTCATTCTTTTTTATCATCGAGTCGAGATGGCGTAAAAATGATTCTTTTGGATCCGGTACAACCTTATCTTTATCAATTGTTGGTTTAATACTTTTCATTAGCCAGCGCGAACAGTTTTTTAGATTGTGCGAAAATGCACATAGAAAAAAGCGACGCACATCATGATTCTTAATTTTCTTTATTGCGAAATAAATTTTATCTAATTCTGTAATCGTTAGCTCGTCAAACCAATAAGCAATTCGCGGATGATGTTTATAGGATACAGATGGTGCGTCGTTATAATATCTTAAAAATTTGCATCTATAATTTGTAAGAGTATGTGGCTTGATGGGAGTAGTCTTTGTTTTTGTGATTAGTTTTGCAACGGGGTTAATATCAAAACCAATGCTTTTATGTCCCAAAATTTTAGCTTCAACCAATGTTGTCCCGCATCCACCAAATGGATCACAAACAACTTGCGTTTCGTTCGGTGCGTATTTCTCAATTAGTTTTCTAACAATCTGCGGAATAAATTTCGCAGGATAACGATGGTAGCCATGAGTGAATGCAGTAGTCTGTGACCGTCCAGCATCACGAAATGACCATTTTTCGTATGGCTTTAATGTAGTGAATATTTTTATTATATTTTTTGTGGCCAACATAGACTACTAACATAATTATACTACTTTTTGACCTTTAACTCAATTTTGAATACTTACTATTTTTTGTTTCAGAATCAATTTATTTTTAAGACATGACAGTAATTCTCGTTTTTCCTCGGTCGTCCCCTCGGTCAACACATGAATTAGATATTGTTTTGGATTGAATTTATTTTTAGAAGTATCGATTTGGGTACCGAGAAATGCCTTGTGGAATCTTGTTACTCGTTTATATTCTTCCTCGAACTTTTTGTGTATCATTCCTTCGTTTATCTCTGCTTTTTCGATCAGTCCAATAAGTTGGCGAATAAGTTCTTCCTCGCGTATGTAGGTATTCCCACAGTGCAGATTTTTTGACCGGTTACAGCCGTAGTATACATAACGGGCAATTGTGCCAGTTGATTTCAACGTCTTGAATTTCTCTTCGGCGCAGACCCCTGACCCACAGATGCCGCAGGTCATCAATCTCGTAAAAGCGAATTCCTTGCTTTCTCCGCGGACAATCCTATCGCGCTTCAAATGTTCAACTGCTTTATCAAAAAGTTCCCGGCTGATAATCGGCTGATGTTTTCCTTTATACCAATTTCCGCTCCCTACCGGATATTCAAATGATCCGTAATATAATGGCGTTTGGAGCAAACGATAGATATTGCTCAGCGTCAACGGCTTATTGCTTGTTGCGCTTCTGAAATTCATTTCGAATTTAAGCCAATGATAGACTTTTCTGCCACTCCATTTTTCATAAGCTACCTTTTCGAACATTTTCTTAATCACCGGGGCGCGTTCCGGGTCAATTGTAATCTGTCCTTTTCTGTCGATTCGTTTTTCGTTAAAGTATCCTGTTGGCGCTGGCGCTGGCCACAATCCCATTTCACAGCGCATCCGTAGCCCTCTTTTTACATTCACGCTTTTATTATCATTCTCAAGCTTCGCCTGGCTGCAAAGTATCATCAGCAGAAACTTCTCGCTCGGCGAGTTCGTGAATTTCTGACCGTAGGTTCGGATTTCTATAAGAAGCTTTTGGTCCATTAAATCTACCAATGATCCTAAATCTCCGGCATTACGGCTCAAGCGGTCAGGATGCCAGACGAGAATTCCGTTAAATCTACTGCTCCGGATATCGTTTATAATCTCATTAAACACCGGTCGTTGCCCAGAATCTTTGGCTGAATGAGATTCTCTGCGAATATCAATAACCTCTAGGTTGTCGCGCTCGGCAATCGCCAGCATCTCTTTTGTCTGCGAATCAATAGAAAGCGCCTGTTTCTCGTCAGACTCCGTAGATTTACGTGCATAAAGCACGTATTTTATTTTCTCCGGAGCCTGGGTATTTGTTTGAATGGCGGCCCCTGTCAGTCCCCGTGGTTGTGTATCCATACAGGATGAAGGATGCCGCAGGGGTATATATAAGTCCAGATTTTTGGAGTTGGTAAGTAGTTGGTAACTTTTTTTCAAAAATTCATTGCTACGCCTTAAAAATTTTGATATCATTAATATGAAAACTTAATATTTAACGGCCTAAACCGGATACATTATCCGGCATGGTCTAAAAGACCCTTGGAAGATACTGAACCCCGCGTTCAGCAACTCTTCCAAGGGCTATACATCGAAAGGTGTATGGGGCCGCAAGGCCTAGCTAGCGCGGGGTTTAGTGTGTTTATAAAACCGCGCTATAACATAAAATTATGGCTTTATTTTTAACTACAAATAGAAACGCAAAAAAGATACCACCAGTTAAGGCGGGTCTTGAAAAAGATATACAAAAACTTTTTGAGGAAAACCTTGAAGAAATTTTGAATATTGAATTTTTAATAACCGAATATTCAACGAGTTTCGGCGGTCGAATAGATAGTTTGGGAATTGATAAAAATGGCTCACCGGTGATTATCGAATATAAACGTTCTCAAAATGATAATGTTATTAATCAGGGGCTTTCATATCTTCGCTGGCTTCTTGATCATAAAGCTGACTTTGAGGCACTGGTACAGAAAGCAGATATTAAAACTGAAATTGACTGGGCATCGCCACGAGTTATTTGTGTTGCTGAAAGTTATAACAAATTCGATTTAGACACTGCCGATCTTCTACCGATGAACATTGAACTCCTGCGTTATAAGCTATACGAGAACGATATCTTACTTGTAGAGCCAGAAACTCAACGTAAAATTAAAATTTCTACTTCTCAGATTTTTGATAAGGGCGAAAAACACAAACGCGAGTTCAAAGAAAAAATCCAACATACTATTGATGATCATTTGAAATTAGCAAGCGTTGCCATTCGAGAAGTATTCTCGATTATGAAAGAAAAAATATTCGCCCTTGATGAATCAATAATTGAAGAACCAAAAGCAAAATATATCGCCTATAAACTTGCCACTAATTTTTGTGATGTGGTTGTTTTGAAAGATGCCCTCAAGATTTTTCTAAATGTTCCGAGCGGCGAACTTAATGATCCTTTAGGTATTGCCCGCGATCTCACGAAACCAAAGCCTATTGG